>JAABUQ010012797.1_pt1 | contig 10339 bp, 6 predicted proteins | sample 5560001 | NCBI WGS metagenome assembly JAABUQ01 (sample SAMN10711888, study PRJNA513371) | rock metagenome | isolation source: Antarctica rocks | place: Antarctica: Victoria Land, Finger Mt nord | collected 2015-12-18 | reverse complement strand
GCCCTTTGGGACCGTGAAAGGCACCGTTTTGGCCGCGTAGAGGGCTTTGTGGCGCCCGTCACGGTGGCCCATGCTTATTTTGCAACGAGTCTAGTGATCGGAGCAAGACTATAGGGGGTTGGGTCGAGATATCATGCAGGGCTTGAGCTACGAGTACGACGTCAACAAGCTGTGGCTCGGAGGGAGCTACGGCAACATCGAGATCTTCACGCGCACCGACGCGCGCTCCAACCTCGGAGGGCTGTGGTACGCCGAGGACGACCAGTTCTACATCGGGCGCATGGTGATGAGCCTCGCCGTCGGGGGCGAGCGCCTGGAGGCGCGCACCACTACGTTTATGCCGGTCAGCCAGCAGACCACCTACGTCGGCCACGACGTCGAGGCGCGTAAGACCTTCTTCGTGCCCTACGGAAAGCTGGACCGCCGCCGCGTCTACCAGGTGGCGCGCCTGCGCAACTTCCTGCCGCGAGAGCAGACCGTCGAGATCACGCTCAACGTGCAGTACCCCCAGTTCGCCTTCGCTGAGTTCAGCAAGCTCCCCGACATGACGCAGAAGAACAAGCTCGTCACCTCCGAGGTACGCGACGGCCTCGTGGTGACCACTACGCAGGGGCGTGAGGGCGAGGTACGTGTGATCGGCGCGCCCGCCGCTGAGTTGACAGACTCAAAGTTCGACGCGCGCACGGCCGCGCTGACCTACCGCGTGACGCTGGGGCCGCACGAGGAGCGCGAGGTACCCTTTATCGTGGTTATCTCTAACGAGGGGGCCGAGGACGCCGTGGCGCGCTACAGGGCCAGCGCGGCTGAGGAGCCGGGCGCGGTCCTCGCCGCCACCGAAAAGGCCGTCGGCGATATTCTGCGCACCAGCGATATCCTGACGCCCGACCCCGCCATCACGCGCGCCATCAAGTGGGCCAAGATCAACACGATCCGCGAGCAGCGCCACTACCCCATCGGCAACAGCTTCACCAACGACCCTCCGCAGGACATCCTGGTCGTGCGCGACATCGCCTGGTTCTCGGTCGGCTCCGACTACCTCACGCCCGCCTTCTCGCGCGGCGCCATGGAGCTCGTGCGCGACTACGGCGTCGAGCCCGGCGGAGAGATCACCGAGTACATCATGGCCTGCGAAAACCCTCCTTTCAAGTCCAACTACGGCCTTAACATCAACGACGACACGCCCCTGTTCATTTTCGCCGTACACCACCACTACGCCCTCACCGCCGACGACGAATTCCTGCGCGGCATGTGGCCGACCGTGCGTGACGCCGCCAACTGGATCCTGGCCCAGAAGCGCGGCGGGCTGATCTGGTGTACGTCCGAGGAGTCAAACGTGTGGGGCATCGCCTCGTGGCGCAACATTATCCCCGAGTACCAGATCAACGGGGCCGTGACCGAGATCAACGCCGAATGCTACATGGCGCTGCGCCTGGCCGGCCGCTGCGCCGAGATGGTCGGCGAGTTCGAGGAGTCGGAGCGCTTCCTGAACGAGGCGCTGGAGCTCAAGAAGAACATCAACACGCAACTGGTTTCCGAGGAAACAGGCCTGTACCTGCTCAACATCGCCTACGACGGCACGCGCCGCCACAACGTGACGGGCGACATGATCTTCCCCGTCATGTTCGGCGTGGCCGACGAGGAGATGAGCGAGCGGGTGCTGGCGCGCCTCTACGAGGAAGACTCCTGGACCCCCTACGGCGTGCGCACCGTGCCCAAGGGCGAGCCGGAGTACGACCCCGAGTACGGCGTGCGCCTGATCGGCGGCGTGTGGCCCAACCTGACCGGCTGGGTCGCCTACGCCAGCCGCATCGACCATCCCGAAAAGATGATCGAGGGCATGCGCAACATCTACCGCGTCAGCGAGGTGGAGAACCCGCTGGCCTTCAAGAACGTGGTGCCCGGCCAGTTTCCCGAGTGCCTGCACGGCGACAGCTTCCAGAGCCGCGGCATGGCCCTCTCGCCCTGGATGCCCGCCACCTTCGTCTGGCTGGCCATCGACGGGCTGCTGGGTTTCCGGCCGCAGGTGACCGAGCTCTCGGTGCAGCCGCACCTGCCGGAGAGCTGGCAGTGGCTGGCCATCAAGGACGTGCCGTACCGCGGCAGGCGCTTCAGCCTGTTCTACCACCGCGGCACGATCTACTCCTCGCAGCAGGTCGACACCGGCTACCCGCTCGAGCTCTTCGACGAGGACGTCAGCCACCTTGTCGACACTAACGCCTACGTCATCGCGCTGCGCCGCGCCGAGGAGATCGTCTTGTTCATGGGCGTGCCCGAGCGACAGGGCGTGACGATGACCCTGCGCCCGCCGCTGGTGGCGCAGGAGCAGCGCCTCGACTTCCTGATGAACCCTGGCGAGGCGCAAGTGCTCACCATCCGTGTCCCGACACACGAGCGCGGCAAGACGGCGAAGCCGGTCGAGGAGGTGACGTTGACGGCAAGCATGGACGTGGAGCGGGCGATCCCCGTGGCCGGCGCCGCGAATGACGCGCCGCCGGCCGGTATTGCCGATGGGACATAGGGCGACTAACGGATGACACAGCCCTTTATCACCGTCCGAGACCGCATGGGACGGCGCCTCGGCCTACCACACCAAGCCTTTGGAACGGAGCCTGGCCCTGAAGGACCATGGCAGGGACCGGACCGTGAACGGTCTGCGTGGAGACAAGCGCGCGTGCTCCACGACCGATCACGGGCGCTCTCGACCCTTTAGGGTCCGTGGCCTGCCATGGTCCTGTAGGGCCAGGCCGCGTTTAATACTCGCGGGGCGCGCCGGGTTCCTGGGGGGCCAAGATACGTTATGCTGCATGGTTGGGGCGGGGCGTGGTACCATGCGGTGAAACGCTGAGAAAGGTGGGGCAGGGCTTTATGCGCGTGTTGGTCACCGGCGGGGCGGGCTACATCGGCTCGGTCGTGGCGGCGCGGCTGCTGCGGGACGGGCACGAGGTCACGGTCTACGATAATCTCTACAAGGGCCATCAAGGCGCGGTCCCCGAGGGCGCGCGCTTCGTGCGGGGCGATTTGTTCGACGGCGGCCGGCTGGCGCGGACGCTGCGAGGCGCCGGGGATGGCGAGGATAGCGATAATGGCCCGATCGACGCCGTGATGCACTTCGCCGCGCTCTCGCTGGTGGGTGAGTCGGTCGCCGCGCCGGCCCTGTATTTCCGCAACAATGTCGCGGGCACGATCAGCTTGCTCGACGCCATGCGCGGCGCGGAGGTGAGCCGGCTCATCTTCTCGTCTACCGCCGCCGTGTACGGCCAGCCGGTCTCGACCCCCATCTACGAGGACGCCGAGTTGCGCCCGATCAACCCCTACGGCGAGAGCAAGCTGATGGTCGAAACGCTGCTGCGGCGCTACGACGAGGCCTACGGACTGCACGCGGTCTCGCTGCGCTACTTCAACGCGGCCGGCGCGGCCGGCCCCCTCGGCGAGGACCACCACCCCGAGACGCACTTGATCCCCAATGTGCTGGCGGTGGCGCTCGGCGAGGCCGAGGCGGCGCACGTCTTCGGCACGGACTACGCCACGTCCGACGGCACGGCCGTGCGCGACTACATCCATGTGTCCGACCTGGCGCGGGCGCACATCATGGCGCTGGAGGTGACGAACGAGCGCAGCGCCGTCTATAATCTGGGCAACGGGTTGGGCTTCTCGGTGCGGCAGGTCGTCGAGGCCGCGCGCGCGGTCACGGGCCACCCCATCCCTGTGCAAGAGGTCGAGCGCCGCGCCGGCGACCCCGCCGTGCTCGTCGCGGCCTCGGAGCGCATCCAGCAGGAGATCGGATGGCAGCCGGACTACCCCGACATCGAGTCGATCCTCACCTCGGCCTGGGAGTGGCGCCGGGCGCACCCCCATGGCTATGAGTGATTAGTGGTTAGTGACTAATGACTGGTGGTCGCGCCAGCGCGGCGCAAGCCGCATGGCCGGTGGCCTACACTAAGCTCATGGCCCCCCGCCCCTCAGACGACATCCTGGGGCGTCCCTGGACGCGGACGCTGGCAGAGCACACCGGCGCGCGCCGCCTCACGCTGTTGTGCGCGCCCGCGGGGTACGGCAAGACGACGGTTCTCGCCGAGGTCGCGCTCTCCGCGCCCTACCCGCTGGCCTGGTACGCGCTCGACGAGGGCGACTCCAATCCCTTGCTGCTCCTGTTGGGTCTGGGTCACGCCATCGGCTGCGTCGCGCCGGACGTCGGCGCGGCGGTGCGGCGGTATCTTGTCGGCGCGTCGCACCGCCGGTCGCGCTGGCGTCCCGTCGCGGACACGCTCATCAATGCCGTGGCCGAGGCAATCGCCAGGCCTTTGCTCCTGGTCGTCGACGACTACCACATCATCGACGACACTCCAGCCGCCGCCGTCATCGCCTATCTCGTCGACCGCCTGCCGCCGGCCTGCCACGTGCTTATCGCCTCGCGCGTCGAGCCGCGTTTTCCGTTGGCTCACCTGCGGGCGCGCGGCATGCTGCGCGACGTGTCGCCGCGTGAGTTGGCTTTCGAGACCGGCGATGTGGCCGCGCTGATGCGCCACATGGGCGCGGAGGCCACGACATCTGAGATTGACGCGGTGATGGCGGCGACCAAGGGCTGGCCCCTCGGAGTGCGGCTGCTCCTGCACGACCGATCCCGGCGCGTGGCCGCGGGCGGCGCCTCCGCCATGCTGCTGAGCGGGACGCCGATTAGCGATGTCGACGAGTTCTTCCGGGTCGAGGTGTTACGCCACGTCCCGGCAACCGTGACGGCGTTCCTGCTCCGCTCGTGCCTCCTCGATCAATTCACCCTCGACGTGCTCGTCGGGGGCGGCCTCGCGGCGCGCGACGAGGCCATACAGGCCCTGACCTACCTGCGGAGCCGCCATCTCTTCCTCGAGACGCTCGATGCACCCGCCCTGTTGGGTGCGCAAGGCGCGCCCAATGCGCCCATTATGTGGTACCGCTACCACCCCCTCTTCGCCGAGTCACTGCGGCGCGCCCTGCGCGAGCGGGAAGGGGGCGAGGGCGTGGTCCGGCTGCGTCTGGCCTGCGCGAAGGGGTGCGAGGCGGTAGGAGAAATCGTCCCCGCGATCGAGCACTACCTTCAGGCGGCCGACGGGGCGCGCGCCGCCGCGCTGCTCGAAGAGGCAGGGATGCGGCTGCTGAACGCGGGCGCGCTCTCGCTTGTCGACAGCCTCTTGGCCCGGTTGCCGCGCGAGCTGCAGGGCCGCCCTCTGATCGCGCTCCTCGGCGGCTGGGTGGCGCTGCACCAGGGGCAGCATGGGCGCACGCTGCGCCACCTGCGCCACGTCGCCGCCGGCACGGCGGCATTCGGTCAGGCCATGACCGTGACGGTCGGCGCCCTGGGCAGCATGGGCCGTTATGAAGAGGCCTTACGTACAGGGCGCTACGCCCTCCGGCTCCTCGACCAGGCGGACTCCAGCCGGGAACCGCTGTGCGGCCTGACCGCTAGCATTCTCGATCACCTGCACCGCTTCGACGAAGCCGCGCCGCTCTATGGGCAGGCGCGACGTTCTTCGCACGCCCCGTCGCGCGCGTTCGTGTCCGTGCTCGAGGCCGCTTTCCACCTACTGCCCCGCGGCCGCCTCGCGCGGGCGCGCGGCCGCCGCGGCCGGGTGCGCGACCTTGCGCGAGGACGACCCCCGGAACCTGCTGTGCCTGTGCTACAACCACCTGGCCTACATCCTCCTCGAGCTCGGCGAGGGCGACAAGGCCGAGGCGGCGGCGCGACGTTGCCTGGAGTGCGCGCCGCGCCTCGGCCAGGGCCACGCCGCCGCCTCGGCGCACACCGTTCTGGCTCTCGCCGCCATCGACCGGGGGGACCTCGCGGAGGCGCGGGGGCGTCTAGACGCGGCTGAGCCGCTGCGGGCGGGCCGGCCGCTGCACTGGCGCCCTTTCCTCCTACCCCTGGCACGCGCCCGCCTTGCCGCGCGCGAGGGGGACTACGCGCGCGCAAGGGACGAGCAGCGACAGGCCCTGGCCGGCGCGCGCGCCCACGCGTTCGGCCCCGAACTCGCCTCGACCATCCTCGCGCTGCTGCCCGAGGTCCCCGCCTACGCGCCGCGTGAGGTTTGGCCCCTGTTCGACGAAGCCCTGGCCGCGGCCCGTCAGGCGCCCAGCCCGCACCTGGAGGCGCGCACGCTCCTTCACATGGCCGGCCACTGCGCGCGCAATGGTTGGGCGCGCGATGCGGCCTTGCACGCGCGGGCCGCGCTCGACCTGTGCGAGGCGCATGATCTCGCCGTTATGCTACGCCAGCGGGAGCCAGCGCTATCCGCCGCCCTGCTTGAGACCCCCGCGACAGCGCGATCCGGTGGGACACGGCGGCGCGATACCAGCGGCCCGCTATACGCGGTCGGCCCCTCCGCCTCGCCGGCCCCACACGGCGTGGCTGACCTGACCAACCCCGCCGGCCCGGACAACCCCGGCGACGGAACACCGCGCCCCGAGGTACGTCTGATCCCGCCGGACGACCAGACTATGCGGGTCGCGCAAGCTCCGGACGCCCTCGTGACCACGGGCCTCTCAATCAGAACACTGGGGCGCTTCGCGCTAGCGCACGGCGATCGCCCAATCGCGCCGGGAGAGTGGGGCCGGCGCAAGGTACGCGACGTTTTTCTCTATCTGGTGACGAAAAGTCTCTTCGATCCGCGGCTGCCGATCCCGCGCGAGGAACTCATCGAGGTGTTCTGGCCCGACCTGACCGTGCGGACGGGCCAGAGTAGCCTGTACGCGGCTATCTCCCGCCTGCGCCGTGTGCTCGAGCCCAACCTCGGCGGGCGGCGCCAGTCCCGCTTTATCGTGCAGGACGCTGGAAGCTACACACTCCAACTCGACGACACGGACACCTGCGACGCGGCGCTTTTCCTGCGCGCGGCGCGCGACGCCCTGGCCCACGGCCACGAGCACGACCTGCGGGACGCGCTCCGCCTGTATGGCGGGGAATACCTGCCCGAGGATCGCTACGCGGAGTGGACCATACCGGCGCGCGAACGGCTGACCGAGTTGCGCTTGGCCACTCTGGAGGCGCTATCCGACGACAGGGCGCGCGCCGGCGATTGGGCCGCGGCGATGGAGCACGCCCAGGAGGCGTTGCGGGTCGAGCCTAGCCGCGAATCCGCGCACCGCCGGCTGATGGCCGCCTACGCGGGCGCCGGCCAGCGAGACCGAGCCCTGCGCCAGTATCGCCTATGTCGTGTCGAGCTTGCCCAGGCCGTTGGCGCGGAGCCCGCCCCGGAGACCATCGCCCTCTACTATGAACTGCGTGAGCTATCGGGCGACGCAGGCGACACTGACGAGTACGGCGCCGGGTAGCCAGCCGCTCTGAACGCCATTTCAAAATAGTCCCTGTACATATAGGATTAGGGCGTTCCCAGTCAGACGAACATCCTGCGTGCAGGGGTCAGCAGATCGATCGAGGAAACGCCGTCACCCATAAGCCTCCGGTGATATTGGCCCCGCGGTCGCCGCACGCGGCGTCGTCGGATTGCAGCACCGCGAAATTGATGGCGATGGCCGCGGCGATGGCCGCGATGATGGCTCCCGCGTACGCGGCGTGGATCGCAACGACGGCGCCTACGAACCCGGCGATGGCTCCGACCGCCGAGCCGATGGACTCGAGGATCTCTATGCAACCGTGGCTGAGTTGGAGATTCCAGCCCCACCAGTCCGTGGTCAACACGGCGACGCAGGCGGGGGCGGGTGTCGCGGTAGCCGCCGGCGTCGCCGTGGAGGTACTCGTCGCGCTCGGCGCCGTCGGCGTGTCGGTGTTATCGAGTTGCGGCGCGACGGTCGGGAACCGGGGCTGGAGCCCTGAGCAGTCGATGTGCTGGCAGAGGTCGTACGTGATGCGGTAGCGCCGGATTTTCCCAGGCAAGCGGTTGTACGTCGCGACCGCTTGCTGGACCGCGAGCAGGTCGTCGGTGGAGAGGGCTTTGGCCGCCCCTGGGTCGATGGTCGCCGTGAAGTCCTTGACGACGACGTAGCGGCCCGCGCGCTTGACGAAGGCGGCGCTTTCCTTGGCCGCCCGTATAGCCAGGCTAGGGCTGACGTAGGGCACGACGAGTGTCTGCACCCCTGCCTGTCGTGGCGCGGCCGCGCTCGCCGTGTCCGCCCGTCGCGGGTCGAAGGTATGGACCACCGTGCCCATCAACAAGCACAGCAGCGTGACGGCAACGATCAGGCGCATAACCGGTTTGGCAGGAAAGGTACGCGAAACTGGTAACCACATTGTTCATCTCCTGTTCACTCCATCGCGCGTCTGGATCGTTCTGAGCCCGGCCACGTCGATTGGTGAACATCATAGCATCGGAGCCTTACCATTTTCTTATCGGGAAGGTAAGCCGCGGGGGCGGTGCGGCGGTAAGAGAACGGTAAGCCGACGCTGCTATGCTCCCTGCTAAAGGAACGCGCAAGGCGCGGAGGGCGCATCACGCTCGAAACATTGGTCGCCTGGCTGGGCGCGATTGAATAGAGTGAATGGAGAGGGATACATCCATGCAACGCCTCTATCGATGGATACTTTTCACGGGCCTCGTGCTCCTGCCCATCCTGGCGGACGCGCGCCCCGCCGCGGCCATGGAGCGGCGGGTCTTCTCGCCCACCGCGCATACGTTCCGACTGCTCGTCATCCCATTCGACTTCACCGACGACACCCACCGCGCCCAGATCCCCAACCACCGCCCGTGGCAGACGCATGAGATCCTGGATCGAGCCATCTTCGGCCATGGCTTCGTGCCGGCGGGGCCGGACGGGCGGCGCCAGGCGTCCGGCAGCGTCGCCGACTACATCGCCAGCCAGCTGCCGGGCGTGCGCTTCACCGGCGACATCTACCACTACCCCGCCGGCGCCCCCACGCGGGATGGCTGGTACCAATTCACCCCACGCCGCGGCGATGAGTTCGGGCCGGACACGGCGTTCGACGTCGCCGACGACGGCTGGAACAAGTTCTATCGCACGTTCTTCGGCCGGCTGGACGACCACACCAATGGGACTACGCTCGCGCGCGGTTACGACGCTGTCTACATGCTCCACGGCGGCGGCGGCGGCTCGGTGCGCGCGCCCTTCGGCTACCTCCTCGCCAGTGGCGGCCTGGAGAACCCAGCCAGCGGCCACGACGACACGCCGCGCTACGACTGGCTCGGCACGTTCCAGCACGAGGTCGGGCACCTCGTCACCGGCCTGCCGGACTTCTACGGCCCGATCTGGGAATACTGCACCGGGTGGGACTTGCTCTCCGTCGGCAACTCGCTCGGCGGCTTCCCGGCCCCCATCAGCGCGTGGCTGCGCCACGCCGTTGGCCTGAGTCGCGTGGAGCAGCGCATGGGCAAGGGCGAGTCCGGCCGCGTCTTCCTGCCCGACCCGAGCCCCACGAGCCCCAAGCAGATGCTCGTGCTGGACAACTCGTCGCTCGGCAACGGCGACGAGTTGGTCGCCGAGTACCGCAACCACGACCCCCATGACGACCGCTACGACACCTCTTTGGCCGGCGTGCCGGGCGGGAACCCCAACGGGCTGCTCATCGCGGACTACGACCGGCTGATGCGCGGCACTTTCTTCTCCAACGACAACGTCAAGGGCTATCTCCCGCAGGCGTTCGGGCAGCCCAACACCGAGGACGCGCCCATCAACCAGTACGGCCTCTCGCTCGTGACCGAGCTCAAGCGCCAGGACGGCAACATCTCCGACGACGGCGACCTGTTCGGCGCCGGTCAGGATCTCGTGGGCTCGCACCCCGAGGACGACGCGCTGCGACCGCTCCGCGGCAGCGCCAACCGCGACGGGGACGTGGTGTGGGAGCTGCGCGACCTGCGGCAGGAGCGCGGCGGCTTCTCGTTCGACGCGCGGTTCCAGGGCCGCGGCCTCGCCGATGAGGCGGCAGGCGTGGGCGCGCGCTGGACCTCGGCCACCGGCCCCATGGACCATGGCAACACCTTGCGGCCCGTTACCGGCTGGTACTACTCGCAGGCGCTCTACCAAGCATCGCGCGACACCACGTACCGCGACAACCTGTGGATCGCCACCAATCGCGGCGGCGCCGCTGGCGCGCACATCGCCGAGGGCCATTTCGGCCACACCATCGCGCCGACCGGCGAGCACCTGACCGGCAGCGTCATCCTGCCGCCCGGCGGGGGCACGCGCCTGATCCTGCAGGTCACGTATCGGCGCCACCAGTTCGAGTTGCTGAACACGACCTTCGCCGACGTCAACCACGCGGTCGGTAACCGCGCGCCCCAGTTCTCGGTCGACCTCACGGCGTGGGCCGGCCGGCACATCGACCTGACGCTGCGCATCGAGGCGCCGCGCCCGGCCGACGTGGGCCTCGTCGGCGCCTACTTCTTCCGCAAGGCGG
>JAABUQ010012796.1_pt1 | contig 10339 bp, 11 predicted proteins | sample 5560001 | NCBI WGS metagenome assembly JAABUQ01 (sample SAMN10711888, study PRJNA513371) | rock metagenome | isolation source: Antarctica rocks | place: Antarctica: Victoria Land, Finger Mt nord | collected 2015-12-18 | reverse complement strand
CCGAGGGCTTCCACGTCGTCGCGGTGGACAGCCGCGGGCACGGCCGCAGCACGCGGTCGGCGCAGCCTTATGGCTACGAGTTGATGGCGTCGGACGTGGTGGCCATGATGGACGCGCTGCATATCCCAAAGGCGGATGTGGTGGGCTGGAGCGATGGCGGCATCATCGGCATCGTCATGGCCATCCACTATCCGCAGCGCCTGAACCGGGTGTTCGCCTTCGGTGCCAACACGGTCCCGGAGGGCCTGATCCCCGGCTTCGACAAGAAGGGCGTGTTCGCGGATTTCGCGAAGCGGGCTGGCGACGAGTATAAGGCATTGTCGCCGACCCCCGGCCAATACGCCACCTTCCTCGCGCAGATCAGCAAGATGTGGGCGACCCAGCCGCACATCACGGAGCAGCAGCTCAGGGCCATTCATACGCCCATCGCGATCGCGGACGGGCGCTACGACGAGGGCATCAAGCAAAGCCACGACCGCTACATGGCCAGCGCCATCCCCAATGCACGCTTGGTGATCCTGCCCGGCGTGTCCCATTTCGCGATGCTGCAGAACCCGCCCCTGTTTGCCCGCGCCGTGCTGGACGCCTTGACTGCCTCTTGGGACAATTAGGCTCTTGCGCCCTGCGGTGACCTGCCGGTCAAGGCAGTTGCGCGGCTGCGGCCAGCGCCGCCGCCACTCCGGGCGCCGCCGCCAGGATCGGCGCACCCCCCAGGTTGCCCCGCGGCAGGAACGGTAGGGTGACGGCACCGGCCTCGTCCAGCAACGCCAGCGCCGCCGCGCAGTCCCACAGGTTGATGTGCAGCTCGGCATAGCCGTCCATCCGCCCCGCCGCCACGTCCGCCAGCCCCAGCGCGCCGGACCCGCCGAAGCGCAGGCTGGCGCCGCTGGCCTGGATGCGGGCGAACAGCGCCTGGTAGGCGCTATTGTCCACCCGCGGCGACCAACTGACCTCGATGATCGACCGGTCCAGGGCGTCGGTCGCGGCGGCATGGATCGGCATGCCGTTCAGGGTCGCCCCCCGGCCCCGGCAGGCGGCAAACGTCTCCCCCAGAGCCGGGGCGTCCAGCACACCCAGCAACGGCGTGTCGCCGTCCAGCAGCCCCACCGACACGCACCAGCGCGAGGCGCCGCGGGCATAGTTGCTGGTGCCGTCGATGGGATCGACCACCCAGCGCAGCGCGCCCGACCGGGTGCGTCCAGTCTCCTCCCCCTGGAAGCCGTCCTCCGGGAAGGCTGCGGCCAGCCCGTCGGACAGCAGGCGCTCGACGGCGCCGTCCGCCTCGGTCAGCCAGTCCTGCGCGCCCTTCAGGGTGGCCTGCGCGGCGCCCGGCAGCGGACGCATCCGCATCGCGAGCGCCGCGGCCTTCGCAGCCAGCCCCTGTGCAGCGGCGAAGCGGGCGTCGAGCGCCGCCTCCGCCACCCGCCGGCTGGTCCCGCCGGTTGACAGGGACGGCGAAGGCGGCTGGATGGTGCTCATGAAGCGCTTTGTCCTGCTGATGCTGCTGTCGGCCGCCGGGTGCAGCCGGTATGCGCCTGCGATGCAGGCCGGGACGGATGTCTCCGCGCCGGCATACCAGGCCGACCTGCTGGCATGCCAGGATCAATCCGGGGCGGCGGTGGACAAGCGCAACGCCAAGACCGGGTTGGCCTGGTTCGCCTCCCCCGTGCGGCAGCCGTTCCAGGTGCGGGCGGAAATTCGTACCTGCCTGCGGACGAAGGGCTACCCCGTCCAGGGTTGATGTCGGCCCGGCCAGGACCGGGACCGCCTTTTAGTACCAGCCGCCGTCCACCACGAACTCCCGGGCCGTCACCAGCCGGCTGTCATCGGCGGCGAGCCACAGCACCATGCGCGCCACGTCGTCGGCGTGCAGCGGGTCGGGGATGCACTGGCCCCGGCGGCGGCGCTCCTCGCCCTCCGGCGTCATCCAGAGGTCGATCTGCCGCTGCGTCATGATCCAGCCCGGCAGCACCGTGTTCACCCGGACGTGCTGCGGCCCCAGGTCCCGCGCCAGGCCGCGCGTCAGGCCGATGATCGCGCTTTTCGCCGTCGTGTAGGCCGGCATCCCGCCCGTGGCGAGCAGGAAGGAGTGCGAACTCATGTTGATGATGCTGCCGCCGCCGGCCGCGGCCATGCCGGGCTTGACCGCCTGGGCGCAGAAGAACTGGTGGCGCAGGTTGGTGGCCATCCGCTCGTCCCAGTACTCCGGCGTCACGTCGTCGATCGGGTGGCGGTCGTCGCGGGCGGCGTTGTTGACCAGCACGGTGAAGGCGCCGCCCAGCCCGTCCGCCAGGCCGGTGATGGACGCGCGCACGGCGGGGATGTCGCGCAGGTCGGCCCGGGCGAAGCACGTGCCGGGGCAGGCCGCCACGACCTCCGCCGCCGCGCCCTCGTCCAGGTCGATGAAGCCGACCCGGCTGCCCTGGGCCGCGAAGTGCTCGACGATGCCCCGGCCGATGCCGGACGCCCCGCCCGTGACCAGCACCCGCCGGTCCCGCAGGCTGGGGTAGGTGGCGTAGTTGCTCATCGCGCCGCCCCCGCGTCCGGCACGCGGCCAGGTGCCCGCGCCTCGCACCGGGCGGCAAGGCCGTGGTCCGCCAGGACGCCTAGCGGGATGGCGGCGCCCGTGGCCGCAATGTCGGGAGAAGGGATGCCCAAGATGTTCACCGGATTTTAGAGGGTTTGCAGCATGGTATAGCTCCCGATGGTCCGCCTCAATCGCCGCAGGCGGCCAGTTCGAGCATGGCCACATCCGCATCGGTGGCTGCCGCCGGGTTGCCCGGCTCGGCCCGGCTGTACACCAGTTGCAGGCGCGGCGCGGCAGCTTCCGCCGGCTCGCGCGTGGGCTCCCGGGCCGGCGCCAGCAGTTGCGTGCGGGCCAGCGCCGCGAACAGCCCGTCCTGCGCCACCAGCTCCCCAAACGTCCCCGCCTCCGCCACCACGCCGTCGCGGAAGAACAGGATGCGGTCGGCATCGCGGATGGTCGCCAGCCGGTGCGCGATCACGAACGTCGTGCGCCCGGCGGCGGCGGCCTGCATCGCGCGCACCACCTTTTCCTCCGTCGCGCCGTCCAATGCGCTGGTTGCCTCGTCCAGGATCAGGATGCGCGGGTTGCGCAGCAGGGTGCGGGCGATTGCCAGCCGCTGCCGCTGCCCGCCGGACAGGGCGGCGCCACGCTCGCCGACCAGGGTGTCGTAGCCCTGCGGCTGCCGCAGGATGAAGTCGTGCGCCTCGGCCAGCCGGGCGGCGTGCTCCACCTCGGCCTGCGTCGCGTCCGGCTTGCCCACGCGTAGGTTCTCGCCGATGGAGCGGTTCAGCAGCAGGGTGTCCTGCGGCACCGTGCCGATGGCGTCACGCAGGCTGGCCAGGCTCACGTCGCGCAGGTCGCGCCCGTCCACCAGCACGGCGCCGCCGTCCGGGTCCCACAGGCGCTGCAGCAGCGACATGGCGGTGCTCTTGCCCGATCCCGTCAGGCCGACCAAGGCGACGGTCTCGCCGGGCCGGGCGACTAGGTCCACGCCGTCCAGCACCGCGGGGCCGCCGGGGTAGGCGAAGCGGACGCCGCGGAACTCCACCTGCCCCGGTCCCGCCGGCAGCGCAGGCTGGCCTGCCGGGTCCGGCACGGTGCTGGCGGTGTCCAGGATGGCAAACAGGTCCTCCAGCCGCGGCAGGCTGCCGCCCAGGTGGGACAGGGCGCCCACCGCGCCCTCCAGCCGGCCGATCAGCATTCCGGCGAAACCCATGAACGTCACCACGTCCGCCGTGCTGGCGCGGCCCTGGCCATGCAGCCAGGCGCCCAGGCCCACCACCGCCACCGTGGCGACGGTGCTGGCAAAGCGGTTCATCACGCCCACCCCGGCCCACCAGCCCAGCACTGGGAACTGGTGGCGCACTACATCGCCGGCCAGTTGGCCGAACACCGTGGCCTCCAGCGGCGCGCGGCCGAAGGCGCGGATCAGCGGCGCGTTGCCCAGCACGTCGCCCATCTGCGACGCCAGGGCCGAGTGCGCGTCCTCCGCCCGGCGCTGCCCGTCCCGCGTGCGGCGGATGGTGAGCGACGCGGTTGCGGAGAACACCACCGCGAGCGCCACCAGCACCGCGCCCAGCGCCGGGTTGAGGTACAGCGCCAGCGGCAGCAGCCCGGCCAGGCACAGGACGGTGCCCAGGTGGTCGCGGAACAGGCCCAGCCACAGCCAGAACATCTCGTCGCCGCCGCCTAGCAGCGTCTTCATCAGGGCACCCGTGGGATGGCGGGCATGGTGTGCGGGCGGCAGTTGCAGGACATGGGCGAAGGCGCGCCCCATCACGCGCAGCCGCAGCCGGTGCGCCAGCCGGTCCGCCGCCAGGGACGTTGCCCTGCCGGCCACGATGCCGAGCACGCCCATCGCTGCCCAGGCCAGGATGTTGCCGCCGGACGGCCCAGCCCCGCCCAGGCCCTGGATCACCTGGCCGAACAGCATGGGCTCCACGAACCCGGCTGTCACTAAAGCCACGTTGGCCGCGCACAGCAGCGCTGCCATGCGCCAATACGGGACAAGGAAACCGAGCACCCGGCCGTACACCTTCAAGAACCGCTTCATCGACGCCTCTCTGCCGCCCCTGTGGCAGCCTCAAGGCGTCAGCTAGGATCCGATTGCGGCGAAGACGGCACCGGATTGCGCCGACATTGTGCGGGGGTCAAAAAGCCTTCGGGTCAGTGCTTCGGGTGCTGGATGTCGTCGTGGACGGGATGCGCCTCGAAGCCCTCGTTGGCCAGTTGGACCACCACCAGATGCTCCTCCGCGCCGCCGATCACGACGACCTCGCCGCGGTCGGCATCGACAGTCACGCCCTCGACGTTGGCGACCAGGCCGAGCGACCGCCGCAGGGCTGCCACCCGGATCGCGTCATCCAGGCCAGCGATCTTGAACCGTAGGGAACGTGACATCAGGCCTTCCTTTTCCAGAACCAGGTATTAGGACGCGCCAACGGCGGCAAAGTTGTCGCAAGCCGGCGGCTCCGTCCGGCGCGCAACCTTCGACGGTACGCCAGCGTTCCACCTACACAACAACCGAGATCGGACGTCGGCATGGGCATGTTCAGCTTCATCAAGTCTGCCGGGCGGATGCTCGGATTGGGCCACGACGCCACGCAGGACGAGAGCAAGCCCGCCCCGCCCACCCCGGACGCCGCTGCCATCAAGAGCGAGCTGCAGGGCTTGGGCTTCGACGCGCCGGGCATGGACGTACAGGTGCAGGGTGATGCCGTCACCCTGGCCGGCGCCGCCCCGGACGCCGCAACGCGGGAGAAGATGATCCTGGCCGCCGGCAACATCGCCGGGGTTGCAAGCGTGCAGGACACCGTCACGACGGCCGACCCGGCGCCCGAGCCGAAGCTGTACACCGTCGTAAAGGGTGACACCCTGTCCGCCATCGCGCAAAAGGCGATGGGCAATGCCAGCCACTACCCGGCAATCTTCGAGGCGAACAAGCCGATGCTGAAAGACCCGAACAAGATCTACCCGGGCCAGGTCCTCCGCATCCCGTCCTAACGCCGGTTCAGCAGGGCCAGCGCTGCGACGCCCGCAACGAGCACGCCCACCCCGGCGCTCATGGCCATCCGGGATTGTGCGGCCCTCGGGCGGTCATCGTTCATCGGCTTGAACAGCGCGCCGCTTGTCGGCGCCTGTTCAGGCGTTCGGCTCAGCCCGATGCCCAGCACCTTGGCCATCATCCACCGGCCCAGCCCAGGCGCGATCGCATAGGCTACCGGCGCCAGCTTTGCCAAGGCGCCGACCGAGGTCTTGTCGCGCGGACGCTGGGCGACGCGGACGATGGCCTCGGCGACCGTCTCGGGCCGGTCGGGCGGCGAGGGATGCAACTCGTGCCCGCTGTAGTTAGCAGCGTGCTCGACGCCCGGCGTGTCGACGAAGCCAGGGTAGATGTCGCAGATGTGGATGTCCGGCTGGTCCTGCAGCTCGGCCCGCAGGCTTTCGGACAGGCCGCGCAGGCCGAACTTGCTGGCGGTGTAGCTGGCGGCGAACGGCGTGCCCATGAAGGCGCCGAAGCTGATAACGTTGATCAGCACGCCCTGGTGCGCCGCCTGGAACAGCGGCAGCACCGCATAGGCGCCGTGCAGGTAGCCCATCAGGTTGGTGCGGATGACCTGGTCGTGCGCCTCGACCGGGGTGTCGTTGAACCGGCCGACCGCGCCGACGCCGGCATTGTTGACCCAAACGTCCACGCGGCCATACCGCCGCTCCGCCGCTTGCGCCAGGGCGCCCATGGCGGAAGGGTCGGTGACGTCGGTCTCGACGTACTGCGCCCGCCCGCCGGCCGCCACGCACTCCTTGGCCAGTTCCGCCAGCTTGCCGCCGCGGCGGGACGCCAGGGTGACGCTGGCGCCCCGCGCCGCGAACGCCAGCGCGGCCGCCCGGCCGATGCCGCTGGACGCCCCGGTGATCACCACGCTCATATCCCGCGCTTGCATGTCCGCCTCCTTGATGGTCAGACCCGAACAGGCCGCCGCGGCGCGGGTTCCCATCGATGAGGCGAAGCATGGAGGATGAAGGTGCCGTGCGTGAGGCGTTCGCGCGCCAGGCTGGTTGGTGCCGCAACCTCGGCTCGCCGCTGACGGCGCTGATCGAGCAGTTGGCAGCGGAGCGGCTGGATCGGAGCACCAAGCTGGGCCGGCGCATCCTGGACTGGCCGGCGCAGCCCGGCGCGGCTGTGGACATGCTGCCGCTGCGCCTGTCGGGCGGCCTGCACGCGCTCGCCCGGCGCGGCCATCCGGCGCTGGCGCCGCTCTACCCGCCACACCCCCTGCCGGACGCCGGCACGCTATGGACCGCCATGCAGGCCGCGCTGCTCGATCCGGCGCTGGCGCCCTGGCTGGACAGCGTGCCGCAGACCAACGAGGTCGCCCGCTCGGCCATCCTGATGGCAGGGCTGCTGGTGGTCGCGGCGGAAACCGGGCTACCGATGGCGCTGCACGAACTCGGCGCGAGCGCGGGGCTGAACCTGCTGCTGGACCAGTACGACATCCGGCTGGCCGGGGTGCAGGCCGGAACCCCCGGCAGCGCCCTGGCGCTGGAGCCGGACTGGACGGGACCGCCGCCGCCGGCCGCACCGGTGCGCGTCGTTCGCCGCAGCGGCGTGGACCTGCTGCCGCTCAATGTCATGCAGGAAGCCGACCGGGAGCGTTTGCGCGCCTACGTCTGGGCGGACCAGGAGCCCCGGCTGGCCCGGCTGGAGGCGGCGCTTGCCATTGCGCTGGCGCAGCCGCCCCGCATCGTCCAGGGCGACGCCGCGGCCTGGACGGAGGCCGCTATCAGCCTGGCGCCAGAACCGGGCGTCGTGCGGGTGCTGATGCACTCGGTCGCGTTCACCTACTTCCCGGCCGAGACCCAGGCCCGCATCGCCGGGCACATGGCGGCGGCGGGCCGGCAGGCGACGCCGGCCGCGCCGCTGGCCTGGCTGCGGTTCGAGCCGCCGCCGGGCCATGCGGAGGCGCCAACCTTGCGTTTGCAGCTTTGGCCCGGTGGAGAGGACCGCGTTCTCGGTGCCGGCAGCCCGCACGGAGCCTGGATCAGGTGGACGGGTCAGACGGCGTCGTAGAACTCGGCCAGCGACACCTCGATCCCGATCTCCTAAACTTTAGAGTGGCTCAGGGTGTCGCGCACCATGGCAACCGCCTGGCTGCCGTCGTACTCCCAGCGCAGCTCCTGCTGCTCCTCCCAGGCGGGAAATTCCTCCTTCGACATCCCTTGGCGCATGACGACGTCCATGCTGACACCCTACCACACGCTCTCATATCGGGGCAGCATAACCACCCGCCACAAGGTCGAACCCCCATGGACTTCACCATCCCCGCCGAGCTGTCCGAACTGCAGGACCGCACCCGCGCCTTCATTCGCGACAAGATCATCCCGCTCGAGGGCGACGCCCGCCAAGAGCGCCACGGCCCTACGGACGAGCTGCGCCGCGAGATGAACGCCCTCGCCGCCGAGGCCGGGCTGCTGGCCCCGCACGTGGCGCGCGAGTACGGCGGCCTGGGCCTCAGCCACGTCGGCCGCGCAATCGTGTTCGAGGAGGCCGGCTACTCCGTGCTCGGCCCCCTGGCCATGAATCTGTCCGCCCCGGACGAGGGCAACATGCACCTCATGGAGGTCGTCACCACCCCGGCGCAGAAGGACCGCTGGCTGCGCCCCCTGGCGTCCGGCGAAATCCGCTCCTGCTTCTGCATGACCGAGCCGCCGCCCGGCGCAGGCTCCGACCCGGCGGCGCTGCTGACCACCGCGGTGCGCGACGGCGACGACTACGTGCTCAACGGGACCAAGTGGTTCACCACCGGGGCGGTCGGCGCCGGGTTCGGCATCATCATGGCCAAGGGCGAGGACGACCGCGCCACCATGTTCCTGGCCGACATGGACCAGCCCGGCATCCGTGTCGCCCGGGTGATGGACACCATGGACCAGGGGTTCGCCGGCGGCCACGCCGTCGTGGAAATCGAGGGCTTGCGCGTGCCGGCCACCGACATCCTGGGCGAGATCGGCCAGGGTTTTCGTTACGCCCAGATCCGCCTGGCCCCGGCGCGGCTGACGCACTGCATGCGGTGGCTCGGCCCGGCCCGGCGCGCGCAGGACATCGCCGTGTCGTATGCCGCCAAGCGCCAAGCCTTCGGCAAGCCGATCGCGCAGCATGAGGGCATCGGCTTCATGCTGGCCGACAACGACATGGACATCCGCACCAGCCGGCTGACCATCTGGCACACCGCCTGGCTGCTGGACCAGGGCGAGCGCGCCGGCACCGAGAGCAGCATCGCCAAGGTCGTGTGCAGCGAGGCCATCTTCCGCGTCGCCGACCGCTGCGTGCAGGTGCTGGGCGGCGTGGGGGTGACGGGGGAGACGATGGTGGAGCGTATCTTCCGCGAGGTCCGCGGCTTCCGGATTTATGACGGTCCCAGCGAAGTGCATCGCTGGAGCCTGGCGCAGAAGATCGTCAAGCACGGCGCGAACCACTAGCCGGGCGGTCATTGCGAGGCGCCCGATTGGCGCTGCGGCGATGCAGGGTCTGACGGCACGGCATCTGCCGCGCTGGATCGCCATGCCGCAAGTACGGCTCGCGATGACGACGCGCATGCGGTTGCAATGCCGTCCGGGCCGGACAATCCTGCCGCCAAAGCGGGAGGGAACCCACCATTGAGCGACACCTTCGACCTGACCGGCCACGTTGCGGTGGTGACCGGCGGCGGGCGCGGCCTGGGCCGGGCGATCGCCGAGGGCCTGCACCGCCATGGCGCGCGACTGGTGCTGTGCGGACGGACGGAGGCCACCCTGCACGCCGCCGCCGCCGAGATCGGCCCGGACGTGCTGCCTGTGGTGGCCGACGTGTCGAAGGAGGCGGACGTGCTGGCCCTGCGCGACGCGGCGCTGGAGCGGTTCGGCGCGGTGCATGTCCTGGTGAACAACGCTGGGGTGAACCCGATCTACGCCGGCATCGAACGCACGACGCTGGCCGACTGGCAGCACATCATCGACGTGAACCTGACCGGCGCCTTCCTGTGCTGCAAGCACATCGGCAGCGTGATGGCGGCGGCCGGCCGCGGGTCGGTCATCACGATCAGCAGCGTGGCCGGGCACGTGGGGCTGCGGCGGTCGGTGCCGTACTGCGCGACGAAGGGCGGGGTGGAGCTGATGACGCGGGGGCTGGCGTTGGATTGGGCGCAGAAGGGCGTGCGGGTGAACTGCATCGCGCCGGGCTACTTCGAGACCGACCTGACGGCGGGGATGCGGGAGAACGAGGCGATGGCCGGGCGGCTGCTGGCGCAGACGCCGATGGGGCGGTTCGGCACGGACAGCGACATCGTGGGGGCGGCGGTGTTCCTGGCGGGGCCGGCCAGCCTGTATGTGACGGGGCAGAGCCTGATGGTGGATGGGGGTTACACGGCGGCTTAGCTGCCTATAGACGGGATGCCAGGCAGGCCCCTGCCAGAACCGGCCATACGACGAGCACGAGTGCCGCTGCGCCTGCGTCCACTCCGGCCTGATTGGGCGTAGTCTGTATGGGGTGCTGCTCTACGCTATCCAGCACCCGGCAGGTCCATTCGGACGGCGGTCCGCGTCCTTCGGCATACGGGTCACCCCGGCTGGCGCATCCAACTTGTGCGATGATTGCGAATGCCAGCAGCAAGCGCCCGGTTCGGGCCATGGACAATTTCCTTCTTATGGGTGTGATACCAACGGCCCTACGCTTTGACTGTTTTAGTCCACGGCGCGGCTGCTACGGAGCGGATGCGATCTGGCGTTTCGGTAAGCCAGTTCCAGGCGGCGCAGCAGCGATCCACGATGGTGTCGTAGGTG
>JAABUQ010006728.1_pt1 | contig 10339 bp, 6 predicted proteins | sample 5560001 | NCBI WGS metagenome assembly JAABUQ01 (sample SAMN10711888, study PRJNA513371) | rock metagenome | isolation source: Antarctica rocks | place: Antarctica: Victoria Land, Finger Mt nord | collected 2015-12-18 | reverse complement strand
ACGAGAGCTTGGCATAGCTGGTTCCGGGACACGATTCCACCATTTTGGTCAGATCGAGGTTGATCGCGTCGGCGAGGATCGTCGTCAGAAGTGGTATCCGATCCTTGGCTACCTCGCCACTCTTTAGGTGAGTGAAGTTCTTTGTGAAACCGGTCCAGTTATCGACTTCAAGAAGCAGTTCGGTGATTTTGACGTGGGGGAGCGATGCCGCGATCCGCTCGATCAGGTTCTGTGCCGCTTGCGGCACCGTAGCGTCGAGTGGAGTGATCTTTAAACCCGAGTCGGTAAGGATCGCATCTGGCAGATCATTCGCGGCTGCAAGCTGGTCTGCTTGGTGCAGTTCTTCATGGAGGGCTGCCAACCGGACCCGCAGGTAGCTCTCGCAATCCGGATTGATAGCAAGTGGAAGCTCGTTGGCTTCTTTAAGAGCCGTGAACTTTTGTGCAGGCACCATGTACTCGTTGAAGTTCTTGAACTGGCGAGAGCCTTCAACCCAGATGTCCCCAGATCGCAGTGCGTTCTTCAGTTCCGCTAAGGCACACAGCTCGTAATAGCAGCGATCGGCTCCGGCATCGGTGAAGATGAGCTTGGCCCAGCGTTCGCGAATAAACTCGACAAGTGCGTCATGGGGCAGCTTGCGCGCATTGCCGGCTACGTGAATATCCACGGAACAACGGATTCCCGGATGGCGGTGCCGCTGTACGACCAGATTTCCCCCGATATCGTATTTCTCGATTTGCATATGCCGGATCCAAACGGATTCGAATTGCTCGAACACTTCTCGAAAGTAAGACCGGAGGAAGGGCCGTATGTCCCGATCCTCGTTCTCACGGCGGACGTCACGCCTGGAACGAAGCTCAAGGCGCTCGCTCTCGGCGCTACGACTTCCTCACGAAGCCGATTGAGCGGTGTGAGCTGCTCTTACGAACGCGAAACCTGCTTGAGACGCGTTTTCTGTATCGTGAACTCGCCGAGGCATCTGTTCGCGAGGAAGAGTTGCGCCATAGCTAAATGGTTGACTCCATCAGCTCATAAGCCATCATGTGGCAAATAATCAGATGAGCATCCTCAATGCGGCCCATGTGTTGTACAGGGACTTGAATATTCAGTTCGACTGCCTTGCCGAGTTTGCCTCCGTCGCGTCCAGTCAATCCGATCGTTTTACAACCGGTGAACCGGGCATACTCCGCGGCATGCACCACATTGGGTGAGTTGCCGGACCCGCTAATCGCGATCAAAACATCTCCGCTGTCCGCAAAATTTTTTAATTGCTCTACAAATACCGCTTCGTAGTTCACGTCGTTCGAGTAGGCGGTCAGCGTCGCGAGCGAATCGGTCAGGGCCATAATGCGAAAGCGCATTTTGCGCCCGTAGCTAGCGCCTTTGACAATGTCGCAGACAAAGTGAGAAGCGGTAGACCCGCTTCCGCCATTGCCGCAGGTGAAGATGTGACGGCCGGCTCTCGCGCTTCTCGCAGCCAGGATGTTGCCAGATCGACCTTACCTGTGTCGATCTGGGCAATTGCGTTTACCAGGTCTTGTTTATAGCTCGCTGCGAACGTCATGCCTTCATTCTTTCACCGGTTAAAAGTTGAACTTGAACCCAAGCTGCACGTCGCGCGGAAAGTTCTGTTGGTTCGCCGTGACGAAACCGAAGTTCAAGCTGCTGGTGCTGTTGTTAGGAGCGCCAAAGATGGGCGTATTAAACACGTTGAATGCTTCCAGGCGGACCTGGGCATTCAAACGCTCCGTGAAATTGAAGCTCTTATTCAGCGACATATCCCACTGCGCCCGCCACGGATTTCGGAGTACGGAACTATAGGTGGGAATGCCTTGCAAGCTGAATTGCGGACGAACCTGCCACGCCGGGTTGCTACATGGAACGAGCGCAGTGCGGGTCGCGTTCGGAGCGAGACTATTTCCATTCTGCTGCAGGACACAATCGTTGAAATAAAGGCTGTTTGATTGATTGCTGACTCTCGGGTCGGCTATCAGGTTTACGTTGCTCGGGTATTGAAAAGGCGATCCCGATTGCAGCGTGCCGATGAAATTGTATTCCCAGCCACCGACTAACTGTTCCCACCCACGATTCACACCGCCCAGGAACCGGCGGCCCTTACCGAACGGAAGTTGATAGACACCGCTCAATACCAATCGATGCGGTCTGTCGCTTGAGGAAAGTTGCTTCGTGGGTCTGGGGTCTTGCGGATTGATAAACGCCGTCGCGTCGAGATTCTTTGAAAAAGTATAGGCAAGCGCAAGCACGAGATGTGCGCTGTAGCGCTTGGTCGCACTAACCTGCAGGGAGTCGTACCAGAGGCGGCCTACCGATTCGAAAGCCTCCTGTACGGTGCCGAATTGCGGGAATGGCCTCAGCAGTCGCTGCCGCGAGATGGTCCTGCCGTTCAGTGAAGGGTTATTCGGGATCAGGCCGGCGAAGGGATTGGGCACGGGCTGGTTGAAATAGTTTGGATTCCCCTGCGCCTGGGCATATTGCGCGGCTGAGTTCGCATTGATATCACGCGCTCCGCCGACTTGATTGTCGTTCGTGTTGATGTGATAAGAGCGGCTACCCACATACTCCACGTCGAGCTTCGTATCGAAAGGTAACTGCCGCTCTATGCCGGCCGAGTACTGATAGACGTGGGGGATGTCGTGATTCGGATTCGCGAAGATCAGGTTATTTCCAAGCGCTGTACTGTAGCCGAGCGATGAACCGGTCGGCACAACCAATCCGTTTGTTGCCGGACTAACACTCGCCGGAAATGGATTGCCGCTCGCAAAATTGGTTGTGGGGATGAAGTTATTGATTCCGCCTCCGGTGAGAGACGACACGTAATTTGTGTCCGCTGCGAAGCCGAGCGCCCCGCCGTATTCGGACTCTGGAAGATAGAAGACTCCAAAGCCACCGCGAACGACGGTCAGCGGAGTAAGTGAATAGGCGGCGCCAATTCGAGGCTGGATATCTCCAAACCGTTTATTGTAAGCGCCGCGCGGCTGGCCGTTTGAGCCTGCAAACAGCAAGCCGCCGGTCAGATTGGCACAGGCCGGACAATTCGTCAGATCTGCGCTTCGCGCTAGATCTGAGAGCGCCGTCGGCTGTGTGAAATTCCAGCCGCGGTTTTGGCGATTGAAGCGCTCGTCTGGCGACCCCTCAATGTCATAGCGCAAACCGACGTTAACGGTGAGTCTCTGGGTCAGCTTGATATCGTCTTGCGCGTAAAAGCCGTAATAGCCCCAACGGTAAGCAAGTTGAGGTACATATTGCAAAATGCCGTTCGCGGGGACGCCAAGGAGGAGCGACGCCATGCTGGAGCCGGAAGCGGAGCTCGACGCTTCCGGGTTCGATTGTGTAAAGTCCGGAGTGAAGTTGAAGAATCCGGCGCCGAAGAGAAAGGACCCACCACTCGCGTTCGTGCGAATGTCTCGCACATCTGCACCGAACCTGAGGGAGTGGCGCCCATGTATGTAAGAGACGTTTGGCTCGAAACTAAGTAGGTTGGTTGTATTCGAGTTTGGATTTCGAGTTCCGAAAAGCGGGTAAATTCCATTGCTGCCATTCCCGTTTGAGCTTTGGTCGCCAATACGCGGCGGAAGGTAGTTAAAGCGCTGGTTAGCCGAGAAGTTCTGAGAAAAACCAAGCGTCGTGTCGTCGAAGTTATTGACAGTTGTTCTAGTAGCGGCCTGAATGAAACGCGCGAAGCCGAAACGTAGGTCAATGAGCGTGTTTGCGGAAACGATCGTCAGGAAGTCGGCTACGGCGTTGTCGTTAACGCGAATTAACGGGTCCTGCGCGTCTCTACCGGCGCCCGTAAATCCGTTCGCACCGTTGTCAATTTGATTGCGGCGATTATGTGAGTAACGGAAGAACGCGCGTTCCTTTTCTCCGAAATTCTGGTCGACACGGCCAATCCAGTTACGAAAGTGGTCGGAGCTGATGTTCGGGCTAGCAATAAAGTTATTTGTAACCGCGTTCGGGCTGCCGGTATTAGGCGCTGGGTAGGCATTGAGGATGGCTAAGCCTACCGGACTAAACCGGTTTGCGGGAATAACGTTGCCCGGAAACTGCGTTCGGATGTAATTGTTGTTTGCACTCGGATTTGGGTTCGGTTGCGTAGAGAATGGGTCATAGATACTGAGACCGGTTTGCGAAAAGTCGCCCTGGCGCATGGCGATGGATGGCACGCTGGTCAGGATTGGTGAGGGTGCGGTCTCCACATAGTTCTCCCAACCGAACGCAAAAAACGTCTTGTCTTTACCCTTGTACAGTTTCGGGATCCACACAGGGCCGGTAATTTCCGTTCCGTATTGGTCAAGCTTATGGCCTCCAAGATTCTTTTTGGTCACAGGGTCAACGCCAAATCTGGGGCGTCCCGCGGTATTGTTCTGAATGCTATTGGCGTCCAGTTGATATCTGCGTAAGAACTCGTATCCGGTACCGTGAAACTTGTTAGTGCCGCTCTTGGTGGTAACGTTCATCACGCCGCCGCCCGTGCGCCCATACTGGGCATCGTAGAAGTTGGTTACTACCTTGAACTCTTGCGTCGCGTCGACCGTTGGAATGTAGGCGATGTTCTGATTGCCGCGCGTGCGCTGTGCATCCGTGTCGGTAACAGAGTCATCCGGCACGCCGTCCAGCAGCCAGGAGTTGGTCTGACGCAAGCCACCGTTAATGGAGAAGTTGACGTTGTCGCCATTGTCAAATGGCCGGGTGAAAGTAGGATTGCCGGCAAACACAACACCGGTGGCAAGGTTCGTGAGTCCGAAGGGGTTGCGCCCGTTCAGGGGCAGCTCGGTCACACGCAGATTCTCGATTACGTCGCCGCGACTGGCAGTGGCGTTGTCGAGCATCGGCGGAGCGGCCGTAACTTCAGTAATCGTTTGTGGTCTGCCAATTTGCAAGACGAGGTTTACGGTCAACTTGTCGTTAGTATGTAGTTCTATCGAGGGGCGAACAGCGGTTTCAAAACCCGGCGCCTCGACCGTAAGCTTATAGTTTCCAGGAATCAAGTAGGGAATCGTATAGTTTCCCTGATGGCTGGCGGTCTGCGACGATGCTTCATTTGTCTGTACGTTCTCGACCGTCACCTTACCGTTTGCGATACCACTGCCGCTAGGATCTGTGATCTGGCCCGTAACCGTGCCGCGAAAATCCTGAGCCACAAGAAGAGCGCTACAAGTCAATGCAGCGAATAAGACCCGAACACAACTGAGTGCCATCTGTTCAACCCCCAAAGAAAAGCTTGCTTTAGTTGGGACTACCGACCAAACAAGTCTGGGGCCAGTTTACAGCGGCAATGTCCCTGCTGTCAACGGCAGGCAGGGGATTGCTTTCTAGCCTGGTACTCTGCCCCAATCGCGCACACCGTAGGAGAGTGCCGCGGGCGTGCCGGAGCGCTGTACGGTTCCAGTCTGCTGGCCGTCCTTCAAGGCGAGAGTCACGGTCGAAAATGTGGGGGTAGGCGAGCCATCGTCCTCATACAAGAGACATTGGGCGTCGCCGCTTCCATAAGCGCGCACGGATAATTCAAACGACCTCGGATCGGCAGTATGGAGCGATGGCTGGGCCAAGGGCAATAGAGTGCCCGCCTTTATAAAAACTGGTAATTGATTTAGTGGCACGGAGACATTGAATTGCCGCGCGCCCTGAAGCCTCCTTCCGGTCCAGAAATCAAACCATTGCCCGGCCGGCAGATAAACGCTGCGTTCGCGCTCGCCCGCAACCACCGGCGCCACAAGAAGGCTGTCTCCAGCTAGGTACTGGTCGTCAATCGCCCAGGTCCGCGCGTCGTTCGGGTAATCCATTACCAACGCGCGAAATGGCGGTAGCCCGCTTTCGTGATACCGCACAAAGGCGGAATAAAGATAGGGCAGCAGTTGCATGCGCAGTTCGATGAACTGCCTGCAAATCTGTTCCAACTGTCCCCAACCTTCCGCAAAATGACCGGCATTGTTGGCCGAGCGGTCTACCTGCTTCCATGGCGGGTTGCGGATATACCAGGCATTCACCATCGCGAGCGGCGAAAAGACGACGGTCTGAAGGCGGCGTATGAGGTCTTCGGGGTCTTTGGCATCGCGCACCTCCGGGCACCACAGCAAGCCACAGAAGCCGGCGTTTGCCACACCGCGTATGAACTCGCGATGGTCGTAAAGATCGCTGTAGAGCGTGTAAGGGTATGGCGTCGCCAGCGCGTGCGACGACCGCACGAGCCCCCAGGTACGCACCTTGCGGCGATCAAAGATACTTTGGATGGCGTCCTGGTACCGCAACCCAAAAAAGCAGTGCATCTGTTCTCCGTCCGCCCCCGACGGGAAGCTGCTCAGTTCCGGGAACGACCAACTGCGTGTGTAATCGGAGTTGTCGCATTCATCCAGCTTGAACCCCGAGATACCGTTCGCCACGAACGTCGTTTCGTGGTAGCTGCCAAAGATGGATCGTGCTTGTGGATCGAGGAAATCCGGAACGAGTCCTTCCCACACCTCATAACTGCCTGAGTACGGCTCAAGCGGCTTATAGATCGGCGAGGTGGGATGCGTGAACGCATGCTCCCATAAGTTCACATGAAAATTCCGCTCGTTCAGCTTGCCGATCATCGTGTTCGGATCAGGAAACTTATCGCTCCATGTAAATGAGCACGAGTACGAATGGGCCTGCCAGCCGGGCTCGAGTCCTAAAACATCGCACGGGATTTTCTCTGCCCTTAAATCTTGCGCGAGCGCTAGAATTTCGTCCTGGTTTGCTCCTCCGTAAGCCCGGTACCAGAACCCGAGCCCCCACCGCGGAGGCAGGGGTCCGCCGCCTGCAAACAGGTTGTAGCGCTGCACCGCCTCGCGAAGATTTGGTCCGCCGAAAACATATATGTCTACGCCTTGTGCTTCAGGAACTTCAATCAGCACCTCGCTCGCTTCACCCATGTTGAAGCGCCCGTAGGCCTGCGGGAGTTGAGCTACCAGTTTGGCGTTTTTCGCGTCTTCAGTCTGGCTGGAACGGCGGCTACCCTTCTTCACTTTGTTGCCGCAGTAGATGGTGACGTAGCGAGCAGTGTCGATGAAAATGCCGTAGCCGCGGTTAGAAACGTAGAACGGCACCGGAGCGTGAGAATCACCCGTGTCTCCGGTCGGATCGGCATTGACGCGCAGTGTTTTTTTGCGCCCGCGCTGGAGGAGAGTCTGGAATTGTAGACCAAAGCCATAGATCATTTCCCCCGGATCGAGTGGGATGCGGACGTGATGACCCCGGTGTGAGGCTTCGCCGCTGATCTGGGCGAGTGGTATTGGACTCGTAGCGACCGTGGGCAATCGCCCCAGAGCCTCGCGCGCGGGCTGGTAATGGCGGGTCCCAACCGGGGTCAAGGATTCAGGCGTTCCCAAGCGCTTCCGCCACACACCGGGAAGCATTGCGGGCGTTTCGGCCGATTGCCCATGCGCGGAGGACGCGGCGAGAAAACTCACTCCCGCGGCGGCTTGTCCGAAGGCCCTGCGAGTCAAACCTTTTTTATTCATCCGAAAATCCCGATTGACAAGCGTTCGACAGACTTAGCGCGGCTCATGACACGATCCGCAATCGAGACTCGCACGCATCTCACGATGGCAGCTTACACAACTTCCCATCGACATATCTCGTTCCTGCCATAGAGTCACGCGTTGTGCGACGTGACCATGACATTGTTCGCAGTTCACGCCGGCTTGCGCATGTTGCCGATGATCGAAGCGCACGAATGTAGGAATCTGATAGACGCGAACCCAGTCGACATCCCGTTTTTGTTTCCCGAATGCGGCAAGCTTCTGCTCGGCCTGAGTTTTAGGCGCGATGGCGGAATGGCACTGAAGACATTTCGAAACGTCCGGCATGTCAACCATCTCCCCGGGATCGGTACTCGCGTGGCACGACTTACAAGGCTGCTTGAAGTCAGTGACGTGGAGCTTGTGATTGAATTCGATCGGCTGCCTGGGGCCGCTCCGGTCGTCCTGGGCCAAGGCGCCACAGCTTAGCGCAACGGCCGCAACAATCGGCGCGAGCTTCACAGGTTGCCCGCCCGCATCTGTTCGGCCATATAGTCGGAGGCACGCATGGCAAGTGCCGTAATCGTCAATGTCGGATTCTGCGCGCCTCCCGAAACGAAACTGCTTCCATCCACCACGAACAGGTTTTTCACGTCGTGGCATTGGTTCCACTTATTCAACACGCTTATCTTGGGATCGCTCCCCATGCGGCAGGTACCCAATTCATGGATACTCTCGCCGGGCGGCACCATCCGCGAGTGCTTCGCCAAGACCTGAAATCCCGCCGCATGACAGAGTTCGTCCAGCGTGTTCATGGCATCTTTCGCCATATTGAACTCATTGTCCGTATAGCGAGTCCGTATGTTCAGCGCGGGAATGCCCCATGCGTCGCGCACGTTTTTGTCAATGTGAACGAAATGCTCGCGCCGCGGCAGAACGGCGCCCATCACGGTCATGGTGAAACGTGCGTTGCTCAGTTCAGCCAATTGCTTCTGAAGTTCCTCGCCGTAAGCAGGAATAAACCGGCTGGGCGTCGTTCCACCGCTGCTGAAATCGACGGCATATCCACGAATGAAGTCCTTTTCTTTGGTTTGGAGATTGCGGAACTGCGGAATGTAACCACCGCCGCCCATCAGCTTGTAGGCATCTCTCTTTCCACGCGCTTCGGGAATGACGGCCTCCACGCTGTCTTTCACATAGAACTGATCGAACAAATAGCGGCCTAACATGCCACTCGAATTTGCGAGGCCGGAGTTGAGGAGCAGCCGCGTGCTTTCGAGCGTTGACGCGCCCACTACCACTACTCGCGCCTTGGCGTGCATCTCACGCTTTGATCGCCGGTCGATGAACGTTGCTCCGTTCGCTAATCCCGTGTTTGGGTCGGTGGTGATTTTGCTGACCACTGCGTTCGGAACCACAGTCAGGTAACCGCTTTCAAGCGCCGAGGGCAGCAGCAGATTCGTGGAACTAGCCAGAGTGCCGGTGGCGCGCCGGGACTTTGTGACGGGAATACCACGCGACTTGGCGGCAGTGGTGAAACGCTGCACGCTCTCGCTGTCCGGCGAGTTGTCTTCGAGAAAAACGCCGTCGGGAATCTGCGGCAGGCCCTCTTTGCGGCCCGCCACCCGAAAGATCGGCTCCATCCGGTCGTAATAAGGAGCGAGGTCTTCATAGCTGATCGGCCAGTTCTCGCCGAATCCGTCGTGATCCTTGCACTTAAATTCGTAATTGCTCATCCGCCAGGAAGCTCTACCCCAAAGCAGCGTCTTGCCGCCCACAAGTCGAACTCGTACCCAGTAGTACGGGTCATTCGGATCGTAGCTATATGGATTCTGCTTCTCGTCGGCCCACAAGTTCGCATTGAATTCACTTGCTTGCGTCACATGAGGGAATCGTCCCGGCCTTCCAAAACCGCGATAAGGCAGCTCATAGACTTTCTTGAGTGCGCGGTCGCGGGTGTAATTGATGACCGGACCGGCATCGAGCATCAGGCATGAAATGCCTTTTCGGGCGAGCGTGTAAGCGACTGTGCCGCCGGATGCGCCTGAGCCGATGATGAGAACGTCATAGTTAGTCCCCATGCTTTTACTCGATGGGAAACCAGTACATGCCCAATCCGCCGGCGCTACGGAGCCGCTTAGAGACAATCCGAATCCAATCGTGTGAGTTTTGCGTCGCTTGCAAAATATCCGATTTGGCCGCGCGCAGGAAGCCGGTGAAGGGATCAGGAGTTGCCGTCCACTGTGTGCGGAGTGGCGCCAGGATTGAGTCTGCTTGCGCTCGAGTCGTTTTTGCAAAGGCGAAATGATACTGCCGCTCGGCGCGCGAGTTCAGCTCTTCCAGGCCTTCTCGATAGAGCTTTTGCCGCTCAACAGGCGATTCGCCAATCAGAAAATCGATAAAGTCCGGCGCACGCGTGGCCAGTGCTCCAGGTACGTCGTTGATGGCGGGAGCAATCAAATCACTCAGACGCCGGAGAGTTTCGAGTTGCTGTTGAGAGAAGAACGACGGAACGGTAGTTCCTGCCAAGTCCGGGATGGTGGATTCCATAACCGGTATCTCTTCAACGGCAGCCTGGCTGGGCTTGGGCGGGACCGGCGGTTGCTGCGCTTTCAGTAATCCTGCCGCCGGTAGCGCCGCTAAGGCTCCGAGTATAGTTCGTCGTTTCATCTATGCCTCCTAGCTCCGAATGTCTATCACAGCTTCGGCGATCTGGCCCAGATACTTGCCGTCCACCAATACATCGAGGGCAAATGCAACGCGCGGCGATGGATTGGACCAGCTTGCCGGAATCGTAATTGTGGCTTCCGCGGTGCCGTTAGATTTCGCTTCCGCGG
>JAABUQ010012795.1_pt1 | contig 10340 bp, 8 predicted proteins | sample 5560001 | NCBI WGS metagenome assembly JAABUQ01 (sample SAMN10711888, study PRJNA513371) | rock metagenome | isolation source: Antarctica rocks | place: Antarctica: Victoria Land, Finger Mt nord | collected 2015-12-18 | reverse complement strand
GGGGATATAGCCTTCAAGTAGCAAGAGCCGAACATATTGCACTTACCCGCACCCAAGTTTCACGTCTCATTATCCTTCAGCTCTGGTTCCTTCAATCCTCTGAAGCGTAGCTGCCATGTCTTCTCTGTAGCCCAATCTCGTTCTTCGTGGCATTTGGCAAAAAGCTACGTTGTAATATATGCTGTATAATACGACACAAACCATGTCTTCAGACAAATAATGTCCTCAGACGAGTGTTGCCAGACAGATGGTGTCCTCAGACAAATAGTGTCCTCAGACAGCGGTCCGGAGACACGCCAAGTCTTCAGAAAATAGTCTCCAGACAGGGTGTGTCTCCAGACCACCGTTTTAGGACTACCGTCAGCAAACCTGACTGGGTATTAGACAATATCTGTCTGGAGAGAAATATCTGCAGACAATTGTAGTCTTTAGCCGTTTGTTTCCAGACAGTTAGCGTCTTAAGGATGTTGTAGTAGTCGTTGAGATATACTAGGCTTGGAGATTACTGTCTGCAGACATTATGTTGGAATATGTTTGGAGAATACATGAGAAGAAGAGAAAAAATCAAGATGTAATAACGTAGTTATGTCCTACGCGACCAGTTACTGTATCCACAGAATCTCTGCAATAGACGGTATCATGGGTTTCCAATTATCCGCCGCAAACCGCCGACTCCAATGACGCCACTATACCATTAGACGTTTATCTCTCTTCTGCCTCCGAAGACTTCCTGTCGGCTGGTTCAGCCAGGTTATTCGATGAGTCCTTCGCCCTCGGCGTAGTCGCCGTTTCAACGCGGCTCAAGTCCTTGGACAACAGGTTAATGGGTAATGGGTACGATGCTTTCTACGCTTACATCAGCTCATGTTCGATGTGTTGGGTTGGAACGTACGATTTCCGATAGACTGGGAGGCCACTGTTCGTGATCAATAGAGCGGTAAGTGTAAAACCGCCCATTTCTGCGGATGATGACTGCGACGTCTGCGTGACATAGCTGTGCCAGCTGATCTGCTTTTTTTATCAAATTTGGCTTCCTCCTGGAGAATTGTTGCGTTTTCGCTTTTGTTGTATAAGCCATAGTCATAAGTTATTTTGATCGAGCTGAGAGATCATAAGAGTTTTATATTGGTGATGACCTTCAGGAGAGTCAGTGGTTTACATTTGGTTTATATGTGGATAAGCAAGGCGACCTCTATTTCTGGCTTCTGCTCTGCTATTTTTGGCTCCTCTCTGAAAGTTCCGGTACTTATAAGGCCACGGTCATCTAAAAGATCATCAATATGTTCCCACGGTATGAAGATCTAGGGGAAGGCCTCTCCTCTCAGTATTCAACTCATGTGTTAATATGGTAATGCTCTTACCGACAGTCAAGGCCATCGAAGGGTCGACAAAGCTTGCCCAAAGAATTTCCAGCGAGTCTGAGTGAGCATCTCCCTTTCGCTGGCTTCAAGCCATACATTGTTTCAAGCTTGCAACAATAGCGTTGAAGTCGACGTCGTCACGTAGCTTACCATCATGCAACAAGCTTTCCGCTACTGACCGCATAATCTCACATATCGTCAGAGTGTTTAGGTGTGAGCAGTGGATATACGTAACAAGAGCCTTCCAATAAGGGTCGCTGTATTTTGTAGTATTATATTTAGCACACTCGTCAGCAGGATTTTCGGTGCGTGGAGAAGTGAATCACATTTTTCTGGCCGTAGCAGGTCCGCAGAGCAAGAGAAATCCTAAACTAAGTCCAGGCATACTATTGCCTTCGTCAGTAAGGAAACCATCGATCAGTATTGACTATCGTCGCCCATTCCGCAGGTCCTTCTGAAGGCCTTGCTTTATACGCTTGTAATCCTTCGGAGTTCGATCCGCGTAGATATGAGCGAGGTAGTCCGTATATGCTTTACTACTGCTTCTCTCCCCTCTCTGCCGTATATGCATCCCGACCTTTTGCTTAGCCTGAGCTTCGGTGAAGAAGGCATTGTACCCATCTAGGTTTCTTCTCTCTGCGATGGATCGTCGCTATTGGTGTAGGTCGTCCTCAATATCCAAATGTCGGAGGATGAGATGACATTGCAGTCGACGAGCTTGCTCCGAGCTGCCTTCCAGAGTCCATGTAAGCACCTCACTTGACGGCATTGTATATATTCCTTCTCTCGTCAAGGCCTGCCAATAGGTTTCAAGGCAATCTAGAAGATCGCTACGTGGCAACCCTTGTACGGCCGCTTCCAGTACATCATAATCGGACCGTCCTCTCTTCTGACGTGCTTCTGATTCTCGACAGTTCTCGTAAGACCCTGAGGTAGTGCTTGTATTTGGAGAGACAGGATTCGCGGTGTGAGGTGACGGTGCTGGACAAGGTGTGTCAGCTTCAGTCTGTGAACCTATCGTTCGGAAAGATAGATCTTCAAGTTTGCCGGAAGGCAGTGACGGCGTGGACTGCGAAGGCTCGCTGATATCGTTCATCAAATCTTCATTCATGAACTCCATCCAGGAGTCGTCGCAGCTTGCGACCTCTGTCTCAAAACTCCACGGGCTCAACAATGGTAAGAGAGACCAAGAAAGCTCTTGCTACTTCTTGCCCAACAGCATTTCTCAAGTCATCAATAACCGCGACGAGTCGCTCATGTATCCGTTGTGGCACTTCTAACGCCATATCAACACGGTGCTTAGACTCGAAGTTAACAAGTCGGATCGGTTGAGTTGGATTTCCCAACCTCGAGGTTGGGAAATCTATTTCTAGAAGGTTCGTCGGACAGCCTTATGAGGTTTCGCGTCTAAAACCACGGTAAGCCTACCTGATGATTACTCGTTTCACATCCGTTTCAACAAAGTACATCTGAACAGCTTCTGACGAAGTCATGGATGAGGGGTATGGAACTTGAGGGAGGCTCTTGAAATTGCAACTTTGACGTCTCCCAAAGCCTCCACCAGATCGATTGCAAGCTCTCCAACCTCCCCGCGCGGATTTCTGAAGAGCTTGAGCTAGTTGCGGAACCTGTGAATCTGGCATTTCTTGACATAAGATACAGATAATTGCCATGGGAGCAGCAACGTAGTCTCAATACACCCGATGTGTGGCCAGATGAGTGGAATAGTGGTAAAGGAAAGTTTCCATGCCACTATATGCTCCTGGGAGAGGGTTCCTAGGAGAACTCAAAGCTTGGCTCCTGCTAGTCTCCCCCAGAATCCTGATAGTTCTCCTTGGTATTGTCTCCTAGGAAATATCTCCCAGGAGAGAATCGCGCTTGGGAGATTGATCCTCGGCACAATCTGTTACCGCTAACAATAGAGCAATCCTTAGGGTACGAACGTCCCCCACGGTACGGAGATGCCCTACGCTATCAAGATCCCCTACGGTAATTGTGTACCTCAGGGTACATATTAACCCTACGATTTGCGTCCCCTAGGGTACGACCGCACCCTAGGGTATGAATTTCGTCTACAGTAGAAAGACCCTACGGTATCAACGACCCCTACGATATGAGAGTACCATAAGGCCTCAATATCCTTCACGGTATCATTATACTCTACGGCCCCAGCATACCCTGAGGATGTAGAAAGGTATGTGATATTATTTCAATGTCACACCAAAGCTTGGCGAGCAGAATGAACAAAAAAATGGTAACAACCTGGCGTCATCACCTTTGCTTGTTGAGAAGATGCTGACAGAGGCAGTATGTATATCGCCAAAGACTCCTTTTAAGTTGCGCCTGCATTAATGATTGTAAACTTAATTAAAATATTAATCGTTCAACAACCGCATCTTCTAATCAATTATCAAGATATGTTCGCCGGTCACCTGCGAAGCTCGGCACCTTTTCAACTAGGCAATTGTGTCAGTATATACAGACTCTTTGAACACGTTCCGGATGTAGGTCGCAACCGATACTGAGAGGGACGGTTCCTAGACCTGGAAGGGCCCATGTACATAGATCGCTGGCCACTGCTGCGGTACGGGGAATTCGCTTATCACTTAGTAGTTTGTTAGCATCACCTGCAATATCTACCCCCCAATAGTAGTTTTTTGGTCCGGGACCAAGTAAGTATCATGACGTAAACGAGCCAAGCCTGTAGGATCTAAAATTAGATGGCACTAACAGACTGACAGTACTTTCTTTACCAATACTCGTCCCTTGGTCACGTGATGGTAGTTCTCTGCCTCCAAAGGCAGAGAACTACCATCACGTGATTTTCCGTATACGGCAAAAAGGCTCAAGGTGTGCTTTTGTTTATTCAAGCATAGAATCCGACGTGCAGTATCGTAAAATCCAACATCGCATGTGCTAGTCTTGGGTATCGGTAGATGCTCTTCAGGAGACCGCTTTGGAGGAGACAGTGTAATAATAGAAGCTATTCACAGACATTCAACAGGCGAGATATTGCTCGGATGAGAAGCTAGAAAGTGGAGAAAGAGGTGGAAAGAATATGGGAGGGCATTTGACCCTGTAAAAGTGCCTCTAATTATAGCTGACAGGGGTAGAACACCTTAATGGAGGCTCTGTGCATCATGTTTCGTAGCCCAGCTAAAATAAGCTTACGTTACCCATAGGTGCCCCGCAAAGCACGTGATTTGGACCGTGAAGCGTCGAGGTTGGTCCAACCTCGACGGGTTTTCAGTTCCGCAGTGCCTCCAACAGGATCTCCAAATTGTTCACTGATCATAGACTTGTCGGTATTGCTGGGCAATTGCTGTATGGATTGAACTCTAGAGGTAACGAAAAATGTAAGCATAGATAGCATTGTTTCATATGTTGGGTGAAATATAATGCAAGGTTCTCTGCTTCTCCTAGATGACCGCATGAACGAGGTGAAGCGTCGAAGGCCGTCGAAGCCGATCGAAAGCCTCCACATCCAACCACTACGACCTCGCAAACGCTGAGTCCCAAACCTCTCGCTCTGCAAACCAAAATGTTGAGCCTCCAGGAGGTATTTGTCAGCTTTATCGATCAGTTCTCACAACAGCACTCGAATAGAGTGGGATTGATCGATCTACATTCACGCCGTATCCAACGTAGCTTGCGTCTAATCGATGCGGCTCAAGGCGACTGCTGGACCGCCCCTTGCAGCCCTGTCGTCCCCACTTTCGCCGAAAAAGCTTCGAGGCAGCCTGGAGATCCAGTAACACGGGACGCTTATCAAGCGCGGGTTCATAGTTGGCGTAATCCACTTACGATTGTATCAGAGGTCGAGGACTTATTAAACACAGAAAATCAACTAACAGATAGGGTAGTTCACCCCCTCAAATACTATTGACGAAAATACACAGGATCACACCAACATCGATAGTGTATTCGGACGCGGCTTATCGTCTTCTGCGTCTCCTCAGCAAGATATCGCTGGCTCTCTGAAGTCTCCCAGTGCAGTCCTGCCAAGCAGACGCTCCTCATCTCCATTGTCCTCTCCTCAATCGCTCTCTTCAGCGTTGTCTCCTCTACCTTCGTCGCCATTGACGGTCTCTGCACCCAACGATGTCTCTCAAGACGGTTCGACCTTGGCTCTATGCTTACCTCAACTCGGTCCCGACAAGGTGACTGGGCAGTGCGCTGATCTTCACGATCATTCCGACTCCGTACGGGAGGCGGGCGGGCCTTTTGACCCTCGATATACAGCTTCGGATACGCCTTCCGGTTCAAGTTTAGCGGGAGACCATCATTCCGTCCCTCTATTATTGTCAGCAGAAATACCGTTATCTGAAAAGTCGAGAGAGACTTTGACTTGGACGAAGAAGAGGCTTAGGCCGAATCCTGGCGCCGTAAGGACCCAAAAGGATCATCCAGCAGAAGCTGATAACAAAATTACAAACACGAAGAGGGGGACAAAGAGAAAGGCAACGACGTTGCAAGATCCAGGGCTCGTTGCAGACCGCACAAGTCCTGAACCACTTGTCGCATTGGTCAATCAAATCGGGCAAACCAATACAATAGCAGAGATACAGGACACAATCCAAAAGCTCAAGACGAAGCCTTATCACGTGCGGAACCTGGCCGAATGCCTCTGCAGCAGAACCCCTATACAGATCGACACCCCGCCAGCTCAAATTATTCAGGCAACTCCAGACCTGGCTCGAGAGATTGAGAGTAGTATCTTCAACGAGCAGCTATCACGTATTTGCAATCGAATAGCCCTCGCCGACTTTTACTGCGCATATCGTGCTGCACACGCTAAACCATACGCCTTCTTACAGGAACTCGATCGAAATCCATCCCAGCATAATCACCGATCCAGGGCACGAAACAGGACCAAACGTGCAGAAGTTAAAGACCGCTTTATCGACCTTGTCTTCTGTGAATCGACCCGCGAACGCGATCGAAAGAAAGACTCTACACGTGTAAACAATTGGCAGAAGGCAGGTAGACCTTGGTTCGAACTTATCCATCGATTCGGAACGGGAATTTTACTCCTCGTGCCGGAAGAGGTGACCAATTGCAGGTAAGGATCATGCCACGAAACCTGGTTTCCGCGTTTGGCCGTACAGTGTCTGCTGCCAAGGTAGCTAATATGTCAATCTTCAGGCTGAGGGACATGAAGAATTCGAACTTCACTAGTTTTTTAAACCTCGTTGAAGAACGAGAACCTGTATTTAGGGAAACGCTCGCTGCTGCAAACGGTATCGTGGAGGGGGGCTTCCTCGACCACGTTTCGTACGCAGAAACGGCCACGAGCCACCCGCAAAATCTGCTATCGCCTCCGCCGTCAGGCTTGAATATCTCAGGAGACACTGAATCCATTTTGCCTGGGCATGAGGATGGATTACGGGTTGCAGATGCGTGTTCGGGGCCGGATCTGGACGCTCTCCTGGCCTACTCCTTTCGACAAGCTGCCGAAGATCAGGCGCCGAAGGATATCTTGGACCAGTATTATCTGTGGCAGAGTACCCGATTCAACGATCCAGAGGGTATTGACGAAATAATGAGTTGGTTCCCCCGCTTTCAGCAAAGCCAAAGACCGCTATGTCGCTATCAGATGTTGCCATTCTTTAATGCCGAACGTTGGCAACTGGCTATTTTCGATCTCGTTGGAAACATTGTAGTCTGCTATGATACTATATGGACTTCTGGTTCGTCCAATTCCACGTTCACGGTATGTCAAACCTGATACGGATATCCAGGATGGAAAGCTAATCTAAGACTCCAGTCACTTCAGCAGTGGTTTGATGTGACGCTGGGAAATGCGCAGATACTATTCGACTGCTACCACCAAAAGGTCAGTCTTTACGATGACGCGTTCACAAGTAATTAACAATTTGAAGGATACACCTGTCGCAAACACTACGAAAGACACGATTATCTTGACGTGGTGGTTTATGCGTCAGCTGGTTAGTGGCAACGACGTCAAGAGTTGCTCTATTGATGGGCGGATGGAGATACAACTGGCAGATCGCATTCTCTCGGACCAAAGGGAGACTACAATTCAGACGATGTTGACTTCGGCAGAGGAACTTGTATCTCCTTCGATTCACTCTGGTAAAGGAAGAGACTCCGAAATAGACGATCTTTAGTAACATTGTGCGACTGGTGAGGCACTACTGCCCGTTTGTCTGCGGGCGGAGTACCTCGGCGATTAAAACGGCTTTCAGAAAGCGCTAGGTCAAAATAGGGAAGAAAAAATCGACCGATTTTTTTCTCTTTTGCACACGCCAACACATAACGTACGCCTAGTAGATTGATTGCTCGTCGTAGAAGCTCTTGGATACCTTGTCACCTACCTTACCGCCTCCAGCTCGTCCACCGCTACTGATTAGTTCCGCGTTTGGACTGAATTGGATGGTTGGACGAAATAGGCAGGCGAACTGACCCAAGTCGCCAGCATCCAGCTGGCAACCACACAGGCCCCCAGGCCATCCACGACCTAGTCGCCAACCTCAAAGAGACTCTAAGTAGAGAGATTGGAAAACCCAGCAAAGGATCAGAGATTGATATCTGCGGTCGAATCCTACATTATAAGCACCAGAGCTGGATGATAATGCGGCAGCCCAAGATCCCCCTGACGTGCTCAGAGTGAATTCCCACTATAAACAAGTGATGACACATCTAGACAGACTGAATACCCTACAGACCTGGGCCTAGGTGGCCGCTAAAGAAGCCCTTCCCGCCCATCAATGGCCAGAACCTCCTTCTCGATCACGCCCTCCACCGCGACAGCTAGTTCCCCCGAGGCGCGTCGCGAAGAAAAACGAATCGTCGTGAACTTAAATGAGGACCCGGCCAACCAGCCAGACAGGCGTGTCAACAGTTGACGTCGAGATGAACGTATATTTATACATCACCTATTGCTTAGGAAGGAAGAAGTTCTGCTTTCACACGGTGGCTCAAAAATGCTATCGTATCAACCTGCCGTAGTAAAGCTCTATAGCTAGCGCCTATCGAGGTCAAGCCTTGGTCCGAGTCCTGTGTCGAGTCATTTAACTCCAGATCCTTATCGAGAGAAAGTACAATGGTACTTCGTAATCGAGCCTCAGCCTCGCCAAGGTAGTCTGCGAACAAGCATTTTTATTAGCACTTGCTACATTATGCAACAGTCTGATTCATAAAGACTAACGCTTCATCTTCTCGAGGCTTGTGTATTGATAAACGGTCCGCATAATGGTATCAAATTGCTGCACCTCTGGCAAGGTAGCATAAGCAAAGATCTTTGTTATCGAAGGCGAGCAATTTTGTCTCTCCTCAGCTTTGCCAATTAGCTTATTCAATAAAAGGAAGGGGGCCGTTGAACCTGTAAAGGAGGATCCTGTGAATGCTAGTAAGATCGCCGGGTCTTCGCTAAGGCGAGGAAGTAGGCCAATCAAATTGGCTGCCATAGGTAGTCTCCAACCTGGTCCGAAAAGCTGTGCGATCTTAATTGCAGCCTCCAATTCTTCCTTTGTCACCGGTTGCGCTTTTGCAGAATTGTGGTAGAAAGGTTCGCGGAGACGAAGGACTTCGTTGGACCAACTTGGCTTTTCCGCTACTATCGACTTTGAAAACTCGGGTTGTAAATGAAACAACCCCTGGTCAATGATAACCTGTGCTGAGACACATTGACACTTGTCTTCTATTTTCAGTGCACCCTGCGATAGATATTCTCCGAAGTAAAACGACCCAGAGAAGCGACTGCGCTTCTCCGTCCGGAGACACTTAAGGTCCTGCAGTTTTTCGTCAAACGAGCAATAGGCAAGGATAAGGTCCATATCTCTGACGAATGTTCCCTTGCGAAAGCCAGCGGTATCGACGATATAGAGATAGATGTCGGCCAGACTCGATCCGTCTTTCTCATGAGTATGCCGGTAGAAGACATACTGAAGCGCAAATAGTAGGGAGCTCGTCCAAGAAACAAAATTGTCGGGGTCATTAGCCTTACCCCACCAGCGGAGGTGTCTATTGAGTAGACTCGCAACTTGCTGATTATCATCCAACTCAAGGACGTCTACTCTGCTATTCACACGAGCATATCTGGCATCCTTGGACTTCACCCAGAATCTGTCAGTTGTGCCGTCGGATTTCGGAGTAGATATGCGAAACAGGTAGCGGGGGATGTCATCGAATTTGGCTCTAAGCCCCGCCTTGTCTCCTGTAGGATTGAAGAGTAGATATTCAGGCTCAGAGAGACTCAGGGCCTGTACCTCGTCAGTCAAATCTCCGGGCATCATCAACCACTGAAAAGCTGTATCTATAATTGTCAGAATATGAGTTGAATTATAGTGGCGCCTTGGAGTCGTTGTTCAGGATAATTGGGTTTAAGCTCTGTGCGATAAGGCGTTCAAGAGGTCTATAAAGAGGGGGCCCAGTGTAACGTCTATATGGTCGTAGGGGCCTACAACGCAAGGTGAGTGACGAAGGCGCGTCCCAAGGAATAATAGACTCTTGACAGAGGTACTATGCTGGCAGCTCTGTACAAGTCAAGAGGAGATTATTGCTGAAGTATAGGAACTTGATGGAGTTAGCTGCTGAGAAGTCTACTCTCTGAGGGAATAACCGGTTCTTATATAGACAAAGGAAATAGCGTGGATACCCTGGACATCCCTCAATAGATGGACACTGGAGGTGTCTACGGTATCCGCCAGGACCTGGTGTCCCTTTTCCGTCCTGTGTAGTCCAATCAGTGAGCGCCTGGATGGGTACGTAACACAGAGCGTCTTCGATCATCTGCAACGTCACTACCAACACATTGAATGACTCCCAGCATGGCTGCCCGTCAGATAGATACTGCTTCGTGTTTGCGTCTGGACCTTCTCTATTCTGATCGTCCGTGCCAGCACATTATGCCTTGCCTTAGTCTATCACAGATCGGATTGAACCGAGGTTGCAAGCAACTGACCAATCGCTTGCGATAACCGCTCCTACATGAATAGAGCAGCATACATCCCGTGC
>JAABUQ010012794.1_pt1 | contig 10340 bp, 11 predicted proteins | sample 5560001 | NCBI WGS metagenome assembly JAABUQ01 (sample SAMN10711888, study PRJNA513371) | rock metagenome | isolation source: Antarctica rocks | place: Antarctica: Victoria Land, Finger Mt nord | collected 2015-12-18 | reverse complement strand
ACATGGCGAACCTGATCCAGAGCAACATCCGCGCCTTAGAAGGGGCATTGGTGAAGCTGATGGCGTATGCGTCACTGGCCCGCAGCCCCATCACCAAGCAATTGGCAAGTGACGTTTTGAGCGGCTACTTTGTCGAGCGCATGGCCCGGCCCGACGCGTCCCTGTCCGCCCACCCCGACGACTACCCGCCCAGCGCATCCCAGCCCGCACTGATGAGCGCGGCAGGGCCGAGCGTCGACCAGATTATCGACACGGTCGCCGCGCAGACCGGCGTGTCCCGAGAGCAGATCCTGGCGGGCGGGGGACGCTCCAACCGCGCGGGCGGCCTGCGCGGCGATCCGGCGTTCGCGCGTCAGGCGGCAATGTTTCTGGCAAAAGACATGACCAATGTGCCTGTGACCGTGCTGGCCGCGACGTTCGGCTGCAAAAACCGGACGGCGGTGACCCATGCCGCCACGCGTTTGCAGGGCATGCTCCAATCCGACCCCGAAGTGCTGGCCCTCATTTCCAACATCCGCAAAGTCATTCAATACAACATGTGAGCGGGGGAGAAACTTGATCTCACCGATGGCTTTCTTCGATCAAGTTCTTGGCCGCTTCCAGGGCCAGCAGGTACGAGCGCGGCCCGAAGCCCACGATCTGCCCCGTCACGACGGGGGACACCACCGAGTGCCGCCGAAACTCCTCGCGGGCATGCACATTGGTCAGGTGCACTTCAATGGTGGGCAGGCGCGAGTCGGCGATGGCATCTCGGATAGCATACGAATAGTGCGTATACGCGCCGGGGTTGATGACAATAGCATTGGCCCACGACATGGCATCCTGCACGAAGTCGATAATCGCCCCTTCGGAGTTTGACTGCTGGATGCTGACTTCCACGCCCAGATGTTTGGCGTGCCGCTCTATCTTCTGGTTGACGGTGGCGAAGTCGTCCTTGCCGTAGATGTCCGGGTCGCGGACACCCAGCATGTTGAGGTTGGGGCCGTGGATCAGGGCGATCTTGATCGGGCCAGTGCGGGTCAATTGCATAGACGCTTCCTTGAGAGAGGCAGAAAAAGGATCAATGGGGCAGGGACGCTTCTTCCATGAGCAGGATAGGAATGCCGTCACGGATCGGGTACACGCGTCCGCATTGGTCGCAAACCAGGGTGTCGCCGTCGAGGCGCAGCGGCGGGCGGTTGTCGTCGGCAGGGCAGGCCAGAATAGCGACCAGTTTGGGGTCGATGGGTGATTGGGTCATAGCGTTCCTTTAGGTTTGGGCGAACGGGCGCAATGCTCGTACACGCGCAGCGTAGCGCGTGCGGTGCGCTCCCACGAAAACAGCGGGGCGCGAGCCAGGCCGCGCTCACGCCAGCGCGCCTGCACCAGGGGCGCGGACAGCAGCTTGTCCAGCGCATCGGCCCACGCACCCGAGTTTTCGGCGGGCAGCAGCAGAGCGCCCTCACCCACCACTTCGGGCAGGGACGAGGCCCGCGCGCACAAAGTGGGGCAGCCGCAGGCCATCGCTTCCAGGGGCGGCAGACCGAAACCTTCATACAGAGACGGGTAGCAGAACGCATCCGCGCCGCCGTACAAAGCGGGCAGGTCGATGTCGGGCACGTAGCCCGTCCAGACAACATCCCGGCTGACGGCGGGGGGCAATTGTGCTACTTGTTTGTCTAGCTCTTCCCCCAGCCAGCCGCGCTTGCCGACGACGAGCAGGCGGTGCGGCGGGGCGTGGGGGCCGAGTTTCACCAGGGCAAAGGCATCCAGCAAAGTGCCCAGGTTCTTGCGCGGCTGCAGCACGCCCACGGACAGCACATAGGGGGCATCGGTGAGGCTCAGCCGCCTATTCGCCAGGGCGCGCGCGGTTTCCTGCCCCTCCGCAGGCGGCACGAACTGTGCATCCACGGCCAGCAGGATTGTGGACACATGGGCGTCGCCGATGCGCCCTTTGTAGCGGCGCAGAATGTCGCGGCGCGTGCTTTCCGAGTCGGCAATCACTTGGCACGCCCGCCGCATGGAGCGCGGCACAAACGTGTTCAGTATCCAGCGGTCGCGCGGCAGGAACCATTCGGGGTGCAGGGCAAACGTGATGTCGTGGACAGTGGTGACAACCGGACATGGCGCACCCAGCAGTGGGATATTGTACTGCGTGTGGGCGACATCAACCGCGTCCGTCTTCAGCGCCCTGGGAAACGCGGACAGCAGCCACAGGGCATCATGGGCGGGCGCGGGCAGGGTGCGCCAGGTGAAGCGCGCATCCAGTCCGGGCGGCGGGTCTTGGACCGGCAGGCGCGTGTAAAGAAAGTATTCATGGGGAGCATTTAGGGAGGCAAGGCCACCCAGCAGCCCGCGCCAGTAGGTGCGGTCGCCCGTGTACTGTCCCGAAAGCGTGCGGGCATCAATGCCGATGCGAAGAGCCATTTCCTGTTGTGCCATTTCCAGCTGCGCCGCGCGCTCGTTACATTCGGGCCGCGCGCTCGTTACATTCGGGCCGCGCGCTCGTTACATTCGGGCCGCGCGCTCGTACACGGCCAGAGTTTGCCGGGCGGTTTCCTGCCAGGGGAACAGCCGGGCGCGCGCATAACCGGACTCAATGCATTGCCGGCGCAGACCCTCTTCCATCACGATTCGGACAATCGCCTGCGCCCAGGCATCCGGCTCTGTGTAGTCGGCAACCAGCAGTCCGGCATCGCCCACCACTTCCGGGATGGAGGAGTTATCGGACGAAACGGTCGGAGTGCCGCAGGCCATCGCTTCCAGGGGCGGTAGGCCGAAGCCTTCATAAAGGCTAGGGTAGAGCAGCGCCTGCGCCTGGAAAAGCAAAAACTTCCGCGCCTTGTCGGACACATACCCTGTCAGCAGCACCTGTTTGTCCAGCCCGGAGGCCGCAATCTCCGCCCGGAGTTCCGCAAGCACCGCGGCATCCTGGGGGCCGCCGGCAATGACAAGTTGATGCGTTTCGCGCACGTCCTGCGGCAGACGCGCCCAGGCCCGCACCAGAGTAATGTTGTTTTTGCGGCGGTACAAATCCCCAATGCTGACCAGGAACGGCTGCGTGATCCCCAGCGCCTGGCCCAGCCGCTGCGCCTGAGCGGGCGGGGTGGAAACGGCAAACGAAGAACTGTCCACCCCCAGCAGGATTGTCACGACCTTTTCGGGCGGCACGTCCAGCAGCGCCAGGATGTCGCGGCGGGTTTGCTGCGAGTCGGCAATAATCAGGGACGCATTCCGTGCCGACTCGCGCAGGCGACGCTGATAGCGTGCCGCGAAGCGAGGGGAGTAGTCCCGCTCCTGCCGAAAAAGGATCATGTCATGGATTGTCACCACGGAGCGCGGCGCGAGCGGGAGAGGCTCATAACCCGGCTCATGCACCAGATCATAACGGCGGCTCAGCGTCCTGGCCCACCGGTAGGGCGCAGACCCGTCTCGGAACAAACGCACAAAGACCGGGTTTGGAAAGCGCAGCACGCGCGTAGAGAAGTTCGGCTGCGGCATCACCAGCATCCTGCTTCGGTCGGTGCGCTCCGACACGTAGCAGAGCGTATATTGGTTGTGCGTGTCCACCTGTGCCAGCGTATGGACAAGAGAGTCCAGGTAATGTTCAATGCCGCTCCTTTGCCTGTGCAGCACGCGGCAGTCTATCAAGATGTGCATTGCATTGTCGACTTCCGTTCACCGCCGCCGCATCAGCCATTGCTTTCCGGGTTAAAGAGCCTCGCCTTGCGATAAGCATTGCGCAGGCGGCTATACAGCCATGCCGGTGCTATGCGCTTAGCCAAAGCCACGCCATAGAAACGAACCCCATACCGCCGCCAGATCAGCGCGGCGCTTGCCCCGGCAAGGCGCAGCCGTGCCGTTTTAGGGAGCGATGCATAGGCGGGCGAGGCCCAGGCTATCTCTTGAAACGCAAAACCAGCAATGCACAAATACGGGTGGCTCGCCTGCATGCGGCTGAAGCCCAGGCTGACGGCCATGCGGCGTCTGTCCTGCGATGTGCCGCCCAGGCTGCGGTTGACACACGTCGCCCCCACGTCTGCCGCTTTGCCTTGAAACAGCAAAGCCGCGACAAACAGCCAGTCACTGCCGATCACATTGCGGGGCAGCAGGGCGGGAGCAAGGAGGCTGCGGCGCATCAGGCCGTACATCTGCCCATTCTCGGTGACATGGGCGTAGTACGCCAAAACGCGCGCGCTGCCGGATGCCTGGCAAAGAGCAATCTCGGGTTCCTGGTAGGCGAGGCGGTTTCCCTGAAAGTAGTTCACGCGGCCCACGGCGAGCGCGCATTGGGGGTCGTTCTCCAGCGCGTCCACGCCGCGCGATAAAAACTGAGAACACAGCCAGTCATCGTCCGCCAGCCACAGAAAATACTTGCGGCTGCTTTGCTGCAACACAAAGTTGAAGTTGTACTGCGCGCCCATGTTCTTAGGTTGGCGGACAAAATGAATGCGCGCGTCCTGCCTGGAAAAGCGTTCGCAGATGGCTTCGGTCTCATCGGAGGACGCGTTGTCGGAAACAAGTATCTCCCAGCCCGAGTAATCTTGGGCGACCACCGACTCCAGCGCACGCGCAAGGCTGCCTGCCCGGTTGAAAGTCGGTATTCCGATGCTGACCAGCGGAGGCGTGTTCATTCAATCCTCGCTTTTTCTTGCGTCCAGGGCCGCCTTGAACGACTCGCACACAAACTGAACCTGCGCCCGCGTCAGGTTCATAGCCGACGGCAGGTTCACGCCCCAGGGCGCAAGCCGGTAGCTGACATGGCTGCGCGCCTGCGCCTCCCGCGCCGACCGGGTCTGCGCGTAAGCGGGCAGCATGCTGAGCGGGTAAAAAAACGGGCGACTGTCGATGCCCACCGCCGACAGGCGCGCGATCATCTGCTCTTTGGAAATGCCCAGCGACGCGTCCAGCACGGCTGTCACCATCCAATACGTGTTTTTGGTGCCCGGCGCTTCGCTGTTTAACGTCACGCCGCTCAGGCCGCCCAGAGCGCCCTTGTACCAGGAAAATATCTCTCGTTTAAGAGCGACCAGCGCGTCGATCCGCTCCAGCTGCGCCAAACCCAGAGCGGCCTGCACGCTGCTCATCTTGTACTTGTACGCCACTTCTGCGTTCCAAAACATCTTAGCGCCCGGCGCGCGCCCGTGGTCGCGCAGCGTCAAAACGCGCCGGTAGATGTCTTCCCGGTCGGTCACAAGCATGCCGCCCTCGCCCGTTGTCAACGTCTTGGAGCCGTGGAAGCTGAACACGCCTGCCGCGCCGAAGCCGCCTGCTTTGCGTCCGTGGAACTCGGAGCCGACGGCTTCCGCAGCATCTTCAATCACGGCGATCCCGTGACGGTCGGCCACCGCCCGCAGCGCGTTCATGTCCGGCATGTTTCCGTACAAATCCACGGGAATGACGGCCCTGGTGCGCGGCGTGATGCACTCTTCCAATGCCCGCACCGACAAACACCAGGTGTGCGGGTCAATGTCGGCGAAAACCGGGGTCGCCCCGACATAGCTGACCGGCGCTGCCGAAGCGATCCAGGTGATGTCGGGCAGGATCACCTCATCGCCCGGCCCGACGCCCAGAGCGAGGAGGGCCAGATGGATGGCCGCTGTGCACGACGGCAGGCAAGCGGCATGCCGCACGCCGACATATTGCGCGAACGCCGCTTCAAACCGCTCCTGGTACACATTCGCCCCGCCGTACCAGCCCTGCGCGGCGGCTTCCGCGACCAGGTCGATCTCGCGCTGCGTGATGCTTGGCCCGGCCACGGGGATACGCTCTGGCGGGGTCAGTCCTGAATGCACTTGAGGTAGCCTTTGGGAGCGACGGAAATCAGCAGCTTGGCGTCCATGTCTGCGTCTATGGCAAAGCGCGTGTTTGTTTGGAGAAACTCCTGCACTGCGGTGTGCGGGTTGTTCCCCCGGCCCCAGGGCCGGTCGGGGAAGGCATCTTCGGGCATGTCTTCTACAATCGTGTCAAAGACGACCAGGTAGCTGCCCTTTGTCACCAGGGGCGAATACAATTCCAGCTCGCGCAAAACATGGGCGTGCGTGTGGTGCGAATCCAGCACCACCAGGACGCGCTTTCTGCCCTCCGCGAACGCGCCCACCTGCCTGAAAACGCTTTCCGAAACCGAGGACCCTTCCAGCAATGCGATGCGCTTAAACAGCGGATGCGCTTCAATCTCGGCCCGGTTGTGCGCCCGAATATCGATGTCAATGCCCAGCACGAGGCCGTTTGCGCCGATCAATTCCAGCAGCGAGGCATACAGCATCAAGGAGCCGCCGTGCGCCACGCCGGTTTCCACGATCAGGTCCGGCTGCACCGCCCAGATAATCTCCTGCATGGCAAGAATGTCCTGCGGCAATTGGATGATGGGCCGCCCCAGCCATGTGAAATTGTAGCTGTACTTGTGCCGACTGCTTTGCAGGAACCAGTCCCGGCTGAGGGCGCGCAGCGTGCCGTCGCCGTCCATCTCCCGGATCGCCTGCCGCCGTTCCGCTGCAAACTCGTCTGCCCTGCTCATGCGCTCTGCGTCTTTCTGCATAACGGCTTGCCGCCGTGTTGTTTCCGCGTGGCTCCGGCTTTCCCAGCCTGTTGCAACGACGGAGCGATTTCTTCCGTCGTTGGTACACGCTTAAGACGCCGGGGGAATGCCGGGGCGACACGGGTGCGGCATGGATACTCCGCAAACGCCCCCCGGCTGTTAAGCGCGCTCGGCCAGGGGACGCGCGGGGTTGCCCACCACAATCGTACCCGGCAGAACGTCTCGTGTCACGACCGCGCCCGCGCCGACAATGGCTCCCTGCCCAATCGTGCGGCGCGGCAGAATAACGGCCCCCGCGCCCACGGTCGCATAGTCTTCAACGCGCACGCAGCCCGCTAGGTTCGCGCCCGGCCCAATGTGGACGCCGTCGCCCAGGCGGCATTCATGGTCAACAGTCGCGCCCGTGTTGACGATGCAGCCGCGCCCCATTTCGACTTCCACGCAGACCGCCGCGCGGGCCAGGATTTGCGAGCCGGGGCCGGCCTGCGCATCGCCGGCCACAAACGCCGTGGGGTGGATTGCCCGCAATGCCGTCAGCCCAAACGACTCCAGGTACTGCTGAAGCTCTATGCGCTCCCGTCCCCGGTCGCCGCCGACCGCCACGAGAAAGCCCAGCGGCTCCGTCTCGGTGCGCGCGCCGATCCACCGCTCAAAGCCGTCCTTGCCGACGTACAATGGAACATCGGCAAACGGCGACTGCCGCGCGGCATCCGCATCAAACAGCGCGGCCAATGTCAGATTTTGCGCCGCCATGCACTCGCGCAAAACTTTGGCCTGCCCGGCTGCGCCCCAAAAGACCATTGCGTTCATGGCCCAAAGCTCTGCCGCAGGCCCTCGCCCGTATCCCACAGGGGAAACGCGCTGTCACGGCCCGAAACAACACTCTCGGCCAGCGGCCACACGATGCCGAAAAAAGGGTCGTTCCAGCAAACGCCGCACGCGCTTTCGGGGTGGTGAAACTCCGAGATTTGGTAAAACACTTCCGCGTCCTCTGTCAATGTCTGGAAGCCGTGGGCGACGCCCGCAGGAACATAAACCTGGCGGCGATTGCTCTGCGTCAGCTCCACGGCTGCCCACTGCGCGAATGTCGGCGAAAGGGGGCGCAAATCCAGCAGCACGTCATAGATCGCGCCCTGGGTGCAGCGCACGCACTTGGTTTCCTCGTGCGGCGCGGCCTGAAGATGCATTCCGCGCACAGTCCCCCGCGCGTGGTTGAAGGAAACGCTGCACTGCGCCATGTCCGCGCTCAGGCTATGCGCCGCCATCTCGTCGCGGCACCAGGCCCGCGCGAAAAAGCCACGCGCGTCTTCCCGGCGCTCCATGTCGATGACAAACGCGCCTGGCAAAGCCGTGGGCGTAAAAATCATGGGCAGACTTCCACCGTGGGAATAGGCACCACGAATTGTCCGCCCCACGCCCGAATGCCCGCCATCTGCTGCATGATTTCGTCCTTTAAGTTCCACGGCAAAATCAGTAGAAAGTCCGGCCTGGTTTCCCATATCTTTTCGGGGGCCAAGATGGGCAGGCGCGTGCCCGGCAAAAACAGGCCCTGTTTGTGCGGGCTGAGGTCCACAGCGTAGTCTAAAAAGTCCGACCGGATGCCGCAGTAGTTGAGCAGCGTGTTGCCCTTCGCGGGAGCGCCGTAAGCGGCGAGGGATTTGCCGCTGTCCTTCGCGCCAATCATAAAGTCCAGCAGCCGCCGCTTGGCCTGGGCGGCCTGCGTGCCAAAGTGAAGATACGAGTCAAGCTGCCCCAGCCCCGCGCTTTGCTCCTGTTCGCGGAGCCGCCGCACTCGCTCGCCCGGCAGTGCGCGCTGCGCGCCGGAATGCGCGGCATAAAGGCGCAGCGAGCCACCATGCGTCGGCAATTCCTCCACGTCAAAGACGGTCAGGCCATGCGCATTCAACACGGTTTCGGCGGTCAAAAGCGAGAAATAGGAAAAGTGTTCGTGGTAGATGGTGTCAAACTGCCCCTCGCGCATGAGCCGCAGCAGATGGGGAAACTCCAGGCACAGCACGCCGTCGGGCTTCAAGGCCAGGGCCAGCCCCGCCACAAAGTCGTTGAGGTCGGGCACATGCGCCAGCACATTGTTGCCCACCACCAGGTCGGCCTGAAAGCCTTCCGCAGCCAGGGCGCGGGCGGCGGGGACGCTGAAAAAGGCCGTGCGCGTCGGAATGCCTTTGTCCCGCGCCGCCTGCGCCACATTGGCGGCGGGGTCAACCCCCAGCGTGGGAACGCCCTGCTGCTGAAAGAATTGCAGCAAGTAGCCGTCATTGCTGCCGACTTCCAGCACCAGGCTGCGCGCATCCAGCCCCAAACGCGCCGTCATCCGCTCCGCGAAGTCCTGGGCATGGCGCAGCCAGGTTTCGGAAAAAGACGAAAAGTACGCATAGTCGCCGAAGATGGCGGCGGGGGTTTCAAACTGTTCCAATTGCACCAGCAGGCAGCGCTCGCAGACAAAGGCGTGCAATGGGTAAAATCGCTCCGCTTCCCCCAGCTGCGCCCGGCTGAGAAACGCATTGGACAGGGGCGATGTGCCCAGGTCTATAAACGTATGACGCAGAGGCAGGCCGTCAAAGCGGCAGCAGCCACGCACGGGTTTGGGGAAGGGGAGAACGGCGCTCGGTGTCATGGCTGCGTCCGCTCCTGGTACTCGGCAATCTGATTCTGCGTTGCGGCGCGCATGTCTTTGCCTGCCTGAAAGTCTTTAGCCCAATTGACAGTCCATCGGAGCGCTTCTTCTAGTGACAGGGCGGGCCGCCACGAAAGGCGCTGGTGCGCTTTGGCGCTGTCCAGGGCCAGCACGGACGCTTCGTGATAGAGCGTCTGCGTTTTCTGTCGCCAGTCGCCGGGCCGACCCCACAGCGCGCCCAGCCGCTCCGCGACCCATGCCACCGGCTTGACGGCGTCCGCATCGGGGCCGAAGTTCCAGGCCTCGCTGAAGCCGGCGCCGTCTTCCCACAAACATTGGGCCAGCGCAAGGTAGCCGCCCAGCGGCTCCAGCACATGCTGCCAGGGCCGCACCGCGCCGGGATGCCGCAGCAATGCTTGTTCCCCGCCTGCCAGGGCGGACAGCAAATGCGGCACAAGCCGCTCCGGCTGCCAGTCGCCGCCGCCGATGACATTGCCCGCCCGCGCTGTCGCCACGCCCGCCCCCGCGTTCGGCACAAAGAACGAGCGCCGGTAGGCCGCAGTCACCAGTTCCGCGCACCCTTTGCTGCTGCTGTACGGGTCCGCGCCGCCCACAATGTCACTTTCCTGGTATCCCTTTGCCCCTCCCTGGTTTTCATAGCATTTGTCGGACGTGACACACACAACGGCCCGCACGCTCGTTGTCTGCCGCGCCGCTTCCAGCATATGCACAGTCCCCATCACATTGACGGCATAAGTGTCAACCGGCTGACGGTATCCCTCGCTCACAAGGGCCTGCGCCGCCAGATGCAGGACAATTTGGGGCTGCCAGTGCGCCATCACGCGCCGCACCCCTTCCAGATCACGGATGTCGCCCAATATGCTGTTCATGCCGCACGCCACGTCGGCAGCCGCAAACAGGCTCGGCACTGTCGGCGGGGCGAGGGCATAGCCGCACGTTTCCGCGCCCAGGCTTTGCAGCCACAGGCAGAGCCAGCTTCCTTTGAAGCCGGTGTGCCCAGTGACCAGCACGCGCTTGCCGCGCCAGAAATCGATCATTCCCGCGCCTGCCATTGGTTAGCCCCACACCTTCCACGGCGCTTTGCCGCGCACCCACAAATCCTCCAAAGAGTTTTTGTCGCGCAGGGTATCCATTGCCTGCCAGAACCCGTGGTGGCGGAATGCGGCAAGC
>JAABUQ010012793.1_pt1 | contig 10340 bp, 8 predicted proteins | sample 5560001 | NCBI WGS metagenome assembly JAABUQ01 (sample SAMN10711888, study PRJNA513371) | rock metagenome | isolation source: Antarctica rocks | place: Antarctica: Victoria Land, Finger Mt nord | collected 2015-12-18 | reverse complement strand
CTTAGCCGATGCGGCGGGAGCGGAAAAGCGCCGCCGTGGTTGTGCCGGAAAGAGGAGGCGAGACATGGCCGACGACCAGGACCTGAACCCGGGCGACGACGCTCCCGAGGGTTCGGCGGGAACGGGCGATGACACCTGTCCAAAGTGCGAGGGCGCCGGCAGCATCGACGGCGCGGTCTGTCCCAACTGCAACGGCGCGGGCGTGGTCGTGCAGGGCGTCGGCGGCGGCTGAGAAGCTAGACGTCAGTTCACCATCACTGTGCCCAGCAGCAGCTTCACGCCGGGGCGACCGACGATCCGGTCGGTCTCTCTCTGCAGGGCGACGGCGAGCGCCTCCACGTTTGGGGCGCGGCCCGGTGAGATAGCCGAGCCCTGGATCGCGAGCACCTGAGTGTAGCCGTCTTGTAGTCGGGGCAGCGAGTCCACAGCGCGCTTGTGCATGGCGGGGTCTGTGGCGTCGAGCCCGACCTCCACGGTCAGCACGCCGCGCCCGCCGCCCTCCGAGAACACCGAGGCGGTCAGGGTCGGCAGCACGATATAGCTGTCGCCGCCGGTGCGTTTCTTCGGCTCGGCCTGGGCGGACACGGCGACGGACAGCAGCAAGGCGGCGAGTAGAGTGCGACCGGAGCGTGCCCGGCTCCGGCTCGCTACGGAAGTCGTTGCAGACGTTGCCATCGTACTCACCACCGCCCTGACTCGCGCTTCACGCAGCTGAACTTTTAAGCACGAGGGGCAGACCGGCGGCCACAAAGACGACGCGTTCGGCGGCCTCGGCCATACGCTGGTTCAGTCGGCCCGCTTCGTCGCGGAAGCGGCGGGCGAGGGCGTTGTCAGGCACCAGGCCCAGCCCGACCTCGTTGGACACCAGCACCGACTCGCGCCCTTGCAGCGCCGTCAGCAACGTCTCGCCCTCGGTCGCAACGTCACGATCGGCGTGCATCAGGTTGGACACCCAGAGCGTCAGGCAATCGACGACCGCGATCTCGCCCTCGCTCACGCCCGCGAGCGCCCCCGCCAGATCGAGCGGCGCTTCGACGGTGCGCCAGCGGCCGTCGCGTTCGGCGCGGTGCCGGGCGATGCGCTCGGCCATCTCTTCGTCGAGCGCTTCGGCGGTGGCGATCAGCACGAGCCCGCGCCCGCTCGCCTCCGCGATGCGCAGGGCGTGGCGGCTCTTGCCGGAGCGGGCGCCGCCCAGCACAAGGGTCGTACTCAAACCTCGCCTCCTCGCAGCACAGGGGCGGGTCGGCGTGTCAGGGCCAAGATTGCGGCGACTGTGCCGGCGCCGCCCGACAAAGCGGCGACCGCGGCCAGCACACCGGCCAGCGCCGCCCAGTCCACGCTCCAGCGGAACCGGAACACCAGAACCACGATCGGCCAAGCGGCGGCTGCGCCAAGCACCAATCCCGCCGCGCCCGCGATCAGCCCCACTGCGCCGTACTCGACAGCGTAGGCCGCCAGCACCTGTCCACGCGCGGCGCCCAGCACCCGCAGCACCGCCGCCTCTTGCGCCCTCACGCTCGCGGTCGCGGCGAGGGCGCCGATCAACACGAGCGCGCCCGCCAGCCCGGCGACCCCCGCCGCCCCGCGAACAGCCAAGGTCAGCTGGTCGAACACACGGGCGACGGCGTCCAGCTGCTCGCGAACGCTGATGACGTTGACGGTCGGGAAGTCGCGGCCGAGGGCGGCGATGATGCGCGCCTCCTGCGAGGCGGACGCCTTGGCGATGGCGACGTGGCGCAGGTCGGCGCCCTCGACAGCGGCGGGGTCGATCACCAGGGCGAAGCTCGTGCCGAACCCGCCCCAGTCGACGTGCCGCACCGCCGCGATCCTCGCGTCCAGATCGCGCCCGAGTACGGAGACGGTCAGGCTGTCGCCCGGTTTCAGCCCGGCCCCGCGCGCGACCTCCTCGTCCAGCGCCACCTCGGGCGGGCCTGTATAGCCGGGGAGCCACCAGCGTCCGCCGGTCACGTGGGCGTCGGGCGGGGCGGGGCCGATGGCCGCCAGCGAGATGTCCTGGTCGAACGCCCAGCGCTGGCTCGGCGCGATCTTGTCCAGCCGCACCGGTCTGCCGTTCAAGGCGGTGATCCGCCCGGTGGCGAAGGGCGCGCGGCGATACCGGTCGGGGTCGAGGGGTCCCAAGATCCTCGCCAGCTCGGCGTCGAAAGCGGCGGTGCGCTCGCCGGGGATTTGGGTGAAGACCAGCGACGGCGCAGCGTCGGGCGCCACGGTGCGGATCTGGCCGATCAGGCTGGACTGCACCAGCACCACGGTGACCAGCAAGGCGACACCCAAGCCGACGGCGGGCGAAGCGGTCCGAGCTGCAGACCCCGGCCCGGCCAGATTGGCGAGGCCGATCCGCGCGGCGCCTCGCGCCAGCCCTCTCAGCCTGCCCGCCGCGGCGGTGGCGCCGAGCCCCAACAGCCAGAGCAGGCCGAAGCTTGCAGCCACTCCGCCCAACATGACGGCCGCGGTGGCCTTGGTAGGTGCGGTCAGCAGGGTCAGCGCGACTAACGCGACAGCCGCCAGCGCTGCCGCCAGCGTTTCGGGGCCGAGCGGAATCCTGGCGCACAGGTCGCGGCGGAACAGGGCGGCGGGCGGCGTGGCGCGCGCTCGGGCGAGAGGAATAAGCGAGAACATCGCCGCGATCAGCCCCCCGAACAGCGCCGCTCGGATCAGCGGCGCGGGGTAGACGGCGAACAGGGCCGGGACGCTCAGCCGATCACGTATCGCCTGGCCGAGCAGCAACGGCGCGGACGCGCCCACCGCCAACCCGATCGCCACGCCAAGCGCCGACAAAGCCGCGATCTGGATGAGATACACGTTGCGGACCAGGGCGGCGTCGGCGCCGAGCGCCTTCAGCACCGCAATGGCCGCCTTGCGCCGCTCGAGATAGCTCATGACCGCGGTGGACACTCCAAGCCCGCCCGCGATCAGCGAGGCCAGGCCGATGAAGCCCAGAAAATACTCGAGCTGGTCGATCAGGCGCTTCAGCCCCGCCGCTGCGTCGTTGCGCTCGCGATAATACGCTCCGGCGTTCGGGAAGCGATGCTGCAGATCGGCGATCACTTGCTTGGGGTCGCGCGGCCGGTCGAAGGCGACGCGCACGGTCTCGCCGAACAGGCTGTCTCCCGCAACCAGCCCCGAGCGCTCCAGCGCCGCGCGGGCCACGATCACCGCAGGCCCAAGCGCGAAGCCGCGTCCCAGCCGGTCCGGTTCGCTGGTCAGCGCAGCCCGAACCACGAAGCGCGCGTCCCCGAGCTGCAGCGAGTCGCCGATGCGCAGGCCGAGCCGCTGCATCAGCGCGGGCTCGACCGCCGCTCCGAGTCCCGCGGGGCTGTCTGCGGTAGCCGAGGCAAGGTTGGGCGCCCCGTTCAGGCCGACGGCGCCGACCAACGGATAATTCGAGTCGACCCCACGCACCTCAGCCAACCGCCGCGTCTCGCCACGGCCCTGCGCCATGACCCGGACTCCGATCACGTCGGTGGAGCGGCCGAGCGCCGCCAGCGCCCGGTGCTCGGCGGGGCTGAACCGGCGGCCCTGCAATCGCGCCGACAAGTCGCCGCCCAGGATCGTGCGGGCCTGTGCCGCCAAGCCTTCACGGAAGGCCTGGGCCGTGGAACCGGCCGCGGCCAGCGCCGCAACCCCTAGCGCCAGGCAGGCCAAGAAGACGCGAAAGCCCGCGACTCCGCCCCGCAGCTCGCGGCGTGCGAACAGCCAGGACAGGGTCATGCGGCCAATAACCCGCCGGCCATCTGCACGCTGCGGTCGGCGCGGGCGGCCAGGGCGATGTCGTGAGTGACCAGCACCAGCGCCGCCTGCGTTTCGGCCAGCAGCTTGAACATCAGTTCGGCGACGCTCGCTGCATTGGCCGCGTCCAGATTGCCGGTGGGTTCGTCGGCGAACAGCAAGGCTGGGCGAACGCAGAGGGCGCGGGCCAGGGCCACCCGTTGCTGCTCCCCACCCGACAACTGGCGCGGATAATGCCGCAGCCGCGTACTCAAGCCCACCCGGTCGAGCCATTCGCGCGCCAGGGGCATGGCGTCCCGACGCCGGTCGATCTCCAGCGGGGCGGCCACGTTCTCCTCCGCGGTCATGTTGGGCAGCAGGTGAAAAGACTGGAAGACCAGCGACACTCGCCCGCGTCGCAGCCGCGCCCGCCCGTCCTCGTCCAGACTCGCGAGATCGCTTCCGAACAGCATCACTCGGCCGGAAGTCGGTCGCTCCAACCCCGAGGCGACCGAGATGAGTGACGACTTGCCCGAGCCCGAAGGGCCGGTGACCGCCACCTGCTCACCCGGTGCGACCCGCAGGTTCACTCCGCGTAAAATAGCGACTTCGCCCGCGCGCGAGAGCAGGGTCAAGGCGACGTCGGTCAAGATCAGGGGAGGTGCGTCGGTCATCTAGCCTGATCGGATTACGGCCGGGTTCAGGCGACCTACATGGGAGCTTGCCATGACATCCGCCCGCCGCCACCGCCGATTGCACCTGCTCGCCGCTGCCGTGCTGGCCTGGCCGGGCCTCTCCGCAGTTGCGCCGGCTGGGCCGCCGGTGGTGACGGTGCTGGGCGACTCGATTGCGGCGGGCTACGGGCTGCGAGCTGCCGACGCCCTTCCGGCTCAGCTGCAGACGGCTCTCGCGCGGCTCGGCGTAACGGCGCAGGTGCGCGGGGCGGGCGTTTCGGGCGACACCACTGCAGGAGCGCTGGCCCGGGTCGGCTTCAGCGTGCAGACCGACACCCGGGTGTGCGTGATCGAGCTCGGCGGCAACGACTTTCTACAGTCGATCTCGCCCGCGCAAACCGAGCGCAGCTTGAGAGGGATCATCGCCAAGCTGCAGACGAGGAAGATCGCGGTCGTGCTGGCCGGCGCGCGCTTGCCTGCAAGGACCGCAGGCGCTTATGGCCGGGAGTTCGCGGCGCTGTACCCTCGGGTGGCCAGGGCGACGCACGTGCGGCTGGCCCCCGACCTGCTGGCGGGGGTGCTGGGCGCGCCGGCCATGCTGCAGGTCGATGGTTTGCACCCCAACCCGGCGGGCGTGCGCCTGGTCGCCGCCCGGCTGGCGCCCGTGGTGGCCGCGGCGCTGCGACGCTGACGCTCAGCCGGCCGACCCCGCGGGATGCGCGGCGAGCCAGGCGGAGATCGCGGGCGTACGCAGGCGGCGCGCCTCGATCCTGAACCGCAGCGCGCTTAGCGCTTTGTCGACTTCGCCCCGAGCGCCGGCCGGGATGTTCGCCAGGGCGAACGCCTGCAGCTTGTCGGCGAAGGCGGGACTGCTCGCCGAGCTCGCCAGTCGCGGGGCGAACTGGTTGCGGCTGTCGGGCTCGAGCTTGGCGTTCACCTGCTCGCGGTGCGCAACGTAGAAGTCGAACGCCAGCTCGGGATGATGGCCCGAAACAATGCGGATCATGGTCGGACCCTCCGTCGCCTCCGGCTCTTCCGACACGGCGAGGTCGAGCGCCTGCCCCGCCAGCTGCGGGTCCAGCGGCGCGGACAGAAGGCTGTAGTACTCGTCCTTGCCGAGCGCGCTGGTAGCACTCCGAGCGAGGGCGTGCAGCTGCGCCCAGGTCGCCGCGTCCGCGTGGCGGGCGACGACGTTCAGCACCGAGCGGCGGGTCTCGGGCGACTGCGAGCTCGGATCCTGCTGATAGGCTGCAAAGCGTCGACGGGCTTCGGTCACGACCTCGGGATCATTGAACTCGCTCAGGGCGGAGATCACCGCCGCACGCAACAGGGCGGTATTGTCGGGCTCGCTCGCCCGCGCGTCCCAGCCGACGCGAGCGAACACCGGCGCGATCAGCCGCTCGGCGTAGGCTCGGTAGGCCGCTTGCGTCGGCAGGCCGTCGAACAGGGCGTCCACTGCGGTCAGCCGTCCGATGATCCCGCTCCAGACCAGCGGGTCCGCGTCGATCGACGCCCGGGCGGCGAGCGACAGGAACTGCCCGACCGGCGCATACCCCGCCTCGCCCAGCGCCCAGCTGTCGTAGGTCAGGCCGAGCTGGTCCGCCGCCGGCAGTCTGGGGTAGGCGTCAAGCACCTTCGCAAACGGGCCGGGCGCGTAGGCCGTGCGGAAGTATCCGCTCTGACCGGCGTTGGCGGTGACCTCGCCCGCGCAGGCGATCGGCACATCCAACGTCGCGCGGTCGATCACCGTCTCGACGGTCCCGCCAGGGCTCGCGCTCGAGATCGCCCCCCCGTTTTGACCCGAGGCCGACAAGGCGGCCGGAATGCGCCATTGCGAGGCGCCACTGGAGCCGTCCACCGAAAAGCGCCCGCGAGCCAGGCTCACTGCGCCTGGGTCGTTTGCACAACGCGTCGCTTCGACCCGCACCAGCGGCACCCCGGCTTGCAGGGTGAAGTCGTGGGCGATGGCGGTCAACTTATGCGGGCTGACCGCGTCGATCTCGCGCCACAGGTCGTCGGTGGTGGTGTTGCCGTAGGCGTGGGCGCGGATGTAATTGCGCACGCCCGCGCGCCAGACGTCGGCGCCGACATAGCTCTCCAGCATGCCGATCACCGCCGCGCCTTTCTGGTAGGTGATGGTGTCGAAGGCCTGTTCGGCCTGCAGCACGTCGCGGATCGGCGTGATGACAGGGTGTGTGCCTGTGCGCGCGTCGAGCCGCATGGCCGCCTCTTTGCCGCCGAGGTCTTGCAGGCGCAGGTTCCACTCGGGGTGGAAATGGTCGGTCGCCTTGCTCTCCATCCAGGAGGCGAACCCCTCATTCAGCCAGAGGTCGTCCCACCAGTCCATGGTGACCAGATCGCCGAACCACTGATGAGCCATCTCGTGGGCGACCACGAGGTAGACTTGCTGCCGGTCTGCGGGGGTCGAAGTGCGCTGGTCGATCAGCAGGTCGCGCTCGAAGTAAAAGATCGCGCCCCAGTTCTCCATGGCGCCGAAAAACTGGCTCTGGCCCGGCCCGGCGATCATGTCGAGCTTGGGAAGCGGGTATCTCACCCCGAAATACGCGTTGTAATACGGGAGCAGGTGGGCGGCGGCGTCCAGCGCGTAGGCGGCCTGCGAGGCGTCGCCGCGCTTGAAGATCACGCCCACGTCCACCCCGCCTACGTCGCGGTGAATCCGCTCGAAGTCGCCCAGCCCGAAGTACAGCAGGTAGGAACTCATCCTCGGCGTCGGCGCGAAGCCGACCTGCACCCGCCCATCCACCAGCGGCCGGGAGCTGGCCAGCGGCATGTTGGAGACCGGCAATAGGCCGGCGGGAACAACCGCGTTCAGCTGGAACACCGCCTTGCGGTTGGGCTCGTCCCACGAGGGCACGAACCGCCGAGCGTCGGAGTTCTCGAATTGGGTGAACAAGGCCTGCCTGCGCCCGGCCGGAGTGTCGTAGGCCAGGCTGAACAGCCCCGCCGCATGGGAGTTGATTTTGCCGGCATAGTCGATGGCCAGCGTATGCTCGCCAACTGCGACCGCCTCGGCGAACGTGAGGGTTGCGGTCTCGTTCTCGGCGTCGAAGGCTACCTTTGGGGCGGTCGTCTGGCCGGTCAGGCTGACCTGCGAAAAGGTTAGGTCGGCGGCGTTCAGCTTGATCGTATGCGTCGGCGACTTGACGGAGAGAGCGATGTCGACGTGGCCGACGAAGGTCGCGCTTTTCAGGTCGGGAGTGACGGTGATCGCGTACCGTTGCGGAGTCACGTCGGTCGGCAGTGTAATCCGGTCTCGCGGGGTGGACGGCGTCGATAGGGTCGTCGACGCGGGTTGGCCGGCATCACTCGGCACAATACCGAGTGATGCCAGCATAAGCACGGCAAGCGATGCGAGTCGGAGCATGAGCCCAACGTCTTCTAGGAGCGGCTGACTGCCTCGCCTAGACCGGCGCCGTGCGCAAGGCCAGCCCCGCCCCGACATGCACCATTGGAACCGACGCCGTATCGGGGCTTTGCGAGACCAGAACCGCCCAACCGAGGTCAAGCGCCATGCCCCAGTCCGCGAACGTGGTGGTTGTGACAGGGGCGGGGGCCGGCGCCGGTCGGGCGATCGCCGAGCGGTTCGGCCGCGAAGGCTGGTGCGTCGGTCTGCTCTCCCGCGATCCCGACAGGCTGAATGCCGCCAAGGTGCAGATCGAGGCCGCGGGCGGGCGGGCGCTGGCGATCCCGACCGATGTGTCCGACGTGAAAGCCGTTCGCGCCGCCCGCGATCAGGTGATCGAGGCGTGGGGCCACATCGACGCCTGGGTCAACTGCGCCATGGCCACCCTGGTCGGCCCGATCCACGCCTTGGCGCCCGAAGACATCAAGCGGGTCTTGGATGTCACGTTGATGGGCTACGTCCACGGCACACAGGCGGCGCTGGACGTCATGCGGCCGGCGGGACGCGGCGCGATCGTGCAGGTCGGCTCGGCATTGTCATACCGCGCCATCCCGCTCCAGTCGGCCTATTGCCTGTGCAAGTTCGCCATCCGCGGATTCACCGACTCTCTGCGCGCCGAACTGCTGCACGAGAAGTCCGCCATCTCGGTCTCCATGCTGCAAATGCCCGGCATGAACACCATCCAGTTCGACTGGGCCCGCAACCTGCTTCCGGACAAATACCAGCCCGTCGGCGACGTGTTCGATCCCGACGTCTGCGCCGAGGCGGCTTGGCGGGCGGTGCGCGAAGGTCCGCGGGAGCTGTGGGTCGGAGGCAGCGCCATCGAGGCGATCGTTGGTACGATGGTATTTCCGCCGCTGCTGGACCGGATCGTCGCCAAGTCAGGCTACGCTCAGCAGATCAGCCACATCGCCGAGACGCCCGGCCGGCCCGACAACCTGTACCGACCCGTCGCCCGCGACGTGGGCGCGCGTGGCAGCTTTTCCGACCGGGCCAAACCTCGTGCGCTGACCATCGACGCCACCCGCGCGCGCCTCGGTTTGGCCGGCGCCTTGGGTCTGGCCGCGGTCGGCTTGGCGAGCGTCGGCTACGCACTCGGCCGTCGGACGCGATCGCCGAGTCCGTGAGTCACAGCTCGACCTACCGTCCTCCTATCCTGTGGTTCTTGAAGCGCCTTTGTACCTCGCTGCGCAGCAACAAGTCCAGCCATGCGCTTAGCATTCCGTGTCATGGCTATGTGGAAAGCAAGGCTGCTTTCGCCGAGGACGGAGCAGCGTCGACGAGGAAATCTCCGAGTTGCAGATCGACGATGATTATGCCGAGGTCGCGGAAGGCATCCCCCGAAGAGATCGACAGCTCTACGACGACCTCCACCACCCCCTCGCGAAGCGGCAGCACCCATTCAAGCAGCTCGATACGGCCGGTCTTCCTGTCGCCCTCAAGGCGCGGGCTCCAATCATAGGCGACGCCGGCCACCACGAGACGAACCTGCTGGCCTTCTAGAAAGCCAGTGACCGCAAGTCTTATTGCTCGTAGTCCCGCACGTTCGACCTTGACCGTCAGTCGGCAACGGCGGCCACGACTCCACTGAAAACCAGCATGCATGCCAAGATCAGGCCGCGGCGGCTCTGGAGGGAAAAATTCCGGTCCCCGCCGCCAATCCCCGTCCCGATACAGCCACTCGCTATAAGCGCCTGAAAGTGGAGCAACTGTGATCGCGCTGGGATCTCCAGGTAGCGGCTCGCGCTGAGCGCCAATCGATAGAAGGCGACAACCGATGAGCTCAAGGGAGGGGCTACTAATATCCTCGCTCTCAGTGATGCGAGTTATGACAAGCCTATTGAATCCCGTTTTTAGTTGAGTGAACAGAAAGATGTTAGCAGTACACGCATTCGAGAAATTTACGATCACCTCAGCGTCATTCAAATTGAATCGCCAAGCGTCAAGTCCTTTGCTGTAAAGTTGTAAGTCGAGCTGCTCGGCCGGAAATTGGAGTAATTCGATGGCAAGCACCGCAACGTCGGCGGTTAACCGCATGGCGAAGGGCGCGGTGAGGCGGGACGGCCCCGGTGAGATCGGCTGCGCTCCCTCGAGGGGTACGATCCGCAGCCCAAGCATTGTTGGAAAAACGCTCGCATTCATTCCGGTGACGCAACCCGAGCGGACCGCAATCGGGCCGACCTGCAACTGGCCGGGACCGTCAAGCCATTCTGAAAGGCGCGGAATAGCCGAAAGTCGGGGAGCTTCACGCCTGATTTGCGCCGCCAAAGCCTCGAGCGACCACTCCGACTCCACCAGACCGCGCAAATATACGCCGATGGAGGAGCGCAAGCCGGGCTCGGTGATAAACCGGGCGACTGTTGCGACCATGTCGGATGCGATTGACTCAAAATTACCGTTAGGCGTAAGCAGACGGCCCGTCGAGTCCAGCAAGGGTACGCCGCAAGCGGCGACGGCGAGAGGCAGATCAGTCCACTGGCCATCATGTTGTATGACTAGGTCAGCAGCGTTAAGCT
>JAABUQ010012792.1_pt1 | contig 10340 bp, 5 predicted proteins | sample 5560001 | NCBI WGS metagenome assembly JAABUQ01 (sample SAMN10711888, study PRJNA513371) | rock metagenome | isolation source: Antarctica rocks | place: Antarctica: Victoria Land, Finger Mt nord | collected 2015-12-18 | reverse complement strand
TTCGTCGGGTCTTGCCCATCTAACCAGGCGGCCAAACCAATCTCCTGGCACACTCCCGCCACGATTCCCAAGTGATCCAGCCGTTCGTTCACATAGCTCTCTGCAGCTTGCATCTTGCGCCCTCCTCTGTGCTGGACCCTACGCTACCAAATTCCTAGATTCCTGTCAATTAACTGCGGAATGTGGGTATGTGCTCACCATTTGGAAGTTCCTGTTCCTAAAGCTAGTGTTATTCAGCGATCTCTTGAACAACTACAATCCAATTTGCAATCAACGAGGAGAGAGCAACCCAGGTTAAGAGAATATATAGAACGCCTAGAAACCGAGCGCACCGAGGCCAGGCAAAGAATAAGAGAGATAAACGAGACAATAAACGGAATACTAAAAGAAGACAATGTAGCTCGACAGCTAAGAGACTTGAATGTTCGGCGTGGGCGCGTAATAGGACGTATCAGTCTTTGGATGGAAAGCGTTGATTTGACTGAAGATACCTCTCAGCTTATTGATAATGTACAGAAAGCCGAAGAGCGAGTAAAAAAACTCGAGGAACGTCTCAATCCAGTAGAGAAAGCAGAACTTCTGACGTCGATTTTACATGATATAGGATTCCAAATGACTCAATGGGCTAAAGTCTTGAGATTGGAATATAGTGAGAATTCGATTCGCTTTGATTTGAAAGACCTTACTGTTCTGGCAAGAAGGTCTGGTCGTACAATTCCTCTTTCTAGAATAGGAAGCAGTAGGAATCGGTTAGGGTATCATCTCGTAACACTTTTCTCTCTTCATTACTACTTTATTCAACAACGTCGTCCCGTTCCTAGCTTTCTTTTTATAGATCAACCATCCCAGGCCTATTATCCACCAGAACAAAATATTGCATTAAATGACTCTCTAGATAATCTGAGTGATGATGATCGGGAAGCCGTTAGCGAAATGTTTAATTTTATTTTTGACGTTGTAGAGAATTTGGCACCTAACTTTCAAGTAATTTTACTTGAACATGCTAATCTACGCAGCGATAAACGTTTTCAATCATATATTATTGATGAAGAATGGAGAAATGGGAAGGCTTTAATACCACAAGAGTGGATCAGTTACCAAGTTTAAAATAGTTCTAACTTGAGATACTGAAATGGTGTTCAGCTCACACTGTTTCGACAACGACCGATATCTAAAAGTTAGAATAATTGCATTTGTGCTACTGGTGCATGACCATCTAATAAGATATACGAGGATGCCTGTTCAGGAGCACGGATACCAAGCTTCTGTAAGTTTGTAAGAGAGGTCAATTTACCCCGACGACGGGCCTTGAGAATAGCATCCGCTCCTACAGGACCAATTCCGGGAATGCGTAACAGTTGCTCACGACGAGCGGTCATGATCTCAAGTGGAGCCTCTCGCAAATATCGTTCTGCCCATGCGCGTTTGGGATCAAGCGCAAGTTCCATATTTCCGTCTGTCAAAAAGGGTAAGTCCTCTACGTTCCATCCATAATCACGAAGCAAGAAACTGGCTTGATACAACCGATGCTCACGGAGAGGGTCGGTAGCTGACAAGTTTTCAAAGGGAGTTTGGATAACAGGACTAAAGCCGGAGTAATAAGCACGCGTCAGTCCATATTTACGATAGAGAGTGTTGCTGAGTGATAGTAGCTCTTGATCGGTATCGCCTACTGCTCCAACAACAAATTGTGTTACAGTACCAGCAAGCTTCTCATAGGGGTGAGTTTGTCGTATTTGTTCTGCTAGCTGTAGCATACCAAGAAGCTCATGCTGAAAGTCCTTCTTTGGTGCTAGCGCGTCTAAACGTTTTTGTGTCGGACCTTCCAAATTGACGGAAACGCGATCCGCAAGTTGCATAAGCCGATAAAGTTGGTCGTATTCTATTCCAGGCATTACCTTAAGATGTAGATAGCCCTGATAGTGGTAACGGTTGCGAACGATATCAGCGGTGTCAATAATCTTGTCCTGCGTTGTCACGCTTCCCTTGATAATTCCCGACGAGAGAAACATACCTTCTACTTTGCCTGCCTGCTGTAAAGTATTCAACCCGCTTGCCAACTCGTCGGGTGTGAAGGTGAGACGTTTCATCTTACTACGTCCAGCGCGAAAGGGGCAGTAGTGACAGTTCATCTGGCAAGCTGTTGTCACCATAGCCTTGAGAATTTTTCGCTTCCCTGTAGGAGTTGACACATGTGTAATACACTCGTCGAGACTCCGTGATTGATAAGCCGCATGACGACGTTCCTGCTGCGGTTGATCACCAGCAGGTTCAAATTGAGTAGCATCACTCATCTGGGAAAGCTTTGTCATGGTATCGGGAAGCGACTGTACTAACATAGATACAGTATACTGAACATACGTTCCACCTGTCAATATATAACAGGAAGCGAGATAACCATTTGGCACCTGTAATAGCAGGTGCAGTCCAACCTCAACGTATATTTGCTTTTTCAACAGAAGCGTATACGTTTAGAGGATACCAACAGCATCCATACATCCTAGACAGAGCCGAATCAAGAAGTCCGCGAGGTTGTGAACAGAAGAAAGCGATTTTTTTGAATATACTACTGGTAAAGATAGGATAAATGTTCTATTATAGAAGAAAATCTCTACTCTTTGGAACTAGCCTCTCTAGGAGAAAAAAGTAAGTATAAGACCTTTTGCATGTGGTTCTGAAAAAGCTATTGAAGGGAAAAAGATGCGAACGACAACTCTGAATATCTTTGCTGATATTCTCCAGAGACTCATCAATGTAGGAGCAATTGTAGGCATAAATACGACAATAGAGATGGACGAATATGCTGAGGAAGACGAGGAAGGAATTGAAGTCGTTGTTTTCGAGGCCGGACCCAGCGAGGTCTACTTTAGGATATGGAAGAAAGCAGAGGTAAACGCGCAGCAGAACCTTGTTGCTGACGACCAAGTGATTGAGGATATTGATGACGCTTTGTTTGAGGTTCATTCTTCCATTGAGACGAATGTAGAAATGTTCTGCGAACTCGTGACCGAGTTGGCTGATGCAGGACATGCTGTCCAAACAAAGATTCACGATGAGGATATTAGGATTTTTGAAATTGAACACCTTCATACAAGTGAAGGACTTGAACCTCTTGCTAAGTTTCTGAGCAGAGGTACACTCAAGGCTCTTTACGTCTCCTTTGAGAAGAGGCAAGGAGGCAAGGAAGCGAACTCTTACCATACAACAGAAGGTATCCCGTCCTATCAAGATTTTCTTGTATCATACGATGAAGACGAAGCTCGCTATAGATTGTATCCTCCTGGTCTCAATGAGAAGAAAATAGAGGATGCGCTTGACTACTACTGGAACACCTTTATTCCTAAAATACAAGCTGCTCGTAGAGAGGGAGAAGTGCCAAGCCTTACCTTCCATTAACACCCATAAATTTTTCCTTACAATCGTCTCTGATACAACTATAGACTACCTTGGGTAGCCCATACACCTCATTTTAATTAGCAGTTTAATCTCCCGCAAGATTTACATTGACATCCCGCATCTACACTCCATTAAGCTACACTACACACCTCTGCCTTTGGTAACCAAATGTTATAACAATGTCTAAACAAATCCACAAAAATAGACGCTTCTGTATTACATCAATGTATTTTGATATATATCCTATTATATAATCTCTTATTGTGTAATTTACATAAATAAGAACGTTTGTACCTTGCAAATTCGTTTTCTCTTCGGGTATTATTAATAAATACAGGCAAATTAGTAAGTGAGTTTGTAACACAAGAAAAAAACAGACATTGCTGCCTTAACATCTCTGTCCGTGAAGAGAATACATTAGAAGAGAGACGGCTCGTGAATATTTTTTCCTTTCGGGATCGCTTGATTGATGACTATTCATCATACGTACAAAGTTTCATTCAAATTCGTAATCCGCAGATACAAGCATATGTTCAGGAGCAGCTCAAGCAAGGTGTACTTTGGCCCAACCCACTTATTCAACTCAGTCCACTCTTTGCCACCGGCGCAAGTATCGATACGCTCGTTGCTGAGGGTATTTTGCATCCAGAGTGTGCACGTATCTTTCGTGTTGGCAAAACCATAACAGGTTTACAGGGACACCCCTTACAATTGCATAAGCACCAAGACGAAGCTATTCGTGTTGCGCGTAGTGGAGCGAGTTATGTCTTGACTACTGGTACAGGTTCTGGCAAAAGTCTCGCATACATGATCCCACTTGTTGATGCCATCCTACGGCGTGGGACTGGGCATGGTGTACAAGCGATTGTGGTCTATCCCATGAATGCTCTCGCTAACAGTCAACGTCAGGAGTTAGAGAAGTTCCTTAGTTATGGCTATGCAAATGGACAACGTCCTGTCACCTTTGAGCGATATACAGGACAGGAAAAACGCGAAGAGCGTGACCGTATTCTCTCGAACCCACCAGATATTCTCCTGACTAATTATGTGATGCTAGAGCTAATCCTGACCCGTTTCATTGAGCGTTCCCTACTTACATCAGCATCGTTGCGCTTTCTCGTGCTTGATGAGCTTCATACCTATCGAGGGCGACAAGGAGCAGATGTAGCCCTCCTCGTGCGTCGTGTTCGTGAGCGGCTAGCAATGAGCAATCTGCAGTGTGTTGGTACCTCAGCAACTCTAGCGAGTGAGGGCAGTTATGATGAGCAACATCGTATCGTCGCAGGCATGGCCTCACAACTATTTGGGACAGAGGTTTCACCGCAGCATGTTATTGGTGAGACACTTGTCCCTTCGACGTTGCGCGAGGGCGAAGATGATGTACAGGATGTGCAAGGAGCATACAGTCCGGCTTTCCGACAAGCGTTAACTGAGCGTGTAAACGACACCACACGCACACCACCGCTGGATTACAATGCATTTCTCCGTGATCCCCTCTCCGTTTGGTTAGAGGATACCTTTGGTATCACAACGCGGGAAGGACGTCTTGTTCGCACGGAGCCACAAAGTATTGAAGGGCTTCAGCACGGAGAACATAATGGTGCAAAAGGAGGTGCTGCTCATCGTTTAAGTGCGCTCACAGGCATTCCATTAGAGCGATGCATTCATGTTATCCAAGAGGGCTTGCTAGCAGGCTATATATGTTCACCCAACCCTATCACAGGTCGTCCTCCATTTGCCTTTCGCCTGCATCAATTCATTAGCAAAGGTGATACTGTTTATGCTTCGCTTGAGGCCAATCCACACCTGACCTTTCAAGGACAGCAATTCGTGCCAGGGATCGTTCGCGTGTCCTTCTCCCGCTTATCTTCTGTCGTGAGTGTGGTCAGGAGTACTATTCAGTACGACGTGCTCAACGGCAAGAGGACTTCCTTTCGTTTTCGACGGTGTACATCGACCGCTTTCTCAACGTACCGGATGAAGAGCAGGGACAGGCGGGCTTCCTCTACTACTCGCAGGACGATCCCTGGCCCACAGACGAAGATACTCTTATTGAGCGACTCCCCGAAGAGTGGTTGGAGGAGTTTCGCGGCACACTCAGGGTACGCCGTAATAGGCGTGAAATACTGCCTCAGGCAGTGCGTATACGACCAGATGGCGTAGAAATTGATTTGGATAAGCGTGACGAGATAGCTCTTGATATGCATTTTGTATCTACGCCGTTCCGTTTCTGCCTCAATTGTGGTGTGTCTTATGGCTCACGCCAGCGTAACGATTTCTCGAAACTCGCCTCGCTCAGTTCGGAAGGGCGGAGTACTGCTACCACCATTCTGAGCCTCTCTGCTATGTTGCGCGTTAAAGAAGACCCGCTGCAAACTCTCCCTAAAAAGATGTTGAGCTTTACAGACAATCGCCAAGATGCTTCACTGCAAGCGGGCCATTTCAACGATTTTATCGAGGTTGGGCTGTTACGTTCCGCTCTCTATCAGGCTATTCAACATGCAGGAGATGAAGGAATTCATCACGCTGAGTTGACTCAACATGTTTTTGAGGCATTACATTTGCCTTTGAAAAGCTACGCGGTTGATTCCACCGTCAAATATCAGGCTCTTCATGAGACACAACGCGCTCTTCGCAACGTCATAGGCTATCGTCTTTACCGCGATCTCAAACGTGGTTGGCGTATCACCTCACCTAACCTTGAGCAATGCGGTCTGCTCGTTATCGACTATCTCTCATTGGATGAGGTTTGTGAGGATGAAGAGGTCTGGCAGATGAGACAGGGCGGACATCTCGCTCTAGTCTCGGCAAGTCCACAGACACGAAAGCGCATCGCACGCGTCCTGTTGGACTATATGCGTCGTGAACTTGCTATCAAGGTGGATTATCTTTCTGGGACTTACCAAGAGAACATGCAACAACAGAGCAGTCAACGCCTAATTGCACCGTGGGCCATCGACGAGAACGAGCCGATGACCTACGCAACCACGCTCTTTGCACGACCACGTGGGCAAGATTCGGATCGCAGCTACGTCTATCTCTCGGCGCGGGGAGGCTTTGGGCAATACCTGCGTCGCTCGACAACCTTTCCTGAATATCATGAACGCATTCGCTCTAACGATACCGAGCAGATTATTCTGCACCTTTTGCACGGACTCCGCACTGCCGGATTGGTCGAGTGTGTGTCCGAGCCACAAGGCAAGCAGCAGAACGAAAAAGATTTTGGTTATCAGTTGCCTGCCTCTGCACTCATCTGGAAGTTCGGGGATGGCACAAAGGCTTTTCACGATCCAATCACAGTTCCTCACATGCCAGTTGGTGGTCGTCGCACAAATTCCTTCTTCGTCGAATTCTACCGCACAACAGCGATGCAGCTCGAGGGACTGGAGGCACGCGAACACACAGCTCAGGTTCCCTACGAGTTGCGTGAAGAACGTGAACAACAATTCCGCGAGAACAAACTTCCCATTCTCTACTGTTCGCCAACGATGGAATTAGGTATTGACATTGCTGAACTTAATCTGGTCAATATGCGGAACATTCCACCTACACCTGCGAACTACGCGCAGCGCAGTGGACGTGCAGGGCGAAGCGGTCAACCTGCCCTTGTCTTCTCCTATTGCTCCATCGGTAGCCCACACGACCAGTATTTCTTTAAGCGACCAGAGCAGATGGTTGCTGGAGCCGTAACTCCACCACGTCTCGATCTTGCTAACGAGGACCTTATTCGCGCCCACGTCTATGCCATCTGGCTTGCCGAAACGGGCTTAAGCCTTGGACAGTCACTTAGGGATGTGCTAGATGTTTCCGGCGATGCCCCAAGCCTGCAACTGCTCGATTCTGTGCGTACCTCGATTGACAATCCTACCGCGAGACGCTCAGCGTATACTCGTGCAAAAAAAGCACTAGCAAGTATCCAGAATGAACTTCTCTCCTCAGATTGGTATACCGAAAACTGGCTTAACGAAGCTCTCGATCAGGTGGCAATACGCTTTGATCGCACCTGTGAACGCTGGCGTGGTCTCTACCGTTCTGCCCTCTCACAGTCGAAGGCACAATCGCTAATTGTGTTGGATGCCTCACGAAGTTCTGATGACAAACGGCAAGCAGAGCGTCTTCGCGCCGAAGCCGAGTCACAGTTAAAGCTGCTCACCGATGTTGAACACCTGGAACAATCTGACTTTTACAGTTATCGATACTTTGCAAGCGAAGGTTTCCTTCCTGGCTACAATTTTCCCCGTCTGCCGCTCTCGGCTTACATTCCTGCACGCCGTACTCGTCAGCGCGATGAGTATCTTTCACGTCCGCGTTTTCTGGCAATCTCCGAATTTGGCCCACAGGCTATCGTCTATCACGAAGGCTCGCGCTACGTCATCAATCGGGTCATTCTCTCAGTCGATCCTGACCGTGAAGATATTACGACGCGACAGGTCAAGCAGTGCGAGCAGTGCGGCTATCTACATTTGTCTAGTGCCAATGTCGATGTCTGCGAACGTTGCGGTACCAAACTTGGGTCCTCACTAGTCAACCTTTTTCGTCTACAAAACGTTGCGACAAAGCGGCGCGATAAAATTAACTCCGACGAGGAGGAGCGCATGCGTCTAGGCTATGAGCTACGGACGGCTATGCGTTTTGCTCTGCACGAGGGACGTATGGATGTGCGTGTGGCTCAGGTTCTAGAGCAAAAACAGCACGTCGCCACTCTGACCTATGGACATGCAGCGACTCTCTGGCGTATCAACCTTGGTTGGCTACGACGGAAAGAACGGGCAACATACGGCTTCCATCTTGACATTGAACGCGGCTATTGGGGGAAAGACAAGCCGGAAGTGGAGGAAATAGATGAACCCTCCGATCCCATTTCGCTGCGTATAAAACGGGTTATTCCCTATGTGGAGGACCAACGCAACTGCCTTTTGTTTGAACTTCAGCAGCAAGAGAATACCACTGTCATGGCTTCGTTACAATCGGCACTCAAACGTGCCATTCAGATACGCTATCAACTAGAGGATAACGAACTCGCAGCCGAACCACTACCTAATGATGAGCACCACCGCTTGCTGCTCATTTATGAGTCCGCTGAGGGTGGTGCGGGCGTATTGCGTCGCTTGCTCGATGAACCGAATGCGCTATGCGAAGTTGCTCGTGAGGCATTACGACTTTGCCACTTTGATCCTGATACTGGTGAGGATTGGGGACATGCTGAACGTGCTCAGGAGACCTGCGAAACGGCTTGCTACGATTGTCTACTCACCTATTACAATCAGCGCGACCACCGTAAGCTTGACCGCAGGGCTATCTATCCCCTGCTGCAACAACTGGCACACGCACAGGTACAGGCTTCACCCACAAGTGCCTCGCGCACCGAACATCTGGCTACACTCTTACGCCTCTGTGGGTCAAATTTGGAGCGCGATTGGCTCACCACGTTACAAGAGCACGGTCATCGGCTACCTTCACATGCACAAAAGCTCATTGCGTCCTGTGAGACGCGCCCCGACTTTGTATATGAGGAACAAGAGGTTGCTATCTATATCGATGGTCCCTATCACGACTATTCAGAGCGACGTATGCGTGATGTGACGCAACAGGAATGTCTGGAAGATATGGGCTATATGGTTATTCGCTTTGGTGTCAAGGACGACTGGCACGCAATTCTGGCACGCTATCCACATATTTTTGGGAAGTAGGAGTACTCTATGAGCTATTCTGTTGGGACGATGGTAAGGGCACGTGGACGCGAATGGGTCGTCTTGCCCTCATTAGAGAAACAATTATTGATGGTGCGCCCACTCGGAGGGACAGAGGACGAGGTAACGGGCATCTACCTACCTCTTGAACCTGTTGAAGCTGCAAGCTTTGCACCACCAGACCCATCGCAACTGGGAGACTATCATTCATGCCGTCTCCTCCGCGATGCTGTACGTCTCGGTTTCCGCTCTAGTACAGGACCGTTTCGCTCGTTTGCCAATATTGCTGTCGAACCGCGTCCCTATCAATTAGTACCGCTTCTTATGGCTCTCAAACTTTCTCCCGTGCGTTTGTTGATTGCAGACGACGTTGGTATTGGCAAAACGGTGGAGGCGGGACTAATTGCACGCGAACTGCTGGATCGCGGTGAGGTCGAGCGTCTGGCGGTACTTTGTCCTCCGCAACTAGTAGAGCAGTGGCAAGAGGAATTGCGCGAAAAGTTTCACCTTGACGCCGAAGCAGTGCTCCCGAGTACAGTTTCACGGCTCGAACGGATGTGTGCTCCCGGTCAATCGCTTTTTGAACGCTATCCCTACGTCGTTGTCTCGCTTGACTTTGTGAAGTTAGAGCGACGGCGCAATGAGTTTCTGCGTACCTGTCCTGAACTGGTAATCGTTGATGAGGCGCATACCTGTACCTTCTCTGGTGAAGGACGTAGCACACAGCACCAACGCTATTACCTCATTTCGCAGTTGGCAAAGGATCCCTCGCGCCATCTGCTGCTCGTGACAGCTACGCCGCACAGTGGGAAGGAAGATGCCTTTCGTTCACTCCTCACATTGCTTAATCCTGACTTCACAGCACTGTCCGAAGACTTGAGCGGTGCGGCACATGAGGGCGAACGTCGCCACCTTGCGACCTATTTTGTACAACGCCGACGTGCCGATATTCGCGCGTATCTGGATGTCAAAACACCTTTTCCAGAACGTGAAGAGAGTGAGCCAAGCTATCGCCTCTCTCCTGACTACAAACGATTGCTCGACAAAGCCCTCCACTACGCACGAGAAACAGTGGAAGACCCACAAAATCTTGACCAGCGTCACCAGCGTGTGCGATGGTGGTCAGCTCTAGCACTGCTACGTTCGCTCTCATCTAGCCCTGCTGCTGCCGTTGCCACATTACGAAGCCGTGCAGCCGTCGTAGAGGGGACAACCGTTGATGAGGCGGATGAGATCGGACGGCACACAGTGCTT
>JAABUQ010012790.1_pt1 | contig 10342 bp, 8 predicted proteins | sample 5560001 | NCBI WGS metagenome assembly JAABUQ01 (sample SAMN10711888, study PRJNA513371) | rock metagenome | isolation source: Antarctica rocks | place: Antarctica: Victoria Land, Finger Mt nord | collected 2015-12-18 | reverse complement strand
GGCCTACAGCCCTGACCTGAACCCGATCGAGATGGTGTTCGCGAAAACAAAGGCATTGTTGCGCAAAGCAGCCATCCGGACGGTCGATGCGCTGTGGCGAGCACTCGGCAAGATTTCGCAATCCCTGACCCGAGAGGAATGCGTCAACTACTTCCGGCACTGTGGCTATGGCCAGTCAGGCTGAAAACGCTCTAACTTCCTGCGTCCGAGCAGTTTTTCGCCGTCAGGGCGGCTTTTATTCCTGTCGGCGCAACACGATCCAGGTCGTCATGTCCCAGGCGTTCCTGATGCCGGCGAGCAGAAGCAAGCAGACGCCGATCGCCAGAAATGCACAGGCTGCTTCCGTCTCAATGCCGAGTGCGACACCCGCCACCGCCAACACGAGATAGGCCACAGCGGGAACCACGATGTACCAGGCCCGATCCTCAAGGTCGATAGACTTCGCGATGCCTCCATGAACCATTCGGCGCCACACCCGCCATGAATAAACCACTCCGAGCAGCCCAGTGCCCACGAGAAAGAAGCCGGGCACGCGCCAATTGAACACAGGAAGGACCCCGACCAAGCTCGCCGCCAGCACGACACTGAAAGCGACCACGGTGGGAGAAAGGAAAGTGCGCAGCCCAACTTGCCGTTCATGGGTGAACACGCCGGTGCCCACCGACGCGGCAACGAACATGAGCCCGACCAGCGTCGCCGATGCCGTTCCGGCGAGCGCGTAAAAGTCGTGCCAGGGTCCGAATATGTAGTGGGGCACTTGCACACCTGAACTTTGGCCGCGAGCAACGTACAAGAAGACGGCGCTGCTGTGACAGGCCGGGTTTCTGCGCTTCGGGCATGATCTTCAGGTGGAACGTGTACGTTGAGCCCTCCCCCAATGATCTACGGTATTCACACATCTCATTTCACGACAGAACTGACTGTTGCCCGCTGATCCTAAAACCGGACTTACGACACTCAAAACGAGTGCTCACAAGACAAAGTCATTCTGATATCGACGTGGATTACTTTTCATACAACATTGTTTTTATTGAAAATTTCGAGATGTGTGAATACCGTAGCCCCAATGATAGGGGTGTCGCACTGCCCCATGTGAGACGGCGCTCCGCCTTGTTCTCTGGCTGGTGTCCGACAACGGTCCAGAGCGTCCGCAGCATGGCCCCCTTGCGGACGCCGCATGAGGCGCGGCGGGCAGGGAGCGGTTCCCGTGACGGATGACCAAGCTGGTTTTCCAAGGCCACCGGGGACGCCGACGATAAAAGGCGGACAGGCGGCAGTCGTTTGTTGCCAGCGCACGCCGCCGTAGGGCAAGCTTCGCCGGCACATGCGGCGGCGCCACGATCGCCCGGGCACTGGGAGACGACAACGCCATGGACGACCAAGCGACCACACACACGAACCGCCGCAACCTGCTGCTCGCCGCTGCCGCTTCCGCTGCCGGCGCGTCGCTGCTGGGCAGCGCCGGCCCGGCGCTCGCAGCCGAGATGGGCCGGTCCGAAAAACCACTGAGGGCCGCGTTCTCCAACGCCGGCCTGCAGGCGACCTGGTGCGCCCAGGGCAAGGCCGCCGCCGAGTACTGGGGCAAGTTGTTCAACGTCGACGTGACCTGGTTCGACGGCGAGCTGAACGCCACCCGGCAGCGCGGCGCCATCGACAACATGGCGGCGCAGAAATGGGACTTCGTCGCCATCCAGGCCTTCGGCATCGGCACCCTCGCCGCCCCGGTGCGCAAGATGATCGACGCCGGCGTGCCCGTCATCGACATGGACACGCTGATCGCCCCGCTCGACCAGGTGAACGTCCACTCCTTCCTCGCTCCCGACAACGAGTTCATGGGCAGCTCCGTCACGCAGGCCCTGATGGAGGCGATCGGCGGCCAGGGCACCGTCATCATGACCCAGGGCGCGCTGGGCCACACCGGGGCGCAGGGCCGCGCCCGCGGGTTCGAGGCGGTGATGAAGCAGTTCCCCAAGGTCGAGGTGCTCGACACGACGCCGGGCGACTGGGACGTGACCAAGGTGGCGCGCATCTGGGACACCCACCTCACCAAGTACCCCAAGATCAGCGCAGCCTATTTCCACAACGACGACATGGCGCTGGCCGCCTACAACGTCATGAAGTCGCGCGGTCGCACCGACATCAAGATCGGCGGCTGCGACGCGATGCCTCCTGCGCTGGCCGCGGTCGCCGACGGCCGCATGCACGCGACGGTGCGCAACCCGTCCTGCCGCATCCACGGCGGCGCGGTCGTGGCCGGGGTGGCGGCCGTGGTCATGGGCGAGAAGGAGGGCGAGGGCGGCATCCCCAAGTCCGTCATCACCGATGGCCCCGTCGTCACCAAGGCGAACGCGCCGGGCATGGCCTGGATGGAGCGGTACTTCCTGATTTAGCGGATGGCCCTGGTGGGCGGCCCCCTGTTGGAACTGCGCGGCATCTCCAAGCGGTTCGCCGGCGTCGCGGCATTGACCGGCGTGGACTTCGCCCTGCTGGCGGGCGAGGTCCATGGACTCGTCGGCGAGAACGGCGCGGGCAAGAGCACGCTCATGAAGATCATCGCCGGCGTCCACGCGGAGTACGACGGCGAGATGCGGCTGGACGGCCGCCCCGTCCGCTTCCGCTCGGCGCGGGACGCGCGCGACGCCGGCATCGGCATGGTCCACCAGGAGCTGTCGACCGTGCCCGAGCTGTCGGTCGCCGAGAACGTGCTGCTGGGCGCGCAGCCGACCCGCCTCGGCATCGTCTCCTGGCGCCGCATGCGCAAGCAGGCACAGCAGCAGCTCGATGCGTTCGGCATCGACGTGGACCCGCGCGCCCCGGTCGGCTCGCTGCCGCTCGGGTTGCAGCAGATGGTCGAGCTGGCGCGCGTCCTACTTTCCGGCGCACGCATCATCATCCTGGACGAGCCGACCTCGGCCCTGTCGCCGCCGGAGGTGGAGCGGCTGTTCGCGCTGCTGGCCCGGCTGCGCGCCACCGGGCGCAGCACCGTGTTCATCTCGCATTTCCTGGACGACGTGCTGCGCGTGTCGGACGAGGTCACGGTGTTCCGCAACGGCCGCCGCGTCGAGGGCGCGCAGGCGGGCGCGGTGGACAAGCCATGGCTGATCGAGCGCATGGTCGGCGCCGGGCACGAACGGCTCGGCGAGAGCCACGCCGGCGAGATCAGGCTCGAACCGCGCTCGGAGGCGCCCGTGGTGCTCCAGGCCGAGGGGTTAGGGGTGCCTGGGCTGTTCGACGACGTGTCGCTCCAGGTCCGCGCGGGCGAAATCCTGGGCGTCTACGGCTTCATGGGCTCGGGCCAGCTCGAACTGGCGCGGGCGCTGTCGGGCAAGCTGCGGCTGGGCGGCGGCACCGTGCGGGTCGATGGGCGCGTGGCGCGGCTCCGCGGCGGCACGCCGGCGGCCAAGCGGGCGGGGATCGCCTTCGTCCCCGAGAGCCGCCGGGCGATGCTGTTCGCGCTGGAGCCGGTGTTCCGCAACGTCAGCATCGCCATCCTGGAGCGGATCGGCCGCGTCCTGCTGCACCCTAGGGAGGAGCGTCGCATCGCCGCGGGCCACGTGCAGGCGCTCGGCATCCGCCCGCCGCTGGTGGACCGCCCCGTCGGCCAGCTTTCCGGCGGCAACCAGCAGAAGGTGGCGCTGGCCCGCTGGCTGACCCACCTGCCCCGCGTGCTGCTGCTGAGCGAGCCGACGCGCGGCATGGACGTGGGCGCCAAGGACGACGTGGTGCGGATCGTGCGCGGCCTGCGCAGCGCGGGCATCGGCATCGTCGTGGTCTCGTCGGAGCCGGAAACCGTGCTCTCGCTCGCCGACCGCATCCTGGTGATGCGGCGCGGCGCCGTCGCCCGTGAGTTCGCGGGCGAGGCGGTCAGCAAGGACCGCCTGCTCGCCGCCGCATGAAGGAAGCTCGATGACCGTATCCCTCGCCGCCCCGCGCCCGTCCGTTGGAGCGCTCCTGCGCGGGCAACTCCGCAACTTGGCGCCGCTCGTGACGCTGGTGGCGCTGGTGGCGCTGTTCAGCTCGCTCAGCACATCGTTCGCGACGCTCGCCAACCTGAGCAACGTGCTGCAACAGGTCTCGATCACCGCCATCATCGCGGTGGGCCTGACCTACGTGATCCTGTGCGCCGAGATCGACCTCAGCGTGGCCAGCGTCGCCAACGCCACCGGCATCCTGGTCGCCTTCCTCACCGTGCAGGACGCCAGCGTCAACATCGCCACCCTGCCGCTGCCCGGCGCGCTGGCGGTCGCGGGCGGCCTCGCCGGCTGCCTGGCGCTCGGCGCCGTCACCGCGTTCGGCGTCACCCGCATCGGCATCCCGTCCTTCATCATGACGCTCGCGATGCTGCAAATTGGCAACGGCATCTGCGCCATGCTGGTGCGCGGCCAGATCGCCTACAGCGTGCCGCCGGTGCTGCTGACGCTCGGCAGCGGCTCCATCGGCCCGGTGCCTTGGATCGTCGTGGTGGCGGGCCTCGTGCTGCTGGCGGGCCACCTCGTGCTGACCTACACGCGGTTCGGCCGCTACGTCTACATGGTCGGCGGCAACCGCGAGGCGGCCGAGCACTCCGGCGTCGGCGTGAAGGCGGTCGTGGGCGCGGCGCTGCTGGTGTCGGCGCTGTGCTCGGGCGTCGCCGGGATGCTCGGGGTGGCCTACTTCGGCAGCGCGCAGCAGAACCAGTTCGACAACTACCTGCTCGACGCCATCTCGGCTGTGGTGGTCGGCGGCACCAGCCTGTTTGGCGGCCAGGGTGGCATCGGCAACACGGTCGTCGGCCTGCTGGTGCTGGGCGTCCTCAACAACGGGCTCGACCACGTGCGCATGGACAGCTTCTTGAAAATCCTGATCCGCGGCTTGGTGCTGCTGCTGGCGCTGGTGGTGAACGTTTACGCCCAGCGCCTGCGGACCCAGCGCCGCAGCGCCGCCTGACCGCTGCGCCGCCCGGCGCCTTGCATGTTCCTAGAGGCGCCGCGGGGCCAGACGAGCCAATCCAAGTGCCAGCAGCGGTATGAGGACCCATTGTGCCGCCGGCGCCAGTCCAACGCCTAGAATCGGCAGGACCGGCATCGTTTCCGAGTACGCCCAGATGCCCCGGGCCGTGGACAGGCGTTCGATGAGGATCGTGGCGCCCAGCCCCATGATGATGGTTGCATTGGCCACGCGCCAGAACTGGGACCGTGGCCAATCGGCGCTGCCGAACAGCAGCAGGCTGCCTGCCAGCGCCGTCCCGGCAATCGCCACGTCGCCGACCGAGCAGTGGATCGCCGCCCATGCGATCTCCCGCGCCGATCCAGTCCGCCACAGAGTGTAGAGCGGCAGCTCCGCAAACTCCCAGGCAAGGTTGCCCAGGGCGCTGGCGGCGACGTACCGCCTCAGCGCTGGAAGCCACGCTGAGGACGGCCTGATGATCGTGCTGTCCGTCGTGTCTCAGTGCCGTGCAGGATGCACGTCAGGCAGTGGCGTCATAGGCCAGCTCGGTCATCATCCTGGTCGCCATGTGGAATTTCCAAGATCACGCGCTGCCCTTTGGCGACACGCAGCGGGCGATGGTCTCACAGCCGAGCGGCCCGCAGGCGCAGCGCGTTGGCGATGACCGACACGGAGCTGAGCGACATCGCCAGCGCCGCGACGACCGGGCTGAGCAGGATGCCGAACGCCGGGTAGAGCACGCCAGCCGCCACCGGAATGCCGATGGCGTTGTAGGCGAAGGCGAACACCAGGTTCTGCCGGATGTTGCGCATCGTCATCCGGCTCAGCGCGCGGGCACGGGCGATGCCGGCCAGGTCCCCCTTGACCAGCGTCACCCCGGCGCTCTGGATCGCGACCTCCGTGCCCGTGCCCATCGCGATGCCCACGTCCGCCTCGGCCAGCGCCGGCGCGTCGTTCACGCCGTCGCCCGCCATCGCCACCACCTTGCCCTTGGCGCGCAGCGTGCGGACGATGCGGTTCTTGTCTTCGGGCAGCACGTCCGCCTCCACGTCGCCGATGCCGAGCTGGCGGGCGACGGCCTCGGCCGTGGTCCGGTTGTCCCCGGTCAGCATGACGATGTGGATGCCGTCCGCCCGCAGGCTGTCGAGCGCGGCCCGGGTCGTCGGCTTGATGGGGTCCGCCACGGCGATGATCCCGCCCGGCCTGCCGTCCACGCCGACGAACAGGGCTGTCGCCCCGGAGCCACGCAGCGTGTCCGCCCGCTCGGCAAGGCCGCTCAGGTCGATGCCCTGGTCCGCCATCAGCTTGGCATTGCCGAGCGCCACGGCACGTCCGCCAACACTCCCGGTCACGCCCTTTCCGGTGGCCGAGCCGAAATCCGACGGCTCCTCGACGGCGATGCCCTGCCCCTTGGCGCTCGCGACGATGGCGGCGGCCAGCGGGTGCTCGCTCGACCGCTCCAGGCTGGCGGCCAGCCGCAGCACGTCGCCCTCCGTCAGGCCTGGCGCTGGGACGACGGCGATGACGCGGGGCTTGCCCTCGGTCAGCGTGCCTGTCTTGTCCACGACCAAGGTGGTGACCTTCTCCATCCGCTCCAGGGACTCGGCCGACTTGATGAGCACCCCGGCGCCGGCGCCCTTGCCGACCGCGACCATGATCGACATCGGCGTGGCGAGGCCGAGCGCGCAGGGGCAGGCGATGATGACGACCGAAACGGCCGCGATCAGCGCGTAGGCGAGCGCCGGAGCCGGACCCCAGGCCGCCCAGCCGACGAAGGCCGCAACGGCGATGCCAAGCACGGCCGGGACGAAGTAGCCGGCGACCGTGTCGGCGAGTTTCTGGATCGGCGCCCGGCTCCGCTGCGCGTCGGCGACCATGGCGACGATGCGGGACAGCATGGAGCCGGCGCCGACCGTCTCGGCCTGCACCACGAGCGCCCCGGTGCCGTTGACGGTGCCGCCGATCACCTTGTCGCCGGGTCCCTTGGGCGACGGCATGGACTCGCCCGTGACCATGCTCTCGTCCACGGCGCTCCGGCCGTCCAGGATCGCGCCGTCCACGGGGATGCCGTCGCCGGGACGGACGCGGAGGCGGTCGCCGACCTGAACCTCGCCCAGCGGCACCTCCTCGTCATCGCCGCCGTCGCGCAGGCGCCGGGCTGTCTTGGGCGCGAGGTTGAGCAGCGCCCGGATGGCGCCGCCGGTCTGGTCCCGCGCCCGCAGCTCCAGCACCTGGCCGAGCAGGACCAGCACCGTGATGACGGCGGCGGCCTCGTAATAAACGGGGACGGCACCGCCCATCGCGTGGAACCCTGCGGGGAACGCTCCGGGCGCGAAGGTGGCGACCAGGCTGTAGAGGTAGGCCGCGCCCGTCCCGAGCGCGATGAGGGTGAACATATTCAGGTGGCCCGAGCGCACCGACGCCAAGCCGCGCTGGAAGAACGGCCACCCCGCCCACAGCACCACCGGCGTCGCCAGCGCGAACTGGACCCAGGTGGACGTGGCCGGCGGCACGGCGTCGTGCAGGCCCAGGCCGGGGATGTGGCTGCCCATCTCCAGGATGAACACCGGCAGGGTCAATGCCAGCCCGATCCAGAAGCGCCGGGTCATGTCGGCCAGCTCGTGGTTGGGCTGGGCCTCCGCGGACGCCTCCACGGGTTCGAGCGCCATGCCGCAGATCGGGCAACTGCCAGGGCCGACCTGGCGGATCTGCGGGTGCATCGGGCAGGTGTAGATTGCGCCGGGCTTGGCGGGTTCCGCAGCCATGACTTTGGGTTTCAGGTAGGCGTCCGGAGCAGCAGCGAACTTGGTCCGGCAACCGGCCGAGCAGAAATGGTAGGTCGTTCCGCCGTGGTCGAAGCGGTGCTTGGACGTGGCAGGGTCCACTTTCATGCCGCAGACCGGATCGGTGTCCTGGACGGCTGCCGGCGCTGCTGCGTCCACGGCATGGCCATGCGGGCTGGGTTCGTCGTGTTCGTGCCGGTGTTCCATCCGTTGCTGGCTCATGGCGACCTCGGGCTGTTGGCGGCCCGGATGGGTCCGGGCGTCGCAGGATGTGGGACGGCAGTCACGGACCATGTTCGCCGCCCGTCATGCCGGAACTGCCAGGACGGCCGGCACCGGGCGTCTGCACGGCCTAGGCGACGAGTTCGACCAAGGATGCCTACCATGCGTCACCGTGGGATGGGCAGGCTCGGAAACTACTTAGGGCAGCCCCGGTCCAGTCGGGGACCGGCCTGCTTGGGCAACCTGCGTCGGACGGTGAGCCTGCAAGCCACACGCCGCTGGGCCTAGCCGGCCGAAGCCGGATGCTTGGCCTGCCAGGCCTTGAACTCGCCGATCTCGCGCTCCTGGTCCCTGATGATCTTCTCCGCCATGCCGCGGATTTCCGGATCTTTTCCCTCGCGCAGATAGATGCGGGCCATGTCGATGGCGCCCTGGTGGTGCGGCATCATCATGGCCACGAAGTCCTGGTCCGGGTTGCCGGTCATCGGCGCACCCATCATGGCTTTGTCCATAGCCTGCATCTGCCGCATCATTTCCATGTGGCTGCCCGACATCGCCATGCCCGGCTTCATTCCGGGCATGGCCATCCCTGGCTGCATCCCAGGCATAGGGGCGGCAGGGGGCGGGGCGGCAGGCGCCTGGGCCAGCGCAGGCCCGATTGCGAGGGCCGTGAGCAAAGCGGTTCGTAGCGTGGTGCGGATCATGCGTCGTTCCTCGTGTGAATGGTATGTTCAGGCCGCCATCTTGCGGCAGCTCTTGGCGGGAAAGCCGAACGGAATCGGCCCACCAAGGGGCTTCCAACTCGGAACGTCCCCTGATGGCGCCCGTGGGCGAGCTACTTCGCCGGCACGACGAACTTGACCTGGACAGGCTTGCCGCCTGCCGTCAGGGCGAGGACCGCGGTCACCCGGCCCGTCGCCGGCGCCGCGAGCTTGCCCGTGACGCTGTTGGCGTCGGCCGGGTTGAGGGCGACGGCCTGGGTCTTGCCATCGATCAGGACGGTCGCCTTTCCGCCAAGCTGGGCCGCGGGGATCGGCTTGTTGTCCTCGTCGCTGACCCAGGCGGTGACCTGGTCGCCGGCGATGCTCAGCTCCACCCAATGCTCCCCGCTGCCTTCCGACACCACGCCGCCATGGGCCGGCGCGGGCGGGGCGCCATGGGCGGATGCGGCAAGCGGCGCGAACAGAAGGGCAGTCGTCAGTGCGGCGGCGCGGATGTTCACGGGATCAATCTCCTTCAGGGTTAGAACGCCTCAGCGGGCAGCAGCCCGTCGGCGTCGGGGGTCATCAAGCGTTCGAGCGGCTTGCGGCCGAGCTTGAGGAACAGGACGGGCGTCAGCAGCGTGTCGAGCAGCGTGGCGCTGGCCAATCCGCCAAAGATGGTGATCGCCACCGGATGCAGGATCTCCTTGCCCGGCGCGTCCGCGCCCACGATCAGCGGCAGCAGCGCGAACCCGGCGGAGAACGCGGTCATCAGCACGGGCGTCAGCCGCTCCAGGCTGCCGCGGACCACCATCCCAGGCCCGAACGCCTCGCCCTCGTGCAGCACCAGGTTGATGTAGTGGCTGATCTTCAGGATGCCGTTGCGGGCGCTGATGCCGGTGAGCGTGATGAACCCCACCATGCTGGCGACCGAGAGCGGCTGCCCCGACAGCCACAGCGCGGCGACGGAGCCGATCAGCGCGAGCGGCACGTTGCCCATGATGATCAGCGCCAGCACGGCCGAGCGGTAGCGGCTGTAGAGCACGGTGAAGATCAGCGCCAACGACACGAGCGACAGCCCGGCGATCAGCTTGCCCGCCTTCTCCTGCGCCTGGAACGTGCCTTCGAGTTGGATGAAGTAGCCCTGCGGCAAAGCCATGCCGGCGATCACGTCGCGGATCGCCTGGATGATGCGGCCCTCGTCGGAGCCGCCCCCGCTTGAACTAGACGTGTTGGCCTGCACGACGATGCGCCGGGTGCCGTTCTCGCGCAGGATCTGGTTCGGCCCATCGTCGTCCACCACATCGGCGAAGGTGCGCAGCGGCACCCGGCCCTTGGGCGTCTCGACCAGCATGTTGGCCAGCGCCTCCGTCGTGCGCTCGGCGTCGGACAGGCGCAGCACCACGTCGAAGCGCTTCTGGCCATCGACGACCTGGCTCTCGACCTTGCCGTTGCTGAGCTTCTCCAGCGCGTCGGTCAGCGTCGCCGGCGTCACGCCGTACAGCGCGGCGCGGTCGTAGTCGAGCCGCACCTGCAACTGCGGCACGCGCACCTGCCGCTCGACCAGCAGGTCGACCAGCCCTGGGATGCCCGCCAGCCGTCCGCGCAGGTCCTCCGCCAGGCCGCGCAGCGTGTCCACGTCCTCGCCGAACAGCTTGACCGCGATGGCGGCGTTCACGCCGGACAGCAGGTGCTCCAGCCGGTGGCCGA
>JAABUQ010012788.1_pt1 | contig 10343 bp, 10 predicted proteins | sample 5560001 | NCBI WGS metagenome assembly JAABUQ01 (sample SAMN10711888, study PRJNA513371) | rock metagenome | isolation source: Antarctica rocks | place: Antarctica: Victoria Land, Finger Mt nord | collected 2015-12-18 | reverse complement strand
GGTGTCGCTGCCATTTTATGCTCCCCAGGCCGCTATCGCTCGCCCTAAGCCGCGAGCGAGCGGTGAACGCCCAAGTACGCCCTCGGTTTTGGGCAACTCAGGTGGCTGTTTGACAGCGGCGCCCGGTTAGACAGCCTAAGCAGCGTCGGCCAGCACCAACCGCCGCGCGAACACCCGCCGCCGCTGCGTGGCGGTCAACGGGATCGCGCCATGCACATCCTTCACCGCCTCGATGATGGTGAGGCCGGCGAAGCGCGGGGCCACGCGGCGGCCGGCGGCCTCCCACAACGCGGCACTGCGCAGCACCACCCGCATCCGGCTCGGCGGCACGAACAAGGCGGTGTCGCGGCGCTCGACGTGGAACAGGCCGGCGGCGAGCAGGCGGCCGATCTGGCCGGGCGAGTATGGCTGGCCCTGGCCGAACGGCGTGCTCTCGACATGCGCCCACCAGCCGCGCCGGTTCGGTGCGACGACCAGCAGCCGCCCGTCGTCCTTGAGCACGCGCCACAGCTCGCGCAGCAGCCGGCGGCTGTTCTCCGCCGCCTCCAGCCCATGCACCAGCAGCACGCGGTCGAACGACAGGTCGGGGAACGGCAGCGCGTCCTCCTCGGCGGTGCAGGACAGGTTGGCGCTGCCGGCCGGCCAGCGCGCTGCGCCGACCTGGACCGGGGACAGCGCGATGCAGCGCGCCGCCTCCTCGCGCCACAGCCGCAGGTAGGGCGCGGCGTAGCCCATCCCCAGCACCGCCTGGCCCGGCGCCGAGGGCCAGATCAACGCCAAGCGCTGGCGCAACATGCGCGCCGCCACGACGCCTTGACGGGTGGCATAGAACTCGGCTGCGGCATGAGTGTCGGTCGCCATGCGTTCGATATAGCACGTCCGCCGCCGCTTCGAGGTGCCGCCTCTGCGCAGGACCGCCGTGATGGCAAAGCTGTCACAGCCGTGCGCTTGCGCGGGCCGGCGAGGGTGCTAAATGGTTTTCATGAGCACAGCGCACATGGTCACCGCCCAGGCGATCCCGATCCTCTCCGACAATTACGCCTGGCTGCTGCGCTGCTCGCAGACTGGCGCGGTGGCGGTGGTCGATCCCGCCGAGGAAGCGCCGGTCGCCACGGCGATCGAGGCGGCGGGCGGGCGGCTCGACATGATCCTGCTGACCCACCATCACGACGACCACATCGCCGCCGTCGAGCCGATCCGTGCCCGTTACGGCGCGCCGGTGATAGGCGCGCGCGCCGACGCCCACCGACTGCCGCGGCTCGACCGCGAGGTGGCCGAGGGCGACACCGTGATGCTTGGGGCCTGCGCCGGGCAGGTGATGGAGACGCCGGGCCATACGATCGGCGAGATCAGCTACTATTTTGCCGATGGCGGCGTGCTGATCTGTGCCGACGTGCTGTTCAGCCTCGGCTGCGGCCGCCTGCTGGAGGGCACCCCAGCCGACATGTTCGCGAGCCTACGCAAGTTCGCGGTGCTGCCGCCCGATACGCTGGTGTGCTGCGGCCACGAATACACCGAGAGCAACGCGCGCTATGCGGTCCATGCCGACCCCGGCAACGCGGCGCTGGCCGACTTCGCCGCGCATGTGAAGGTGCTGCGCGCGGTGCATCAGCCGACCATCCCGAGCCGGCTCGGCGACGAGCTGGCCTGCAACCCCTTTCTGCGCGCGCCCGACGTGGCAACCCTGGCGGCCTTGCGGCAAGGCAAGGACAGCTTCTAGGAACATTGCCATGAAGCTGTTCCATTCCCCGGCCAGCCCATTCTCGCGCAAGGTCGTCGCCTGCGCCGTCACCCGCGAGATCGACGCTCAGATCGAGCTGGTCGCGGTCAACGCCACCACCTCGCCGGCGGCGTTGCTGGCGGTCAACCCTTTGTCGAAAATCCCGACGCTGGTCACCGAGGACGGCGTGGCGATCTACGACAGCCCGGTCATCTGCGAGTACCTGGACACCATCGGCGATGCGCCCGTGCTGTTCCCGCCGTCCGGCCGGACGCGCTGGCGGGCGTTGCAGTTTCAGGCAATGGCGGATGGCATCATGGACGCCGCGGTGCTGCGCCGCGCCGAAAGCCTGCGCCCGCAGGAAGCCGCGCGCGGCCTCAACATGGCGCGCCAGCACGCCGCCGTCACCCGCACGCTGGCGGCGCTCGAAAGCGACCTGCCGCATCACATCGCCGACATCGGCAGCTTGGCGATTGCCTGTGCGCTCGGCTACCTCGACCTCCGCTTCGCGCATGAGCCGTGGCGTGACGCGAACCCGGCGCTGGCTGCCTGGTACGAAGCGATCGCCAGCCAGCCCGGCCTGGTCGCCACCACGCCAAAGGACCCCGCCGCCTGATCGACCTCCGCCACGCCGGTCAGCCTGCGGCGGCGGTGATCCGCGCGCTAGGCCTGCAAGCGCATCCGGAAGGCGGCCATTACCGCGAGACGTGGCGCGAGACTCCGGCCGATGGCGGCCGCGGGGCGATGACGTCGATCCTGTTCCTGCTGGCGCTCGACGAGGTCAGCCATTGGCACCGCGTCGATGCCGACGAGCTTTGGGTCTGGCAGGCCGGCGCGCCGCTGGTGCTGACTATCAGTCCCGACGGCCACGACGCCGCGGCGCACTGGCTGGGACCGGATCTCGCGGCAAAGCAGAGCCTGCAACGCTGCGTGCCGCGTGGGCACTGGCAGACGGCGACCGGCCTCGGCGCCTGGACCCTGGTGTCCTGCGTGGTGGCGCCGGCGTTCAGCTTCGCAGGATTCGAGCTTGCCGCACCCGGTTGGCGGCCAACACCATGCTGACCATCGATTTTATCGATGCTTCGCTCTTATCCGATCAGGGTTTGATCGATGCCGGATGTCGGCTAATGTAACGGTCGAGATTGATCCGTCGTGCTTCCCGCCAGGAGCAGGCGGTTGCCGACGCCGTCCAATTTAATTCAGAGAGCATCATGAAGTCGATCCAACTGTCCGCCCTGACCCTTGCGACCGCGACGATCCTGTCCCCGCTGACCCCCGCCTTCGCGCAGGCGACGGTGCATGACGCGTCGAAGGTGGACGCCGGGACCTATGCGGTGGAGCCGTCGCACACCCGCGTCCAATTCGCCGTCAGCCACATGGGCTTCACCAACTACTACGGCGACTTCACCCAGGCGTCCGGCAGCCTGACCCTGGACCCCAAGAGCGGCGCCGCCAGCAAGCTCGACGTGACGGTGCCGGTCGATACGGTGTCCACCACCAACGCCAAGCTGGACGGCGAGTTGAAAAGCCCCGCCTGGCTCGACGCCACGCAGTTCCCGACCATGACCTTCAAATCGACCAAGGTGACGCGGATGGGCCAGAACGGCGCCCGCGTGAACGGCGATCTTACGCTGCATGGCGTGACCAAGCCGGTGACCCTGAACGTGACGTTCAACGGCGCCGGCACCAACCCGCTGGACAAGAAGTACACCGTGGGCTTCGAGGCGACCGGCAAGATCAAGCGCTCGGACTTCGGCGTGAAGACCTACGTGCCGCTGATCGGCGACTCTGTCGACCTCACGATCAACGGCGCTTTCGAGAAGCAGGGCTGATTTGGTGCGCGCGGCAGTCGCACCGACGCCGCGCGCATTCGCGGCAAGTCCCGAGCGCTACACCGGTGTGGCCATCGCGCTGCACTGGCTGATCGGGCTGGGCATCATCGGGCAGCTCGCCTTGGGCCTGGCGATGACCCAGCTCGCCCTGGCGCAGATGACCGAGTTCAAGCTGTACCAACTGCACAAGTCGATCGGCATCACCATACTGCTGCTGGTCGTGCTGCGGGTGCTGTGGCGTCTCGGCCATCGTCCGCCGAAACTCCCCACGGAGATGCCGGCGCTCGAACGTCATGCCGCCGAGGGTACCCATTGGTTGCTCTATCTATTCATGCTTGGCTTGCCGATCACCGGATGGATGCTGGTCTCGGTCTCGCCGTACAACCTGCCGACGGTGCTGTTCGGGCAAATTCCGTGGCCGCACCTGCCGATCCTGGCCACGCTGTCGAACAAGGCGCCGGTCGAGGCGGTGTTCAAGGCGATACACGCCTATGCCGCGTGGCTGCTCATCGCCATCGTGGCGATCCACGCCGCGGCAGCGCTGCGGCACCATTTCATCAAGCGCGACAACGTGCTCCGGCGCATGTTGCCGCCGCTCACCAGCATGAGGCGCAGGCCATGACATTGTGCAGTTCCCTGGTGCGCGCGGCTGTGCTGGCCGGCGCGGCTGGGCTGGCCAGCGTGCCGGCGCTGGCGGCGGACTGGGCGGTGGACGCGGGCGCCAGCAAGCTCGGCTTCTCGGGCACCCAGAACGGCGAGGCGTTCAGCGGCAAGTTCGCCCGCTTCACCGGCACTATCACGTTTGATCCGGCCAAGCCCCAGGCGGGACGCGCCGACATAACCATCGACATGGCCAGCGCCAGCACCGGCGACACGCAGCGCGACGAGGCGCTGCCGCAACCGGAATGGTTTGACGCGAAGAAGTTCCCACAGGCGCACTTCGTTTCCAGCGGCTTCAAGGCAAAGGGCGGCGGCGCCTACGAGGCGGACGGCCAACTTTCGATCCGCGACGTCGCCCAGCCGGTGACGCTGCCGTTCACCTTGACGATCACCGGCGACACCGCCCACGCCAAAGGCCGCGCCGAGCTTGTCCGGACCAAGTTCGGCGTCGGGCAGGGTCCGTGGAGCAGCGGCCAATGGGTGGCGCTGGAAGTCGGCGTCGATGTCGACCTGGTTGCCAAGAAGGCCGGCGGCTGAAACCTTCGTCGGCTACCCTGTAACCCAACGCCTGTAACGTGCCCCGCCGCCTGTAACATCGGGAGTCCCACTGGTCCCGTTATCGTGTTTACGCCGGCAGAACTCTGCCCCACATTGCAACGTTGGTCGCCGGCGTGACGTCACACGCGGGGCAGGGGGCGTTTACAGTGAACGACTCCGGACACAACGATTCAAGCGGGCATTTTCCGATCGTCGGCATCGGCGCTTCGTCTGGCGGGCTTGAGGCGCTGGAAGGATTCCTGCGGCCGATGCCGGCGCGGAACGGCATGGCATTCGTCATCATCACCCATATCGGCCCTGGTCGCGAAAGCGCGTTGGCCGACATCCTGTCCCGCACCACCGCGATGACGGTCGAGCAGGCCGCCGATGGCGCGGCGCTGCAGCGCGACCACGTCTACGTGCTGCCCACCGACGCCACCTTGCTGGTCGAGCAGGGCCGCATCCGCCTGCGGCAATTCGACAGCCACCGCGAGCGGGCGCCGATCAACGTGTTCCTGGCCAGCCTGGCGCAGAACAGCGGCGAGGATGCGATTGCGGTGATCCTGTCGGGCGCGGGCAACGACGGCACGCTCGGCGTCAAGGCGATCAAGGAACAGGGCGGCCTTACTTTGGCCCAGGGCAGCAACGGCACCTCGCCGCAAAACGACGCCATGCCCAACAGCGCCATCGCCTCCGGCCTGATCGATCTGGTGCTGCCGGTCGAGGACATGGCGGCCAAGCTGGTCGACTATGTCGCCCGGTTCGACCGGCTCGGAGCGCTGACCGTCGCCGGGTTCGACGGCGCTGACCCGCTGGTGGCCGATCCGGCCAAGCGCGGTGAAGCCGAGCACATCGAGCAGGCGCGGCTGGCGATCTGTGGCCAGTTGCGCCGGCAGTTGCACCACGATTTCGGCGGCTACAAGCACCAGACGTTCCTGCGCCGGGTGCAGCGGCGGATGCAGGTGCTGCAGTTGGCCGGCATCGACGATTACGCGGCGCTCCTGGAGCACGACGCCGACGAGGTCTCGGCGCTGTTCCGTGACCTGCTGATCGGCGTCACCAGCTTCTTCCGCGACAGGGCGGTGTTCTCGATCCTTGAGGAACGCATTATCCCGCCGCTGTTCGAGGGCCGCGGCGCGCGCGACACCATCCGCGTCTGGGTGCCCGGCTGCTCGACCGGCGAGGAGGTGTATTCGCTGGCGATCCTGCTGTACGAGCGGATGGCGAACCTGCGGGCACGGCCGCGCATCCAGGTGTTCGGCACCGACATCGACGAGGCGGCGCTGGCGGTGGCGCGCGCCGGCCGCTACCCGGAGCCGCTGCTGCAGGGTGTTTCGGCCGAACGGCGGGCGAATTGCTTCGTTGCCGATGGCGCCAGCTTCGTGGTGGACAAGACGATACGCGACCTGTGCATGTTCTCCTCGCACAGCGTCATCCGCGACCCGCCGTTCTCCCGCATCGACCTGATCTCGTGCCGCAACCTGCTGATCTACTTTGGCGTGGATTTGCAAGCGCAAGTCATCCCGGTATTCCACTACGCGCTGCGCCCGAACGCCCATCTGGTGCTGGGCACCTCGGAGAACGTAACCCAGTTCAACGGCCTGTTCGCGCCGGTCGAACGTGGTCAGCGCGTGTTTAAGCGCATGGGGGAGACCGGGCGAGGCCGCGTGCCGAAGACGTTGTTCGTGCCGGGGATGCGGCCGCTGACGCAGGGCATCGACGCCCGCGCCAACCTGCCCCGGCGCAACCTGCGCGATGTCACCGAGGACCGCGTGCTGGAACAGTTCGCGCCGGCCCACGTGGTGGTGAACCCCGAGGGCGACATCGTCTATTACTCGGCCCGCACCGGGCACTATCTGGAGCCGCCGAGCGGCCCGCCCACGCAAAAGCTGATTATGACCGTGCGCCGCAGCCTTCGGCTCGACCTGCGCACCGCGCTGCAGGAGGTGGCGGAAACGCGGCAGACCGCCATCCGCCGGCAAGTGGCGCTTGAGGTCGACGACCGCGTGCAGATGGTGACGTTGACGGTGGACCCGCTGCCGGAGCCGCCGGGAACGGACGCCGGCGCGCCGCATCTGCTGGTGCTGTTCACCGACGAGGCCACGCCATTCAGCCTGGAGCCCCTCGATGCCGCGGGCGCCCAACGCGCGGTGAGTGCGGCCAATGTCGAGCGGCTGGAGCACGAGTTGCAGGAGACGCGCGAGCGGCTGCAGTTGCTGATCGAGGAATACGAGACGGCGCTGGAGGAGCTGAAATCCGCCAACGAGGAGCTTGTGTCGGTCAACGAGGAGGTGCAGTCCACCAATGAGGAGCTGGAAACCTCGAAGGAGGAGATCCAGTCGATCAATGAGGAACTGCACACGGTCAACGCCGAGCTGATGATTAAGGTCGACGAGCACGACCGCTCCAACACCGACTTGCGCAACCTGTTCGACAGCGTCCAGCTGGCGACCGTGTTCCTCGACCGGCACCTGCGCATCCGCAACTTCACGCCCGCGGTGACCGCCATCTTCAACCTGCTGCCCTCCGACCGCGGCCGGCTGTTGACCGATCTCGCCACCGAACTCGACGGCGTCAACCTGCGGCGCGAGATCGAGACGGTGCTGGAGTCGCACGAGCCGACGGAGCGCAGCGTGACCCGCGACGGCCGCCCGCCGAACTACCTGATGCGGCTGTTGCCATACCGGACCAGCGACGGCGCGGTGGACGGGGTGTTGGTCACCTTCGTCGACGTCACCTCGCTGGTCGGCGCCGAGGAGCAGCAGCGGCTGCTGGTCACCGAACTGAACCACCGCGTGCGCAACATGCTGCAGGTGGTGGCCGGCGTGTCGGCGCAGACGATGAAGCGATCGGTCTCGATGGACGAGTTCTCCGAGAGCTTCCTCGGCCGGCTGTATGCGATGGGCCGGTCGTACGAGCTGCTGTCGCGCGAGCGTTGGACCGACGTTCGCCTGGGCGAGCTGCTGCGCAAGGTGCTGCAGCCATACGACACCGGGGCGCAGCGTATCGTCGTGACCGGCCCGCGCGTGCTGGCCAAGCCGGCGGCGGCGCTGGCGCTGGGCATGGTGCTGCATGAGCTGGCCACCAACGCCGCGAAATACGGCGCCTTCTCGGTGCCGGAAGGCAGCGTGCGGGTGACGTTGTCGATCGACTCCAAGGCGGACACGGAAGCGGGGCCGGGTGTGATTGGCAGGGAGCTGGTCGTCAAGTGGCAAGAGAGTGGCGGCCCGCCGGTGACGCCGCCCGACCGGCGCGGCCTCGGCACGGAGCTGATCGAGCGCCAGTTCCGCTACGAATTGAAAGGCCAGGCGGTGCTCGACTTCCCCGTCGGCGGCTTGCACGCCTCGCTGCGGATGCCGCTCGATCCGCGGCTGCTGACGGTGGTTGAGCGTAGCGAGACGTTGCAATGAATGCGGATGGTGTCGCACTCGACTGCCTGAGTGGCCGGCATGTGCTGGTGGTCGAGGACGAGTTCCTGATCGCCATGTTCCTGGAAGACCTGCTGGGCGCTGCCGGCTGCCGTGTCATCGGGCCGATGCCGAGTATTGCCGAGGCGCTGACCGCCCTCGCCTGTGAACCCCAGCCCGACATCGCGTTGCTGGATTTCCACGTGGCCGGCGAGACCTCGGTGGCAGTCGCCGACGCGCTGGCTGAGCGCGGGGTGCCGATGGTGTTCCTGACCGGCTTCGGCCGCGAGATCCTGCCGCCGCGATACCAGGATCGTCCGGTGCTGACCAAGCCGTATGACGCCAACGACCTGATCGCCACATTGATAGGGGCGCTTCAGCACCGGCCTGCGGTGTTACCCCTAGCCTTGGGTTGAACGCGGCGGCGGCGGCAAGTCACGAGATCATCCTTGTAGCGGCGCGCAATGCGGGCGGCCATCTTTGCCGGGCTCGCCTCGGTGCGTATGGACCATGGCGCCAGTGGCCCGGCTGCTGCGGCTGAAGTTGGATGCGCGGCCCGGGGCAGCGCACCATTGACGTTCCTGGTTGATCCTGAAACTTTCGCAGCTGTGCAATCGCAACCTATGGTGAAGGCGCCGAGGCTTCCAAAAGGGCGGGAAGTATAGTTAACGGTAAAACAACTGCATGTAGCGATTAGGAGGGCGTGATGCACCGTTCAACACCGACCATGATTGCCATGGCGTGTCTCAGTCTCGCCGCCTGCGCTACGCCAAAGGAGCGTGCGGCGAATCGGGAAGACCTGTTGGCAGCCGCAGGCTTTACGACTCAACCGGCCAACACACCCGTGCGCGTGGACTCTCTGCACGCGCTTCCGGCCAACCACGTGGTGCAGCGCACGCGCGGGTCGGACGTTCGCTACCTGTATGCCGACCCGCTCGTCTGCGGATGCCTGTATGTCGGGAATCAGGCAGCCTACGACCGTTATCGCCAGGAGATATTTCAGCAGCATCTCGCCAACCAGCAGGAGATGACGGCACAAATGGATCAGTCGTCCTGGGACGAGGGTCCTTGGGGGGCGATGTGGTACTGATCTGACGAACGGACTGGCAGCACTTTCCTGTTCGAACGCTAGGGAGGCCTAACCCGCGTTATTCGATCACGGCCACGGTGGCCTCAACCACACCCTCGGGCAATCCTTCGATACGCAGTGTAATGAGGCTGCCGACGGCAAGTGTGGCGGTGGCAAGCTCAACCAGATGCAGGCCGATGCCGGAGTCCGTGATTGCCACGGTTTGTTTCGCAGGGCCGGCGGACCAGATCACACGCGCCTTGCTGGGCAAATCGAGCCGCAAGGCCAAGCCGAAGCGCAGCGTATCCGCCCGCCAGTCCAGCCGCCACGGCTGCACCCGCGCGGGGGTCTTCGCCACCTGATAGCGCTGCACGGCCTGCGGCGGAGTGTCGAACACCGCGCCATCAGCCAGCGACCGGCACAGCTTCACATGCTCGCCATGCGCCCACACCAGCGGCATCGCCGAACCGCTGGGACGGCCCGGTTCCAACTCGCGCGCCGGCACCGGATCGGCGTCCCAGACCTGTTCGGGGATCAGGAAGCCGTCGCTGGTCAAATGCTCAAGGGTGTCCAGAAGGCGCGCCGCCTCGGGCAGGTTGCCGGCGGCGATCTCGTAGTGCGCCCGCTCCCCGGTCATCAGCGGCCACAGGCGGCCGATGCCGGTGCCGTCGAACGGGCTGCCGTCGGCATGTTCGCCGTAGCCGTCCATGTTGTAGCGATACCAGCACGGGCCGCACGCCAGCTCGCGGCGCAGCGCGTGGTCGATGACCGCAACGGTGTTCAAGATGTGCGGGTCATGGGCGGCACGCAGGCCGAAGCGGACCAGCGCCAGCGCGTCCGGACTGATGACCTCCATGACCGGCAGGTCGGTCTCCGCCTGCGGGCGGTTGCGGATTTGGACGGTGCCGCCGAGATCGGCCGCCGCGGTGCCTTCGCGCGCCGGGGCGATCCGCACGTAATGGCCGGCCACCCCCGCCGCCGCTGCCAGCTTGCTGCCGGTGATGTAGCACCAGCCCTCGATCGAAGCATTCCAGGCGTCGGCGGTGTCGCGCAGCAAGGCCGCCAGCCCCGGCTCGCGCGCCTCGTCGGCCAGCTCGGCGGCAACCAGCAGGCCGGAG
>JAABUQ010012787.1_pt1 | contig 10343 bp, 6 predicted proteins | sample 5560001 | NCBI WGS metagenome assembly JAABUQ01 (sample SAMN10711888, study PRJNA513371) | rock metagenome | isolation source: Antarctica rocks | place: Antarctica: Victoria Land, Finger Mt nord | collected 2015-12-18 | reverse complement strand
TGCAGTCGCTCGCGGCGCGCGGGGGGTCCGTCATGCTCGACCCGGCTAACCGGCCCGACCACCTGTCCGGCGGCACGGGCAACGAGTTCGGGTTCCACCACCTGCCCGTGCGTCTCGTCCCCTTGGCGGGGCGACAGAGCGGCACCAGGCAGCGCGATGACGCCACGGTTCCGCCGGTGCGCCGGCAGGAACCCGGCGCCACCATCGGGGCTCAGGACTTCGAGACGGACGTCAGGGTCGATTGCATCAACAAGGTGTCGGACCGCGTCGTCACTTTGGAATTGACACGAACCGACGGCGAGGCACTGCCCCCCTGGGAGCCGGGCGCTCACATAGACCTGGTCCTCGGCGAGGCGCCCACCAGGCAGTACTCGCTGTGCGGCCATCCCAACGACCGTTCATCGTTCCGCATCGGAGTGCTGCGAGACCCCGAGGGTCGCGGCAGTTCGCTCTACGTGCACGACCGCCTGAAGGTCGGGGACGTCGTACGAGTACGAGGCCCGCGCAATCACTTCCCGCTAATCGCCGCACCGCGGTATCTCTTCATCGCCGGTGGCATCGGGATCACACCGCTCCTGCCGATGATCGCCGAGGTCGAGGCCGCCGGCGCTGACTGGAAACTGGTCTACGGAGGGCGGGATCGTGCCTCCATGGCGTTTCTACCGGAGCTCGAAGCACATGCCTCCCGGGTCAGCGTCTGGCCACAGGACGAGTACGGGCTGCTGAACCTCACCGAGATCCTCGGCTCTCCGGACTCTGACACGCACATATTCTGTTGCGGCCCTGAGCCACTGGTCGCAGCGGTCGAAGCTATGTGCGAGGCATGGCCGGCGGGGGCCTTGCACGTCGAGCGTTTCAGCCCCCGGCCGAGCACATCATCCGCCGCGGCGACAGCCTTCGACGTCGTGCTGGAGCAGTCACGCATGACGCTCACGGTTCCCGCGGACCGGTCGATCCTCGAGACCGTCGAGGAAGCCGGCGTCTTCGTGCTTGCCTCCTGCCGCGAAGGAACCTGTGGTACCTGCGAGACGGCCGTCGTCGCCGGCGAACCCGACCACCGCGACACGGTCCTCGACGAGGCAGCACGCAAGGCCAACGAGTCCATGATGATCTGCGTATCCCGCTCCAGGTCGCCCCGACTCGTCCTCGGTCTCTAGCGAGGTGCGACGCAGGTGCCGGCTCGCCGTCCTGTCTCACGGCAAGAACTGCGTCCCGCTCGCACCGCTTGGGCGCTCCTCGCCGAACCCGCACGAGGGATGCGCTGATGTCCCTCAGCGTGCCGCCGCCCACAGCGGTCAATGAGCCGGTTCTCGGGCATCGAGAGGTGCGACGCCTTGGACGCTGACCGACGGGGATCGCCAGGCAGCACACCGCAACGCCCAGCCGACGTCCCCGCCTCCCGCGCAAGAAAGAACCTCCGGAACCCCGAGCCAACCACGAACCTGGAGAGCCATCCATGACAGCTGTACCCACTGCCGTAGACCCGCGTCCCACGAACTGGGGCCGCTGGGGCGACGACGACGAGCTCGGCACGCTGAACTTCATCACCGACGAGAGCCGGGCCCGGGGTGCGGCGGCCGTCCGGACCGGCCGCACGGTCTCGCTGGCGCACCCGATCGTCCCGGTCACCCTCGCCGGTGGCGGTGCGGTGCCGCACGGGCCGAGCCCGATGCCCGCCCCCGTGCAGCAGATGCTCTACTTCACCGGCTCTCCGGCCCCGGCTCTCGCGGACGTCCTGATCGTCAACACCCACCACATCGCGATGACCCACGTCGACGCCCTGGCGCACATCCCGGTCGACGGTCACGTCTACCCGGGCGTCCCGGTGGGCCAGGCGGCGTCCCGAGGCAGGCTGACCCACGGCTCGACGACGGCCTTCGCCGCTGGGATCACGACCGCCGGCACGTTCCTCGACCTGGCACCGGGCGGCCGGCTCGACCCGGGGTATGAGATCGTCGCCGCTGATCTCGACACCGCCGAGCAACGAGCCGGGGTCCGTGTGCGGTCCGGTGACGCACTGGTCCTGCGCGGCGGGTGGGACATTCACCGCGACCTGGTCGAACCGCTGCCGACGATGACGCTCGACGCCGTCCGGTGGCTGGCCGACCGCGAGATCAGCTTGCTCGCCAGCGACGTCGGGGACCGTCCGCCCGGTCCGGGCTCCATCCCGGTCCTGCACTCCGTCGGGCTGGCCCGGCTGGGTCTGCCGCTGGTCGACAACACTCACGTGACCGACCTGGCCGCCGTGTGCAGCGAGCTGAACCGGCTGCAGTTCCTCTTCGTCCTCGGCGCACTCCCGGTCCTCGGTGCGACCGGGGTACCCGTCAGCCCGCTCGCCATCTTCTAGTACCGGTGCGTCCTGACTTTCTTGGGGCCGCTTGCCACCGTCGTTGCTCGGCGTCGGCTGCCCCAGCTTCGTCAGGCCGCTGCGACGGCCTGAAGGGAACGGTTCAACCCGGCATGACGAACATTGGGCAAGCGACTCATGATCCTGTCCTCCTGTTACATCCGGCGAGGACTTGCCACGTCCCGCGCGTTCCTCGCGGCGAAGCGTCAATGCGCCGTTCGAGTAACTTGGCGACAGGGCTGCTCCACCCGTCAGCGAGCAGTCCCGTCGATCGGCTTACGCTGGCGAGTTGTCAATTGCCGAGCTCACTCCTGCCTGACAGCACTACACGGATGCGCTACCTGACAACGAACCGAAATGCCCCCGTGTCCGGCAGCCGCGCGCAGGAGCGGGCCGACGTTCAAGGTGACCCCGAACCGGATCGCTCAGGCCCGGTGGATGTACGACGCCGCCGGCGAGCACAGCGTGCAAGGAGCTCGCCGACACAGTTCGGTGGTCCCCGGCCGCCATCTACCGGCACCCCGCTGACAGCGCCACACCCCGACGGCCGCCGCGACCTGATCGGCAAGGCGTAAGCCACTAGCGCGTGGTCCAAGTCGCCGGTCGCCCGCTTGGTGGCGGCCGCCACCTGATCCGCAAGCCGTCGGCACAAGCCGCTGCCGGCGCTCCTCGATGACTAGGCCCCGTGGGGCTGGCAGGGCGGTCCGTTGGCCTGGGGACGGAGTGCGTCGACCAGCAGGCCCAGCAGACGCTCGGTCTGGTCGGGGGTGCCGCCGGCCACCGTCGACAGGAACACGCCCAGGAGCATCGCTGTGACGTCGCCTGGCTCGACGTCGCCGCGCAGCACCCCGGCCCGTGCTCCGGCTGCCAGGATTGTGGCGAGCGCGGCGGTGAGGCGTTCTCGCGTCGCCGGTGTCGCGAGGCGGCCGGAGCTCCATCCGGCCCGCAGCGTTTCGATCATCCCCCGCTTGGTAGTCAGGAATTCCGCGTAGCGGTAGAACCACGCGCGCATCGCAGCCTCAGGCGGCAGTGCCTCCAGCAGGGTGCCGGCGCTGGCGACGAGCTCGTCGAGTTCGACTGCGTAAACCGCCTCGACCAGCGCCTCCCGCGTCGGGAAGTGCCGGTAAAGCGTCCCGATCCCGACCTCGGCCGCGCGGGCGATGCTTTCGAGCGAGACATGCTCGTGTGTAGCGGCGGCGAAGGCGGCCCGGGCGACCACCACGAGTGTGTCGCGGTTGCGCTGCGCGTCGGCACGCAGCAAGCGGCCCTCGGCAGCGGGCAAACCCCTTCCGCCGTCGGGGGAAGCTGCCGCGGCAGGCATAGCGAAGGCACCTCCACTGGTGCTAGGTTAACTTAACGGAGACTCCTCCGCTTCGCCCGCACATCCTATGAGGACGGTTCATGAACCCCGGCGCTGCCTCACCCGCCGTCACCAGCAACGGCGTCGCACGGCCAGGGGGCGCGGGCCCACTCGCTGGGCGCACCGTCTCGCGGATCGGGTACGGGGCGATGCAGCTGGGGCGCCTGCGCGGCGACCGCAGCGCCGCTGTGACGCTGCTGCGCCAAGCGGTCGAGCTCGGCGTCGACCACATCGACACCGCCCAGTTCTACGGCGACGGGTTCGTCAACGGCCTCCTGCGCGAGGCCCTGCGGCCAGCGGACGGAATCTGCGTGGTGAGCAAGGTCGGCGCCGACCCCGACCCGGGCGGGCCGTTCCCGATGCGGGCCGCGCAGCGCCCCGAGCAGCTGCGGGCAAGTGTCGAGGACAACCTCAAGGCGTTGGGGGTCGAGCAGATTCCGGTCGTCAACCTGCGGCGCCTGGACGGCACGTCCCGCAAGGCCCAGGGCGATCAGGTGGTCGACTTGGACGACCAGCTCACGGTGATGACGGCCATGCGCGACGAGGGCCTGATTGGCGCGTTCGGGGTGAGCAGTGTGACCCTGGACGGGCTGCGCCAGGCGATCCCGGCAGGCCCGGCCTGCGTCCAGAACCCGTACAGTCTGGTGTCGCGCGAGGACGAAGACATGTTCGCCCTGTGCCAAGCCGAGCAGATCGCCTGGGTGCCGTTCTTTCCCCTGGGCGGCGCGTTCCCCGGCACCCTCAAGGTCACCGACGAGCCCACAGTGCAAGCCGCTGCGAACACGCTGGGATGCAGCCCATCGCAGGTTGGCCTGGCCTGGCTGCTCCACCACGCCCCCAACGTTCTGCTCATCCCCGGCACCGCCGACCCGCAGCACCTACGGGCGAACATCGCCGTCGGCGGGATCAGCCTCGACGAGAAGACAATCGCCATACTCGACGCCGTCCACTCGGACGAGTCATAAGCCGAGCAAAGAACCGGAACAGACGAAAGAGCCTCTCCAACGTGAACGGCGACTCGGCCGGTCGGACGCACAGTTGCTAGCCCCGCGGAGGGCTGCGCCTTCGCTCATCGTCGTTGGCTGGCGCTGAGGGGGCCCTGCACGGCCGATTCCCCATCCGAAGAGCGCTGCAGCCCGGTGTGAGCGCAAGGCCCGCCGTCATGACTGCGTCCCGGAACTCCGCCGTTTGGTGCGCGTCGCAATGTGACGTGGCGAATCATCACCGAAAAGCGAGGCCAATTCGATGCCGGTGACGGCGATGCCGCGGTGGCTACTGATGTGGTGTCGACCAGCGCCGCACCGACCCTGCTAGCAAGCCAGCAGCATGACCAGGAGTTGCGAGATGCTCCGTGCAGTTGGCAGGGTGCCGAGTCCTTCGCATTCGATCTTGCTTTATGCGAGGAGGGTAGGTATTCGCCTAGAAGTACCTGACTGCCGGCGGCACCCATCCTCTCAGCAGCTGAGGGGCCGCCCGAGGCTGGTGGCCCGATGACCTGTCGCCGCCCCGCCCCGGCTGCGGGTCTTCCGAACGGGGCCCTGGTGTCGGTGCCGGGCGCAGGGGCGCGTCTAGGCAGCGTCGGGGGAAGAGGCTCCCCGCGCATCGCGCTGCCCTCGGCTGCCCCTACCGGTATGCGGCGGCAGGGCTGGCTTTGACGCCCAGCACCGACGGGATGAACCTAAAGCGCGAGCGCTGGCATGCCTAGACCTTGTGCGATGGCCTGCCAGCGCACCGACTTGAAGCCGTGCTCGGCTGCCAGCCCGCCCGGAGTCCGGCGGCCCGCCGGCGCCGGGCAGGGTGGCCCCAGGCGGAGGATGGGGACGCCCGATCACCGGGCCTGATGAACGACTACCGACGCCGGGCTGGAGCGGCATCCCTCGCTGTTGCGAACCCCGTGACGATACTTTGTGCCAACCGAATCATGGTGGTGAAGTGGGGGCAGTGCATGAGCTCGAGCGGCGTGGCGCCCGGGCCGGCGCCTGTTCGGGGGCCTGCGCCGTTATTGGAGGTGACGACCCAGAGCCGGCTCGAGGCGGACCTGGCGAGCCTGCGGGCCGGGTTGCGCACCAGGGGGTACCGGCTGACGGCTCAGCGGCAGCTGGTGTTGGAGGCGGTCGGACAGCTCGGGCATGCCACGCCCGAGCAGGTTCTGACAGTCGTGCAACGCAAGGCTGTCGCGGTCAACGCCTCGACGGTGTATCGGACGTTGACGCTGCTCGAGGAGCTCGGAGTAGTGCGTCACACGCACCTGGGGCACGGCCCGTCGACCTTCTCTCTGGCCGCCGAGCAAGAACATGTGCACCTGGTCTGCCGGGACTGCGCAGCCGTCCAGGAGCTGCCGGCTGAGCGGGTCGGCGACCTGGTGGCCCGGCTGGCCCGGCAGCAGGGCTTCGTGGTGGACATCGGCCACACCGCGCTGTTCGGGCGGTGCGCGAACTGCTCGCCGGCTGCGGCCGACCCGGCCCCAGCTTGGCCTGTCGGTCTGCTGTAGTCATCGGCCGGCCCGCTGCCGGCCGGGCCTGCGCTCAGGTTCCGGTTGCACGTGCCCGCGGCAGTATGCGCACGCCGTGCTGTTGCGCTACCGTCGCAACAAAGCATCGAGCTGAAGAGGGTGCCGTGAGCGTCAGGACCAAACAGGTGGACCGGGCACCAAGTGCCGAGACGCTGCAGGAGGCGCACAAGCGGGTCCGCTTCACCCGCGAGGAGCTGCCCCGGCTGCTGGCCATGTTCGGGTTCATCGCCGCGCTGCATGTAATCGGCTGGGGCCTGTTCGTGCACTACAACTCGATCCCGCTGATCCACAACACCCGGGGCAGCAACAACAAGCTGGTGTACGCCGGAGCGGGGGCGCTGGCGTACACGTTCGGGCTGCGCCACGCCTTCGACGCCGACCACATCTCCGCCGTCGACGACACCACGCGCTACCTGCTGCAGAAGGGCAAGAAGCCGCTCGCGGTGGGCTTCTTTTTCTCCCTGGGTCACTCCACGGTGGTGTTCACCTTCGTGACCGCGCTGGCGGTCGTCGCGGCGAAGGCCAAGGGCTTCCAGCACGCGTTCCAGGGCACCGGCGGGATCATCGGCACCGTCGTGTCGGGGCTGTTCCTGTACCTGATCGCCGCCCTGAACCTGGCCGTGCTCGGGGGCATCATCCGGGTCTGGCGCCAGGCCAAGCGCGGCGAGTACCAGGTCGAAGAGCTCGACGCGCTGCTGGCACAGCGCGGCTTCATGAACCGGATCTTCAAGGGCCGTTACAACAAGTTCATCAACAACTCGTGGCAGATGTACCCGGTCGGGTTGCTGTTCGGCCTGGGGTTCGACACCGCCACCCAGGTCGGGCTGATTGCAATCGCCGGGTCGACCGCGATTGCCGGCGGCCTTCCACCGTTGGCGATCATCGCGCTGCCGATCCTGTTCGCGGCGGGCATGTCGCTGATGGACACCATCGACGGCGTGTTCATGTCCAAGGCCTACAGCTGGGCGTTCGTCAACCCCATCCGCAAGATCTACTACAACATCACCACGACGAGCCTGTCGATCTTCGTGGCGTTCGTGATCGGCTCGATCGAACTGTTGAGCCTGCTGTCGAACCAGCTTGGCCTGCACGGCCAGCCCTGGGACTTCATCGGATCCATCGACATCAACCTCGCCGGCCGGTTCATCGTCGGCATCTTCTTCGTGGTGTGGATCGGTGCGATCCTCAACTGGAAACTGCGCAAGCTCGACGAGCGCTACGGCACCGGCGTCCAGAACGCCGACCCGCTCCCGCACTCATCCTGAGCGGGCAACGAGGCTGACCGCTCGGCGGCGGGCCCATAGCATTGGCTCTCTTCTGCGTCGTCTCCAGCAGCGTGGCGGCCGGGGATGCAAGAGCAGGCAGTAGTAGGGGGCTGAGGCACTCCACCGGCAAGGGTCAACCTACGAGCCGACCCCGAAGCCCGTTCCGGCCGGAGCCTGCGCCGCTGCACCTCAGGTGCGTTTCCTGAGCGCTTTCCTGGCCGATTCGCTGGAGGTGCCGCGGGGTGGTTGGTCTACCTGGCGGGCAGTTGGGGCCCAAGTACACAGCGGCTAGAAGTTGAAGGCGACAGTCGTCGGGCAGACTAATCCGATGGTTCTCTCGCCAGCGCGGGAGGCTGACGACACAAGCCACCGCGGCTTCCGGCGAAGGCTCGGGGCACTGCGGGCCGTTACGCGGATTCGCCGGCCCTCGGACGTCGCGCGTCTCGTGCTTGCCGGAGCGCTCCTGGCCGCGCTTGTAGCGCTCGCCGCGCTCGAACCCAGCGCTTTGCAGTCAGCCGACGGCGTTATCCCTACTGCGCGGACCGGTCTGCTGCGAAGCGCCCTGCACGTCGGCAACGTGGCTGCCTCGCTCGCCACACTGGCAGTGCTGCTGGCTGCAGGCGTTGAGGCTCTGCGCCTTCGCCCGTTCGCCGCGCTCTCGGCTGTCGTGGCAGCGGCCGTCGGGACCGCCGGCGGCTTGGTGATTGCGCTGGCCATCACCGCGGCCGCCGGCGATGCCGTGGCCAGAACATTGCTCGAGGCCGGTCTTCCGGTCACCAGCGGGGTCGCGCTCGTGCTCGGCGCCGACCTTCGACGTCGGCGCTGGCTCGTTCCGGCGTGCGCAGCTCTTGCCGTGTCGGTCGGGTGCGCTGTGGTTCTCGGAAGTCTCAGCGTGCCCGGGGCGGGCTACTCGTTGTTGGTCGGTGCCGCAGCCGGGTGGGGTGTGCGAGCCGGCCTGGGCGTCGTGCCGGCAAGGCCCGCCGAGGACGCGGTGCTCAGCCTCCTTCGTCGTTCCGGCTGGGAGATCTCAGACTTGCGGGTGCTAGAGCAACAGGCAGGGCGTGTGCGCTACCTGGGTCTACGACCACGCGACGTCGACCTACATGTCACCGTGGTGGATCCGGATCGCCGGGGCGTCGCCCTTCCGCGGCGCGTCTGGCGCTTTCTGCGGCTGCGAACCGCTGCCGTCGGGCGGCCGCTGCTGTCGGTGCGCGGAAACCTCGAGCGACAGGCACTCAGCTCCGCCCTGGCGGACACCGCTGGTGTCTGCGCGCCGCGCAGCCTGGCCCTTCTTGCCAGCGGACCCGCTCTGGTCCTCGTCGAGCAGCCGATCGTCGGCATCCCGCTGGCGGCAGCAGCCGCGGCCAAAACGGAAAGCAATGCAGCGGCAGCGTTCGCCATGCTGCGCCGGCTCCACAAAGCTGGAATCGCCCACGGCGCCTTGTCCGCCGACACGGTGGTGCTCTTAGCGTCAGGCGAGGCCGGACTCGCCGACCTCAGCGCCGCTCAACCCGCCGCATCGGCGCTGCAACGCGAACTCGACGTCGTCGCACTGCTTGCCGCCGTCGGCGTCGAAGTCGGCGTCGCCGAAGCGGTCGCGGGGCTGCGGTCGTCCTATGGGATCAGCTCCGCGGTCGAGTCGCGGCTGGCAGCGCTGCTGCAGCCCCTGGCCCTGCCAGGACCCGTCCGACACGCGGCGGCGGCGCCGTTGCTCCACCAGTTGCGCGACGCACTCACCGAAAGTGCTGCGGGTGACGTGGCTCTCGCGCGGCCTCCCCGACTGGAGCGGCTGCGGCCCAGGACCGTGCTCAGCGTCGTCGGAGGATCCGTCGCGGTCTACATCCTGGCTGGTCAGCTTTCCAGCGTCAGCATCGTCAGCGACTTCCACACCGCACGACGGGGCTGGCTCGTCGTCGCGCTGGCCGGGTCGGCGCTCAGCTACCTCGGCTCCGCGCTCGCGCTCCAACCTTTCCTTCCCCGCTCCCTGCCGTTCGGCCGCACTGCGCTGGTTCAACTCGCGGCCTCCTTCGTCGCTCTCGTCACGCCACCGGCAGTCGGCCATCTGGGCCTGAACATCAGATACGTCCAGCGCTCCGGTGCCTCGACGGCCACAGCCACCGCGACAGTGGCCGTGAAGGAGACCGTCACCGTCGTCGCCACCGTGATCGTGCTGCTCGTCTGCGGATGGCTCAGCGGCGTCTCCGGTTCCAGGCTCACCCTGCTACCCAGCGGTGACGTGCTCGCCGTGCTGTCCGTAAGCGCCGGCGTTCTGGCAGCGGCGGTGGCCCTACCTGCCTCCCGACACCAGCTGCGCCGCCGCCTCGAACCGGTGATCCGGCGCACCCTGCCTCAGCTGATGGCCTTGGCGAGCCGACCGAGCCGGCTGGCGACGGCCATGCTCGGCGTCCTCGTGCTCAACGGCGGGTACGTGCTCGCGCTGCAGGCATCCCTTCTGGCTTTCTCGACCTCGCTGTCCATCCCAACCCTGGTCGTGGTGTACCTCGCCGCCTCGACTCTCGGATCGGCCGCTCCCACGCCCGGCGGTCTCGGGGCCGTGGAAGCAACCCTCGTCGGCGGACTCACCGCAACCGGCGTCCCCGTCGCCGCCGCGGTCGCCGCCGTCCTCGCCTACCGCGCCGCAACGTTCTGGCTGCCCGCCCCCCTCGGCTGGGCAGCGTTCGTCATGCTGCAACGCGGCGGCCGGATCTGAGCTCCGCTAGGCAGCCAGGTCGGTGAAGATGCCGGCGAGCATCCGCCCGGTGCGGTCCAGTAGTCGATCCCCTCCCGCAGCGACCGAGCTGATGTCGCCCGGCGGCGGCGACGACGGCGTCTGCACGTGTGGAGCTGGCGCAGCTCACG
>JAABUQ010012785.1_pt1 | contig 10344 bp, 12 predicted proteins | sample 5560001 | NCBI WGS metagenome assembly JAABUQ01 (sample SAMN10711888, study PRJNA513371) | rock metagenome | isolation source: Antarctica rocks | place: Antarctica: Victoria Land, Finger Mt nord | collected 2015-12-18 | reverse complement strand
GAAGCGCGGCCACCGCGACCGAGATTGAACTGGCTGCCAGGCGTTTGTCCTGCGCCAAGTGGATCTGCCAAGCCCGGATCTCGGGCGGCCCGAGACGGTCTGGCGGTTTGCGAAAATGGCGAGCGAACCTGTCAACCTGTTCGACATAGCTGATCTGAGTTCGGGGGGCGAGGTTGCGAATCTGCATGTCCTCGATCATCCGATGGCGAAGGGGGGTCATGACCAACTCCTCTGTGAGATAAGCAGCGCCACATGGCGCCAGCACATCGTCTCGCAGTTGAGTTGTCAGGCGAGGGGGAGGCGGACCGTTGCTACCAACCAACGCTCTGATTTTGGAGGATTGCAGTCTAGCTCGCGCGATTCCCGCGTAGCGGGTTAGTCCAACGTCCTTTATGTTACACTAGATAGAGGGCTTCGTACGGCTGCGTTAAGGCATTCGAACCGGGGATGATTCCGCCCGGTGCAGAGAGGTGGATGGCCTAGTCGAGACAGCGTTTCGCCTTTGATAAGTGGATCTCCTGCCGGTTGGTTTCGTAGTGTGGCGGCGAAAATCATGCTGCCGCCGACAGCAACGGGTGGTTGAAGTAGGCTTGATCCGGCGTTCGCGCGTCAAGGCTCGAATGCGGACGTAACGCGTTATAGAAAATCAAATACTTGCCGAGCGACGTGCGCGCCTCGCCCACACTGTCGTAGGCCCGCAGGTAGGTGAGTGGCGCGGGACATCGCAGCCCCGCGCTCTCTCAGAACCGGACGTGAACCTCTCGATTCACCCGGCTCCCATCATCCAGCCGCGGGTCCCAGAGTCCAGTGGGCAAACATGGCGGGGTTGCGCCGCTTGAGCGAACGCAGCCAGTCCCATGCCGCCAACGTGTGTCCCCGGAACCGTTTGTATTTGCGAGACACCCATCGCACGATGAAGGTATCGATCGTGCGGAGTTCCTCACGAAGCTTCGAGGGGTAAAACCGCCCATAGTAGCGCACCCATCCGGAGAGGAAGGGGCGAGTCCACCTGGCGATCTCGTCCAGCTCAAGGTCGCTGCGCAGATGCATTCGCCACCGCCGCACCTCCAGCCGTATCCTTTTGACGGCCTTATCGCTGACCGCGGGGATGAAGCTGACGAAGCGCTTTTGGTTTCGGCCAATCGCCGATCCCGATCGAAATGTGTAGCCGAGAAAGTCGAATGATCGTTCCGGGTATTCCCCGGGACGATTGGCATCTTTGCAGTAAACGATCTTGGTCTTTTCCGGGTGTAGCCGTAGCCGACACGCCGCAAACCTCTGTTCCAGCGCCTGACGTAGCTCAAGCGCCTGCGCTTCGCTTGCGCAATGGCAGATCGCGTCGTCAGCGTAGCGTTCGAACGGGATGGTCGGATACTCCCTTTGCATCCAGAGGTCGAACGCATAGTGAAGAAAGAGATTCGCCAGCACGGGACTGAGCACCCCTCCCACAGTCTTGCCAAAAGCTGTTCCGGCCTGGGCTGCCCGGACCGGGTGTGGGAGGTATGGGATCGATGCGGAACACGACGTTGACGTCGTCCTGGTCGATCTCGACCCGCTTGACCAAGGTGCGGATCAGCTCGCGCTGCATGAGCCAGTCGACCTCGGACATCCGGTCGTGGACCCGCTTGGCGAAGTCTTCGAGGCGTCCGATGACCAGCGACAGCGTCGATTGCAGAGCCGCCTCGTCCCGCATGGCCTTGATCTGCCCGTCCCACCCCGCAATGCGTTGCCGAAAGCCTGCGATGCGCGGCTCGAACTCTGCCCGCTCGATCAAGCCCTCGGCATAACTGTCGATCAGGCGGCCCATGCCCTGGCGCAGCTTGCCGACCTGCGTCTCGGCTGCGGCCAGGTCAGGGCCGTCGGTTCCTCGCCGCCGCGCCTCGTCGAGACGCCGTTCGTATTCCGTGGCGATCCGGGCAGGATCGTGCAGCAGCCGCTCGACTTCGCGCCAGACCGCCTCGTCCAGCCGGTCGGTGCGGACCTGGGCGTTCGAGCACACGCGCTGGCCGCCAAAACGGTAGGCGTCGCTGCCGCAGCACCGGTAGTAGGCGTAATCGCGCCGGTGGCCCTTGGCGGCGCGCAAGCTGATCGCCTTGCCGTAGTAGGCATAGCCGCACAGGCGACAGACGAGCAGGCCTTGCAGGAGATAGCGTGCGCCCCGGGCGCTTTGCCGGCTCCGACGGCGGTTCTCGGCAAGCTGCTCGCGCACGGCGTCGAACAGCGCCGGGTCAACCAGCCTTGGCACGGGAATGGTGATCTGATCCTCCGCAGGCGTGTCATACAGTCCGGAGACGCGACGGGGTTGCTCGCTGCCGCCGCGCACCGGCCGTGGCCGGGTGGGCCGCGGCCCGACGCGCGTCTTGCCGAAGGCGGCCTCACCCTTGTAGGCCGGGTTCCTGAGCATGGCCCAGATCGTTGTTCGGTCCCAGACGAGCTTGCCGGCGCTGGTCGGACAGCCTTGCAAGCGCCGGCACACCTCGCCGATGCTGGCGCGGTCGCGGCCGATCCATTCGAAGACTTGCCGGACCACGCGCGCCTGCTCTTCGACGACTTCGTAGCGCGCGAGCCCACCGTTGTCGTGCTTGCCCAAGTAGCGGTAGCCATACGGGGCGCCCGCGAGCACGTTGACCGACCCCTGCCGGGCCGCGTGCCGCTTGCCGCGGCGGCTGCGCTCCAGGATCTTCGCGCGCTCATACTCCGCCACCATGCCCTGCACCTGCAGCAGTAGGTCATCTTCGGGCGAGAGGCCGATCTGGCGGTTGAGGAAGACGATCTCGACGCCGGCGCGGTGCAACTCATCGACGAGCAGGACCTGGTAGGCATACCGACGCGCCAGGCGATCGGGCGAATGGATGTAGACGCGGTCAAGCGCGCCAGATGCAGCAAGATCGCGTAGGCGCTCCAGCGCCGGGCGGATAAGGGTGGCGCCGCTGTAGCCGGCATCAGCAAAGCGGTGATCGGGCACGAGGACCAGACCGTCCGCTGACACCCGCGCCTCCAACGCCGCGAGCTGGCTGGCAATGGTGCTGTCCCCCGTCTGCTGCTCGGACGACACGCGGGCATAGATAGCCGTGCGCAGATCCCCTCGCATGTCAGCGTTCCCTTTTCATCGATGCCGCGCGTCCACATGGGGCAGCGGCGAACTCGTCACGTGACGGTTTCCAGTGGCATCGGTCATTGGTTTCGTGCCTCCGCGTAGGGCGTCGGCTCTGGGTTTGTCACGCTCGGCGCAAGCCGAACGGGTTTGCCGTTCGAGAGCTGGAACCAGCTGCTCGAATGCGGCCGCGACATGCGCCTGGCTGAGCCGGGTCGCCTCATGGCTCACCCGGACCGTCAGGCTCGAACCCTTCCCGCTGCGCCGGGTCATCGGCGCCTCCCCGTCCCGACCGGCTTTCGCCGGAACGCGGACAGATTACCACCGGTGCGCCCAGAAATCCCTCACCATATCCCGGCCGCAGCTGCCCGCGAGAAAGCCTTAAAGACAGCTCAAAGGGCAGCTTTGCAAGATTGTGGGAGGGGTGACAACAGCCCCTTGCGGCGTCCCGCTCTCCCGGTCAACCAAGTCCCCATTCGGCATGCTCACCGGCGCCCGCAGCCACCGTTCAAGGTAGAGCAGAACCCATGGGCAGTCCGTGTGCCGCCGCACCGCTCGCATCAGGAGGCCCCAATCGATCTCATCGAAGAAGCTCTTGATGTCGAGGTCGAGCACCCAGTCGTGGGCCCAGCAACGCTGCCGGGCTTTGACCAGGGCGTCGTGTGCTGACTTCCCAGGCCGATATCCATAGGAATCCCGGTGAAACACCGGTTTCAGGATCGGCTCCAAGTGCTGCTTGACAACCATCTGGGCGATCCTGTCGGAGACCGTCGGAATCCCGAGCGGCCGGGTTCCTCCAGTATCGCCTTTCGGTATGTCAACCCGACGCACGGGTGGCGGAAAGTAGCTTCCGGACGACATCCTATTCCAGATCCGGTAGAGGTTCTTACTCAAATCCCTATCGAAGTCCTCGATAGACTGTCCGTCAACACCAGCCGCACCTCGGTTGGCCTTCACTTGCTTGTACGCTTCCCATACTTCACGCTTGGCAATACAATACGGCTTCGCTCTATCCACGGCGGTCATCCCCTATCGGGTTGTCGCCGGGATAAAGCTGAATGACGATGCCCCTTTGGTCCGATCCCATTACAGAACCATCGACCCTACTACGGGCATCTCCGCCCCTGTGCCCCGCATCGGTACTCAGACCCTCACGGCGATTGACCGCTTGGGTTTCTTCCTTCGCATCGGGACGACAGGTTCCTGTGTTCCTTACCGAAGCCTGTCTTGAGGTCACGCCGCCTTCATGCCGGACGCCGGTTGGGCCGTCAGCAGGCACCTCCCAACCCTTGCTCGCGGGATAGAAGTCCAGATCCCGGTTTCGACGTCGGTTGAATACGTAACGACACGTCATCAGCGGTTCACTCGCGTTCGTCTCCTCAAGACCCACCTGACGGAATAGCTTCCGCCTTTTCCAGCAACGCTCACCACGAAGGCTCTTTACCCTTGCAGCTTGTGGCGGTTTGAAGTCTGCCCTGCAGGCCGACTTCGGGGGGCCGACCCCCATCTTCGGTAAAGTTCCGTGTCGTCTCAAGCCGAGACGACACGTTCACAGCACACGGTACGTGATATCCATGGCCCAGACCTGGTTCGGCCGATCGACCGCCAAGCCACGCAGCAGATATGGGTAAATCTTATGGCCTGGCGCGGCTTTGGACGTGTTCGGCCGGCGATACAGCGCCTCGATGCACATCCGCCGCATCATCGTGCGCACCATCTCCCGGCCGATCACAACGCCTTCGCCGCGCAGTAAGTCGCGCAGCATCCGGCTGCCCGCAAACGGATAGTCCAGATGCAGCGCATCGATCCGCCGCATGATCGCAAGCTCGCTCGCCGGCACCGGCCGAGGTTCATAGTAGAGGCTGCTCCGGCCGAGACGCAGCAGCTCCGCCTGCCGCGTCAGCGGCAGATCGTGCGCCCGGTCGATCATCGCTTTGCGCTCGGCAGGCCGGCCTTGCCGAGCGCACCGGCCAAAAAATCGACCTCCAATGTCAACTCCCCGATCTTGGCGTGGAGCGTCTTCACGTCCACCGCCGGCGTCACATCGGCCATAGCGCTGCCAGCGCCGAACAGCCCAGCGGCCGCGTCAACCAACTGCCCCTTCCAAGCGGTGATCTGGTTCGCATGCACATCAAACTGCTGCGCCAATTCGGCCAGCGTCTTCTCACCCTTGATGGCGGCCACCGCCACTTTCGCCTTGAAGGCCGGGGAATGGGTCCGGCGGGTTCGTCTTGCCATGGTTGCTCCTGATACGCGGCATCCTCGCCGCTCTCAGGCAGAAACTCCACTTATCGGACTGTCCGAATTTGGCCGACCACCTCTCAGCGCCAGCGCTAGAATCCAAGTGGCGACTCGGCGTCGTCGAATCGGTCCAACCTGCAAGGGAGCCGCCTTGGCCCGTAGCCGTACGATAACCGTCGGTGCATTGAACGTTCGAATTCATCCACACGATGATAGCCGTTACGCGTCACTACTGAGTGACGCGTTCAACGATCGCGGTAGGGACACCCATAACTGATACTGCTGGCGAATTCCGGTGACGATGGGTCACATTTAACCAGTCATGTCAGCAAATGCTGATCGTCGTGTCTTGGTGAATGGACGCCCTGTCAGCCAAGCATCGATTCGAACGACGTTCATTGCCAGAGCGGTCATCACATGCTGAAGCCGGGTCTTTGCCAGGCCGATGTAGCGACATTGTCGCAGCCCGAAAGCCCGAACTCCTTGGGATAGCGTTCCCTCGATACCTGCCCGTTTCCCGTATTGGGCGCGCCATGTGTCGGTTGTCTGTTGTTGGCGTCGCGTCTGTAGCAGTTCGTGCTGTGGCTGAGGGCGCAACATGATTTCCCGCGGTCTGGTCTTCGCGCGTGTACACTGCGAACGTTTGGAGCAGCGTGCACAGGTCGCATGATCAAATCTAATATCAACGCACTCGTTGTCGAAGTTGTCGCGGCGGATGGTCCAGTCGGATGTGGTTTGCCCTTGCGGACATGTGGCTTGTCTTGCCTTCCAGTCGATCGCGAAGGCTGAAATATCGAACCCTTCTCTGGTCTTTGCCTGCCAGCTTGTATCGGCCAACACGGGCCCAACAACATTGATGTTGTACTCAGAGAGACCGTTGATCACGATTGCAGCGTCCACATAGCCGGCATCAAGCAAATGAACCGACGGAGACAGCTCACGACCCGCCAAGGCCTGGTGGATTGGTACGGTCATAGCGTTGTCGGAAACCGGTGCCGGGGTGGTTTCGACGTTAACGACGAGATGCGGGGCATCGTTGTCACATGTCTCCGTCAAATGAACCTTGTATCCGCTCCAACTTGTCTCGCGCTTCTTGCTATAGTGAGCATCGACATCGTAGGGTGAGGAGAGGCTTATACTTGCTGGCGGCATATCTTCTATGCGGCGCAGCCGTATCATACTATTATCGATATAGAACTGTTGGATCCAGACGATCCGCAGCGTCTGGATAGCGGGAAGTTCGCGTAGCCAAGCCGGTGCCGTTGCACCATAGACCGCAGCTAGTATCAAGTGCCCGTCAGTGCCGATTGTCTCGGCCAAGGCGGCGCGGTCTGCCTCACTCTTGGGAAACTTGTATTGCTCAACACGGGTGGAATATCGGTCAAACCAGTCAGGGGAAACCAGATCAGCGAGCCAATTCCGTGCGACCGAAGCTAGGATGTTTAAAGCTGCCCGCACTGTCTCGCCCACCAGTTCCAGCCGGTTGACGCTGCGGACGGCCGCCAGGACATGGGTGGAATCCGTGCGTTGCTGGCCTGCGCCTTCAATAGACCGCTTTCCTTGAACCGTGCCAGCATCGCGTCCAACAGGGCCGACCCGGTGCCACTACCGACCAGGCGAGCACGGAATTCGCATAACACCGAAGCATCGAAACCAGGATCGGATAGCTCCAGGCTGAGCGCGTATTTCCAGTCGATCCGGCTGCGAACAGCATCGCCAGCCTGACGGTCGGATAGATCTTCGACAAATTGCATGACCATGATCAAAGCCAGACGCCATGGGCTTTCCGCTGGTTGTCCACGTGTCGAAAAGAGAGGCGCAACATCGGATCATTGAAAATCGTACCGATTTGATCGCGCATGCGAAGGTAAATATTGCCTTTGGGAAAGGCGGTTCCTGCTACACGTCGCGTTTCTTCGGGGATCGGAGCAATGTCTTGAGGGTGAAGCGACATCGGCATGGTGCTCGGGTCAAGGGATGGAGACGAACGTCGATTTTACATACCCCGCCAATGTCTGGCTTGTGCGGATAACGTCTTCAGACAAGCCGTGACACAACAACTCGGCGCGCCATGCGCGGTTAGCGACAAAAGCGAATTCGCCAGCAGTATCATCACTGCGCGCCCCCCGCACAGAACCGTACGGGCGGAATTCCCGCATACGGCTCCCACCTTGGGTGTTTGACGGCGAAGCGGTCGCGTGGCCACGGATGAAGAATACGCGGTCGTGGAAGCCAATCGTTGGCCAGCTTCTTCATCCGCTCGTATGTCGTGTTGTCCCTCTGACTTCGCCGCCTGAGCGAGCGTCGCCAAAGGTCCCGGACATGGTCGCGGAAAGCCTGGAGTGCCGCGAAGTTTGTCGGCACCGCATGGTAGTTGAAGAATCCGGCTACGACCTGCGCCAGCCACTTTCCCTGTTCGGGGATTGGTTGGTGCCTGCGGTGTCGTAGCTCCTCTTTGACCTCTGTTAGCTTGGCCTGCACGCGGTCGCTTCGGCTCTTCCTCTTGAGCAGGAATTTGCCGCTGCGTGTTTTCCCGCAGATGAAGGTGAAGCCAAGAAAGGTAAAGGTTTCCGGCTTGCCGAGCCCGCGTTGTCTGCGTCTGGTCGCGGCAAGGCGGCCAAACTCGATCAGGCGAGTCTTGTCCGGATGGAGTGACAGAGCAAACTCCTCGAATCGCGTGCGCATTGCTTCGAGGAACCGATTTGCATCGGTCCCGCGCTCAAAGCCGACGACCACATCATCGGCATAACGCACGATGATCATGTCGCCGGTGGCCTCGTGCCGTCGCCAGCGTTCGGCCCACAGGTCCAGAACGTAGTGCAGGTAGATATTGGCCAGGAGCGGCGAAATCACCGAGCCTTGCCCCGTCCCTCTGTCACTGACCGTTACGGTTTCGTCTTCGAGTATTCCCGCCTTCAACCATTTCCGGATCAGGCGGACAATGCGCTTGTCACCGACACGATGCTCAACGAATCTGATGAGCCAATCTTGGGTTCTCCCGCAATTTCCGTGCTGTCGTTACGCTAGGTTGCGTATAGGACGCGCGCCCGGAGCAAACCAAATCCGGCCCGCCCATACATCGTTCGTTTTAACATCTTAAGCCGATTGATCTGGCCTTCCGCGGGACTGGTGGTCCAGGGAAGCTCAAGCGCCGCCTGCACGGCGCCGATGTCACTGCGCAGGTTGGCGACAAACGATCCAAGCGCGGTCTTGCCCGTATCCTCCAGCACTTTGTCCAAGGTTTCCTTGCTTTTCTTACATAGCACCGCGGTCAGCCGCTTCGCCGCCGCGACGCACTCGGCAAGTTGGGGCACCTGCTTCAGGAGGCTGGCAACAAAATTCTGTTCAGCCTTGGGCAGCATCTCGCCGGTCATCAACTGGCTTGCAATCTGGCGGGCAGACTGGGATCCGCCGGCGACGCTATTGATTGCTGGGATACTCACGGCCTTGGGTTTGTCCTTGCGGCGCCGGCCCGTCCACTGCCGCACGGTGCTGGGCCGGCCAGAGAAGCCACGCTCAACCAATTCGCGCCAGAGTTGGGCTGCGTTGTGGCACCCTTCAGACCAGCGGCGGTCTAGATGATCTTGGTATGGCGCAAGACCGCCAGGCTGTGGCGGTTTGCGCCACAGGGGGGCACCACCGGCCCGTAGCCAACTGCGAACTGTCTTACGCTCGACGCCGATCAAAGCCGCGATGCGCTTGATCGACACGCCCGCGGTCCTCAGTTCCGCGGCTTCCTCGTAGCGCGCATGTCTGCGTGCATAGGCATCCTGACGGCGTTGTTCGGCGGTTGTCGGTTTGGCGAGATCGGTTGGCGGCAAGGAAACAGCCGCCGCCTCAGCGTCCACTTCTCCAGCAATCTCCTTGGCAACCCGCCGGACGCCGGCATGGTGACGACTGACGACGGCTTGAACGGCATCACCAAGATTGCGCAACAGGTGCCAGCGGTCGGCGACCTGAACAGCATCCGGCGCACCTTGGCGGATACCGTCGGCGTAGGCTCCGGCACGGTCACGCGCGACAATCTCAATGCCAGGGTGCTCACGGAGCCACTTGGCCAACGTTGCTGCTTGCCGATCAGGCAACAGATCCACGACCCGATTGCGCTCCAGATCAACCAGAATGGTTCCATAACGATGCCCACGACGAAAAGCCCAGTCATCAACGGCCAAAACCCGCGGCGTAAGCAAAGGGCTCTCGCCCGATCCGGTCGAGGCCGCCATCCGCAGCAAGGTATCAGAGCTGATCGGCATGGCAACCCGCTCTGCGAGACGCGTCCCAGCTTCACCGCCAAGGGCCAGGCCCAGGTGGCGTTGCAGATCGCCAAGCCGGTTGGTGCGGCGGGCGGATACCGAAGCATCGTCGAGCCGCTCGGCAAAGGTCTTACGAACACAGGCGCCGTTAAGGCATCGAAACCGCCGGGCAGCCAATCGGATCATCACCGCTTGTCCATGCGACGGCAGGTCACGAAGCTTCCGGACATAGTTGCTATGGATGCGCCGAGAGGTCGATCCGCAGATCGGGCACGCCGCCACGGCCGGGCATGGGCTCGCCTCAATGGTCAAATGGTCAGAGCCGGGCAGCACGCGCAGGACCTGTAGACCGCATGGGATCAAGGTTAACGAGAGAGAGGACACGAGGGGCAGCACCAGGGATGTGAATCCAGATGTCTTCCTCATTCCGGGTAAAAGTACAAGCCTAAACAGCACGGAAATTGCGGGAGAACCCAAAATTCGCAGCACGACGCCTGAATCGAATGGCTTCAAAAATTTCGAGGGTTTGAGCGTGGAACCCCTTGAACGTCAGTGCCAAAGCTGGCATGTGGGTCGAACGTGTTCGTCCAATAAGCGTTGCCATTATCCGGCACGTTGAGCAAATTGAAATAAACCTGCTGCTCCTTCGTGATATTGAAGGTCTTGCTGCCGCCAGTCGTACCTGAGTCCACATATTACAGATCTGGGAATTCCTCGAATTCCAACGCGAGCCTGGTTGTATATCTGGTTGGCTTT
>JAABUQ010012778.1_pt1 | contig 10349 bp, 18 predicted proteins | sample 5560001 | NCBI WGS metagenome assembly JAABUQ01 (sample SAMN10711888, study PRJNA513371) | rock metagenome | isolation source: Antarctica rocks | place: Antarctica: Victoria Land, Finger Mt nord | collected 2015-12-18 | reverse complement strand
CCGCACCCGCTTGGCGCCGCGCAGCGCATGGAAGCTCACGCGCCCGCCAGCCGCCCAGATGCCTAGACAGGCGCCCTCGCAGCCGCCCACCTCCACCGGGCTCCCCGCGCACCCCTGGATGATGGCCGCGCCGCCCTCCTTCGTGGACAGCGAGCCCACATGGATGAGCGTGCTCTTGCCTGCCGGGCCACGCGCAGGCACATGTGAACACGCAAGAGCAATCATGCCAAGGGAAGCTTGGACGACCGCAGGCTCAAGTCGCCACAGGATACAGAGCGCTGTCTAACGTAGAGCCATGGCCACCATGAGCTAGGCTGTAGGGTTGCGCCAGGCGCCTGGCGCGCAGAGCTCTCTGGTATCGCCCGGTACAGGCAGGGGGCAGCAAGCGCCGGGTGCACCTCCGCTCCTCTTGTCGGGCGAACCGCCGCCCTTGATGAGCAGCCGCTCGCAGTATGCGGTGCCAATGCGCGTCTCGCCGCCTGGCGACCGCCCCTGCACAACCTCAACGTCCAGGCCCATGAGGCGGCGGATGCGCACGCTGCCGCCCGCTCGCACGCCCACGTCCGCCGCTGTGAGCGAGTCGCCGCTGACCGACCCGTACGCTGCCGGCGTAGAGCGCCCGGGATGTGATTATCCAGGCGCTGGGCTTAGGGTTAGGGCTAACCTCATACTCGCTGACATGCGTGCTGTGCACGCGCACGCCCGCGGCTGTGAACGCTGACTGCAGCCGTTGCAGACCTGAGCAGACTCGGCAAGCGCTGTACGTACACAGCTTGGACCCTCTGACCTAATGTACCATGGCCAGTGCCTTTGACCCTCACAATGTGAGATAGATGCAGCCACCATGAAGCATGTCGCTGCGCGCATGGGCAACACGTCAAATCGCTCACGCTAGGCTGCACAACGCCGTGCACCACTCCGGCGCCGCCAGGTTGTGCTCGCAGCTGATCTTTGCTGTGTGCCTCCCGCCGCGGGGCGCGCTTCGCGGCGCGCACCGCACACGATGCGCGCGAATGTGGCCGCGATACCGCCAAACGTCACGTTGCCTCCCTTTGTGGAAATGCGACACGCTCCCTCCTTCAGCTTGGCGACATACACGTCGCCGCCTGCGGCATTGCTTGCGCCGGTTGCCTAGGGTGAGGAGAGAGCCACCCCAGGCGGCCACAGGTGCCAGAGCTCAGGCCGCAGCAGCCAGGTCCGGGCGCCGGAGGCGGAGCCGGGCGGCGCGCACCGTCCGTGACGGTCAGGGAGCAGAAGCGCTCGGGGACATGCACGGTCAGCGTCGCGGCGGGCTCCGCGGCCGCTGCGCCGCGCGGCAGGCCGACCTGGGCAATGCCTGGCGCACGGGGCGTCAGCTGGGTGAGCGGGAGGTCTCACACGGCGGCTCTCTGGCGCGCCGAGGCGTTCAAGCAGCGGCCGGCGCTGCCCAAGTGTGGGCAAGGAGCTGCGAGCTGGGCAGGGCAGCGCACTGAGCCTGTCGTGCAGGTGTTCGACAAAGAAGAGCGGGTTGCGCTGGGCGCCGCTCGGCCAGCTCACCTGGCGGCGCCGCAGAGCAAGGCTGGAACGCACATCCACACCTTAAGGCTTAAGACTTTCCAGCATCCACAACTTAAGACTGCTTCAGCTGTCGCTGCACCAGTCTCATAGGGACAACATAGCTGTGGCGCTGGCAGCAGACCTGCCTGCACTTTGACAGCCTCGTGGTCTGCGCCAGTCAGGACGTTGATGCGGGTGCTGCGCTGGGCGCTGATCCGGACGTGACTCGCCACCGCGACGCGGAAGCTCCTGCCACCAGGTGCAACTCTCCGCATCTGCTGCACGAGCAAGACAGTGCACGCTCATGGTACTGGCACAGTGTCCCACCTCTCTCCAGGACGACTGCGCTCGCTCGCTTCGAGCAGCCGCGCGACGTTCGCCTCGAGCAGGTGCTTTCCATCCTCCGTTTGGTGCCTCCTCAAGAGCTCTCTATCGCCTATCACTTCCCCGGTGAGGAGCTCACGCAGAGGCAAGTCTGATGGTTTGATCACCTCCCCGAAAGCGTCGTGGGGGTGCCCGGTGCTCTCAGCTGGCGCACTGTCAGTGCTGGCTGTGTAGCTCGCTTTCTGCGCTATGTGCGGTAGCAGCAGGTTGAAGCACTGCGACTTCCTGGCCACACGCGGGAGCGCACAGGCCGCTGCCAGCCAAGCCATTAGGAGGCCCCTGCCTCAGATTTGCTACCGCTGCTGCTGCTGCATATGGCACCGTCACGTCGTCATGCCTTTTAAAGCATAACCTGTAAGCGCTAGCTAGCGCCTGTGGGGCAGCATGTCGATGTCCATTGGGGGAGCCAGGGTGACAAGCTTGCCCAATGCATGCTCGAGTCAGTGTATATGTGTCACCAATGAGCCCTAGGCCTACATGCAGCGTAGGCCAGCACACTGCATCCACCTGGCTATTGCCTGCTTCTACACTCGACTGACATGGTCACCCTCTGCATGAGCCAGCACGCGTGCACACCGAGCAAAGCCCTGTGCCTCACAGGGCATAACTTTGGCACCGCAGCTGGCCCCTTGCATCTGATTTCTGACGGTCAGCATGAGCTCATACAACCCCTGCTGCCAGCACCACGGCTGCCGTCCGCCCTCCTCAGACGCCGATAATGCGCAGCAGCGCGCGCAGCTTCGCGGCTGGGTCCAGCCGGCTGAAAGCAGAGCCGCCGCCGCCGCCGCCCTCCTCGCCCTCATCCGCGCCGGCAGCCGGCACAAGAACGTCCAGGCACCAGCGCCAGCCGACACGCGCGTCGCCGCCGCCGGCGCCGGCGCCGCCATCACCGCCGCCGCCGCCGCCGCCGCCGCCGCTCACCCACGGGCAGAATGCCCGGTGCAGCGCAAATGGGTTAAGCGGCGCGACGCCGCCGCCGCCGCCGCCTGCTGCCGCGGTCGCGGGCGCAAGCACGGCTGCAGGCGGGCGCCCGTTTTCATGCGCACCGCTCGGCGCGCTGCCCGCGCCCGGCCTGGAGGCGCCCGCGGCCGGGACGCCGCACCCTGCGCCGTGGGGCACAGGTGGCACGTCCGGGCAGGGCAGCGCCTCGCACCCGCGCGCGCGCTTGCTGCTGGGCTCCGCGCGCTCGCTGCGCGCAGCCCAGTCGGCAAGGTCAGCACCAGGGCACCTGCAATCCTCCTGAGCAAGCCAGTCTGCAAGCCAGTCTGTGCCAGCTCGCTCAGCACATGCTGTACTGCTTGCCAGCGGCGCAGTGAGCATCATCCTGTGGCCATGCCAGGACTTGGCATTTGTCAAGGAGGCAGCACAGGGCAGGTCACCCAGCTTGGCCCCGCCTACCTGTCGCCTTCAGCGCCGCGCTTGCGCGGCGCCGCAGCCAGTGCGGGAGCTGCGGCGGCAGGCGCGCGCGCCACCGCGTCACGCCGCAGCGCCGCGGTGCCAAACACGGGCGGCGCCTCGCCTGCGACGGCCCGCGCCATGCCCCGCTTAGTGCGTGCCGCGCTACTGGCCACCGCGCGGCTCCTCCCTTGCACACCAGCCCCAGCTTCGCCTCACACAAGGATGAGTGCAGGCACCTTGGAAGCGCATCGTCACCAGCCGCACAGTTGGAACAAAGCCTACAAGGCAATGAAGTGCACCAGAGCTATCAGCCAGTGCAAGAGCCTTGAGGCTCTCGCTGCTGTGGTGCACTGCTGGCGCGCCCACAAACCCCGCCTGCTGCACGAAACATTGCAAGGCCGCAGGGTAGTACATGGCTTGCCTGCTACACACAGGCTGTCACTGCCGTGCGGCGGCGCGGCAACTGAAATACCGCCGTGTCAGCGCTCGGCCCAAACAGACCCCTCCGAAATCCTGACAGAGGGCCGCAAGCGGTGGCGCACTGCTGGCCCGTCCGAATGGCCCGTCAGCGGCGGCAGCTGGTGCAGCGCCTGCAGTACGTCCATTGGACGCGCCGCCAGCGCCCGGGCGGCTGCCGAATGCGCCCGGGCGGCCACCAAATGCGGGGGCCCATGCAGGTGCCCTGCCGAAGGGGCCGCCCTGGCCGTCCGCAGACCGCGCAGCGCCCGAGGCCTCCTCGCGCTTCTGCAAACCCCGGCTGGGCAGGGGGCTGCTGCTGCTGCTGCTGCCGGGGCGGTCGCCAAACCCGGGTGGACCCTGGCTCAGCAGCGGCCCCCCGGCGATGGTTCGATGAAGCGATGCGGCTGGCAGCGCTAGGGGCGCCGGGCGCGCGCTTGCAGAGCCGGTACGCTCTGCGCATCAGCCATGCTCGCACGTCAGCTCTGAGGCTCCTCTTAGGCTCTTCACCTAGCCTTCAGCCCGGCGTGAAAGCTTTGAGCTAATGGGTGCTGCGACACAGCCGCCCCCGGACACCGAGCTGCAGCCAGGGCAGAGCGCCGCGGGCGCACGCCTGCGACGTCGCTGACAGGCGCCGCGCGCGGCACAAACTGCCACAGGCCCGCCTTGGCGCCGCACAGCGCGCACGCGATCGCGGCATCCGCCGCGTGCGCGAGCCGCGGGCGGCCCGCGCCGCGCGCGGGCTCTGCGGCCGCCGACACCGGCCGCGGCGGCCGCAGCTGCTGCACGCCCCAACCGCAGAGCGCCAGCAGCCGCCCGCAGCGCAGAAACTCAGGCGTACCATGGCCTGCCACATGGCTTGCGCGCGCTTGTTCAGGCTGGCGCTCAGTTGAGACCCTATGAGTGTCGCATCATGCGCCGACGCACTCAGGCAGCCAGGCCAGGTGCTGCCGGAGGCACAGGACGCCGGCCTGCGGCGGCTCGCCAGGCTGCGACAAGGACTTGCTTGCACTGTGCATGGGTTTTAGCCTGATGAGGGAGTGTCGGGGTGGATCAGGCGGGCGGGGAGGCAGCGTACAGGCCAGGCGGAGCTCCGCAGCATCGGCGCGCGCGTCCGCGGCAGCGCCGTTCTCGGCGGGGGCCTGGGCGGCACGCGCGCCGTCGGGGCCCGAGGGACCGTCTTCGGCTGCTTCGCCACGTGAGGCGCCACCATCGCCCAAGCCCTGTCCAGGCCGGTCGGGTGGCTCCGCCGCAGGGCCATGCTCCAGCAGCTGCTGCAGACGCGACCTGCAGAGTGCACAGACGGCTCTGACAGCTGCACATCAGTCCTCTGGAAGCTGACTTCGTTGGACGCCAGTCTCCTAGCAAGCGCCAGATATGCAAAAGCACGGCAGCAAACAGGTGCGCAGCAGCGCCCTCTGCACAGCGAGACGCCTTCCTTGCTGTGCCGCTGCAGCCAGCTGTTTTGGTCAGCGACGCGCCTGCGGTGGCTGCGCTCCACCACGGCAAACGCGGCTGGCGCGACCGGCGGCAACACGTCCAGTCCGGCCAGCGCCTGCAAGCGCTCCTCAAAGCCGGCCAGTGCCGCCGGCCGCGCCAGCGGCGGGAACTGCGCGACGCTCGGGTCGCACGCATTGCCCAGCCAGGGGCAGCTCGCGTCGTGGCCCTGGTCCAGGCGCTCTGCAAACGCGGCACCGGCCTGCCAGCCCGCAGCAGGGGAGTCAGGATGTGCGGGCAAGCAATGCGCGCAGCACAGAAAGTCTCTCACCAGCGCTGGCAAGCTCAGCAATGCACAGTGGCATCAGCCAGGGACAGGCGGCAGCGCCTCGCGAAGCCATCAGGCCGGTCACCTTTTCCACGTCCTGCAGGCGCAGCCGCGGCGGCAGGACAAAGCTGAGCTTTGCGCCGCAGGTCTGCATGGACACATACCACAGAGTGAGCGAATCACTCTGCAACAAGTGGGTCGCGCATCACTGTGCCTGATGGCGGTCTGGACGGCGTTGCGACTCAAAGCAGCGCCCGCAGCATCGGCGCACCTCGCATGTGAGCATGTCCAGGTCAGTGTTGGCCCAACCGCGCCGCGCGCACTCGACCGGCCCCGCGCAGGCCGGCTTGCAGAACCAGGTGGCCGGCCGGAAGGTCTGCAGGCGCCGCAGCAGGTCGCCGCGGTCCCAGGGCCGGCACTGCCGCGCCCGGGCGCCAGCCGGCAGAGGCGGTGCAGCATCAGCCGGAGCCAGCGGCGGCTGCGTGCCGTCCTTGAGCAGGGGCATGTACACCAGGCTGTCCAGGGCCTTCTGTATGCGCGCCGGGTCCATCACACAAGGTGAAGAGGCAGGGGACCAGAGGTCGGGACTGTGCTACAGCCTCTCCTGAATGAACGAATGAATGAATGAATGAAGAGCATCACCGAGCATCACTCAGCATGCATCTTTACTTCCACTGGGAACATGGCGCAGGGAGCATGGCGCACGTGCTGGTGCACATTCCTGTGCACATTAACAACCCTGCATGCAAAATGCCCATTTTCTTGAGGTACCCTCAATTCGCCTTTTGCTTAGCTAGCTTGCCACCCAGGACTAGCTGGATATCCAGCTGTCTCAATGCCGAGCTGCATACCTCCTTTGACCCCTGCCAGGTTAAGCCTGGATTATAGCATGGGGTCTGCGTGCCTGCACGAGCTCTACACGCCTGCTTAGCATGCCCGATGAGTGTACATGCACAAACCTGCGTCCGGGCTTTGCTCTGAACTACGTCTGCATGTTTTCGGCTCAAGCCTCCCTGGCACGTGAAAATTTCACGGCTCGTCAACTAGGCCAAGCTTGCAGCCAACAAGGTCCGCCGCGGGAGCCAAGCCTGTCCATGCTAAGAGCCTGTCCATGCCATAAGCATGATGCGTTCACAAGAAAGCACCACGCTTTTAGCATGGACTTTAGCATGGCTAGGCTCCCGCGGCGGACCTTGCTGGCGGCAAGCTTAGCCTAATTGACGAGCATGCAGCTCGGCATGCAGCTCGGCATGTAGATTGCATGAAAACCAACAATGCCTGGGTGGCAGGTTTGCAAGGCTAGAGAGGTGAGGATGCACTTAAACTAAAGTTGGACATGAGCACATCAGGTGCATGCCTCTCCTGCTTGCCTCTCCTGCTTGCCATGCACAACCTCCAGCGCCTCTGCCTTGAAGGTCCCGTGGCAGCACAGCACTATTGCCTACAAGCATTGAGCTCACATGCTCCTCACGTATGTGCAGTGATACAACCATGGTGCTGATAGGCAGCGGGATGGTGAGTCAGGCCTGTAGCAGCGCATGCACAGTGTGCACCATGCTGTGGCCGCACCGGTTCAGTGACAGTCAATATGTGCGTGAATGGTGGCCATGCACTGCTAATAGGTTAGCAAAAGAAGCAAGTCGAGGCAATTCCCTGATGACAGCAAGCGCACGCTGCATCGCCTACACTGCGCAGGGCCTCCGAGTGCCAGACAGGGCAGAGCAGTGCTCATCAGACACGGGTGACCTTGCCGATGCCACCAGAGCCGCGCAGCACACCCAGGTGTGACACACAGCCCCATGCGCAACAGCCCAAGCCAAGAGCTGCTGTGCGCCGCAGCAGGCCCCGCGCAGCAGTCATGCCGCACGCGCCTGGGGCTTGACGATGCGCCGGAACGTGAGGTTGACGCGCGGCGAGGGCACGCCCGCGCGCCGGGGCAGCGAGTGCATCCAGTGCGCCTGCGAGCGCCGCGGCCGCCTCGGCACGCGCGGCCGGCCTCGTCTGGCAGCACCACGCATGCTGGGACATTGATCAACATAGCATAGACCCTCCAAAGGTTGATCAACATGGCGTTAAACCCTACAAAGGCTGAATAGGTTTAGGCCTGTGCTGGAAGTCCGATGCACACCGCACGGCACAAAACACGGGCGCGGCCGCGCCTGCACGTCGCCGCGCATGACCAGCAGGTCGCCGGCGCCCAGCGGCGCGCGCCACTTGATGGTGGGGTCCGCGTTCCAGCGCAGCACAAAGTCGCGCTGCGCGCCAAACGAGGCGGACCCTGCGCAGCACGACGCTCACTGGTGTGATGCGCGTGTTTGCCTGTCTGAAGTGCAAGCGCCTCGATCTGGCGCTGGCAAGAGCTGAGACAGGACAGGACACAGTGTAGCCGCCCCGACATCAGCTGCAGTGCAGTGCACAGGCCTGTCGGCAGCACGCACGGCGCGGCAGGCAGCGCACCGATGGTCGGGGCCGGGCCGTACAGGGCCTCGTTGTCAGAGTGCCAGCCCATCGCGTCGCGCCCGTCGCGGTACAGGTTGAGCAGGCACGAGTTGAAGCGCTCGCCCGCCAGGGCCTCCATGCGCTCCTGCAAGGTCGCGTCATCTCGCTGTCCAGGCACCCGAGAGTGCAGTCATGCTTGATGCCAGCAAGGTTTGCAAGCCTGCTGAAGGGAAGCCTATACAAACATGGTTGATAATCGCATGTGACGACAGGACAAAGAAACAAAGCATGTTCAACCCGCTGCCACCAACCCGCTGTGCAGCAGGCACGCCAGCAGTAGGTATAGCAAGCTCGCTGAGGCTTCAACACGTCATAACACCGCACAGCTCAAGGTTACCCAGCGCATCAGCCGGCGGCCCACCTTGACGGCCAGCACGGCCGGCGACCAGGCGTCGGGCGCGAGCGTGAGGCTGGAGTAGGTGTACGCCAGGCCGCGGTCATCGGCCTGGTACGCCACCAGGCGCGGCTGCGGCACGAGCCGCCCCATCACCAGCACCTCCTTGTGCATCCAGCTCACCTCCGCCTGCGCACAGAGGGACACAACCTTGTGACTGCGAGATAGGGTTGGGACTGCGGCACTGCGCGGCTCTTTCCTGTCATCTCCTTGTGTGTCCAGCCCGCCTAGGCCTTGCGCACTGTAAAAGTACAAGTCATTCATATATTTAAAAAAGCTCCTTCATGCTGCCGCCCCAATGCTAGGCATGCGGATGCACACACGTTGCGAATCACGATATACTCATGCAGTCTAATGTGCCCCAGGCCGTGGCCTGCAAAAGCGCCTGCACCTCGCGGCCGCATAGGCAACAACTGCCGGCAGCTGCGACCGCCCACAGCAAACATGCAGACCGAGTGCAGGCCTACAGGAACCGAGCACAGGCTTGCGAGGTGGTCACCACTACGGGCATTATGCGTCTGAGCTTTTGCATTTGCAACTTATTAAGCGCCTGCCACGCACCGACACGCGCTGCTATTGGCAGGGAAGCAGCACCTCGCGACCGCACAAGGACTGGGCCGATGAGACACGCGGAAACCGGTATGTGAACACGCATGCGCGAACGAACGGCCCCTGGCGGTCGGCGCAGGCCCCACCTGCAGCTGCTCGAGCAGCTGCTGCGCCTCGGCGGGCGGGAAGGCCGCCGGCGCATGCAGCACCTCGCCGCCGGGCGCGCCCGCCGCCGCGCCGGGCAGCGGCGTCACGCCGGCCGGCAGCAGCCGCGGCTCGCCCGGCCCCGGGCGCTTGCGCGCCCGCGCGGGCCGCGCTGCGCCGCCGCCGCTGCCGCCGCGGCCGCCGCCCACCATGAGTACCTGTGCATGGCATGCAAGACTCATAGATGGCGAGTTCCACACACCTGACACGTTTTGTGCATGTTATGGCCGCATGAAAGACTGCATTGGCCACAGCACCCGCCGCCGGTACAGCTCACGAGCGCCCCTCTGCACCACGTGTGAGGCGTGCAAAGTGGTCATGACACACCCGAGCCTTCAAATAAGTCTTGCTGCCAGGCAGCCGCCTGCATATGGCACGCAGCTATGGCTGCTTGGGCGCCACACATGTGACCCAAGCTCAACTGGTGACTTTCACTAGCATTCCTTGTAATAGACTTTTCATTAGCATTCCTTGTAATAGAACACCGCGGCGCGCCTGTGCCACGGTCCGCTGCGGCGGCCGCTTGCGCTTGGCCGCGCCTGGCGACGCCTCGCGCAGCGCGCCGCCAGACCTGCCTCCAGCTACGTCGTCCGGCTGCGTCCGCGCTGCTGTGCTGGCATGCTTCCGGTCTACACTCTCAGCAGACGCCACAGGACCCCGCCCAGAGAGGTCGGACGGACTGCACGCAGGGCCGCAGCTGGTCGCGGCTGCAGAAGCAGCACACGGCTGCCTGCTCGGCGCCCCGCAGACCGTACTCATTGCAGTGAGGCAGCGCGCGGCCGAGCGCAGGCGCGCAGCGCCGCAGCGCATGCGCCGGTGCCTGCCGCGGCACAGCACCGAGTCAGGCTTTGCAGCATGCAGCACAACCGTGCGACTATCGGGCAGCGCTGCCTCCTGCGCACCTGTCACTTGGTGCTCAGCCGCGCGTTGCGCGCCGCGTCCTTTGCGTCTATCACGTCGTCGCGCATCGTGTGCACGTTCTGCTCGCGGCGCCGCACCTGCGTAGCCCAGCCAACACCTTGTCTTAGTGGGCTGAGGCCAGGTGCACGTGCGTAGTCCTGAGTTCAGGCAGCAGGCAGGCCTCACCTCCTTGCTGATGAAGGGCAGGCCCGCGACGACCACAGCGCCCACGACAGCCGCAAATATGACAAGCTTGTTGACGCC
>JAABUQ010012777.1_pt1 | contig 10351 bp, 13 predicted proteins | sample 5560001 | NCBI WGS metagenome assembly JAABUQ01 (sample SAMN10711888, study PRJNA513371) | rock metagenome | isolation source: Antarctica rocks | place: Antarctica: Victoria Land, Finger Mt nord | collected 2015-12-18 | reverse complement strand
AGTGGGTGCCGCCCGAGGAATGGATCTGTCACCTCTCGTAAGGAGCACACAATGACCCGACGCCTGCTATATATTCTCCTGCTGCTCGGCCTGCTCGCCAGTGCCGTCATCCCGCGACCAGTGGATGCGGAGCCGCCCGTCGCAACGCCTGTTCCCAGCGTCTCTGCCCCGGCGGCGACGCCGCCGGTCGCGCCCGGTGCTGGGCCGGTGGCCACCCCGGCCGGGAATACCGATGGCACGGAACCGCCCGTCGCGACCGAGCCGCCGGACACGAGCGACCCCGCGACAAGCGTCAAGGTCGGCAAGGGGCCGTTCGGCTTCTCCATCGACCTCGGCGATTGGATCGGTAAGCTGCTCCGGGGGCTGTGGAAGGCGCTTGGCGTCGATGTAATCGGCAAGTTCGGCGATGAGATCGCTGGGTGGCTGCTCAAGAACCCCGACCTGACGACGGGCGCGGGGCAGATGGGCAACGTGCAGCCGATGGCCGATGCGCTGCGCCTCGCCTCGCTCTCGCTGGTGATCGTCCTCTTCCTGGTGGCGGTCTACCGCTTCTGGTTGGGGGGCGAGGAGGCGCCGCAAGCATCGCTCGGGCGCCTCCTCGCGGTGCTCTTCGCGCTCGGCTTCTACAAGCCGCTCGTCGGCTGGCTGATCGGGGGGAGCAACGCGCTCACCGACGGCGTGCTCCACGCGGGCACGAACGCCGCCCCGCCCTCCTTCGGGACGATCCTCACCGCGATCCCGGACACGGGGGCCTTGTGGGCGCTCGCCGGGGTGATCGCCCTCGTCTTCTTGATGGTGATTGGCGTCGTGCGGATGCTCGGCTTCGCCTTCCTGCTCGTCCTCTACGTCGTCGGCCCGCTGGTGCTGCCGCTCGGGCTCGTGCCGGAAACGGCGGGGTACTGCGCGTTGTGGGCGAAGCACGGGGCGAAGCTGCTCTTCTGGCCGGTGGTCTGGGCAATTGAATTCCGCCTCTTTGATGCGCTGCGGGAGGGACTCTACCTGCCGGACTCGGTTGGCCACACGATCCTCGCGCCGTTCGCCGCACTCGGGATGCTGTTGGTGATGGTGAAGACACCGGTGCTGCTGCACTCCGGGTCGTTCGAGCAGCACGCGCGCACCGCCGGGCGGATGGCGCGGACGGTCGTCGTGACGATGGCGACGGGCGGGGCGGGGGGAGCGGCAGCGGGCGCCGGGAGCGGTACGGCAACGGCAGGTACGCAGGCGACGGCGGCCGGCGCAGCTCAATCGGTGCCGCACCCGTGAGCGCGCTGCCGATCGCCGTTGGCATGCAGATCGATCGTTGGCCGGTGGGTCACCCTGCCGTGGCCTGGACTGCCGGTGGCTACCCGAGCGATGGCGAAGGCAGGATAAAGGGGTGTGCCCAACGCGGCCGATGTGCGCGCCGGTCAAGGCGACAACACCCTCCCAACACCTATCGCGGGGACAACACACAATGGGCCCACGGCACCCGATGTTCCGGTCGTGCGGCGGCGGCAACACGGCCCCAACACCCGGACGTTGTATCGGTGATGGGGGGTGCGTGATGCGTAAAGAGCGACACGTCATCTACATCACGACGGCGACGGCCGCGGCGCTCGCCGACTATCGTGCACGGCGGCGCGGGCAATTTCGCTCGGCCTCCGAGACCGTCGAGCACCTGCTGCAGCGCGCGCTCATGAGTACGTTCGACGAGGGGATGGAGGGACTCGTGGCGCCGGTGCTCACCCAACTCGTCCAGCAGGCGGCGGCGCACACCGTGGAAGGGACGATCACCGCGCTTCTCGCGACGCAGACCGACCGGCTGGCGGCACTCCTGGTCCGGAGCGATCGGGACACCATCGCCGCAGGGAAGGACGCATCTGGTGCCTTTGCCGTCGCGACCGCCGTCCTCGAAGTGGTACTCGGCGACCGGGCGCGGGCACTGGCGCTGGCCGAGGATGCCCGGCTCAAGGCGGGCGCGAAATACGCCCGCCGCGCGTGGCATGCGGAAGGCGAGCGGTGAGATCCGTGCAGCCGATCATCCTGCGGCACAGCTACACGCGACGACGGGACGTCGCCCGCGCGGCGCTGCGCTACTACCAGATGCGTCCGCGCGGGGAGGGCGAACCGCCCCGGTCGCTCTTCACAAAGGGGGGAACCATCAGTCGCGCGGAGGCCGGGCGGATGCTGGACGACCACCAGGCGCACGCGTATCTGGCGCATCGGCTGATGCTCAGCCCGCCCGCAGGGCAGCATCCCGACGATCTCCCCGCCCTCACCCGTCATGTGATGCGCGAGCTCGAGCGCGAGAAAAGGCAGACCCTCCACTGGGTCGCCGTGGAGCACCGCAACACCGCGCATCCGCATGTGCATGTCCTGCTCTGCGGCGGCGGGGAGCAGGGCGACGCGGTGCGGGAGGTTCGCCTCGACCGCCGCGATCACGCGCAGATCAAGGAGGACGGGATGGACTATTGCCGGTTGGCCGGGCGCATCCGGGAGGGATGGGACGCGGCACTGGTACGTGCCGCAGCGGAACACGACCGGGCGGGGATGCGGTCGGGATTGGCGGATCGCGACCGGTAGCCCGGTGCCGAACATGGGAGGAATGGGAGCATGCGCACGCGCGTCATCATTGGGATCGTCCTCATCGCGCTGCTGAGCGGACTGGTCATCGGCACGGGAGGCACGCGCCGGACAATCGGCGGGCATCTCCACCACGGCATGCGCCAGGTCGAATTGGCCGCCGCGTTTCCCGCGCTTTGGTTGGATCGCGACCTTGCCGCCCTCACGGCCAGACAGGAAACGAATGGGACAAAGCAAGGGGCGGACGCGCCGGTGCCCGCACCCCGCGCGCAGGCGTGGTTCACGCAACCGTTCGCCGACCGGTGGCGGGAATACACGAGCCCCGGCTGGGCGCGGGTGCGCCTGATCACACACATCGAACTGGCGGTCCTCGGTGGTGGCCTTCTCACCCTCGTCGCGCGGACGCTCGGCAAGGGCCTCTGGTTCCTCGTGATGCTCGGCGCGATGCGCCGCAGGAGACGACCGGGCGGTAGCCACGGCAGCGCCCGCTGGGCGGACGGGGCGGAACTCCGCGCGCTGCGCCCGCGCCCGCGCCACGCGGACCTCATCGTCGGGCGCGTCGGTCGCCACCTTGTGAGCATCCCGGAGCGCGCGCAGTATGAGCATCTGCTCCTCGTCGCCCCCACCGGTGCCGGGAAGACGAGCGGCGTCATCCTCCCCAATCTCCTCAGCGAACCCGGCACCCGCAGTCTGGTGATCACCGACCCGAAGCGGGAGCTGCTACGCAAGAGCACCCCCCAAGTCCGCCGCCGATATCGCGAGGAGAACGTCTGGGCGCTCGACTTCCTCGACCCCGCTCTGTCCAAGGGCTACAATCCGCTCGCCTACGTCACCGATGCCGCCTCCGCCGATCTGTTCGCCCAGACGTGGGTCAGGAACACGGGCGAATCCAAGGACGCCTTCTGGTCGAACGCGGCGCGGACACTCATCGGCGCGGCGGCATTGCATCTCGTCGCGACGGAGGAGATCCCCCCGCCGCTCGTGGCGCTCGTGGATCTCCTGTGCGGCACGCCCGCTGAAGCCGTGAGTGCGACCTTGGCGGATAGCCCAGTACCGGAGGTGCGGCGGCTCGCGCGGGGATTCCTGGCGAACATGGCCAAGAACGAGCGGCTGTTGGGCAGCGTGTTCACCGAACTGCCGCCCCGTTTCACCTGCCTCAACCTCGGCGAGGTGCGGGCCGTGACGGGGACCAACGAGGTCGACTTCGCCCGACTCGCCACGACCCCCACGGCGCTGTACCTCGCACTCGACCCGCAGTACGGCAGGACGCTGGCGCCGCTCACCGCCTGTTTCTTCCTCCACTTCTTCACGACGCTGACCGCCATCGCCAAGGCGGACCCCGGCGGCGCCCTGCCGATCCCCGTGATGGCCTACCTCGATGAGTTCGGCACCATCGGGCACATCCCCGAGTTCGCCAGCCGGATGGCGACGGTGCGCAGCGCCGGGATCGGCTGCCTCGTGGTGGTGCAGGATCAGGCGCAACTCGCGAAGGCCTACGGGAAGGAGGACGCGGACACGATCCTCAGCAACGCCACGACGAAGATGTGCCTGGCGCGGGTGACGCACGATGATGCGGAATACTTCTCCGCGCTCGCGGGCAAGACGACCGTGTACAGCGCCAATCAGAGCGCGTCGCGACCGCTGCTGCTCCCGTGGGCGGATCGCGGGAATCGGGGGGTCGGCGAGGTGGCCCGCGCGCTGATCACCGCCGATGAACTGCGGACGATGCGCGACGAGATCTTCATCGTCGCCGGGGACCACCATCCGATCCGCGCCCGACAGCGCCGGTACTACGACGACCCGTCGCTCACCCGGCTCCTCCCCGGCGCGACGGCGGCGGACCCGCTGACGGCGTTGCGGCGGCGCGTGCCGCTGCCCGTGCCGATCTTTGGTGAGCCGCTTACTCCCGAGCTAGCGCTTGCACCGATTGTCGCGGCGACGGTCGCCCCGGTGGCACCGCACAATGCGACCCCGGCACCGCCCACATTATCCTGCCCGGTCGCACCGGGAGCCGTGGCGGCCCCACGGCGTGCTGCCCCGACGGCAGAGGAAACGCGCCCCCGGTTGAGCCCAAGTCAGCAGGCGGTACTCGACGCGCTGGCGGTCATGCCGACGGCGAGCAGCACCGATCTGGAGCGCGTCTGCGGCATCAAGCGGTCCACGGTGCGCGGGGCGCTCAAGGAGTTGCGGGCAAATCTCGCGATCGGGCAGGACGAGGATATCGTGCGGGTGGCGCGGGAGCGCGGGCTCTTGCCGGGCGAGTGAATGCAGCGAGCCATATCTGCGGAGTAACGCGTGCAGCGGCGACGAGGAGGCAGATGATCAGTCAGGGGTGCGTTCCTTTGGCTTGCGACCCGGCCTGCCCATATTCTCGCGCGCATAGCGGTCGACTTCGCGCGCGGTCGTCAGCCAGGTCTTACCGATCTTCGTGGCCCGCATGGTGCCCCGCTCGGCGGCGCGGCGCAGCGTGTGGGGGCTGCGGCCGATCCGCTGTCCGGCCTGTTGGAGGGAGAGCACCTCATCCTCGCCGATCTGCATATGTGCATCGTATCAGGGACAAAAGCGATTGAAAATGTGCCGTATATCGTGTATATTCATTGATGTCGGTAGAGTAACGCGACGCGGAAGGAGCGGACAGGATGCGGGACGAAGCCTTGACCACCGATCAGACAGATCTGCATTGGGAACCGGCGGCGATGGATATCCGCTGCGCGCGGCGCGACGACGGGCTCCACTTCAACGTTTCCCAGCGGATACGGCATCATAGTCCCACCGGCATGGAATGGGGCTACGCGGGTTCGGGACCGGCGGATTTCGCCCTCAACATCCTCGATCATTTCCTCCCCGTCGGCGAGGACGGCTGGGACGGTGTCCGCTGTTGGGATACGCACGTCGTGAGCAGGATCGCGTGGAGTCTCCATCAGGAGTTCAAGTTCGCCTTCGTCGCCGTATTGCCATATGAGGGAGGGATCGTCAGCGGCGCGCGGATTCGCGCGTGGATCGCCGCGATGACCGAAGCGGGCTACGCCGTGTTCGGCAAGGCGCGCGATGAAGCGGGCGAGGAATATGAGTGGCTGCACGACGATGCATACGAATCGTTGGCGGCAGCCGAGGCCGAGGCCGCTGCCCTGACGAAGGCAACGGACGATCCCGATCTCGTCGGCTTCACCGCGCGGCGTGTCCTCAATGTGCGCTGAGCGTGCGGGGCCGGTCAGCCGCGATCCGTTCTGTGCTCTCATCATCGGTGCCGATCGGTCAGACCACGACCGCTGAGCAATCCATCACCTCGCTTGACGACAAGGCGGTTCCGAACGTATCTGTCGCTACTGCGGTGCATCCCGCGCCGCGTGCAAGGGGAGGATACCCTGTTGCATGCGCTCCATCGCCATCCGGCAATACGGCTCGCTCAGCTCGATGCCCACGAAGTGCCGCCCCTGCTGGCGTGCCACCATTCCCGTCGTCCCCGATCCCGCGAAGGGGTCGAGCACGGTACAGGGGACGGGTTCAGTGTCACCGCAGGCGCAGCCGGGCTGCCAGCCAATCGTCCGGCGCATCGCGCCCTCCGGCACGCTGCGGGCGCGCGCCGCCTGACGGAACTGTGAAAGCCGATAGCCGTTCGTCGTCGGCGGATAGGCGCTCGCGGTCGGCGCGTCGTGGGGGATGGGCGACGCGGCGGCGATCCGCACCCAGGGCGCACCGCAGTGTGGACAACAGCCGTGGGCACTCGTTCCTGCAAGGATGCAGGGCACGATCAACTGTGGCGGGAAGACGGCGAAGTGCGCACCGGCGAAGTGCCCGGCCGCCGCCGTCCAGACATCTCGCTTATTGGCGCCCGCCAGCGTGCCATCGGGATTGAGACGGGGTTGGCGCACCGCGACCGTGCGTCCCCAGTTGTCCGCCTTCACCTTGCCGAGCGCATCGTTGCCCCGCGCCCGATGCCGGGTGCCGAAGGTCGAGAAGGTCGTCTCCTTGAGCGGTTCGCGGATTGCATCCGCGTCGTAGTAGTAGCGGAGGCGCTTGCTGAGCAGGAAGAGATATTCGTGCGCGCGGGTCGGCCGATCGTGCACGGATTCCGGCATCGCGTTGCTCTTCGCCCAGACGATGTCGCTGCGCAGATACCAGCCGTCGGCCTGGAGGGCGAGGGCGACACGCCAGGGGATGCCGACGAGGTCCTTCTCCTTCAGCCCGGCGCCGCGACGGTCGGGGCGATCACCCCGCTTCCCGTTAGCAATCGACCCCTGCCCGATCACCGAACGGCGATTGCACGGCCAGGCCGAGGCGTAGGTGTCGCCGAGATTGAGCCAGAGCGTCCCGTCATCCCGAAGCACCCGATGCACTGCCCGGAAGACCGCGACCAACGCCGCGATGTATCCCTCGACCGTCGCCTCGAGACCGATCTGCCGGTCCACGCGCACGGCGCCGCACTGGGGACAGCGCTCCTTATATCCTTCCCGCGCGTGATTCATTCCCTGCGTACTGCCGGTGAGGGTCGAGGCGTCCGACTGATGGTGCGGGCGCGCGCGATGGTCGCAGGCAGGGTCGCCACCCTGCTAGGTTGCGGTGCCGTAATCGCGCAACCCCCAGTAGGGAGGGGAAGTCACGACGCACTGGACGGAGGCGGTCGGTAGTCGCGCCAGGACCGCACGGCAGTCCCCCTGGAACAGGTCGATACCCGCCTGGCGATAGCAGGGCATGAGATCGCTGTCGTGCATGGCGTTGGCATTGCCGCCGTGCTGCTGTGATGGCATGAGGAGAGTGCTGCTCACGCCGACTTCCTCTGCGCGCTCTTCTCGGCGTGTTCCGACGCTGCTGTCTGTCCCCACCGCTCCTCGCCGCCGGTCAGGCGACGATCCATACGGGGTCGTATCTGTGCGGGTAACGGTAGGCACCGCGCCGATCGCCGCTGCCATGTCCGCCATCCGAGCAGACTCCCTGCTACGACACAAAGCACCACGGCGGTAAGCCGCCATTGCCAAGCGATCGTTGGTGCCACAATAACGAGCCACAGATGAAGCGCTGCCAGGAAGAGGAGCAGCGATGCAGTCGCAACGCTTGCGGCCTCGACGTGGTGCGTGGACGTGGCGCCGTAGCAGCCACAATCGCCCCCCTGCCTCGTCGCGAGGAGGATCAGCACGATGAGAAAACCGGCGAAGATGAGCACGGTGAAGGTCGCGACGCGGATGGCGGTAATCCCGGAGAGGAGCGCGCCGGTGAGGGCGATCTCGAACCAAGGGAAGAGGCAACTGATCGTGCCGACGCTCCATGCGGGCAGGAGGCGCTGCCGTCGCAGGATCGCGGCGAACGATGCGGGATCGTCCATCTTTGGCGAGGCCGGCGGTGCCGAGCACGGCCGCGAAGTAGCAATCGAGCGCCAAGGTCAGGAACTGCATGATCGTCTCCCACGCGTGGCGGCGAGGGCGAAACAAGTCGGATGCTCGTCGCGTCCCCGCATGCCACCGATGATCACTCGCTGCCTACTTCCCCTTGACGAGCTTCGCGCGCTGTTCTGCCTTGGCGAGTTTGGCGGGATCGGTGATCGGTCGCGCATCTGCGGGCAGGTTCATCGGGATACCGGACGGATGGTGGATCGAGAGGAGCAGGGAGGTGTTCCTGCCCTGCGGGCTCGCCGCGATTGTGCGTACTTCTCGGTCGATCTCCTTGGGGATTTCCACCGCCTGGCCGCACAAGGGGCAGGTAACGTGCGCCTGCCGCAGTTCGTGATCGATGAGTTCGCGCGCCGTCACGCCGCCGCCCGGTTCCCCGGGATGGATGGTGATCGTATGGAGTGCCTTCGGTGCTGCCATGTGTGTCCCTCCTGATCATGATCGATACAACGCGGCTACCTCAGTACGGGCAGGGGATGCGGGCGATGACCGTCGCGGTCCCGCCGCAGGCGATGCCGAGATAGTTGCAGCACTGATACTGCACGACCTCGAAGACGGGCGCGGTGCAGCCGGGGTAGGGCGGATCGCAGGGATAGGAACAAGGGATCTGCACCTCACTGTAACTGAGCGCGCAGGCGCACTCGCAGTCGTCGGGGATGCCGCACCCACAATAGTCCGCCGCGACTGGGGGAGGCTGAGCGAGCATGCGGGCGGCAGGGAGGAAGGCGACGAGGCCCCCCGCGACTTTGATGATGCCACGCCGTGAGATCGGTTTCATCGTTGCCTCCTTCTGAAGCGCCTGCCCATAAGCCGATTATCCGCATATAGGGATAATATGACATAAATCCCTACAATGTTGATAATACACGATGTAGGTGCCGATTGTCGAGCCATTGCAGGCCCGATGAAGGATCAACTCGCCATCGTGGGGCGGATCAGCAGGCGAGCACACGGGAAGGAGGTCACATGCCGGGTGATCGGGACGACAGCTATGGCGGGCCGCTGCGGGGATCGCCGCGCGAGCCGTTGCAGCCCACTGCGGAACAGCGGGCGGCGTGGCGCGAGATGGGGCGCGAGAAGTTCCGTGATTCCGAACACCAGCGCTACGCGCAGAGCCACCGCAGCACGGAGAGCCTGCGCGACGCGGGCAAACACGGCTACCAGACGACGGCCGCGCGGTATGGTCGGGAGTTCGCCAGCGATCTCCTCGCCACTCACCGCCGCGAGCAACCGACCCGCCCGGAGCGCGAGATGGTCGGACTCTTGAAGGAACTCGGGGCGGAGGAGGGGCGGGACTACCAGCGCGAGTACAAAGTCTCGCCCGGCATGTATGCGGACTTCGCGATCCCCGAGCGGAAGCTCGCCATCGAAGTGCATGGCGGGGCGCATCAGGCGGCATTCTTTCTGGAGAAGGGGATGGAAGCGCGGGAGAGTCGGCGTACCGAGACCTACACCCGCGAGGGATGGGCGGTGCAGGTCGTCACCGATCGGGACCTGCGGGAAGGGCGCGAAGAGACACGGGCGCGGATGCGTGAGACGCTTGCAGTGTCCACCGGATGCAGACGATGAGGAGAAAGATCATGACCGACACCAATGTGGTGACCGTGCAGATGCTCGACGGGGAAGCGTGGGAACGCGGGGAGATCGTTATCACCGGGAGACCCGCCACCCTCCAGGCATGGTTCGGCAAGCTGGTCGAGTGGGAGATGCGACTCTCCCTCATGCCGCTCTCGCGGATCACCAATGGACCCTACGACGGCGGGCACGTCCTGATGGCGGTCGGCGACACGCGACTCTACTTCGCGGTGCCCGCAGCTGCAATCCCGGCCCTCCGCCCCTGGCTTTCCGACCGCGATCATGCGGAACTCCAGCGGCGCACCCCGCAGTGAACCGTCCAGGTGCATCCCCGACTCGTGTCATCCACTCCCGCAGAAACGGCGAGCAGCCCTTGTCGGCATTCCCGCCGACGACCCCGCCGCAGAAGGAGAGGGTCGCATGGCCCTCAAGGCACGCTCCGCTGCGCGTCGCTCTGCGGCCTTGACCGCCCTGCACCCGAAACCGTAGCGGCGGGAGACGCCGGGAAATGCAGCAAGCAGAAAGGAGAACGCGATGGACGAGCGTGATTTGGCGGGGCGCGAACAGGAGGATTTGCGCTATGCGTATCATCGCACCCGGATAGAGATGATCCAGTGCCGGAAGCGGGAACGGGCGACAGGCAAGACGCCGCTCTACTTCCTCGAAGCCGAGGACGATTGGACGCCCGTGCCGATGGACCGTGCCTTCTGGCAGCAAACTAAGCCACGACTTGGTGGCTCTTGCACATTCGCGGTGAAGGTCATTGCGGATAGAGCAGCCGCTGACGCAACAAATCGAACTTCGCGCGCCCATACATCTGCCGCTTCAAT
>JAABUQ010012776.1_pt1 | contig 10351 bp, 15 predicted proteins | sample 5560001 | NCBI WGS metagenome assembly JAABUQ01 (sample SAMN10711888, study PRJNA513371) | rock metagenome | isolation source: Antarctica rocks | place: Antarctica: Victoria Land, Finger Mt nord | collected 2015-12-18 | reverse complement strand
GCGCGCAGCAATTTGCGTCCCACATGTGCAGCGCGGGCGACCAGCTCTTCATCGGGCGCTACCTGACGAACGGTGCTGAGGCCTCGTCGCTGTACGCAGAGGTGCGTCGGCCCCCCAAGTAGTTTGACGCAGTCTTAGTATTGCAGCACGCCGGCGCGTGTGCGGCAGCCAGTCCTCAGAGTTGCCACCGCGAGCGCAATGGCTGTCAGACCTAGTTCGCAGCCCAGGCCATGCTGCATGACATGCAGGCCATGCATCCTGTTTGCGTGCCATACAACACATAGCTTGTCATTCTTTCGTTTCCAAGAGACTGGGTGAGCTTGGCGGTTACCCGCAAGCACGGTGGCTGCCCCGCACGAAGGGCAGTGCGCTTCGCGAGGCTGGCATGCAGCCAAGCTTGCTATTCATTTGGTTTCAATAGCGCAGGATAGGTAAGGGAGGGTGAAGGAAAGTGGCCCTGCAGGACGCCTTGGTGAGCCTGGCCAGGCTCCACTGGCGGTTGCCAATTGCGCCGGCCCGGCGACGTCGACGCCGCCCATGCAGGCCACATAGTACTGCGCCTTCAGCATGTTCACTTGACGCAAACGCCCGCCTTGAGGATGCCCGAGTCGGTGAGGACTGCTCTGTTACCAGACCTCATGCATGCGCAGTGATGCATTCGCGTCCGCAGCCGCGTGAGGTCCTGGCAACGGAGAAGGGCTCACAGACCCGGGCATCATCGAGGCGGGGTTTGCGTCAAAGAAGACCTGAACATGCTCAAGACGCAGTACATGTGACCTGCGAGGGCGGTATCGACGTCGCCGGGCAGCCGCCAGTGGAGCCTGGCCAGGCTCAATGCGGCGTCCTGCATGGCCACTGTTCTGCACTCTTCCTTCTCCAGCGCTCTTGCGACAAAAAATAGGACGCTTGGCTGCGGGCCAGCCTCGCAAAGGGCAGCGCCCTGCGTGCGGGGCAGCCACATGCTTACATTCCACAACGCTGAGCAATGTTACGGGTGTGATGCATCGGCAGCAACCCGGTCTTACATGAGGCGCGCTGCCTACCGATACCCGCGGCGGGCCGCGCAGGTGCGAGAGGTGCGCGGGCAGGAGGTGGTGTGCGTGGCGCAGAATGACGCGCTGCTGGGCGGCCTGCTGACGGTCATCCACTCTGAGCTCGACGAGCGCGGCATGTCCAGCATTCAGGCGCGCCCCCGGGACCCGCAGAGCCCTTGAAACATCCATGAGCCTGAGACGTAAGGTTCAAAGGCTAGAGCGCCCGGCCCAGTGTGCCAACTGCACTCTCGGAACTCTGATCAGAAGCACCCCGGCATGAAGCTCTTGGCTCGCACGGCGGTCACCTGCCAGGGCGCACGCCCTCACGCGCGGCTACGTGCCAGGGCGCAAAAGCGCGCGCGGGCTCACATGACTGTGCACCCCTTGCGCTTGTCGGGCGGCAGGCCCTTCTGCGCGGCCTCCAGCCGGTCGCACACGGCGTTGAAGTCGGGCCGCGCGTCGTAGCTGGGCGCCCAGCAGTCCTCCACCAGCTGCTTCAGCTCGGCCGGCACCTTCTTGCCAAACCTGCACGGCCGGCAGCAGTTGAGAGTCATCTTAGGGTCAGAGTAGGTTAAGGTAGCAAAAACAGCTGCATTATCAGCTCTTACAGCTCGGCCGGCATCCCACGAGGCCCAATTCTCAATGCTCACCTTGCGCGCCTTCATCTGTGCCGTGCCATGTCTGCGCCAGAGACCCTATACCCTGTGTAAGTCTGCAAACGAGCTGGGCGCCGCACCGGTTGACCTTGCCCCACTGCGGGCGCGCGCTGTGCAGCGCGGCGCGCCGCGCGGCGTCCACCGGGTGCACGTTGAGGAAGGGCGCCCAGCCCTCGAACAGCTCAAAGGCGATCATGCTGAACGCGTACACGTCCACTGCGCCATGCGCGGTGTCGCTCTGGTGACCGCCGACCATTGCGTGGGAAGTACAAGAGCAGCACGGCATACACGGCACGGCAACACGGCACGGCACGGCATACACGGCATACACGGCAAATAGCACACAGCAACACATAGTAAGCAGAAGCTACGAGGCGCGCGGCTGTCAACCCCGAATGCAGGGTCCTGCAGTCCCCTCGCCCTCCCCCCAGCCCTCAGCTGCGGGAGCGCACCCTTTGCGTTGTACAGCTCATGCCGGAACACCTCCTGCCGCAGAAGTGCACAGCACACAGCATCAGCGAGGGCGGGTGGGCAGCATGCACCGACCATTTCCACGATGACTTCCCCAATCCAGGTCAGCCATTGCATGCAGGTCGACATGACAATACAGTGACGAGCGTCATTGATGCGGCTGCAGGGCTTTGACGCTGGACACGCGAGTTCATTGGCGCAGACGCAGTGGACTGGGAGCTCACCGGCGCCATGTAGCGGTAGGAGCCGGTCTCACCCGTCAGTTTGAACCTGAGCGCACGCAACACCGCCGCGTTAGCGTCTGCAGGCTGCTTCCCAGCTGCTCCGCAAGCGCCGCATGCTTGCTCGCACCCCACTGAAGCAGCACATGCTGCCTGTGGAGCACGAGCTTCACTGTCAAAATTCAATTCACTCCTGAGGTGTACATATGCAGTGCACTGCAAGCAGGTGGGCACAAGCAGGTGATACCCTCATAGGCTCTGCGACCCCGCTAGTCATCTGCGAGAGACATCATTGTCCACCGGCAGCACTCGCAAGCTGAGACACCCCACGCACACCGCCACAGCATGCGGAGCGAGTGCGATCAGGGTCGCACCGGTCGGAGTCCAGCGGCTGGCCCTGCGCATCCAGCTCGCCCATCGCGCCGCTCTTGGACGTGCTGGACTGGATGGCCAGCGTCTTTGACAAGCCTGCAGAGCAGAACAAACGACCAGCAGTGAACTGTCTGGGCAAAGAGGGGAAGGCAAGGCACGGAAGCGCTGTACAGCGCTAAAGCTCAGCGCGCGCACGGGCGCGCACCAAAGTCTGCAATCTTCACCACGCCCACAGTCTGCGCGCCCGAACACACAGCGTTGGCATTCAGGGTATATCGCGAGATGCGTCCGTGGCAACATGCTTGAAAGACACCGACTGCTTGTGGAGTCGTTCACTAAGGTCTGTGCTGTGCCTCAAGTCCCGCTCAAGAGCAGGCTCACCAACCCGCCAGCCCGGCGGCCTCCAGGGTCAGCGCACCTGGGCGATGCTGGCATCATCGGTGTCAAACGGGATGCCGCCCAACATCAGGTTGCCCGGCTTCAGGTCTCTGTGTATGATGATGCGCTTGCTGCGCGCCAGTCGCGCAGTCATCGCATCAGCCGCGTCAGGGGGCAAGCCTCAGCGAGTATAGTTGCAGCGTGCATCATGTCGGCGCAGAGAGCTTTTCTAGAAGACCTGCGCACCCCGTGCACAGCTCTGCTACCCACGGCAGGCACAGATGACGCCCACCTACAACAGAGACAAGCCTGAGCTGCATCGCCGCTGCGGCTCGCTCACCGCTCTAATCTGATGCACAGCCTCCACCACTCAGCATATGCGGCTAGGCCGGCAGCAGAGCGGCACATCATGCTTGGTGGCCACAGGCCGGCCGCGCGGGCGCACTTGCGCGCGTGCAGGTAGAGCATGCCGCGCGCGCAGTCCAGCGCCATCTCGGCCGCGCGCCGCAGGCTGGGCCACACGCTGCCGTCGCCCATGTTCACGTGCTTGAACCTGCGCCTCGCAACCAGGCGTGATCCATGCAGGTCGCTGATGCCAGACATGCACTGTGGCTTGTGCGGGCCACTGGCAACGGCTCTCCAACACCCAGTCATCGGAGAAAACCTCCGGGACCCCCATGCTGACCACCTGATACCCCCAACAGCGCGTCCTGACACGCAGATGCAGCGCCATATGCGTATGGTGCTCGCCGCGCCCGCGCCGCCCGCCGGGCGGCCGTCGCAGGGCGCCCAGCGGGCACGCGGGCGCGGGGACTGCAGCGCGGGCGCATGCTGCTCGCTGCATGCGCGCCGCCCGCCAGGCGGCCGGGCCACGGGGCGCTGGGCGCGCGCGCGCGCGCGGGCGCGCACATGTCCAGCAGCGAGCCGCCCGGCAGGAACTCGTACACGAGCATGTACGGCTGGCTGGTCGTGACCGCGCCCAGGAACTGCACCGCGTGCGGGTGGTGCACCTTCTGCAGCACGTTCAGCTCCGTCCTGCGGCGCCGTGCGAGCGCGCGCCTCGGCGCGCCCCCGCAGCGCGGCCGCGCGCCCCCCGCGTGTGCAGAGAGGCGGCGTTTGCAAGCAGAGCACGCAGCGCCCTCTTTCGGCAGCCCGGCGCGGTGTGCCGATCCCGGGCGCGCCGCCGACTCGCGCACGTCACTGTTCGGCGGCGCGCGGCATGGGCGACGCTGGCTCAGAGCAGCAGCGGCGGAAGGCGCACGGCCGCTCACGTTAAACAAGTCTCACATCATGGAGCCCGGCGCGCCTGAAGTCGCCGAGCGCGACCTCGTCCGACGCGCGCAGCACCTTGACGGCGACCAGCGTGCGGTGCCACGTCGCCTTGTGCACCGTCCCGAACTCGCCCTCGCCCACCTGCGCGCGCGTGGAGCCATGTCGGCAGCCGTGGCAGCGCGTTGTCGCACCGTGTGCGGCCCAGCTCGAGCGCAGGAGCGCATGTTAGCCAGAGACGCACTTGCTGACGGCCGTCATGCCTGAGCTCCTGCCACAGCGCACACAGCGCTGCCTGTCGCGGCGGACGGAGGCCGAAGTGCTGCAGAGCTGCACTGGCTCGGCCGGGGCCGGGGCCCGGGCTCTGTTTCCACCCCGTGACGTTCAGGCCCCGCGTGTCACAGCCGGGCAGGCCCACCTTCACGCCGATGACCAGGTCCGCCGGGTCGATCTCCCACTCGGGCTGCATTGAGCTCTCCTTCTCGCCCTCGTACATGCGCACATACCTGCCACGCCCACGGAAGTCTGAAAGTCAATCTGTTTCAAGTGGGGCGTCGGTTGGTCCTGCATTCTGCACGGCCAACTGCTCCGCAATTTCTAACCAAAGGGTGTGGCGGCAGGACCTGCCACCTGTTGCAGGCGCGCCCTGGCGAGGGCAATGCACGTCTGTCTTGCTGTGGCAACCGTAGTTGCTGGCGGGGGGCGGGCAGTGAAGACGCGCGCGGCGCCGCGCGCACCCGGCCACCTGCGACTTGCTCAGCTCCACCAGCCGCTTCTCGGACGACTTGTAGATGCGGCCGCCCATGCGCTGCAGCAGCTGCACGACCTCGCCGTGGTCGCCGCGCACCGCATCCTGCGCGCGTGCGTGTTCGGCACATCTGCCTAGGTCACGTGTGTGGGCTCCCCCGCAGCTGCTGCCCGTGACGCACTCTGACAGAAAGGCTGTGTGAAGCAAGAAAATGCGACGACAACCAGCAAGGGTCGGCAAGAGTAGGTCAGATGTTAGGGCCCGCAGGTTCAAGCCCAGGGCAGTGCAAGACGGACAGCTCCAGCGCTGTCAGCAGCGCCAGCGTTGCAGAGGCGCTCCGGGCGCGCCTCCAGCGGCGTGCGGTTGAAGCGGTCGATGGAGTTGGCGTCCGCGTTCGCCTCCTTCAGCAGCCACTCAACCACCGAGAAGCAGCCCTCGGCGGCCGCCAGGTGCCTGTCGAGCGCGGCAGCGCCACTCAACGCTGCTGCACCGCTGTGACCAGTCTTGCAGCAAGGCGCGCTGTCGCCCTGGCGTACGGCGCGCCCTGCTTTTCACGCAGGTGTGCCGCAGTGGCAAGCGGGGCGGGAGCCGCGACCAAAGCTCTTGTGGAAGGCCAATGGAAAAGGCACTTGGGAGTGGGCAGCGCACAAGGGCGTCCGCCTGTCGTAGTCGCAGCACTTCTTGTCCGCGACCTGCCACCACACAGAGCGGAGTTTCTGCACAGCCTCGCAACACGCGAGCGCAAGCCAGACAGTGCTGCGGGCGCACATCCAGCTTCCACAGGGCGCAGATCTTTTTACACCTGCGGGCATGTGGGAGCACTGGTTAGTGCAGTGAGGCCAGCAAGGCCTGTGGTGCGCACAGGGGCGTGCTACAAGCAGCTGGCCATGAGCCTGCGCTGGCTCCCCAAACTCTGTATGCCGCAATGTTATGCAAGTCAGCAGCGTCTTACGCGCAAGGGCCACTGCGGCTTCGCACCTGTCCCGGTCGCCAACGGAGGCGAAGAACAGCAGCTCGGTGATGGCCTGTCGCCGCGCTGCGACCGCGCCGTGCAGGCTGTGCGCCATCCCAGCGGAGCCATAGCCGCCTGGTGGCTCCAACACGCTGCCGTTCTCCTCCGTCAGCTGTGAGTTCCGCTGCAGGGGCGACTGCGTCAGTGAGCTCGCTGCTGGCACTGCTGCTTCAGGCGACTGCGTCATCGGGCAGCGCTGCGAGCCTGCCTTCTCGATGTCTTAACGTTGCAAAAAGCTCAGCGCGTCTGGGCTCCCTCAATGCAGTGCCATGCATGCATCGCCTGTCACAGTGGGCGCCACGTACTGCCTGCAAAGGTTGGCCAAGCAAATATGAGTGAGAGGAGCCTGAAGCAGAGGAGCTTGTGCCAGGAAGGAGCTCCCTGAGGCCCTATTTGGCCAGAACGGGAATAGAGGTTATTATCTGCACAGCGGCGGTGCATGGGTGCGCGGAGCTGCGCCGCCTCTCTTCAGTCGCCCAGGCAGTGGTTAAGCAGCCACGCGTACAGGCGGAGCAGTGGGCACCAACCGCAACAGGCCTGTACTTGTCGACGCTCGCGACAGACTCCGCTTATGTATTGGGGTCACCAGGCTGAGGTTGAGACCTGCGAGCACGGCTCTGGCATCTGCGGGCCGCCATCCGATCTGCTGCGGTATGCGGAGGATGAGCGCACTGACCCGCAGCAGCGGCCGCAGCACGTGCTGGTGCCGGCGCTGTTGGCCGCACTGAACAGCACCCTGCAGGCCGGGGTCGTGCCCGAAGGTCTCCAGCTCAGCCTGGTCACCCCGTGCATAAGCGAGTGTCTGTCGTGAGCATCGACAACTACCGGCCCATTGCGGTTGGTGCCCACTGCTCCGCCTGTACGCGGGGCTGCTCAACCACTGCCTGGGCGACTAAAGGGAGGCGGTGCAGCTCTGCGTACCCATGTAGGCGGGCTTCCTTCCACATTGGTCCAGAATGCACCAGGTGCTCACCCTGCAGTACCTGGTCGACAGTGGGTGCGGCGGCATGCAGCCGCAGGCGCTCTTCTGCTGCTGTCTGAACCTGAAAGGCGAATACGACTGCATCCCCTGCTCGCTGTTGTGGGCGAAGCGCGCTGCGACGCCTGGGCGTGCGCGGGCGCGTGCTGGCTGCGGTGCAGAGGCTCGTTTTGCTGATGCAGAGTATGCCGTGCACTCTTGCCGGCGCCGCGGGGACAGTCTGCTTTCTGGCTGTGGCGTGAAGCAGGGCGGCCTGCTGAGCCCCATGCTCTTTGGGCTCCTCCTGGGTGGCCTGCACGCGGCCCTGCTGCGGGGGGTGTCCAATGCGACACCGCGGGGGACCGGCGTGAGGGCAGTGCTCGAGCTGGGCTATGCTGACAATTTCTGCCTGCTCTTCACACATGTGCACCATGCTGGAGTTCATGCAGTAGCTGGACATTCCTGGAGTTGCCTGTTTCATCCTGGCATGCCAGTGGCGTGATGCCACAGAGCTCCTCCGCCTGATGTATCGATGTCACTTGCCTACCTGTCTGTATGGGAGGACGAGTGCATGCTTGTCTGACAAGCCCGTTTACCGAGCCGCCCTAGCTGGCTGACAGGCTTCAATAACACGCCTGGGTGCGCCAAAAGGGCCATACTTAAGGGGCTTAGAGCCTTTCCATGCCTTTCAGCTCATTCCCATCTGTAAAAGTTACTCGCATCTGTTGAAGCAAAGCGCATGCATGCGGTAGTCCATCTGTAACCTGAAGAATCCAAGCACAATCCTCATGCGGCTCGCATTATGCGGCTCGCATGCAGAGGATGTGAGCTAACCAATTCTCCTAGAATCCTGACCAACCAAGTTCCACACAGACCTAACTACAAACGCACAGGCCATGCATATGCAGGCTTCCAACCCATGCGTTGTCACATTCCATAAAGGATACAATTGAGGATCCGCCATCCTTTGCGTGCATTACTGCGCTTGCACTCAGACATGAATGCAGCGGCGGGTCGTGGGAGCCATGTGCGAGACGAAGAGCAATGCTCCACGCGCAAGCGCTTTCTGACGTCTACCTGGGACGCTGATCAGACCTGAACCTTATACACTGCGTCGGCAGCGCTACACGAGCGTGTTGGGCGCAGCGCAGGGCGCGACCTCTGTCACCCCTGCGTAGCGCCGGCGCGTGCGCCAGAGCAGCAGGGCTGCCATGCCCGCGGCGCCCACCTCCACAAGGGCGGCGACAAGGAAGGTGCCCCTGCGCGCCCATCGATACGCAGCGTCAGGCAAGAGGAGTGGCCGCGGTTTGATCCGGAACTTGTGGCACTTCAAGTTTCGCATTTGACATCATTTGTGCACTGCGGATGTACCTCTTCGTGGCAAAGGAGGGACCTGGCTGAGAGACCAGGCACTTGGAACAGCGCCTGGGAGAATGTCAGGATTGCAAGAGAAAACAGTGCAAGCAATTTTACAAGCCAAAAGAAAAGAGAGAGAAAATGCTCTCAGGCCACGCCCGCGCCTGAAGCAGTCAGCGCCGAGGCAGACGTTGCCACGGTTGCCGTGCGCCAGCGCACGCTCCTGGTAAAGCGTGCCCGCCTGCGCTCGGGGTACAAGGCCAGGGGCAACTCACACTTAATGTGCACCGAAGTGTGCCTGCTGATATGCAAGTAAGCTCCAGCTGTCCTACTACCCAGCGGCCAAGTGCAAACGGCATAGACGTTGCCCAGACATATGCTGAGGCAGCTCAAAGTGCTGCCACGCAGACCGGTCCTGAAAGCCAGGCATCAATGCAGTTAGCGCAGGCCAGCATGAGTGCTGACAGGCGACCGCTGTGGAGCTACGGCACATGCAGCCGTTCAGCGGACGGGTGCAGGAGGGGCACACATGATGAGCCATGATGCACTGAAGACCTGACCGCGGAGGAGCGGGTGCTTGGCGAGCGTGCGGCTGCAGCGCTGAGCAGGCCGTGCAGCACAGGGGTGGGGTTGGGGTCTAGACAACGACCACAGACAAAGAGTAGGGTCAGGGTTGAGGCCCAAACCCTGAGAACAAGGGGCGCGCGGGGCCGCACCAGGCGCGTGGCGAGCAGATACGCGCCGAGCGTGGTAGAATAGTTGAGCAGGCAGTACAGCGTCGCAAAGCGCCGCAGCCCGAACAGCTCGCTCGACAGCGCCGGGCCCAGGCTCCAGTGGCAGCCTGCGGCCGCGCCGACAGACAGTCCGCCCCGCCCGCCACATGGTGCACTGACTTGCATCCTGAGTTGCGCCTGAGCAGCCGTCTCATTTCATGCTTGCGATGTTAATAGACGGCACGCGTCCTTGGGAGATGCATGCGCCAGCGCCCAGCGGGCTCGAGCAAGGTGTCAGGCGCGGCCAGGGTGGCGCCGGGCGCGGGCGGCACCGTACGCAAAGCCGGTCAGCGGCGCGACCAGCCACAGGGCGCGCAGGTCCGCGAACGCCGCCAGCGCCATCGCCGCGCCCGTCAGCGCTGCCGCCGCCACCAGGAAGCACGGCCTGCGGCACCTCCTGTCTCTTGGGCACGCGTGCATGCGCAAAACCACAATCAGCCGCACACTGCCTTCCACAAACGTAGGATACCCTAAGACATGAAAGTGCATGACCTGCAAAGCGTTGGAAGCCTCACAGGCACCAGACGCGTTTGTGGTCGGGCGCGAACCCGCAATATAAGCTGCATGCCATCCCGAATACACTCTGCGGGCGCCACACTGCCAGAGGGAAAAAGTCTTGCAGTGTGCGGGCGCGCACCGCGGCGTGCGCCGCGACGCCAGCGCGCGCTCAGGCAGGTGCCCCGCCGCCAGCCGGCCGGCCGCGCTGGCCACGCTGAACAGCGCGACCAGCGCGGCCTGCCCGTCCGGCGCGCCTCCCAGCGCCTGCACCAGCTGGCCTGCGCGCGCCGCCGAATGTCAGGGTAGGGTATGTGCTGCGCAGGTCCGAGCCCAATTCGCACCGAGCAGAGCCGCAGACGCCTGCAGGTTCGCCGCACTATGCACCCTTTCCTGCCGTGAAGGGCGCATGCATATCATCTTTTGCACAGGGCACAAGCAGTCAGTCTTGGCAAGAGCCTGAATTGGCTGGCACACCCGGCATCCCACTGACAACGCGCACTCCCGCATCGGTGCGCCAGCCGCTGCCACGCGCGCGGCGCGCACCCAGGTTGTTGGAGAAGAGCAGGCCGCAGCCGGTGCCGGCGCCCAGCACGCCGAACAGCGCC
>JAABUQ010012775.1_pt1 | contig 10352 bp, 7 predicted proteins | sample 5560001 | NCBI WGS metagenome assembly JAABUQ01 (sample SAMN10711888, study PRJNA513371) | rock metagenome | isolation source: Antarctica rocks | place: Antarctica: Victoria Land, Finger Mt nord | collected 2015-12-18 | reverse complement strand
ATGGCGCTGTTCGACGCCGTTGTCAACAACGCCGACCGCAAGGGCGGCCACCTGCTCCCCGTCGATGACCCGCCGCCGGTCGGGCATGTCTACGGCGTCGACCACGGGGTCACCTTCCACGTCGAGGACAAGCTGCGGACGCTCCTGTGGGGATGGCGCGGGCAGCGGATCAGCGCCGACGAGCGTGCCGTGCTCGAGCGGCTCCGGCTCGACGTCGACCTCGACGAGAAGCTGCGGGCGCTGCTGACTCGGCGCGAGGTCGCCGCATACCACCGGCGGATCGACCGGCTGCTGCGCACCGGCCGCTTCCCGCAGCCCTCGCAGGACTGGCCGGCCATCCCGTGGCCGCCGTTCTGAGGGGCACGACCAAGATCACGGATCGCGGGGCCCGCCGGTAACATCGCCCCATGCAGTCCTGGCCGGCTCCGGCGCTCTCCTCGGTGGCCGGCCATGGGTTTCCGCTTCGTTTGCACGACACGGCCACGCAGTCGGTACGCCCGCTCGCTGCCGGTCCGACGGCGCTGATGTACGTCTGCGGGATCACCCCGTACGACGCCACCCACCTCGGCCACGCCGCCACCTACGTGACCTACGACCTGCTGCAGCGGGTGCTTCGCGATGCGGGCCACGACGTGGCCTACGTGCAGAACGTCACCGACGTCGACGACCCGCTGCTCGAGCGGGCGGCACGTGACGGCGAGGACTGGCGGGAGCTCGCGGAGCGCGAGACCCAGCGGTTCCGCGAGGACATGGTCGCGCTGCGGGTGCTGCCGCCGAAGGCCTACGTCGGCGCGGTCGAGGCCATCCCGCTCATCGTCACGATGATCGAACAGCTGCAGGACAAGGGCGCCACCTACGCACTCGACGGCGACCTCTACTTCGCCGTCTCCTCGGCGCCGCGCTTCGGACAGGTCGGGCGCTACAGCGTCGGGCAGATGCTCGCGTACGCCGCCGAGCGGGGCGGCGACCCCGACCGACCCGGCAAGAAGGACCCGCTCGACCCGCTGCTGTGGCGGGCGCAGCGCCCGGGCGAGCCGTCGTGGGAGTCCCCCTTCGGGCGGGGCCGGCCCGGGTGGCACGTCGAGTGCGCCGCTATCGCCCGCGAGCATCTCGGTGTCACCATCGACATCCAGGGCGGCGGCACGGACCTGGTCTTTCCGCACCACGAGTGCGGTGCGGCCCACGCTGAGGTCGCGAGCGGCGGACAACCGTTCGCCCGCCTCTATGTGCACAGCGGGATGCTGGCCTACGAGGGCACCAAGATGTCCAAGTCGCTGGGCAACCTCGTGTTCGTCTCGCACCTGCGGGCCGCGGGAGCCGATCCGGCCGCCATCCGGCTTGCCCTGCTGGCTCATCACTACCGAGATGACTGGGAGTGGACCGCGGACGAGCTCGAGGGGGCCGCTGAGCGGCTGGAGCGCTGGCGGGCCGCGGCGGCACTGGCTGCTGGGCCCGCTGCGGCGGGGGTCGTCGAGCAGGTGCGCCGCCGGCTCGCCGCCGACCTGGATGCCCCGGCTGCTCTGCTGGCCATCGACCGCTGGGTGCGTGATGCGCTCGTGCGTGGCGGCCACGACGACGCAGCGCCCCGGATGGTGCGGGGGCTCGTCGACGCCCTGCTCGGCGTCGACCTGGCGTCGCCGGGCTGAGCGTGGGTGCGCGACGACGCCGAGCGCATCCGCTCCGAGAGCGGGTTGTGGTGTCGGACGAGATGCACACTGGAGCTGTCGCCCGGCTGATCCAGCCAGCGGTTCCGGGTCAGCTCTCGCCGCGCCGCCGCAGGTAGCGCTCGAACTCGCGGGCGATGGCGTCACCGCTTGCTTCCGGCAGCTCGGTCTCTGCCTCGCGCGACTCCAGTGAGCGGACGTAGTCAGCCACCTCGGAGTCGTCGTTGGCCAGCTCGTCGACCTGCCGCTCCCACGTACGCGTCTGCTCCGCCAGGTCGCCGAGCGGCAGCGCGACGTCGAGCATGTCCTCGACCCGGGACAGCAGCGCCAGAGTCGCCTTCGGGCAGGGCGGCTGGGCCACGTAGTGCGGTACCGCACCCCAGAACGACACAGCGGGCAGCCCGGCTACTGTGCACGCCTCCTGAAAGACGCCCACGATGCCGGTCGGGCCCTCGTAGCGCGACTCGCTGAGGGCGAGCCGAGCCGCGACCGCGTCGTCGCTCGTCGTCCCGCTCACCGGTACCGGACGGGTGTGGGGCGTATCGGCCAGCAACGCCCCGAGGGTGATCACCGTCTCGATGTCGAGGGCGTGGGCCGCCTCCACGAGCTCCTCGCAGAACCCGCGCCAGCGCATGTTGGGCTCCAGACCGCGGACCAGAACCAGGTCGTGGACGGAGCCGGGCAGGCGGGCCACGGACAGCCGTGTGGTCGGCCAGGTCAGCCGGCGGGCCGAGTTGGTGCCCAGCGAGACGGTCGGCCGGTTGACCTGGAAGTCGTAGTAGTCGTCGGGGTCGATCGCCCCGACGATGCGGGCGTCGAAAACCGACTCCAGATGCTCGACGGCGGCGGTGGCGGCGTCTGCCGCGTCGTTCCACCCCTCGAAGGCCGTCACCATCACCGCTCGACGCAGGGTGCCGACCCCCTCGAACTCGATCACCCGGCACCTCCTACCGTTTCGTCGGCCGCCGCCCGGATCAGGCCGGCGACCAGGGCAGGCCACTGCAAAGGTACGTCGTGCAGGGCGCCGCCCCAGCGATGCAAACGGTGCACGCTCAGCAGGCCAGCGGCGCGCTCCAGGGCCTGCGCCTTGGCCTCGGTCCAGGCCTGCGCGCCCGGAGGCTCGCAGGACACCAGCCAGGCAGGAGCCCGCACGGCGGACAGGGTGGCGTCGACGTCGGCGTCGAGCATCCCGTCGAGCACCTGCATGTGGCGCTCGAAGGACAGCATCGCGCGGGCGAGGCCGTCGTCGCCCACCCCGAACAGGGGACGCAGGGCGTCGGCCACTTGCGGGGACCACCAGCGGGCCAGCGGCCCGGCCGCCACCATCGACTCGAGCTGTTCGGGCGGCAGCGCGGTGCGGGGCGGCTGCAGCCGTTGCCGTACCTCGGCCCGGTCCCCGCCGGACGTGACCGGGCGGCTGAACCCTCCGTCGATCGCGACGACGGCGAGCACCCGTTCCGGGTGGTGGGCCGCGAGGTGCAGGGCCACCGCCCCGCCCCACGAGTGCCCGACGACGACGACGCGCGACAGACCGAGGGCGTCGAGGGCGGGTGGGATGTCGGCGACGACGTCGGCTAGCGCGTACCCCGAGTCGGGCTTGTCAGAGGCCCCGTGCCCCCGGGCATCCAGGGTGACGACCGGGCCGCCGAGCTGAGGGACCACCATGTCCCAGAAGCGCCGCTGGGATGCCAGCCCATGCAGCAGCAGTACCGGCGTGCCTTTGCCGGGCCACCGGGAGCCGGCGAGCGTGACACCGTCGCCCGGGAGGCTGACGTCGATGCCGCCGGGGGGCAGCGGCCCGCCCGCGAGCTGGCGGAGGTCGGCCTGCGGCGGAGGCTGCGCTGTCACCAGCCCACGGTGTCACGAACGGGGCGTTGTCACGGCGTTGCCATGGTGTGGTCGGTGAGCGATGTCCGGCCTTGCCCTCGCCGGCGCCCGTATCGTGCCGCCTGCCGCTCGCTCGACGCGTCCACCGTTTGAGGAGGTTCCCGTGGCGATCGACCTGCCCGCTCTGGCCGACCTGCCCGACCGCCTGCGCGCCCTCTGCGACCTCAGCGTGGTCGAGACGCGGGAGCTGGCCGGTCGGCACGAATACGACGGCGTGGTGCAGGACCTGTCGGTGTCGGCTGTCAACAGTGGGCTCGCCCGGCTCGGGCGGGGGCCGGACCCGGCCGACGCCTTCGACGCAGCGCGGCTCCGCGTCGCCGAGCACGCCGTACACGTCCAGCTGGGCGTGGTCGCGGACCACCGGCGCAACCCGATGTGGCATCTGTCGGGGCTCGACCTCGCCTGCTACGACCGGGAGTACGCACCCGAGGCGCAGCGTGCTGCATCGCGGCTACGGCACCTCGAGGCGTGGCCCGCCGCTGTCGACGTCGCGGTCACCACGCTCGACCAGGTGGCCTCCCCGGTCGCCTCCGCTCTGCTCGGCCCCGCCAGGGGGCTCGCGGCGGACCTGACGGACACCCCGCTGGCGGCGGAGTTGCGGTCGGCGATCGGCGGCGAGGCCCGGCTCGATGCTGCCCTCGCCGCGCACCAGCGGCTGGTGGCCCATCTGGAGGCCGCCGAACGGAACGGTCCGCCGGATGCGGCGTACGGTGCCGATCACCTGGCCCAGCTGCTGGGGGCCCCGGAGGCGCTCGAGGTCGACCTCGGCACTCTGGCCGCCACCTCCGACACGGAGCGGTCACGGCTTCGCGGCATCCTCGCGGAGGCGTGCGACCGCCTCGAGCCAGGGTCGACCGCAGCCGAGCTGGTACCGCGCCTGCTCGCCGACCATCCGAGCGAACCCGAGCAGATCTACGCCGAGGCGCGCGAGCAGATCGCCGAGGCGACGGCGTTCACGCTGGAGCGCGGGCTGCTGCCCGACTACGGCGGCGAGTGCCGGGTCGGCCCGGCTCCTGCGTCGAGGCGCTGGGCGATGGCGATGATGAGCTGGGCCGCTCCGTACGAGCCTGACGCGCCGTCGTGGTACCACGTCACACCACCCGACGAGCAGTGGTCGACGGAGGCGCGGGAGGAGTGGCTGGCGGTGTTCAGCCGCACCACGCTGCCGGGCATCACGGTCCACGAGGTCACCCCGGGCCACTTCTCGCATGGGCGCGCCCTGCGCGAGCTCACCAGCGACGTCCGACGGCTGTTCCAGTCGGTCGCGTTCATCGAGGGATGGGCCCACTACGCCGAGGAGCTGTTCGTCGAGGAGGGCTTCCGCGCCGGCGACCCGCGCTTCGCCATCGGAATGTGTGTCGAGGCCCTCATCCGGGTGACCCGGCTGGCGGTCTCGGTCGGGGTGCACACCGGGGCGTTCGACGTAGAGGAGGGCGCCAGGCGCTTCGAGGCCGACGCCTTCCAGCGCGGGCCGGCGGCTCGGGCGGAGGCAGTGCGGGCTACGTTCGACCCCACGTACGGCCGCTACACCTGGGGCAAGCTGGTGATCCAGGGGGTCCGGGACCAGGCGCGCGAGCAGTGGGGGGCCGGCTACTCGCACCTTCGGCTGCACCAGGCGCTGCTCGGGCTGGGTGCGCCTCCGCTCGGGCTGATCGAGGAGGCTCTCCGGCTCGGCTGAGCACGCGGTAATTGCGGCGCGTTGTGCGCCGGGCAGATTACCCTCGACAGCATGCCCCCCGAGCTCTTGACTGCCCTGTCTCAGCGCGTCCTGGTGGCTGACGGCGCCATGGGCACGATGATCCAGGCCGCCGACCCGAGCCTGGACGACTTCGAGGGGCACGAGGGTTGCAACGAGGTCCTCAATGTCACCCGCCCCGACGTCATCCGCTCCATCCACGACGAGTACCTGGCGGTGGGCTGCGACTTCGTCGAGACCAACACCTTTGGCGCCAACCTGCCCAACCTCGCGGAGTACGGCATCCAGCACCGGATCACCGAGCTGTCGGAGGCCGGGGCGCGGCTCGCCCGTGAGGCCGCCGACGCGGCATCGACCGCCGACCACCCGCGGTGGGTGCTCGGCAGCGTGGGGCCGGGCACCAAGCTGCCCACGCTCGGCCACGCCCCGTACGCCGACCTGCGCGACGCCTACGAACAGGAGGTCAGCGGCCTGATCGCCGGAGGCGCCGATGCGGTGCTGATCGAGACGGCGCAGGACCTGTTGCAGGCCAAGGCCGCGGTCGTGGGCGCACGCCGGGCGATGCGGGCGGGCGGGGTGCGCATCCCGCTCATCGCCCAGGTCACGATCGAGACCACGGGCACGATGCTGCTCGGCACCGAGATCGGCGCGGCCCTGACCGCGCTCGAGCCGCTCGGCATCGACCTGATCGGACTGAACTGCGCAACCGGGCCTGATGAGATGAGCGAGCACCTGCGCCACCTGTCGCAGCACGCGCGGGTCGGGTTGTCGTGCATGCCCAACGCGGGCCTGCCCGTGCTGGGCCAGCACGGCGCGAGCTACCCGCTGACACCGGCCCAGCTCGCCGATGCGCATGACAGCTTCACCCGCGAATACGGGGTGGCTCTGGTGGGCGGCTGCTGCGGCACCACCCCGGAGCACCTGCGCCAGGTGGTGGAGCGCGTGTCGGGCCGCGGGCTGCCCACCCGGCGCCCACAGGACGAGCCGGCCGCGGCCTCGCTATACGCCAGCGTGCCGTTCCGGCAGGACGCGTCGGTACTGATGGTGGGGGAGCGCACCAACACCAACGGCAGCAAGGCCTTCCGCGACGCGCTGCTTGCCTCCCGATGGGACGACGTGGTCGGGCTGGCCCGCGACGCGACCCGCGAGGGCGCCCACCTCATCGACGTGTGCGTCGACTACGTCGGTCGCGACGGCAGCGTCGACATGCGCGAGGTCGCCCAGCGCTACGCCACCGCCAGCACGCTGCCGGTGATGCTCGACTCCACCGAGCCGCAGGTGATCGAGGCCGGGCTGGAGTGCCTCGGTGGGCGGGTCGTCGTCAACTCGGTCAACTTCGAGGACGGCGACGGACCCGGCTCCCGCTGGGCGCGCGTGCTGCCGATCGTGAGCGAGCACGGCGCTGCCGTCGTCGCCCTGTGCATCGACGAGACGGGGCAGGCTCGCACGGTCGAGCACAAGGTGGCCGTTGCGGAGCGGCTGATCGGCACACTCACCGAGCAGTGGGGGCTGCGCGAGGGCGACATCCTCATCGACTGCCTGACGTTCACGCTCGGCACCGGTCAGGAGGAGTCGCGCGGCGACGGCGCCGCGACCATCGAGGCGATTCGCGAGCTCAAGGCGCGCCACCCCGACGTGCAGACCGTGCTCGGGCTGTCGAACATCTCCTTCGGGCTCAAGCCCGCCTCGCGTGTCGTGCTCAACAGCGTCTTCCTCAACGAGGCGCAGAAGGCCGGGCTCGGCGCGGCCATCGTGCACGCGTCGAAGATCCTGCCGGTCTCCCGGATCCCCGACGACCAGCGCCAAGTCGCGCTCGACCTGATCTACGACCGCCGCAGCGAGGGCTACGACCCGCTGACGGCTTTCCTCGACCTGTTCGACGGCGACCACGGCGGCGCCGACGCCCGGCTCACCCGCGCCCAGGAGCTGGCCGCGCTGCCGCTGTCGGAACGGCTCGAGCGTCGGATCATCGACGGCGAGCGCCCCGGCCTCGAGGACGACCTCGACGCAGCCCTGGCCGAGCGGCCGGCGCTGGCGATCATCAACGACACCCTGCTGGCCGGCATGAAGGTGGTCGGGGAGCTGTTCGGTGCCGGCGAGATGCAGCTGCCGTTCGTCCTGCAGTCGGCCGAGGTGATGAAAGCCGCCGTCGCCCACCTCGAACCGCACATCGAGCGCAGCGACGACGACGAGGGCAAGGGCAGCATCGTGCTCGCGACCGTCAAGGGCGACGTGCATGACATCGGCAAGAACCTGGTCGACATCATCTTGTCGAACAACGGCTACACCGTGGTCAACCTCGGGATCAAGCAGCCGGCGGCAGCCATCATCGATGCGGCGGAGGAACACCAGGTCGACGCCATCGGGATGAGCGGGCTTCTGGTGAAGAGCACGGTCGTCATGAAGGAGAACCTGCAGGAGCTCAACGCCCGCGGCGTGGCGCAGAAGTTCCCGGTCCTGCTGGGTGGCGCGGCGCTCACCCGGGGCTACGTCGAGCAGGACCTCGCCGAGGTCTACGAGGGCACGGTGCGGTACGCACGTGACGCCTTCGAGGGGTTGCGGCTGATGGATGCGGTGATGGCCGTCAAGCGTGGCCACGCCCCCGCGTCGTCTCTGCAGCCGGCGAAGCGACGCACGCGGACCCAGGTGACCGACCCGGCCCCGGCAACCCCTGGCCGGTCCGACGTCGCGGTCGATGTCTCGGTGCCTACGCCGCCGTTCTGGGGCGACCGCATCGTGCGCGGCATCGGGCTCGCCGACTACGCGACGCTGCTCGACGAGCGGGCCTTGTTCCGTGGCCAGTGGGGGCTCAAGCAGGTCCGGAACGGGCCGTCGTACGAGGAGATCGTCGAGACCGAGGGCAAGCCGCGGCTGCGGGCCTGGCTCGAGCGGATGCAGGCCGAGAAGATGCTCGAGTCGGCGGTCGTCTACGGCTACTTCCCGGCAGTCAGCAAAGACGAGGACCTCATCGTGCTCGACGGCGACGGGACCCGGGGGACAGGGTCGGAGCGCACCCGCTTCACCTTCCCGCGCCAGCGCAGCGAGCGCCGGCTGTGCATCGCGGACTTCTTCCGCGGCGAGGAGACCGGCGAGCGCGACGTCGTCGCCTTCCAGGTGGTGACGGTTGGCAACCGGGTGAGCGAGGTCGCGGCCGAGTTGTTCGCGAAGAACGCCTACCGCGACTACCTCGAGCTGCACGGGCTCTCGGTGCAACTGACGGAGGCGCTGGCCGAGTACTGGCACCGCCGCATGCGGCAGGAGCTGAACATCGACGGTGACGACTCCGGCGACCTCGACGCGGTGCTGACCAAGCAGGGCTACCGCGGCTCGCGCTACTCGTTCGGCTACCCGGCGTGCCCCAACCTGGAGGACCGCGCGAAGGTCGTGGAGCTGCTGCACCCAGAGCGGATCGGGGTCGAGCTCTCGGAGGAGTTCCAGCTTCATCCGGAGCAGTCGACCGACGCGATCATGGTGCATCATCCCGAGGCCAAGTACTTCGCCGCCAGGTGAGCAAGGACCAGGGAGCCGGCAGCACCCGGGGCGCCGAGGGTGCCGGATGGGCGGTCTTGTTCGACATGGACGGACTTCTCGTCGACTCCGAGCCCGTCTGGACCGTGGCCGAGCACGAGATCGCGGGCCGGCTCGGAGGGGTTTTCACCCACGAGGCCAAGGCCGCGATGATCGGCCAGCGCCTCGAGACCGCCATCCCCCTGTTGCTGTCCTCGCTCGGTACGCCGGCCGCCGCTGCGGCTGATCCCGGTCAGGTGGCGGGCGAGCTGCTCGCTCGGATGGCGCAGCTGCTCGGCACCGCCCCACCGCTGATGCCGGGCGCTGCCGAGCTGCTGCAGGCTCTCGCGAGCGCGGGCGTCCCTACCGCTCTGGTGTCGTCGTCCTACCGGCTCCTGGTCGACGCGGTGCTCGCCGGGTTGTGGGACAGCGGCACCAGCCACCGCTTCGAGGTGACGGTCGCGGGGGACGAGGTCGGCCAGGGCAAGCCGGATCCGGAGCCGTACCTCCTGGCCGCACAGCGGCTCGGCCTTCGCCCGCAGCAGTGCGTCGTGCTCGAGGACAGCACCGCGGGCGTGCAGTCCGGGGTGGCTGCCCGATGCCCCGTCGTCTTCGTCCCGAGCGTGCCTGCGGCCGGCCAGGCGATGGCAGGCCGCGCCGGTGTCGACGTGGTTGACTCGCTCGCGGGCGTGACGGTGGGCGCCCTCGCCGGCCTCGCCGGCGCGCCAGTCGGGCGTTGACCCTGCGGGTGATCCCACAGCTGACCCCGAAGCTGAGGCCACGGTCATGAGGCGGCTGCCGGCCGCTGGGACGGTGTGGCGCCCCTGCCGGAACGCAGTAGGCGGGCGACCGCATGCAGCCGCTCTGGCGGCAGACCGCCGCGCAGTGCGGCGTCGACCAGGCACGCGAGGCCGTGGTCGGGGACGCCCGCCAGCGCCTTCTGAACAGCGACGTTGGCCAGCGCCCCTGAGCCCTCTGCGTGCGCGACCCACGCCAGCATCGCCGCAACGTGGGCGTCGTCGGGCGGCGGAAGCCGTCGGACGAGCTGGATCAGGACCTCACGGAGGCCGGCGGTGTCGGGGTCGACGACCAGGCTGAGAACCTGGTCGCGTACCGCCACCGATCGCAGGCCGGCTGCGAGGCGCCCGACGGTCGCGTCGGACAGCCGGCGTCCTGCGGCAGCGGCCCGCGCCGCCCGGCGAAGCCGCCGGAGGACGAGGGCACCGTCAGGGGCAACGGCACGATCAGGGGCAGCGGCACCGTCAGGGGCACCGGCACCCGCAGGGGCACCACCAGCATTGGCACGGGCACCACCGACGCCCGTGGCGACGCCACCGGTGGCAGCGCTCGTCCCGCGGTCGGCACCGGCTTCGCCCATGGCGACGCGGATCGCATCGTGGTCGGCCTTGGGGTCCGGGTCGAGCAGGTGCTCGAGTGCGGCGCGGTCGGGCAGCACCGCCCGCCCCTCGGCAACGAAGGTGGCAGCCGCCAGGGTCGCCGACGATGGTGCCACCCCGGTCCGTGGCTGCGGAACCTCCCGGCCGGCAGGCGGGCAGCAGGAGACGTCAGCACACGGGGCGTCGGCCCACCACCGGCCA
>JAABUQ010012774.1_pt1 | contig 10352 bp, 12 predicted proteins | sample 5560001 | NCBI WGS metagenome assembly JAABUQ01 (sample SAMN10711888, study PRJNA513371) | rock metagenome | isolation source: Antarctica rocks | place: Antarctica: Victoria Land, Finger Mt nord | collected 2015-12-18 | reverse complement strand
GCAGCCGCGCCGCCGCCGGCGCAGTCGGCGCAGCCGCGGTTGGCCGGCAGCGCGAGCAGGCGCTGCAGCGCGGCCAGCTGCCGCTTGTTCTGCTCCATGGTCACGCCCTTCGTCTCGCCCGCTGCCCTGGCGCGCCCCGGCGAGCGCCGCGCGTCAGGCCGGCCGCGTGGCGCGAGCGCCCGCTGCCGTGCCGACCAGCAAAACGGTATGAGGCATGCAGGCGCCGCTCAGCCTCTCACACCTGGCGGCTCACCCATTGTGTGGCGCTCATTGTGCGGCGCGCGCCTGGCACACAGTCGCATCTGCATCACCCGTGCTCCAGCCTTACCATCAGAGCATCTGAGCCAGCCCGGGATCGGGAATGGCGATGCCTGACGCTTGCAAGGCGGGTGCTATCAGGTGCCAGGTGCGGCCTCCACAGCTCAAACCGCTGGACTGCAAGGCGGCACGCGCGACGCGCCCGCGATGCGCACCGCGAGCCATGTGCTGTGCCGGGCGCTGCCCGCCCCTGGCTTGTGGCGGACTCGGCGCCCAGGCTGAAGCCGCGCTCGCTCTCCGCCGAGCGCTGCGCGCGCGCGCGACCCTTGCAACACTCTGCCACCACGGGCAGCTGAGGCACGCACTGTCGGCACACTGCAACAGCTCCGGCTGGACCTATCGGCACCGCTGCTTTCTCATGTCGTCGCCGACACAGCCAATTAGGTAAGCCGCGGCTCACTGGTGCCTGCTGGCAGCGCATGCGCTCCTTTTGGCGTCGCCACCGCGCGCAAGGCCTCACACACCCCCCTTCACTTTCCTTGCGCTTGCCTGCCTGCCTGCCTCCAGCGGCCCCTCAGCAAGAGCAGGCGCACCGCGCGCCGCAGGCGCGGGCTGACGCCGCCCTCGCCGTCGGCCGCCGCGCCCGGCCCCGCCGGCAGGTCCGCGCGCGCGAAGCCGCGGAATTGGGAGCGCCGGGCTGCCAGCGTCGCGCGCTCCGCCGCCAGCCGCGGCTCGTCGCGCAGCAGGAGCCGGATCGCCGCCGCGCTGGCCGCGCGCGCGGCCCGTGAGCTGGCCGGCCGACAGTGCGCGCCCAAGGGCCGGGGTGCCCCTTGGCTGAGGTGCGCGGCGCTGCCGCGGCGCCCGGAGCGCGCGGCAGCCGGCGCGCGCGCGCTCCGCCGCCGGCCGCGGCTCACCGCGCACCAAGGCGCCGGCCGATGGCTGCCCACAACCACTGATTGACAACATAAACACAGGAGCCACGGTTGACCGGCTGCCGGCAGGCACGCCACCAAAGTGCTGACACGGCAGGAAGGTCCAGAGATCCTCAAGCAGGCTGCACGGCCTGCAGCCATGCCATATCTTGACGCTCACGCTCAACGGCTTTACTGTGCCCCGTCTTCGCGCACCACGGACCCCGGCCCTCGCGGCGCCCGGGACGAGCTGCCAGGCAGGCGGCCGGACTGGTGGCGCGCATGGGCGCCTTGCAATGCGGGCCACTCACGTAACGCCCTGCAGACGCCCCCGCAGCCTTTGAGTGGCCGGCCGCGCACCGGTGGCGCACGTTGACGCCCTGGTCGCGGCCGTCGGGCGCCACGAACTGGAAGTCCTCCAGGTCCTCCAGCTTGGGCAGCAGCTCGCTGCGCGCGAGCGCCACGCAGCGGCCGGACCCGCGGCGCACCAGGAACTCCAGCACCGTCAGCGCCTTGTACACGTTGCGCCACTTGGCCGCCGCGTAGCCCAGGCGCAGCTGCAGCACGGCCTGCCGCGCTCCGCCGGGGCAGCTTCAGTGGCGCCCGCTTCAGGGGCGCCAGCTTCAGAGGCGCCAGCTTTAGAGGCGCCATGTGTGAGCGCCGCCAGCGCCCTGCACACGGCGCGCTCGCCGGGGAGGGAGCGGGCCGCCCGCTCGCCTGGCTGAGCCGTGGCACACTGCGGTGGCGCAGGATCGGGGCTAGCCGCTCTTTTCTTTATCACAGGGTGCGCGCGAGCGCGTCGGAGGACTGAGCGAGAGGGGCGCGCACGAAGATGACCTCGCAGTTCGCGGGCTCGTGGCTCGCCTCCGCCAGCTCGTTGAGCAGCGTGCCCGTGGGGCCCCTGCACGCCCCGGCCGGTGTCAGCTGGTGGGCTCGCCCTGCGCCGTGACTTCCAACGACATCCTGCTTCTTCGGAGGCAGCACGCGCCAACAGCACCTGGTGCTGCCAGCTCTGCGCCCGCCCGGTGGCTTGGACAGCCTCACGGCAGGCGCCTCCGTGTGCGGAGACCGACCGGCAACCCCGCGTCACGGCGGAGGCGCACCAGGACTCGTTCCGCGTGGCCTCTCGCGCCTTGCGCTCCAGCGGCGTGAAGGGATGGACCTGGCCTGCACGCCCCCTCACTGGCTCACAGCGCGCTCGGCTCCCTCCCGCGCGCCTTGGGTGGCGGCAGGTCCCTCCGCGGACGCGCACAAGGCGGGCCGTCCCAGGCACCCTGGAGGGCGCTGCTGAGCCCAGGACGCACGCCCAGGCTGCCGCGGCAAGCTGAAGTGCACAGGTGGCGCACCGTGCTTGATCGCGGTGACATAGTCGCGCAGCCAGGAGATGCTCTGGCTTGCCAGCGACACGGTGTACTCCTTGAGCTCCTGGGGCTTGGTCAAGGTCGTCAGCGACAGCGTGGCCATACTTGTGCTTGTGGTCGCTCAGTCTCTTGCGGGCTACAAGGGATCGAGCGCCGCCAACTTGGCCGCTGGCTGCTGGTGAACGTCCACCCCGTGGCCACGCTCTCGCTTCTGCGGCAGGTGCGTCTCTTGGCCCACCTCTGGGGAGGCAGCTTCGTTCCTCAAGCAATGCTTGAAAACCAAAATTCGTGTGTTGGGGGCCTGCCCTACCCTGATTGAGTCATACTTCAGTCATAGCTTCAATGCAGACAACCTTACTACACCTTTTTGTGTTCCGTGGCTCACAAAGCATCGTGGATGCACACATGCAGCATGCAGACAAACACACATGTTGAGTGCGAGAGATATGCAGAGGCAGGCACGCAGCGCCCACCTCAGTGCTCAAGCACACCTCCGCCCCATAACACCACTCCATCGCTTGGAAGTGGGGGCCAGCGGGGCAGACGCCTCAGGCCTCCCACCCCTACACTGCAGAGCCTACACGCTCCTCAGAAGCAGGAACAGAGCTCGCTTGTATTGCGAAGCGTGCACACGCTTAAGCTCACAGCGCGAGCCCTGTCCCAGCTCCTTCTCCGAGGCAATGGGCTGCAGCGTGCCGGAGCCCAATCATGGGTGCACAGGGCTCCCGCCAGGCCATGCAGGCTGTGCTTCGCTGCCTTGCAGCGCCCTGCACCACATCACTCCACGATCTGCAGGCTTCGTTTGCGCCGCGGCGCATAGTCAGCCTTGTGCTCCTCCCAGATCTGCGGGAAGTCACATGGCGCACGGCTCAGCCGCCCGCACCAGCCTCGAGACCGACCTGCTCGGCATGCAGGCAACGGTGCAAGCAGGGCTGGCTGCGCACCTGCTGCAAGCCCGCCACAAACATGGCGTGGTACTTGTCCACCAGCGCCCGAGCCTCCTCGCTTTGAAAGTTGCCTGGCGCCAGTCCCGCCACCCTTTCAACCTTGCAAAGCTTGCTTGTCAACAGATGAGAGCAGCGGCGCCCTTACACCCAGCCGCTGTTATCTGGCAGGATGCGCCCTCCTACTTGGTGACAGGCCGGACTTTGGCATGCGTAAACAACCAAGTAAACCTGGTTGCAACCAGGTGTACCATGGCATTGACAGGCAAGGCAGAATCCTGCTGAAATTGCTCAACTGCCAGGTTCAAGGCGCGCACCCTCATACTTTGGTACGTCGATTGGCCGCCCGATCACGGTGGTGATGGGCACCGGGTGCGGCAGCACGCCAATATGCCCAAACAGGCCTGCAGGACCGCGGCGCGCTTGTAGCGGCGCCCTACCACATATCCAGCAGCATGGCTCCACAGAAGACATGCCGCTGTGAACACAACTTACTGGAGAGACTGCCGCACCTTCGCCATACACCAGCGGCACCACAAAGCCGGCGGCCTTCTTTGTAAAGCGCTGGAACTGCGTTCGCATTTGCGCGCCTCAGCAGGCTCACTGGTTCGCACTGCGGAGCCTGCTCATGTTTCGCAGAGATAACAGCAAAGCCTCGGGTGTCATGCAGGCAGACGAGGCACGTATGAAACCACTCAGCCAGGGCATCTTCCCAGTACACCAGAGATGTGAGACGTGCTGCTGCGGTGCAAGCTGCACCCAGCGCATGTCATCTTGCCGTCCCAACACAGGAGGCGCACCGAGCGCGCCCAGCCAGCATTCCGCGTGTTCACCACCGTCACCACGTCGTTCTCGCCGAAAGACACCACCGGCACAAGAGACGCGCCAGTCGCGAGCGCGACCTTCACAAACCCCTTTCTGCATGCATGCGAGCCAGCACGTCACCTACCAGGCTCATCAGCTGATTTCAGCTGGTCTCCAGCATGCGAGAAGCGCATGTCTGCATCAAATCGGAGTTTGCATGTATGCTACAAAAGGAATGGCAACACCGGGCGCCGAACCTCTTGTTCAGGACGATGTCGTACGTGCCCGGCCATGCGAGCAGCGCCTCCTGCGCTCCGCCGATCGCTAGCAGCACCGCCCGACCTGGCGCCTGCTGCCGCAGCCTCAGTCAGCTTTCACCCAACGGGTGTTCTGCATCCTTCATGCACCTACAGCTGCAGACAGGGCACACCCCCTTACGCCGAGTTCTCACAGCTCATCAGGCCCTACCTTCAGTACCCGGCGCAGCGTGGGCGCGCTCGCGTCCACAAAGCCCAGGAGCAGCATCAGCTCGCGCGCTATCGGGGTGCGGAAGTTCCACAGAAGGGTGGCTGCGAAGCCCGGCGCGCGCTGGCTCACGTAGGGTAGGAGTAGGGTAGGGTGGTAACTGACAAGCAATTGTCAGCCGCGCCAGCGAAAGCCCTCAGCATGCACCTGGATGCATGTCAAGGCCTGGGAACAGGCGCGAAAAGCTAGCGCCCTCGCTGGCAAAGGTCGCCCACACGCTGATGGTCAGGACGCCGTGCGGGTGCAGCCTGGGCGCACGACCCCACGCCACCTCAGTCAAAGCAGCACTCTTGTAGGGGAACAGGGGCCACCCAGGCACCCTCGGACCGCCATCACCAGCAGAGGCGACGCAAGCAGCCAGCCGCACAGTGTCGCGTACCCAAAGACGTATGATTTGTCCGGGTCCAGGTCGGCTGTCTTGTGTATCCTGCGAGCAGCAGTACTCTCTTTTCAGAGAATGACCTCACACAAGTCTGCACCCACAGGTCAGCCTGTCAGTGAAGCTCGTTTGAGCACGTTCATGCACACCTCACGGGAAAGTACGCTGCCAAGTACCGCCAGAGACTCCAGTAGCGCAGATACGGCGTCCATGACAAGGACGCGGCCGCCTCCTTTCCGGGGCCCCATATGATGTACCACAAGTAGCTGCAGCGCAGCGCAGGAGCGGTCAGCGTGCAGTGCAGCCCCTGCGAGCTCACGGACTCGGATGCACCCGGCTGGTCAAGAGCCACACTTGGAGGAGCGGGGGGGAACTCACAGCAGAATCAGGATGGTCAGGTTGGGATCTCTGAGCATGTTCAGCGTGAACACCCAGCTCGCCACTGTGGTGCCATAGAGAGCGACGCAGTACACAGCTGCGCAGGTCGGCAGGAAGCCCCTCTTCAGCAGTGTCATTGAACTGCACGCACTCTCAGTGCCTCCCAAACACCAGGTGTCTGTGCTATCTCCTACATCGCGTATGGAACCTGAGTGCAAGATAAAGTTCTACACCAAGTGGATGTATGCGTGCGGGTCTTGCAGGGCCAACTGCGAGCAAAGGAAGCCGGCTAGCGCAACCAATCCGCTGTCAATGGGCTCCGGTATGGGAAGGCCACAACAGCTCGTCTGCCACAGGAGGAGGACAGGCCTCTGCTTGTGTTTAACCCCTGCTTGTTTTAACCCCGCTATAAGTGCAGCATTTGCGTCACCTCGGCAGGGACAAACTTTCCAGTTGATGCACATGCAGGACTTTACTGCCTTTGAGTCGCGCACACGCCCTATGACCGCGGCACAGCCACCGTGCAACACGCTCCTGTTCTGTCCCGGCACACCAGGTTGTTTGCCTGGCGCGGCAAAAGCGCTGCCAGGCTGCTGCCACGCGCCCGCCGCAGGCTGCCACTACCGGCAAGGATGCTGCATGCGCTGCTGGCTGCAGCAGTACTGTCGTCCGTGAGCGCGACGCACCGCGCGACGTGCCAGAACTCCTTTCCCCAGCCGAAGGATCCCGCACTCCCACCCATGTCTGGCGCGCCCTTCCTTGCCGCGGGCGGCGTCCTTCTGATCCTGCCTGCTGATGGCAATGCAAGCATGCTGTGCAGAATCAGAGCCACTCGCTGCATGCAGCGCTGGTGGACCCGGAGGGCTACGCGCTGGAGGAGCACACAGTGCACACCGCTGACGGCTACCTGCTCGGCGTCTACCGGCTGCCGCGCCCGAGGGCGGGTAACATCCGCGCGCCCCATGCACACCGGTGCGCAGAGCCTCATGTGCTCCGCATGGTGTCTCAATGCCAGGGCATGCCTGCCTGTGGCACCCGAGTTTGTGTGCCCTGCATGACTACTGGCTCGACTGGCCGGCTGCCCTGGGTAGCGGCGTCTCGCTCGCCGCTGCATGTGCATGGCGGAGCTCCGGTGGTGCAGGAGGCCGGTGGTGTTCCTGCAGCATGCATTATTGGATTCTTCCACCGCATTCGTCATCAGTGGAGCGCACCAGAGCCTGGGCTTCATCCTGGCGGATGCGGGATACGATGTGCGCCTGCCCACTCGCCCTCACGGCCGTGACAAGCACCACTACCAAGCTGAGGTTAAGATTTGGAGGAGAAGGAGATCATCATGGCGATGGCATCTTGGTATCGCCGTGCCTCACACAGGCTGTGCGAATACTAAATCGCGAGTGCAGGTGTGGATGGGCAATAGCCGCGGCAACACCTACAGCCGGCGCCACATCACCTTGGAGGCCGCCTCCGACGCCTTCTGGGCCTTCTCCTGGCGCGCGCGGCCTCCTGTGCCTCGCCGCGGCGGCGCGCAGGGCAGCCAGTGCCGCAGGCGGCTGCAGGCAGCCCCGGTCCCAGCACCACGGCGCACGCCAGCAGCGCCTTGCTGCTGCGCCACACCTGCCCCAATGAGGCCGTCATGATGGCGCCCGTCGTCTCCCTGAAGCACAGCAGCAGCGAGCCGCTGGTGCTGCTGGCCGACATCGGCTTCGATGCGGTGCGCGCCCGCGCCCGCCGCGGCAAGCGCCGCCGGGCTCGCCCCTCCTACGCCCGGGCCAGGGCTGCCGGGAGCAGAGCGTATGCGCACAAGTGCGCATGTTAGGCCTGGGGTGAGTCAGCCAGTCGCTGTGTCAATGCACCGTTTCTCCTGTTCTTGCTGTGGGCGCAGAGCGTGCGGCGCGGCGCGCAGCTGGGCCAGCGCATCGGCGTGCGCGAGTTCCTGCCAACCCAGGCGACAGCAACGGCTGCTTTTGGCGCCGTCTGCGTCGCGAAGCCCTGGGTCTGCGCGGACGCCGTCGGCGCGCTGTGCGGCTACAACCCCGGCAACCTGAGCCCCGCGCGCGCGCCGCTGCGCCTCGCCTACATGCCGGCGGGTGCGCTCGGCGCGCGTGACCAGGCCAACGTGACATAGCTGGGGCATGCAGGCAGTGCATTTGGTGGAGAAGTGTCTTTACCAAGTTGCCTGGGTCTGCAGGCCATCCCGCCTGCGAGCGACTCTGGAGAGATGTATTGGGAGGAGTAAATACGCTCATGTAACTCGCATTCAGCCATCTGAGGCAGGCTGCAGCGCATGCGCGCCACGCGCCGAAGGTGCCTGTTTGCGAAGGGTCAGGCACTTCCGTGCGGAACATGGCCCACTGGGCTCAACTCGTCCGCCAGCGATCGCCGCGCTTCTGCCGCTTTGACTTTGGCGGCGCGTGCGCGGGCCACTTGGGCATGCCGCGCCCCTGCAACCTGGCGGCGTACGGCGCCGCCGAGCCGCCGCTGTACGACCTGGGCGCCATCCGGACGCCGCTGGCGCTGCTGTCCGGCGCGCCAGCCCGCCCGGCGACCGGCTGGTGGCAGACCGGCCCGTCCTGCGCGTGTGTCAGCCCTGGCCGCATGGGAGGCGCGGGCGTGCAGCAGTCATGCAGCATGCATGGATGCACGCGGGTGAGCTGGTGAGCTGTGTCGGCCCCGATGCGCAGCTGTTGTATTGTAGTGCCTGCGGCTGGCCTCGCGGTCGACCTGCGCAGCGTAGCAGGCTGCGCTTCTGAATTTGTTACCCCTTGCATGGTTGTGACGGGCAGGCGGGCAGGACGTGCTGGCGGACCCGGCCGATGTGCGCCTGCTGGCGGCAGCGCTGGCGCCGGGGGTGGTGGTCCTCGCCCATGAGGAGCCGGGCTACGAGCACCCTGACTGGTGCAGATTACTTCTCAGGCAATTGGGCGCGGCCGCTAGGCCCCCATGAGCATGCACAGGACACTGGTTGCCAAAAAAAAAAGGGCGGCCCGGCCGCTCACGCACGCCCAGCTACCCCAGACCTCCCCGACATGGCGCGGGCCTCGCGCACTCTACAGAACCCCGCCCGCCTGGCCCACACACGCTGGGTCGCCACGCGTGACCGCTGAGTCGCCACGCGTGACGTCGCCATGCAGCCATGCCCTTGGCACGATCGGGCGTCGCCCGGCCTGCCCGCTCATCACCAGAGCCCGCTCTTCACCAGAGCCGGCCCAGGATGCCCGAGCAGCGGGTGACGCTGCATGCCACCACAGCTGTGGGACGAGCCGGCCGCCCCTGCCGCACACCGCCTTTTCTACCGTTCACGGACGGGCGCCGTGCAGGGCAGGGTGCTTTGACAACCCTCTCGAGCCGCCAGGCGTATGGCAGATGCCAGGTGTCCGCGGCCCCAACGGCCGCCCGCAGGGGCTGCGCGCGGCGCACGCCGCGCGCGGCCGCCCTCAAAACTTGAAGCGCAGCACGATCGCCGAGATGTTGTCGTTGCTGCCCCGGCTGTACGCCTCGTCGGTCAGCCGCTTTGCCGCCTTCTCCGCATCCTGCGGCGCGCCCGCAGCCGGGGGCACGCTCAGCAACTGAAGCTGTAGCTGAAGATAGGTGCATACAAGGCTCGCCGCCGTTACTGCACTTTGCCCTCCTTGCGGTCGCCCCAGCGCAAGCCCCCATTTGACGGCACCGCAGCCCCAGGGGTTTAGAAGCCTTGACAGCGCAGCAGGGCTCGCCGCCCGCCCTCCCGCCTCACATCAGCAAACAGGGCCGCGCCGCCGCCGCGGCGGTCGTTGCACCCCCGGCCCCAACGCCACACAGGCCGCGCACTGGCCTGCCCTCGACGAGCACGCAGGCAGCGTCAGTGCGCGGGCCGCGCACCGGCATGTCCTTGACGAGCGCGCAGGCGTCCTCGTTGGTCAGCACGTCCCAGAGGCCGTCGCTGGCCAGGATGACGATGTCGTCGCCCGCGCCCAGCTCCTCCGCGCGCACATCCGGCTTGGCCACCACGTACCTGCGCCACGCGCGCGCCCGCTCGGCCCGCAGCCTGACTCCAGGGCTTGCTGCCGACAGCCACTGGCCATAAGACACGCCGTCATCGCCCGCACTGAGCCCCTCCCCCCCCGCACGCCCGGCTGGGTGACTACATGCCTGCGTGCACTCGCTCGCGCCAGAACATAGGGCCAGGGCCATGTCGCCCCTGCGGACGGCCGCCACCAGCGCGCAAGCGACCTGCTCGGCCAGCGCATCGGCCACGCTGCTGCGGTCAACACCCTCCCGTGCGCGTACCTAGGCACCGGCTGCCCTTGACATTCCGCACCTTCGCATGCATGTGCATGCCTTCAGCAAGAGTGCCCTCGAGAGGTCCCTGGCCCACCAGGCACACACTGCCTTCGCAGTGTGTGCCTGGCCGCATCACACCTCCACACTCTCGACTCCCCGCGGCACAAACTGCAAGCTCCACGGCGGCGGCTCACCCACAAGTCACCGTCGCTGACGCGGGCAGCGTCCCGGGCCCCACGGCCTGCCACAGCAGCGGCCTGCTCCAGGCCGGCCCAGAGCGCGCGCCCGCTTGAGCACGCCCTCGCCCCCCAGCGCGCTCTGTACCACACCCGCCCGGCCGTCCCCCCACGGCTCGCTGCGGGCACGCACCGCTTCAGCAAGCGGTCGCCGAAAGCGCGCGAGACTGCGAGCACGCCGCCGACGCGCCAGGTGCCCGCCCAGACGACTACGCCGCCCGCGGCCTCTATGCGGCTGCGCTCGTCCGCCCGATTGGGCTTGTGGTCGTCGGACAGTGCCATCGCTGCACGCGGCG
>JAABUQ010012773.1_pt1 | contig 10353 bp, 9 predicted proteins | sample 5560001 | NCBI WGS metagenome assembly JAABUQ01 (sample SAMN10711888, study PRJNA513371) | rock metagenome | isolation source: Antarctica rocks | place: Antarctica: Victoria Land, Finger Mt nord | collected 2015-12-18 | reverse complement strand
CTTCGAGACCTTATCCCACGAGGTAAAGTCGTCGAATTCTTCTAGCAGATGCAGCCCACGATTCCAGACCCAGCGCTGCACGTTGAGCCAGTCATCTACTTTGGCTTGCTGGGTTTGGTTGAGGTCTAGTTTGAATTCGATGGTACGCATGGATAGAAATGGCGTCCTGATCGACTAAGGACATAGTAGCAAACATTTCTTAGAAAGCATATAAGTTAACTTGTCAAGAAAAATCTTTTTGTTTAAACTGGGAGCTAAAAACAGAGAATTTATTTGACTTACATTTGTACGGTATGGTGTATTCATAAGCCTGAGACTTTATATGAAAAAAGAACAGCAAAGCCTTTCGCCTGTAGAGGAATGTATCCTCACAGTTTTAGACGGCAATGAGATGTATGGCTTGGAAATTCTTGATGCTCTCGAACATGGTAGTGGCGGCAAATTGCAACTTGGCACTGGTACTCTTTACCCAACGTTACGGCGGTTGGAGAACAAAGGGTTTGTGGAAACGCGGTGGGGTGATGAAATCTTAGAAGAACGTGGAGGTGCTCGGAGAAAGTACTACAAAATCACCCCAAAAGGAGCAAAAATCCTTCGTGGCAATCAGCAAATTCGGGCCAGTTTGGCAGTTTGGAAGGCTCTCCAAAGTACAAAATCATCTAATTATGAAAATGCATAGCTAGCTGATATGGGTACGAGTTGAAATTAGGGATTCTTTCACTATACACCAAGAATGCTATTGAGACTCTTTTTGTTCCTAGTTCTATCTTATCAACTTGATTAGAAACTTTTATAGACCAGCTTTTTGGTTAACGATCAATAATTTTATCAAACCTTAACCAACAGGCTCCCCCACTCTGTCTATTGATGACAATTTTCCGGCTTGATTCTCGCGACCACCCCTTCCAAATCATTTTGGGAAAAGTTCCAAAACTCCGAGCCAACAAACTGCCCATGCTCATCTTCAACGCCGTAAGACAATGACCCAAAACCATTGTCAAGACCTTTTGTACTAGAAAAATCTTTGATATTAACATTAATTGATTCAAAATTATCCCAGCTAACTACCCTTTTACCTCGACTATCTTGCGTTTGTATTTGTACCCTTATCTGATGTTGCTCTATTCTATAATGATTTTCTCTCCCGTCAATCAAAACTAAGAATTCTGCATTTCTTGCATGCTTAAGTTCTTTCACTTTTTGACCAAATTCAGCAGCTTCTTGTATGGTAAGAAATCCATCCATGAGTACCTGAATTTCCCACTCCGGCTCTCCCTGCCAAGTTGTTACAGATCTGTAAGTTTGTTGACGGTTTAACCTTTGCTGAACTCTCTTCATGCTTCCACGAAACCTCCGAATTCAGATGATTAGCGTTAAATTCAACTACCATTGATAACCTTTTTCTCGCCCCCACTTTAACCAGGCTTTTGTCATTTCTTAAGTTTGCCCTCTGAATTCTGGAGAGACTGGATTCTCTCCTGTAATTTCTGCTAATGCCATAAACCATTGAGGTGACCTCTGCTCCAATTCTCTCAGAATTAGAGGAATTGCAGCTTCACCCAGAGCAATAATTTGCTGATAAGCCGGACTTGTTTCAAGTTCATCAGTTGCTGAAACTCCATAAGTTTCTCTGCGCCATTGTTCAGCTAACCTAATGAATGTTGCTCCCAAGTGTGCCTGTTGAAGATACTCGACTGTTGCTGCTTGTTCTATTGCTTCCTCTGGCGTTTTCGCGTCTAGCTCATCTAATCGATGGATACTTGCTTAACTCTTTTTTAGAAGATGGTCAAGAGGCTCTTTGCCAATGACTATCTCCCACATTAAATCGTCAATAGAACTAGGAGTTGTAATTCCTTGTTCAGCTCTTTTGAAAGAGGTAAATAAACGTTCTGCGTTCTCAGGAGGGTATAACCAATAAAAGGTCTCTAGCAAACTAGAAACATCAGCGGGAGATTTTGCTTCTTGTAATCCTCGTTCCACTGCTGCAATTGCTTGAGGATGTTTCATTGTTACGATGCCTCGCCGAATCATCGAAAAAATCTGATTGCGAAGCTCACTAAACTGGGGATTGTCTTCATCTACATCAGTACAGTGTTCGAGATATCGATCAAGTGCATCTCTGTAAGCCAGAATTTCTTCTTGTTCTAGTTTTCCTTTGGCTTCGCTAACGTCTGTAGAGTTAAGAACTACTTGTGCTTTTTCTCTTTCAGGCATATGCCCTCTAAGAGTACAGAAAATATTCTGCATCAAACGCTCACTGGTTTCTGGCGAGGATTTTCTTATATCCTCAATACATTGGAGCGAAAGTTCTGCTATCTGGAACTTAATTTTTGGGTTTAACATTGTCATTTCTGTACTCATGAATCAAAATGATTTCACTCAAATTACCAAGTTGGCATGCCCAAAAACCATTACACGGAATCGGCACTACTGTGAGGTCTCATTTGCGACTCCTTCCATATGTAACGTACCGACCCATCTTGCAGTAACTGAACTTTCCAACCAGAGAAGCGCTGTTTCGGATCGGGATGATTATTAGGATGTTTGATAACTACAGCAGGTTGCCAAACACTATCCCAGTTAACTTCAATCAATTCGCTTGATTCTGTCTGAGGGGAAGTACTCAACTCTAACTTTATTTGCGGTAACAAATTCATGTCACTAGGTTTGAATTACTTTGCTTTGGAAGATCTGGTTGAATACTTCAACACCGATCGCCAAATCCTTTAAGCCCAATAGAAATCGTAAAATTATAGAATCATTCATAACACACCTTACTTTAAGAAAGAGTCTTCAGAAGATGAAAAATACGATTGAAGCAGCCTCTAATACCAACAATGGGGACGAAAGCTCGCATTGGCAAAATCAATTGTTAACTACTAACAAACGGGCTAGGAATAGCTTAACCTTTACCCGCATTTCATCCGATTCACTAGTAGCAGGTAATAGAAGAGATACAGAACACCCGTCTAACGCTTTATCTCTACCAGAATCCCCCTCAGTTTCCGAGGAAAGACTGTATGAATTCCAGCAGCACTGCACTGCTGAAATCTATGAGCATATCCGCAATCACGTGCAACGTATCTTACTTGTAGCTGCTTGTGCAACAGGAAAATCTCGGATGGCTGCTTGGATTATCAGAGACACTACACAAAAAGCTCAACTCCCACTACGATGCGTGTTTGTAGTTTCACTAAATTGCCTTTTAGAGCAAACGGCTGAAGCTCTATCGCAATTAGGAGTCAATTGTTCAATCCTCCAAGGTAATAGAAAATTCGATGCTTCCTCTGAGGTTATCGTTGCCAGTATTCAGACAATCCGCTCGCGGTTGAAACAGCAAGATATCAAAGAAATACTGGGGAAAGTTGGATTAGTCTTTGTGGATGAAGCGCACTCTACAAGCTTCGACAAAGTTTTCAAAGTCATCCACGATCGCTACCTAAAAACGGGAACTGTGTTTATTGGACTGACTGCTACTCCTTACCGCACGAAAAAGGACGAATATCTAGGTCAATGGTTTGACCAAGCTGTAATTGCCCCTCAGCCACCGGAACTGGTTCGGCTTGGTAAACTGGTCCCTTGTCGAAAATATGGTTTTGGCGACACCTTTGACCTGTCGAAGCTTGATATTGGTTACGATGGCGACTACCAAATTGGTCAAATTGAATCTCAAGGGACTACCAAAGCTGCACTTGACAGTGTTGTACGAGAGTGGCAACGACTCGCTGAAAATAGAATCACAGCGGCTTTCTGTGCCACCGTCAAACATGCTCAAATGCTTTGCGATTCATTCAGCAACTCTGGCATTCCGTCTGAGTATATCACTGGAGAAACCAGCTTTACAGACCGTAAGGCAATGTTTGAGCGACTTACTAATAGAAAAACCCTTGTGATCTGTTCTGTCGGAACATTAACAGCAGGCTGGAACTGCTTGGAAGTTAGCTGCATTATCTATACTTTTCCCACCAAGTCCAAGTCCAAATTTTTCCAGGCAGCTGGTCGGGCAGGTCGTATCTTCCTAGGCAAGACTGAGTATCTAATTTTGGATTTCGGAAACAACATAAATGTCCACGGTTCCCCTATGGGAAACCAAGACTACTACATTGGTCCGAAGGATAAAGAGGGAAAGAAAAAGCCGAAAAAGACTCATAAGGAGTGCCCCAGATGCCACTACATGGCATCAATTTTCAGCCGAATTTGCCCCAAATGTGGTCTAGAGTTTGAGGCTCAGACAGTACCACCATCTGAAGAAACATTCATAGATGTTGAGTTAGTTGAGATTTTACTGCCGGAAGACAAGGAGAAAGTCAAGTATCTCCGTAGTTTGAAGCGCCAGTACTTTAAAGAAAACCTCAACCCTGAGAAAGCTGTCGAAACTTTCCGCTTAAAGTGTGGCTACATTCCACCGAAAGAATGGCACTTGGGCGCTGTATTAGGAAAACGCTACTCCAGACTAAAAAAACGGGAGTTTGAGAACTACCTGAAATCTTTTGCTCCACATGACTACTGGTTTAACTACCAATCCAGACTTGAGTTCGGATTCGAGGCACAAGAGCAACAGCAAGAAGCGATGTTTGGGGGACAGTGGTGGGAAGTTTTAGCTGTAGAGCCGCACTGCGATCGCGCCGCCGCTAAAGCTGCCTATATCGAACTCGCCCAAGTGTATCACCCCGATGTCAGCGACGACGAACTCACGCTGACCAAGATGCAGGCGATTAATAATGCTTGGGATGAAGCTTGCCTTCACTTTGACGGAGAGCGCTAATGAACCGCATTGACAGAGTTAAACTAAAATCTGCTTACGAACAGGCAAATAGTTCGAACACCAAATACGCTTTTCTCTCCACGAAGGGTGACGGTGATCTAGCTCGGACTGCCACTGTCTCAATTCTTCTTTAAACCGCTGTTGCATTGCAACGGTTCTTTTAGTAACTGGGACAATTCTACACTGGTAAACTCTCTCTAGATGCTGTTGTAATTCCTCATATTCTTCTAAATGAGCCAAACGACTTTTTGAAATGCAATACTCGTATTCCGCATCCAAGGTTTCTTGATGGTAGCTATAGACTTGGCAAGTGTTTTCCTCGTAAGGAGTTGCTGGTCGCTCAGGAAACAAAGCAATTACATGTTCATCACAACGATCTTCATTGCCTTGCCAGACCCGAAAAACTGCACGAACAATTTGATCGGTTACTTGATTTTGGTATTTCATTTTTTCTTATGTAGAACTATCGTTTAGAAACCCCGGATTAATCGCAAAGGTTTTCTAAAAAGTTTCCTAAAGCTTACGCAACCAAGCTCTTGCAGAAGCAGCTCTCAACCCTTGTGCTTCAGCCAAGGGAGAAGTCAATCCCCGATCTAACCAAGATAAAACCTCAACAGGCTCCAGGTTTTAGCGATTTTGGCTCTAAGATTTGTGAGAAATCCGGGAAACGCAATTTTGCAGTTCAGATCAAAGATAGCACTTGAATCTCATTGACTCCAAACACAGGTATCCTGCTGCCAGATGGTGTTAGAAATACCCATCTCTCATTCCTAGTACCCAAATTCTCAACCGAGACAAACTTACAACCTGATATCCGTTCCAAACAGGTATCCAGTACATTTGCCGTTTCCCCTATTCGCTCGATGGTAAATGTTAGGAGTTCCAACGCCCGAGCTCGAAGTTTCATAGGCACCCAAGTCAAGTCATTCAGAGCCGCTGGGTTCTGGCACAGATGAGTGGCAAGCAAAGGCACAAGGCTCTGACGCTGTTCCTTGGTCATGTGATTGGCAGTTTTGATGAGTTTCTTCGTGTTCTGCTCCACAGTCTCAACTATCTCCACCCAAGTTTGACACTGAAGAATTAGAGCCGCCATCTCCGAAACTGAAGTGTCGCTGTCTGCGACCGGGGGCGGCGCTCCAGCCTCCCCATCTCCATTGGAATCGTCAAGTACCGGCAATGATACCCCAGTGCCACCACCTGGGTCGTCGTCTGGTGGCTCGTCGTCTGGTTCATCAACTGCTGATACAACTGCTGACACTTGTGCTGAGACTTCATCAGCAGCCGGAATGGTTGCACCGTCTGGGTTTAAGCCACAACTGCTGAGCTGCTGAGCTGAAACGCTTGGAACTTCAACCGCATCAGTTTCACCAGGTGTTACTTCTACTAAACACCGATCTGCATCAACACCATCAGCAGTTGGAGAAGGCAAGTCCTGAAACTGCCTTAAATCGAGGGCTTGAGAGCTATCACTCTTATCAGCACTCCTATCAGCAGTTTTAGCAACAGTATCAGCAGTTTTGGGAACAAACTTCAGCCGGTTTCCCTGACCCGTGCAGACCCCATAGCCCAACTTGGCTAGCTCTTTGAAGTCGTTGCGAATCTTCCCTGCTGTAACCTTACGCAACCAACTGATCGCCGCCTGGACTTTACGGGCAGTCAGCTCTCCGAACTGTCGCGCCTTGTCTAGGATCGCCGTCAAACGAGGGGTCAGGTCATTGCCAATAGCCGCCGCACCCTCAACGTGGATCAGCTCGACCTGGCCCAAGAAAAACTCAGCCAACTTGCAAGCGGCTTCTACTCGCTCTCTGGGGATGTAGGGGCTGGGGGTCTCTTTGCCTGCCTCCACTTCCCAGATCATGTGCAGTATCAGGGCCAGCCTTGCAGCGTAACCTTCCATTTTGGCGATCGCCGCCCGCATTCCCCGGCGCGGTTCTGCCACCCGCCGCTGCTCGAGCTGCCAGTGGAAACCATCATACTTGGCTTGGGCATCGAAGGCGAAACGGTATCTTTGAGCAGGGAGCTGGCTGAAGCGGCGATACAGGCTTTCCAGCATCGCCAGTTGAAACGTAGTATCAGACTCTGGCAGTTTCAATGCCTTGAGGGGAATGAGAAACCACAGGAAGCGTGCCCAATCCCCCTGGTCATCGTTGAAGTCGCCCATCTTGTTTTGCAGGGTAGCATCCTGGATGGCACCGACTACACTCATGGCATCCTGGGGCACCGAGATCCGCTCTCCCCCCTTGAGATTCTTCTTAACGCCACGCCCATTCCAGCCAGAGAGCATTGACTCTTTATCAGCGCCGCGACCGTTTTTGTACTCACCGTAGGAGGCCATGAGGCCGGACAATTCATCTTTAAGCCAGAGGAGACCGTGCTCGGGTTGATTCTGCTTAATCACATCCACGGCTTCCATCGTTGCCTTGTCAATGTAATACTCGCGAGGAGAGCGTGGGGGATCGGGGGGTTCGTCACCAGACTTGGGGTCCCACGACTTCCGGGCGTCCTCATAGTTAGCCGTTGCCTGCCGGAAGCGTGCATCCTCTTCTTGCTGGAGATTTCGCAATCCATCGGTAATCGCATTCAGGAGCGGGGATTTGCGCTGACCGGACTCGGTAACGATGCCAGCGTAAATTACTGCCCGCTCAATGAATCCGATGCACTCTTTGACAACCACTTCAGTCGCCGGGTCGAGTAATGAGGCCACAGTAGGCAGCAGAACCACGAGAAAGGCTGCTGCTGGCACACCCATCCAAGCAGCCATTTGGGTCATCGGGCTGGCTAGGGATGAGGGAAGATATTTATCAAGGGTGAGCTGCCGCTGTTTAAGTTGATGCAGCCGGTCGATTTCACTGCCGCGATCGCTGCGCCCATCTTCAATTTCCAGGTCAGCTTCAATGTCTTCCGCCAGCTCTTTGATTTCGCGCAGTTGCCGCCCAGTAGCAGAGGATAGTTCGACCAAAGCTGCTGTGAGTTCGGAGGCAGAGAGGTTGCGTGACAAGATTTCTGTAACCCGCTCGCGCAGGGTGAGGGACTCGACCGCTGGCTTGCTGCTGGTGGCAGTCCTCCCGTTGCGCTCCTCATTAGGCACCCGCTTGTCAGAGCTGCGGTGCTGCTGATTCGGCTTGACGTCATGGTTCCAGTACCAACCTTTGATGCAGGCTTCGACACCTTCGGCCTTGCAACTGGGACCAGGACGGTCTTTCTCGGCTGACTTCCAAATTGCATCAGTCTCTTTAGCAGGTAGGGGTGGGGTGCAACGAGCAGCATACTCATCTAAGAGTTGTCGGGGGTTGCCGGAGAACCACTGCCCGACCGCCTGAAGATGATTAGCTGTGCCAATCAGGTCGCGGGCTAGTTTAGCGCCATTAGAATTACGACCCCCTTCGCTTACTCCAGCAGCAAGCAGATTGCGAGACTCCTTGGATAGGCAGACTTCCAGGGGTACAGCTTCAAGCACTGGGACGGCAATATCGTCGTAGCGCTGATATTGTGGAGCGGCACCATTGGGGGAAGACTGCGGCTTTTGTTCTGGTGTCAGAGGCAATTGCGGTTCGACTGGCTCTGCTGAAGGCACTGGGATGGCAGAGCGCAACTCCTCAGAGCTGTAGCGGTTGTTTGATTGATGAATAATCTCACAGCGGAGTGGCTCTGACCCCGGTTTGATGTGATATGACCCAGCCAGTCTCATCACCCGGCTAGGGTTTTTCAGCGCTGGGTCAGAGCCGGTGTAAGTAAGTAGGGCAGCTTGTAATTTCCGCCACTGGTCAACAGGGATAGGTTCATCAAATACCCAGTAACTATGGACTGATTTGCGGGTGGCAATTTGCAGTGAGGGTTCCGGCAATCCTAAGTCTCGCCAGAAGAAAATCTGGTCTTCAATCGGGCGATCGTCAAATTCGCAGAAGATGGCGCGGCAGGAAGTTACGTCTTCGTCTTTGTGGCCGCCGCCATTCACTACTATATAGATCCCGTACCCTTCGGCTTGCCAGCGCTCTACCTGCTCCCAGTTCAGTTTGTCGGCTTTACGTCCGGTTCCAGGGCCGTAGCGGGGATCTTCCTTGGGCAGAAAGGCTCGGATGTAGACTGTATCGCCTCGGTTGTAACCCAAAGCTTCGGCCTGGGTGGTGGCGTGATTGCGCTCGATGCGAAGTGGGTGGGCGGTGGTGTTGGTGGATTGGTTTTCGTTTCCTAGTTTCATCTCGATTCTCCTTTGTGTTTGGAGCCGAGACAGACGCTGGCGATCGCTATTCGCGATCAGCAAAATATTGCTACAATGCAGTGAGCTAAGCCCTCTTCTGAAAAGCTTTTACCCACTGCCGGGGACGTTACCAGCGTCTTTCCCGGCATTCAAATTTAAATGATGCTGATTAATAGACGAAAGCAGCCAGGGCTAAGGACTTCTACACTGCACAACTAGAGGCTTCTCAGCCTTAGAGGAATCGGCTACAGGATAATTCAGCTCAAGGCTGCATTTACGCGGCACCCGCTCTGCCACCTGACGCATGCCTGTATTGGGAGCGCTAACCGTCCTCGAATCACAGGAAAACATCTGTAGTGACTTGGAGCCAACGGTAATACTCACTCCGTCCCTCTGTATGACTTGCAGTATCACTCCCCAGAAGCCATTCCACTTTTTCTCTTGAGCCACGACAGCTTCACGACAGTCGATATCTAAAAAAAACGGTGTTGCGAACACAAAATAGGTCTCTCTGCGTGAATAGCGATGGCGAATTCTTTTCGCCTGAATTTTGCTGTTCTGGAATCTCTAGAAATAGCTCTAGAGGGTGTCCTAGTCTTTTTTCCGGTTGAGTGCTGATTAGCAACGTCTCACCGTCATTGATTTCCCTTTGCCTTTCCTTTTCCATAACTAGTTGTGCTAAAGAGGTGTATGAGGGCAAGTGTCGGAAATAAACCCTATTCATGCTCGACCTTTAGGCACTCTTTACGTCCTCATGATCTGCTAGTTGGGCTTTTCTAGCTAAAATCCTACTTTCATCAGGTCATGATGTCAACAGGACTGGAGGTCATGAGTACAAAACGACAGAAATTAGGTTAATCTAGTGTTGAATGAGGACATGAGATATTGAGCTGATATGGTAACTAGGTTGGAAAGAGCTGAGCCTGGGATACATGGGGCAATCAAAAAGCCCAAGCAATTTATGTTGACTGACGCTGCATCAGAGATGCTTGATGTGCTAGCAGAGGAATTAGGTGTTACCAGATCTGAAGCTCTGGAGTTGGCAATTCGCGGTGGTATTTCAGATGCCGCTAAGCGCTACAAGCGCAGCATGGATTTGGGGAAGGTTAGCTAGTACATGTAATGGTTGCGCTTGCTTCAGAAAACCCCGATATTTCTAGATTACCAGTATTACTGCTGCTAATTGGTGGCATCCGCCAAATGAGGCTTGTTATGTCCTCCTCATCCTCATAGCACTAAGCTGGCAAGTTTGCCTGAGTAAATGCCATTAGACATCTCCGAAAAATGGTAATACCGCTCGCTGACTAAACTTCAAGCTTGCAATCGCCTAGACAAGCATCAGTCAGTCTCAACACCAAAATCAGGCTTTGAGACAATTACTGTTGATAAC
>JAABUQ010012772.1_pt1 | contig 10356 bp, 6 predicted proteins | sample 5560001 | NCBI WGS metagenome assembly JAABUQ01 (sample SAMN10711888, study PRJNA513371) | rock metagenome | isolation source: Antarctica rocks | place: Antarctica: Victoria Land, Finger Mt nord | collected 2015-12-18 | reverse complement strand
CGAAATGCCACTCGCCAATTCAAGCGTTCCTGTACCACACTCACTTCCTCTGACTTCTCGTCTCCTGGCTTTTCGCTTTCTGGGCTTTCCTTCATCTTCCCTGTCCCTTATATCAAAACGTCAGGGTAGAGATCGTGTAGTTGACTTTGCAGGTCAACTCGTGTATATTTTATTTGTAGGCCAAAAACTTCTTCAGGAGAAAAAACTTGTAATCATGAGCACACCTCTCAGATAGTAGCAGATTCGTCGCGTAGTTACTCACCCGTGTGATAACCGCGTTGCCGACGATACGAGATATTCGTTCTCACTGCTACCCGTCTATTGTGCTCATGGTCGGTAGCCTTTCCCACCTTCATCCTATCCCCAATGCTGTGCTACCCCATCGTAGATACTTTATGTACACGTTGCATCTCGTGAGCGCAAGAGACGACCTCCACAAAGCCAGTGTTACGTATCTGCATAACTGCAATAGAACAGTTTAAGCAGTAGTATACAAGTCGAGGTGTCTATGTTAGTAGCAAGCAGAAATATTACAAAAACGTATGGAGCGATTACAGTATTGGAAACTATTTCCTTCGTCGTCAATACGGCTGACCGTATAGGCATCGTTGGAGCCAATGGAGCGGGCAAATCGACGCTGCTGCGCATCCTTGTTGGGCAAGAAGAGGCCGATAGTGGCGCTATCGCCTATGCTCCTGGAGTCGAGTTTGGCTATCTACCGCAGACAACCCCCGATTTCTATGGGCAGACCATTCAGGACCTGGTTATGGAATCGCTCGGCAACCTACGCCAGTTAGAGGAGCGCATGCACACCCTTGAGCAGCAGATGGCGGATCCGACTGGCGAGGAAGAGCTGCCTTCACTCTTAGAGGAATATACCCTCGTCTCGACCCGCTTCCAGGATCTTGGTGGGTACGATCTTGACTATAAGATAGATACCATCTTCGCGGGTTTGCATATCACCTACCTGCCACGTACGCAGGAGGTAGATACGCTCTCAGGCGGCGAGAAAGCGCGTGTGGGGCTGGCAACATTACTCCTCCGCTCCCCTGATATCCTGTTCTTAGATGAGCCGACGAATCACCTGGACTTCGCCAGTATGACGTGGCTGGAGAAATACCTCACTCATTATCATGGAGCGGTCCTGATGGTCTCGCACGACCGACAGTTTCTTAACGGGGCAGTAAACCAGATCTTTGAGATGGATGATCATGACCACCATCTCAAACCATACGTCGGCAATTACGATGCCTATGTCCAGGCGAAAGCGGCCGAGCGCAAACAATGGGAGGTGGATTATGAGCGTCAACAGGAAGAGATACGAGAGCTGCGTAAGCGTATCCGCACAACCGGGCGGCAGATCGGACATAGCTATCGCGCTCCCCGCGACAACGACAGGTACGCGCCACATTTTTTTGAGCAGCGTGTGCAGAGCGCGGTCTCAAGTAATGTACGAGCGGCGCAGGTTCAGCTTGAGCGTATCGAGGCTGACCCGATCGCGAAACCGCCCGAGCCGCTGCACGTAACGTCCCGCTTTACAGGCGCACCCATGCAATCGCAGGTTGTCATGCGTATAGCACACCTGGCGAAACGCTACGGGGAGCGCACACTGTTTAACGACGCAAACCTGACGGTTTCAGCACAGGCACGCATCATGCTCGTCGGCCCAAACGGTGCAGGCAAAACGACGCTGTTCAGACTTATGCTGGAACAGGAGACGCCTGACGCGGGCGAAATACACATTGTACCGGGCGCGCGGATTGGCTATCTGCCACAGGAACCGGCTATCCTTGATCCACACAAAACGGTAATTGAGACGTACAGATACGGGCAGGAGGGCTACGAGGGAGAGCTGATCGGTCGCTTACTCGGTTATGGCTTCTTCCACCTCGAAGACATGACGAAACAGGTAGGGCAGCTCAGCACAGGACAGCGGCGCAAGTTAGAGATCGCGCGGCTCATGGCCACAGCACCCAACGTCCTGCTGCTCGACGAGCCCACCAACTATATCAGCCTGGAAGTGCTGGAGGCATTTGAGGCCGCCGTTATCGCCTTCCCCGGACCCGTTATCGCCATCTCGCACGATCGCTGGTTCATCGAACATTTTGCCGGCGAGCTCTGGGAACTGGCTCATGGACGGCTGACAAGATATGAGCAAGACGCCCTCGCCTATCTGAAATTGACCACAGCAGATCACGCTTCCTGAGCACGCTGCGTTTCATCAGACCTCGGCCTGTGGATACCCCTGCGCGCTTCACGGCCGGGGTCGTTGCTCCACTTTATTTCGTCTGCACAGACGATTCTGGCTCAGAGGAAGTTTCAGCAGGAGTAACAAACAGAGGAAGAGTGACGGAGAAAACGCTCCCACTGCCGGGCGAGCTTTCTACTCTGATTGAGCCACCATGGCACTCCACAATCTGTTGCGAGATGTAGAGTCCAAGGCCAAAACCGATACTGGAGCCAGTCTGTACCTCGATGCTCGGAACACGGTAGAAACGATCAAAGATATACGGGAGATCGCCGGGCGGGATACCAACGCCACTATCACGTACTGCAATTATGCAACTCGCATCCTGGCAGCGCAAAGAGACATGAATTGGCGCGCCTGCTGGTGCATATTTACGTGCATTCGACAACAAATTAAGCATAACCTGGCCAATACGCTCAATATCAACAAATCCTTCAATGCATTCATCAGCAATGTCCAGGTGTATGGTAGGAGGGGGATTGGTACCGGCGCTATACTCATCGACCAGGCGACGACAGAGCTCTACGATATCACAGGGCTGGCAATGCAGAGCAAACATGCCAGTCTCAAGATAGGAAATGCTGAGCAGATCGTTGACGAGCACTTCCATACGACGAATAGAGTTCTCCATACTCACCAGGTTAGGCACCTCAGGCGAAGCGGCGCGAGCGAGGCGGCGATGAAGCAGCTGGGTCATCCCTTTGAGGCTGGAGAGCGGAGTTTTCAGTTCATGCGAAGCCATACTGATAAACTCGTCTTTGGCAGCATTCGCCTCCACCAGTTCGCGTGTACGCTCCTGGACGATCAGCTCAAGCGACTTCGCATGACGTTCCAGCGCCTGCTGCTGTTCCAGCACCTGGCGGTGTAGCTGTTGAGACTGGATAGCGCGTTTCAAGGCCGCGACAAAGTAGTCGCGTTCGATAGGCTTCTGGATAAAGTCGTAAGCACCACCGCGCAGGGCCTGAATGGCAGGGCTGTGATCGCCATGGCCAGTAATAAGCAGTGTCGGCGTATGCGGACGCAGCTCCTGTATCCGCGCGAGCAGAGCCAGGCCATCCATACCGGGCATCTTGATATCGCTGACAATCGCATCATAATCATGTGCGCCAATCAAATCCAATGCCCCGAGAGCGGAGTCCGAGGTATCCACCCTGACCCCTTTCATACGCAGGCTAAGCGCCTGTGGCAGCGCCTGCAACAGAGCTGTATCATCATCAACGATGAGTATATATCCCTCGTTCATAGTCACCAATCACTCACTTCACTACTCATCACCAGATTTTAATGGGAGTTGGATTAAGAAGACAGCCCCCCCGTCAGGATGATTTTCGACCATGATCGTTCCCTGATGCTCTTTGATAATGCCATAGGTAATAGACAGACCGAGACCGGTCCCCGCGCCTACTTCCTTGGTTGTAAAAAAAGGATCAAAGATACGCTGTTGCAGCTCTTCCGGGATACCGGGGCCAGTATCGCTCACAGTGATATTCACCATCTGCTCCTGCGGCGTACAGGTAATGGTAATTACCTTGCGATCAGCAGTAACCAGCGCATCGCGAGCATTTGTCAAGAGATTAATAAAGACCTGTTCCATTTGAATGGCATTGCCGACCACCACCACATCCTCAGCAGAGAAATTGAGCACGATCTCTATCTGCCGTAAGCGGAGCTGCTCTTGCATAAGCGAGATCGCACGTTGAATGATCTGCGTGATGATCATCGCCTCACGGCTCACAGAAGCTGCGCGGCCAAAGGTACGCAGGTGCGAGATAATCTCTGTCGCTTTGCGCACCTGCTGCATAGCGCTATGCAGCTCCTGCAAGATAGATTCTGGCTCGGTATCCGCCATACCAAGCTCAATCAGATCAATCGCATTGCCAACAAACAGACCGATATTATTGAGCGGATTATTTAATTCGTGGGCCACCCCGGTCGTCAACTCGCCCAGCGTCGCCAGTTTCCCTGCCTGCACAAGCTGTTCTTGCTTCTCGCGCAGCTCGTGTTCACGCCGTCTGACCTCTTCGGACGTTTCCTTGAGATCGCTCATAATATGAATCATCGCTTTACGGCTGTTTTCGAGCCGTAAATTAGACTGGTGGGAATCCTGCAAAATATGCATCAACGCACGCCGCGAATTATGCAGCCGTTCAGTCTGCCGGGCGAGATGGTCGCGATCATGCTCGTAGTCGGCCAGGATATGGATCATCGCCTTACGTTTATCTTCCATTTTGCGATTCACCGTATTGAGATCGCTCAGGATATGGATAAACGCGCGGCGCCGTTCTTCGCTCTTGAGCAGACGCATTTCAAGAGACTGATTCTGTGCTAAGAGAAGTTTGTAGGCATGCTGTAGCTCCTCCTGGCTGAGTGCTGTGTAATCGACTGCTTCAGAATAGCCTATCGCCTCTACTAATTCTTGCCACGCCAGATCCATGTGTTCTACCCTCGGTTGACCTTTTCCAATTCGCGGCGCAGGTTCTCAATTTCCTTCTCCAGAGCAATCATCTTCAGCTCACGACCAACTACCACTTCTTCAAATTTCTCCAGGTCCAGAATCTTTTCCTGCAACTCCGCCTTCGACTCTTGCAGATCGCGCAATACTTTCTCATATGCACGCATATCGCGCAGGATACCGATTGCGCCGATCGCCCTGCCATCGGTATCGCGCAAGGCCGAGGCATTGAGCGTCGTGGGGATCACCTCACCCGATGCACTACGAGGATTTAAGCGTGCGTTGCGCGTTGTGCCGCGCTCAATCACTTCTTTCAACGCGGCCAGGAACTCGCGCGTCTCCTCAGCGCTAATGAAACGAGAAAGGGACTGTTCCAGCACCTCATCTGGTCGAAAACCGAGCAATTCATACACAGCATCATTGGCCGAGAGGATCTTGCCTTCTAGATCAGAGACAAAGACCGGGTCCGGCGCATTTTTAATCAGGCTATCAGAATAGGCAAGCGCTTTATCCAATTCGCGCATATCGCGCAGGATACCGATCGCGCCAATCACTTTGCCATCGGTATCGCGCAAAGCCGAGACATTCAGGACAGTAGGAATAACCTCACCAGAAGCGGTGCGAGGATTGAGACGGGTATTGCGAATAACACCGCGTTCGATCACCTCTTTCAAAGCAGCCAGAAATTCGCGTGTCTCTTCCGGGCTGATGAAACGGGAGAGCGATTGCTCCAACACCTCGTCGGTTCTGAACCCTAACAGCTCGTAGACGGCATCGTTAGCCGTCAGGATCTTGCCTTCCAGGTCTGAAACAAAGACCGGGTCCGGCGCATTCTTAATCAAACTATCGGCATATGCCCGGGCCTTGTCGAGCTCGCGCATATCACGCAGGATACCGATCGCGCCAATAACACTGCCATCCGCGTCACGTAAAGCCGAGGCATTGAGCGTGGTGGGGATCACCTCGCCCGAAGCACTGCGGGGATTCAAGCGCGCATTGCGCGTCGCGCCGCGCTCAATCACTTCGCGCAGCGCGGCAGTAAACTCGCGCGTCTCTTCCGGGCTAATGAAACGAGAAAGAGACTGCTCTAGCACCTCGTCGGTCCTGAACCCTAACAGCTCGTAGACAGCATCATTGGCCGATAAAATCTTTCCCTCCAGGTCTGAAACGAAGACCGGGTCCGGCGCGTTTTTAATGATGATATCGTAATCCAGCGAGCCGTGCGATTTACCGTTATGCACACGATTGACGACTGTCGTTGGTGCACTATTATCAAGCATGAAGAACCTCCGCGTATGACTAGAGCAATAGAGTAAAAATAAGCCACCCAGGAGTCTGAGACCCCTCACATAAACAAACGACGGGAACAAGCTCCCGCGTTCACGCGTGGGGTCGTTGACTATAATCCAGCCTCTTGCCTGTCGTAAAACGATATCCGATAGTATAGCAGAACTTTTTCCTGAAGCGCAAGAGCTTCAGGTCTCGTACAATCGTGGCCTGATCAGGGATGTATTACAGAGCCAATTGAGCAGGTGATACAAACCACTTCAGAGATTACTATACACTACAGCCTCGCTACCTCGCCACAATACCCTACTTCAGTTCTAGCCTTTTTGGCTACCATGCCTGACCTATGACGAGTATCGGGCCTGCGTTAAGCCTGTATACAGGGAAAAATGCAAGAGAGAAAAGGCGCAGTGGACTATTGACTTCTCGCTATGGATGCGGTATTATGGACCCTGCGAATAGCAAGCCGGTGTGGCGGAACGGTATACGCGTCTGTCTCAAAAACAGATCCCGCAAGGGTTGAGGGTTCGAATCTCTCCACCGGCATAGCCTGTCTTCTGGAGTCCACTGACGTTCATCTCAAGCTCAATTTTCAAGATCTTGTTCGTCCAAATTCGTCGGTTTTCGCTAAAAATCGTGGGCGTTGCTACATCGTTGCTACATGTAGCAACGCCCATTTTTTGCTCTTGACTCTCTCCAAAGCAGCACTGCAGAAGAAGTACATTGTGATCGCGCTCTGCTGCGAGACGGCTTCGGCAGGCTCTCAGTCCTGGAGTGTACGGCTGTTGGCCGATCGCTTTGTGATCCTGGAAACAGGCGAGAAAGTGGGACGAGAGACGATCCGGCGGCCGTTAAAAAAATGAATTCAAGCCATCGTTAAAAGAGGAATGGTGCTTACCAGGGAAGGCGAGCAGCGAATTCGTTGCATCTAGGGAGGGAAGACGTAATCAACGTGTACCAGCAACCCCATGATGAACGGCACCCACAGATCTACCTGGATGAAACGAGTACCCAATTGCTGGCTCAAACGCGCGAGCCAAGCCAGATGGAGTCTGGTCACCCCAAACGGGAAGGCTATGAGTACGAACGCAAAGGAACCTGTAGCATCTTTCTAGCGTGTGAACCGCTCACCGGGAAACGCTTTATGCAGGAATTGCTCGAAGATTAGTATCCCAAGGCGGAGAAAGTGGTCCTGATGATGGATAACGTGAATACCCATATCACAGGATTCCTGTATGAAACGTTCGCTCCCGAAGTCGCCGAACGTCTTGCAAGCGGTTGGAGATCCATTACACCCCAAAACACACGAAAATCTTACTCTCGGGGAAGATTTCTCGTGACGTAATGCGCATCAGTGTGGGCAAGGAGTTATACCCGAAGGTTTCACCCTTCCACAAAAGTGGAGGAAACTCAAAGACAGATCGAGAGATCCACCCACGCTTTATTTGTTCTCTTCCTCTTTCTCGCAACCACAATCATTATTTCAACAGCAATAGAGAAAAAATGGTAGCATCCTGAACAAAATGCGTAACCCATGCAAACCCAAACCCTTTTGTCTTGAGCATACTTAAACCCCAGATCAGACCAGCAAGGCCACCCAACAAAACGCCAATAGCTCCAGACGGTTGGCCATAGAAGTGACCCAGGCCAAAAAGAATCGTGGTTAACCAAAGTGCTTGATTTTGGCCGAGAATTGGTATGAGATGTGCAAATAAAAGTGAACGAAATTCAAATTCTTCATGAAAAGAATTTAATAGAGCCGATAGCGCAATTGCTGGTAAGGTCAAGAGTGTTAAACTCCAGATACTAGCAGGATGAAGCGTGCTCACAAGATAAAGCGGAAGGACAAGGCCAGCGACAATCAGGAAGACGAGGGTGAATTGGAGCCAATTGATACGTATTTTCAAACGTTTATTCAGCACAATTGGCGTCAGTAAATTTCCACGCTTGAGGAAAAGTTGATCGCGTGTAATGCCACTTCCAATCAAGGTGAGGGACATGAGAAGAGCCGGAATCCAGCGCAAAAGCTGCGATATAATCAACTGCATTTGAGAAGAGGAGCCAGTCTTCCAGAATGGCGTCAGGGAGAGAGTATTAAACGCTAATGGAAGAAGGGCACGCCACCCCAGAGCAAAGAAAAATAATGCGAGGAATACGCGGCGAAATTCTCGACAAGCAGACCATACATACGTGAGCAGCAACAGCAATAATAATCCTCCCAATTGCACACTCAATACAAAAGGGTAAAGTCGTGTTTTTTCATCTCCCAAAAAAATAAAGAGCAGTGAACTAGCGAACAGCATTGCAAGCCATGGTAAACCAATTATAATAATACGAGACATGTTGGTGGGTGCATGTACACTACTTTTACTGGCCATTGTATTCTCCTAACTATATGCCTATTAAAGCGGATACGGTAATATTTCCCAAGCTAGACAGGCTCGCAACCAACCCAACCTGATGGCAGATGGCGCGCGGAAGTGAGGTAAATCGCCAGAAACGGTTTAATTAGCATCCTCAGGCGGTTGACGAAAGTACCTACGCATAATATCTAGAATGTAAGCAGCAGAGAAAACAACAGATTATGCATCCGAGAGGCATACTGACGATCATCAACAAAATCTCTCCCCTTTTGAATAATCACCCAGGCTGAATGTAATTCAGATTTTCGCAACCGTTTTCGAGCATTTCTCTTCTGAGCATGACTCTGCACATCCTTTGCAATAATGAATCACCTGACCCGAACTGCGGGTTTGAAATGAGCCTGCACTTCATGCTATACTATAATCATGTTGCGACGATGCCTTATAGTTTTTATGAGAGGCCTTCGCAAAATGATCAGGAATTAGTTCTAAAGGGCATCTCAGGACGCAACTATGATTTCCAACTGGAGAATTGACCCCTGGCTTCAGTACTTCAAGCCATCCCCCCGTGCACGTTTACGTCTATTTTGCTTCCCTTACGCGGGCAGCAGAGCGGCTTTCTTTCGTTCATGGGCAAGCAAGCTACCTGGAGAAATTGAAGTGTGCCCAATCGAACTGCCAGGTCGTGGAAGCCGTATTACAGAACCTCCTTTTACCAGGCTTATGCCTCTCGTAGAAACGCTGGCACAGGTCATGCTTCCCTACCTAACAATGCCTTTCGCGTTTTTTGGTCATAGCATGGGTGGACTCATCAGTTTTGAACTTGCTCGCCAACTGGGTAGGCAAGGTGCTGCAATGCCAATTCACCTGCTTCTTTCTGCTTGCCGTGCCCCCCAGCTTGTGAATTCTCATTCCCCTATCCACGCGCTATCTGATACCCAGTTTCTGGAGAAGGTACGTTTGCTGGGCGGCATGCCCCAGGATATCTTGGAAAATACCGAGCTAATGCAGTTAATAGTACCGGTTTTACATGCGGATTTTGAACTTTGCGAAACTTATGTTTATCAGCATGAAAAACCTCTTTCTTGCCCTATATCTGTTTTCGGTGGTCTCCAGGATAGTGGAGTCAGCCAAGGCCAGCTAGAGGCATGGCGAGAGCAAACATCTGAAGCTTTCACCTTACACATGTGTGCAGGAGATCATTTCTACCTACACACACTTCAGGAACCCCTCCTACGAACTCTATCTCAAAAGCTAGCTCAACATATCCATTAACTTCTCTCTTTTTGCTTTTCGATTACAGATGGCGGGATGGTATCCTCTCCAGGAGTTGGCTTAAGAGTTGCTCAGGATTGGATACTATCTCTTCCAAGAGCATCTGAAGATGCGCCAGTACCCGTCTGATTTCAGCCAACTCAAAGCGAGCCTGTACATACCCCAGTTCCAGGTGCAAGCGCTGACCAGGACCTACCCTTACAGTTAGCGGATAGCTATTCTGTTCAGTAACTCGCACCCCCTGGATCTGGACCCCTTCCAGTTGCGTCCCATCCAGCCCCCTTTGCACAGCCTCATCTACTGGATAGTTCTCGAAAATCACGATGCTCTCAAACAATGGGAGCCCTCTGGGCGCCTGGCTCCATTCTTGGACTTGTGCCAACGAGCTGTACTCGTACTGGCGTAACTCTACCAGTTGCGCCTGCAGTTCCTGCAACCACGTCATTACCTGCTGGTCTACCCTGATCTGTACCTGTACCGGTAACATATTGATAAACAGCCCTAACATGGTCTCGACTTCAGGTAGCTCAGGTGGACGACCCGAGACAGTCACACCAAAGACAACCTCCTCTTCAGCACTATAGCGACTCAGTAAGAGTGCCCAGATGCCCTGTACCAGAGAGCTCAACGTCAACTGATGTCGCCGCACCAACTGTTGTAAAGCAGATGTCGTCGCCTCTGATAACAACAGTACCTCTGTAGCATAGCCACGCGTAATGGCAGCAGTCTGC
>JAABUQ010012771.1_pt1 | contig 10356 bp, 16 predicted proteins | sample 5560001 | NCBI WGS metagenome assembly JAABUQ01 (sample SAMN10711888, study PRJNA513371) | rock metagenome | isolation source: Antarctica rocks | place: Antarctica: Victoria Land, Finger Mt nord | collected 2015-12-18 | reverse complement strand
CGGCGGAGGCGACCTGGCAGCGAAGGACTCCGGCGATGGCGGCGGGGTTGACCGATCACGTCTGGTCACTGGCGGAGTGGTTGAAGTTCCCGACCGTCAAGCTTGTCTAGGACACGACCCGGCTTTGCCCTACGACAGATCATGAAAAACGCCGGGAGGACGGATTCACCTACCGACAAGGTTCGGGTGGCGGACGACTTCTTCGAACGGCAGATTGTTGTTAAAGACCTGAAAACCCTCATGGGGGTCAACGCGAAGCAGGTCAAAGCGGAGTTGCAACTGCTGTCGGCGGCTTGGGAGAAAAACTACTCTCCCGATCAACTTCAGTTGGACTTCGAGTCGCGAAACCCAACTTTTTTGGCCCACTGGACAAGGCACAGGCGGGTTTTCGGCTACACCCTCCGCGCGGAAATGGTTTACCAAGTCAAAGAGGCGTTGGAGTCCGATGCCTCTTTCCGCTTAGAAAGCGATTTCGAACATCTCATAGTAGACGAATACTAAGGCTTGAACGCCTGCGACCTCGCCCTGATCCGGGAACTCGCTTATCGTGGTTGCGAACTGACGGCCGCAGGAGATGACGACCAAAGCATCTATGGATTCCGCCACGCAACACCCCAGGCCATCCGAGATTTTAACGTAGGATACCCGGGCTCCCGTGAGTTTACGTTATAGTGGACCCCGGAAATTGGACCACCCGGCAAGTTATACTTGACGAGGTCCAAACCGAGGGCAACGCATGGCTCGAATCCGCAAGAAGCACTCACCGGCCTTCAAGGCCCAGGTCGCCCTGGAGGCCGCCAAGCAGGCCAAGACCATCGCCGAGCTGGCCAAGCAATACCAGGTCCACCCGGTCCAGATCAGCCAGTGGAAGAAGCAACTCCTGGACGGCATCGAGACCCTCTTCCAGAACGGATCAACGGCTCGACAGCCCGATCCGGAGAAGCTCCAGACCGAACTCTACGAGCAGATCGGCCGGCTCCAGATGGAGCTGGCCTGGGTAGGAAAAAAATCTGCCTCGTGAAGTCCAACCCAAGAGGGCCCTGATCGAATCAGATCATCCCCAATTGAGCGTCCGTCGTCAGTGCGAGCTGCTGGGCCTCAACCGGGCCAGTTACTACCACGAACCGGCGAGGGAGACGATCGAGAACCTGCGGCTGATGAGGCGGATCGACGAGCAATATCTCAAGACCCCGTTCTTCGGCAGCCGCCGGATGGCCATCGTGCTGTCCCGTGAGGCAGAGGAGGTCAACCGCAAGCGAGTCAGGCGCCTGATGGGCTTGATGGGCCTGGAGGCGATCCATCCCGGCCCCCGAACCACGGTGAACAACCCGGATCACAAGGTCTATCCCTACCTGCTGAGAGGAGTGGCGATCGAGCGTCGGGATCAGGTCTGGTCATCGGGTATAACGTATATCCCGATGCATCAGGGCTTCATGTATCTGACGGCGGTGATCGATTGGTACAGCCGCTACGTGTTGTCCTGGGGGCTGTCCAACAGCCTCGATGGCCGGTCCTGCCTGGAGTCATTGGAAGAGGCCTTGAGGGGAGGAAAGCCGGAGGTCTTCAACACGGACCAGGGGGTGCAATATACGGCGAGGTCTTTCACCGGTCGGCTGGAATCGGCCGGGGTGTCGGTGAGCATGGACGGCCGGGGGCGGGCGTTAGACAACGTGTTCGTGGAGCGGTTGTGGCGATCCTTGAAATATGAGGAGGTGTACCTGAAGGGCTACCGAAGCGTGGCGGAGTTGGTGTCGGGGCTGACGAATTGGTTCCGGTTCTACAACCACGAGAGGCCGCGCCAGGGCCTCGATTACCGGACGCCAGCCGAGGTCTATGAGGAGGCCGGGAGAGGCTCACGATGAGCCAGGGAGGGCCAGGACCATAACTTAAATTCGAGGCTCAGTGGTCTAGCCGTGTTGACGGAGGGGATCACTGCCTGGTATGGAGTTATGGCCAATCTGACGTCCGAAGCCAGCCTCCCGGGCCTATACCAGCCATGCGTTACGCCATCACCGACCAGACCTGGGCGATCATGGGTCCCCTGGTCGAACGCTGCAAATCCCCGCTCGGGCCCGCCCCCGACCTGCCCGACCGGATGTTCTTCGAGGCCCTCCTGTATTGGGCCCGCGTCGGCTGCCCCTGGCGTGATTTGCCCGGCGACTTCGGCGACTGGTCGGCGGTCTATAACCGCCTGCGACGCTGGATCGCCTCGGGACGCCTGAAGAAGCTCTTCGAGGCGATGGCCGCCCAGCCCGACTGCGAGGGAACCCTGCGGGTGATGATCGACTCGACGATCGTGAGGGCCCATCAGCACTCCGCCGGGGCCCGGGGTAAAAAGGGGGCGCCGAGCAGGCCATCGGCCGGTCGCGCGGCGGCCCCTCGACGAAGATCATCGCGGTCGCCACGGACGAGGACGGCGTGATCGCCGTGGACATCGCCGAGGGGCAGCGGAATGACGCCCCGCTGGCCCTGCCGGTGCTGGCCCAGGCCAAGGCGGCCTTGGGCCGGATCGACGAGGTGCTGGGCGAGAAGGCGTTCGACTCCGACGAGATTAGGAACGCCTGCCTGGACGACCACGAGGCGTTGCCGGTGATCCCCAACCGCGCGAACCGCAAGGAGCCCTGGCCGTGGGATGAGGAGATGAGGGAGATCTACAAGGAGAGGAACCGGATCGAGCGTGCGTTCTCGAAGGCGAAGCAATTCCGCCGGTTCGCGACCCGCTACGAGAAGCTCAGGGATGTCTTCCTGGGCCTGGTGCGGCTGGTCTTCGGATTCATCCACGTCAAGAAGCTCGCTCAATCCGTCAACACGGCCTAGACTTTGGGGTCCACTTCAGTCCATCTCGTAGGTCCCGTCCTCCCAGCCGACGTATATCATCAGCGTGCCCTCGGGTCCGAGCACCTCCCGCAGGGCGTTGAGCACGACGTCGGGTCCGCCGACGACCCAGCCGACCGCCTTGACCGAGGCGTGGAGCATCACGACCTGGCCGGGCCGCACGCCCAGGGCGATGAAGTCCTCGATCATCCTAGACTTCGTGATCATCGGGGGATCTTCGTTATCGATCATCGCCAGAGCCTCCCTCGACTCGCCCCCGATCGTCGTCATCCGGCAGAAGGACGTCATCGCAGGTCGATGTCGTGAACGGGAACAAGGTAGGCCCGGCGACCGACTTCACGAAAGCCCAACTTCCGGGCGACCTGTATCGAGGCCGTGTTGTGATCGCCCGTGCTCCAGACGGGCACTCGACCGGATCGGAGGATGTCGTCTGCGACAAGGAAAGCACACGCCGTCGCCAGCCCCCGGCCCCTCCATGATTCCACCGTGACGACGCCCACGTCGGCATGCCGCTCGGTCTGGGCCGTGGTGCAGGCCAGGGCGACCAGACCACCATCGACCATGGCCCCGGCGGCGACCCCCTCGTCGAGCAGTCCACCGAACGACCCGAAGCCCAAGGCCATATCCCGGAGGTCCGCAGGTGCGTCCTCCAGGAGGGCCTGGTCATCTCGTGTGAGCGATCGGACGGCGGGATGGAGTAAGCCGGCGACGGGCCGGTCGAGCGTGTGGTAGACGTCATCGACCTGGCGGACGTCTCGCCCCATGTCGGTCTCCATGAGGGGACCGAGATGGCGAGCGGCCTCGACGTCCACGTTGATGCAGGTCCAGCCCTGGAGACGTCGGAGGATTGACCAGATCGCCCCGACGTCTGTCCCGTACGCCATCGGCTCCTCGGGCAGGCGGCTCGGTTGGATCACGACGGCATCGGGCCGACCCGGCTCGCCCAGGGCGTAGGCCGAGCACAGTCGTCGCCTCAGGAGGTGGAGGGAGATCGTCGTCTCGGGCGTGTCGCCGAGCCAACCGGCCAGGACGTCGCACCCTGCTGAGTCGAAAGCGATGGCCCGGTGCGTTGGCACTCTCGTACTCTCCCAGGTTTCATGACATCAAGGCGAGCAGTCCGGTTTCAACGCCCTCGTGGCGATGTACGAGGGGATGTGCTCACCGAGAACGGACTCCGGGTCGATGTCCTCGTAGAAGCCCGCCAGCACGAACCCGGCGGCGATCTGGCCCCCGATCTGGTCGCCGAGGGTGTAGCCGAACTCCAGCGGCCTGCCTTCCCCGGCAAACCTGGCACGCTCCTCCTCGGTCGGGCTGTCGAGGTCCGAGTAGGGGATGCGGTGGGCGACTCGAAGCTCGCCCCGCTCCAGGGCGATGTCGTCGAAGAGATACTGGACGGGGTTCATGAAGCCGGCCAGGAGCGAGCCGCCGGGCCGCAGCACCCGGAATGCCTCCCGCCAGACCGGCCTGACGTCCGGTGCGAAGACGTTGGAGACGGGGTGGAAGATCAGGTCGAAGCGGGCCTCGCCGAAGGCGGACTGGTCGGCCATGTCTCCCAAGACCGTCTCGATCGCCAGGCCCTCCCGCTCGGCGACCAGCCGGTCCTGGGCAAGCTGGCCGGGGCTGTTGTCGAAGACGGTGACGTTGGCCCCGGCGGCGGCGAGGATCGGCCCCTGCTGCCCGCCCCCGCTCGCCAGGCAGAGCACGTCGAGTCCAGCCGGTGGAGGGAACCAGTCGGCGGGGACGGGCTTGGTCGGGGTCAGGACGAGCGACCAGTCGCCTCTCCTGGCACGAAGGACCTCATCGGGTCCGACCGGGACCGTCCAGCGGTTGCCACGCTCGACCTGGCGATCCCAGGCGTGTCGGTTGTAACCCAGGATGTCGCCGCTCCCTCGGAGTCCGTCCATCATGCGAGGTCTTTCCTGAACAGGACGAGCCTGGCCGTCTCCTCGTAACCCAGAGCGCCATGGGCCTGATGGCTGACGCCATTCCAGAGTTCAGCGTCGGAGGCCATCTGGCGGCATCCCTTCGACCTCGCCCACTCTTCCGCCGCCTCGACCAAGGCCCGCCCGACACCCTCACGCCTCACGTCCTCATCGACGTACCAGCCCTCGATGTAACCTACGGCCCTCGGCTCGCAGCCGATCGCCCAGGGGCGGATCGCCGCCTCCAGGAAGCCGCACGGCCCTCCTTCGAGCCGCTCGGCGAGGAAGACCGTCTCGGACTCGCTCTCCAGGATCTCGGCCATCTCCCGGACTTGCTGGTCGTCGGGGCAATCGTCCCACAGCAATCGTCGCATTCGGAGCCACTCGGCATGTTCCGCCGGACCCGCACCCCGGATCGAGACTCTCATGACGTTCGCCCCGCCGGCTCGCCGCCGTCCGGCCCGTAGAACATCACCCAGACGGCCAAGTCGTCGGTGAACTCCTCGAAGCGGTGCTCGACGCCCGCCCTCACGAACAGCAGGTCGCCGGGGCCGAAGCGGTGCCGGTCCGTCCCGTTAATGAAACACCCCTCGCCCCGGACCACGACGTACACCTCATCCCGGCGGTGCGGCGTCTGGGCATCGACCCCACGAGGGGCATACAACTCGACGCTGAGACACCCATGCTCGTAGGCCAGGATGAAGGGCTTGCCGTCGGGCGTCGGGAGTTGATCGCTCCATGCGGCGAGTTCGCCGTGGAAGCCGCCCCTCGAATTTGTCATGGCCGTTCGTCCCTCCTCGTCGTCACCAATCCCCGTTGATCCGTCCGAGCAGACCAGACACCGGCGAGGTCCGCAACTCGCCGGGTCCCGCTCACCTCGGTCTCGATCGGCGTCGGCCGACGACCCACCGCAGGACCGTCCCAACTCGGACGGAACCCAATCGGTCGAAACTCACCAGTGAGCCTTGACGATTAAATCTTAATCGATAAAATTTAAATCGTTCACCCTTCCACGACGGAGATCCCGATGAAGCGCAAATCAGCGAAGATCGCCAGTCCCGAGATGCAGGACGATGCCGGGCCGGTCGAGGACGCCTTGTCCCACCCCCTCCGTGTCCGAATCCTGGGCTGGATGAGGCACCAGCCGGAGAAGACCCAGAGCGAGGTCGGCAAGGCGTTGGCGCTCTCGAATGCGGCGGCACGCTACCACCTCAAGGTCCTGGAGGGGGCCAACCTCGTGAACTTTCGGGGGACCCGCCCCGGCCCCAATGGCATCACGGAGAAGCTGTACGCCTACAACCCCGAGGTCTGGGAGCGGATCTCCAAGCAGCCAGACCGGGCCGAGAAGCAGGAGTTCATGCTCGACTACACGTTCGCCTCGATCCACGAGATCCACCGCAAGGCGGTGGGCATGATCAAGTCGGGCTGGGAGCCCGCCTTCGTCGCCGGGAGCGTCGGGGCGTTCGCCACGCCGAGCGAGGTCGAGGCCCTCAGGACCCGGCTGGGATCGCTCGTGGAGGACTTCTGCGGGCGGCACAAGGACCCGGAACGTGCCGATGTCGTGCCCGTGGCCGTCACCTTCGCCGTGCTCCCCTCGTCGGAGGCGGATGCCAAACGCTGGGCGGGCGAGTGTATCTTCGAATGGCGGGGCCGGGGCTGAGCGGCGGTCTTCCTCGGGTGGACTTCCCATCACGACGCCGCCAGGAGGGCCTGGACTGCCGAGCAGTGGTCCTCGATGTACCAGGACGATTCGGCCCCGCCGGGAGAGGCTCCCACCTCGGCGACCATCCAGATCAAGTGCTGGAGGCAGGCCACTTGCGGGACGGCATCGAGTTCGGCCTGGGAGAGGGTGCCCACCTCGGTGTACCCGGCCAGCCACGCCTCCCATGAGCGGGCCGCTCCCGCCGGGTTGTCCCTCCACGGCATCCAGCGGAAGGCCGTCGCCAGGTCGATGGTGCGAGGGCCTTCTCCGGCCTCGGCGAAGTCGATGGCCCGCAATCCTTGGCGACCACCCAGCAGGTTTCCGGGCCAGAGGTCCCCGTGGACGGGCTGGGTCGCCGGGGCTCCCTCCCAACAGCGTATGATCCGCTCGGAAGCATCTTCCAGCATGGCCCGGAAGCTCGGCGTCGAACGAGCCAGCCCCAGAGCCCGCCCGAGGACCGTCCCTGGGTCGTCCCGAAGCCATGGGCTCGGCAGTGGAGCGGGAGGACACCAGTCCCGGCAGGCGGCGTGCATCACGGCCACGTACCGGCCCCAGGATCGGGCGACATCGGCATCGAAAGGCACCGGCAACGGCGAGTCCGGGTGGAAGTGCGAGAGGATCATTGGCATGCCACTCGGGGGAGAGGCGAAGGGCTCGCCCGAGGCGGTGCGGACGACCTCCTCGACGACGACGCCCGCCGAGCCGAGGTGGAGGGCGAGTTCGGAGATGTATGCGGCCCGTGGGAGGGCGTCCTCGCCGGAGAAAAGGCGGGCCACATAGCGGCGACCGCCCGCTCGCAGCATGGCGATGGCGGGCGATTCGTCCTCCTTGACCCAACGCCAGTCCCCGACAGGGCCGAGGCCGTAGGGACTCGCCATCTCGACCATGATTCGGGCCGTCCCCTCGATCGTCTCGCCCACGACACACTCCTGGTCGATCGGCGTCCGCCACGATGCCCGAGCGGTGACGCCCGCCGGTCCGGCCCTCACCGGGGCCGTCGGGGTCCCGATAGTTCGGCTTTGGCGGCGACACCACCTGGCTCACGGCCGCTCGCCGCCCTCGACGGGCCTCATCGCTCGGTCCAACTCGGTGGGACGACATGCTCCTGGGGCCATGGGCCTGATTTCCCTTCATCTCAGCCTCTCGGGGCCGCACCTCGGGGAGATCCTGGCCGGAATCACGCCTCTTCGTCGTGTCCCGAAGCGAGCCCGTCGATGGCGGCGGCGTCGAGCCGGCACAGCCTGGTGCGCTCACGGACCGCCGCCCCGTTCCGCCGATAGAATGCCAGGCCACGCTCGTTGGTGACCGCCGCCGTCCACTCGATCCGCCCGCAACCCCGCCGCCGTGCGAGGTGGGCGAGCCGGGTGAGGATGGCCCTGCCGACGCCACGGCTCCGCACGTCGGCGTCCACGTACAGGTCGTCGAGCCAGAAGCCGGGGCGGGCCAGGAAGGTCGAGTAGGAGAAGAAGTAGGAGGCGAAGCCGACCGCCCTGCCGTCGATCTCGGCGAGCAGGACGTGGGCCAAGGGCGGGTCGCCGAAGATCGTCCGCAGGAGCGACTCCTCGGTCGCCTCCACGGCGTCGGCGGCCCCGTCGAACCCGGCCTTCTTCTCGATGAACCTGAGAACGAGCGGGATGTCCTCCCGCACCGCCTCCCTCAATTGCACGGCAGCCTCGGCCATGACGTCACTCCCCCAGCGGACGTTCCAACAAACCCTCGGCCATCAGTTCGGCGATCGCCTGCGAATCCTCGTCCGACCTCCCGGACAAAGCCCGGCCCACCCTCCTTCGCCTCTCCTCGGGTTGGTTCTGAGACAGCTTCCACTTGCCCTCCAGCCGGGTGATCTTGATGCGGAACCCCACGATCGCCTTGAGCATCTTGTCTACATGCGGCTCAGACTCGCCGAAGCCCCAGGGTTCGGACCTGGGGCTCTCGAAGGTCGAGACCGATCGACGAAGGATGTCCAGCAGACCGTCCCGGTCCTCGACGACGTGGAAGGTGCCGTAGGCGTGGACGGCGACGTAGTTCCAGGTCGGGACGGTGCCCACCTCCTCGTACCACGAGGGCGAGACGTAGGCGTGCGGACCCGAGAAGACGGCCATCACCTCACCCCGGACTTCCCGCCACTGCGGGTTGGCCCTGGCCATGTGCCCGAGGAGCAGGCCATGCGGACCGACTCCGGCGTCGAGTAGGAGAGGCAAGTGGCTGGCGACCAGGCCGCTCTCACCGTGCGACGTCAGGACGGCGAAGCTGTTCCGCCCCATGAACTCGTGGAGCTTGGCCGTGTCGGTCTCGGCGAAGGCGGCTGGGACGTACATGGCTCGACCAACTCCTCCATCCTACCTACCGTTCGTAGTGGTGCCTGTCAACGCCGTCGAAAGCAACCCGTGTTGCGGCAGCACCGCTTGAACAGGAGGCCGCTCCCGCAGGGGCACGGGTCGTTGCGGCCGAGCTTCTCGTGGAGTTCCTTGTCGCCGTGGACGACACGGCGGCCCCGCTTGACGTGGGCCTCGCTCAGGGTAGCCTCGACGCCGCTTGGACATGACCTCGAAAGGAGCACTCGTCTTCGGGGAAGTCAGGGCGCATATCACACCTCCTCGCTCTCAGGCACGGCCTTGAAGGACGGAGCACGAACGGGGACGGCCCCGTTCCGGCCCGTCTCCGAAGGAGGACAGGTCGAACGCCTTCGAGGTTCGGGGGAGGGATGACCCTCCCGGAGGTTGAGACCCGACAGGCCGCTCAGTCGAGTTCGACGCCTTGCTCCTCGAACCACCGGGCCAGCCCCGCCTCCAGGACGGCCATCGCCTCGGCCAGGGTGTCGGGCTTGTCGTCCTCGAAGTCCATCCCACCGTACCCGATCGCCCGGACCACGAACCCGAAGCTCTCCTGGTCGCCGATCTCGATATAGCCGCAGCCATCGACGTACCGGGCGATGGCCGGGAACGTCGCCTCGACCTCCGACTGTGCTGAGGTCGGCTTGACCATCCCGGCCTTCCTTGTTCCTTGCGAGCCGGGAAGAGTTCCCGCCACTGGTGGTGCCCCCTCAGGCGGACGAGCTTGGGACGTCTGGCATCTCCGTCCAGCGGTCGCCTCATGGCGTGAGCCAGGAGCGTGGCGAGATCGTCGACCGAAGGTCTGCCCTGTACGGGCCGATCGCTCAGGAGCGAAGCATCTCCCTCGGTGACGACCATCCCGAGGTAGTGTGTCGTGTTCTGCATGATTGGTTTGGGCAACGCCTGGAAGTCGGCCTCCCACACGCTATCGCTGTGGATGAGACGCTTCAAGCGACTCTTGACGAAGGCCACGCCCTTGCCGAGCTTGAGCTTTTCCTCTTCAGCCACGGTCACGCCTTTGCCTTTCCCTCGGCCCGTTCCGCCTCGAATTCGGACTCATCGCCCTGGTGGATGACGATCATGCCGTTCAGTTTGTCCTCCCAGAGGCCCGCCCAGCCACGGCCTGTCAGCGGCGTACCATCAGCGCCATCGCCACCTTCCCACGAGAATTCCGCCGCAGGCTGGCCATCCCGCATACCCTCTCGGAAATCGAGGATGCCCTGGACGTAGCCGAACTGGAAGGAGCCACCCCCTTTGTCATCGAACTCGATATAGGCTTGGACCTCCTCGTTGAGGTAATCCTCGTCCCACAGGCTCATCGAGACGATGTGCCAGCGACCGAGCAACGGTGACTTGGGCTTCGACTTCTTCTTGGCCATCGTCTCTCCCTCGGCCTCAGCGATAGTTGCCGAACCAGTACCCCTGATCCCCAGGGCCAGCGCACACTTAAGTGTTGGCATCAAAGAACTTCGGAAGAGCGCTCCCTGGGAACAAGGGCGAATTCGTGGGTTTTCGGGGATTTAGGGGCGGCTGTGAATGCCCAGTGTTTGCCGCTCTCCCCGAC
>JAABUQ010012770.1_pt1 | contig 10357 bp, 3 predicted proteins | sample 5560001 | NCBI WGS metagenome assembly JAABUQ01 (sample SAMN10711888, study PRJNA513371) | rock metagenome | isolation source: Antarctica rocks | place: Antarctica: Victoria Land, Finger Mt nord | collected 2015-12-18 | reverse complement strand
GCGCCGGGCGCTACCAGCCGACCTCCACCGGGCCGTTCGTATCGTCGTCCGCGGTCGCGCCCGGCCATCTCGCGGTGGCCGTCCACCCCTACGGCTACGACACGCAGGCGCAGACCCAGTGGCGCAACTTCTACGCGACCAGAAACAACAAGGGGCAGCCCTACGGGTGGGCGGGCCCGTGCCTGGACCTGGGCGACATGTACCGGACGTGGACGCACGCGGGCACGAACACGCTCGCGCCGGGCAGCGAGTCCGGTCCCACCGGGCACCGCTCCCGCTACGACGGGGTCGCGTACGACTTCACCCAGTTGCCGCTCCTCTTCACCGAGTACAACTACGAGTCGAGCGATCCAGCTGCAAGCGGGCTCCAACAGCGCAATCCGGTCGCGGAGGGCGCGGGCATCGCCGACCTGTTCACCTGGATCTACAACCATCGGTGCCTGACCTCCTACCAGGGGCGCACGTGCGACGCCGCGCAGCAGATCGTGCCCGCCAACAGCGTGCTGCGCGTCGCCGTCTTCAAGGGGGCCGACGGCACCGACAACGACCTGGGCGTCTTCACGCTGACCGGCGGCGACAAGGTGCTGCGGCTGAGCGCGTGCGCAACCCGCAGCGGGAAGCTGGGGACGCAGACGACGACGGTGGGCAGGATCTACGCAGCGCTGCTCGACGACCGGTGCTACAGCTACCCCACGATCGGCTACTCCCATTAGCTTTAGCCCAGATCCCGGCTCCCATGGGCGTCGGGCGGATGGGCGGCGGCACGGATGACAACGGCCACAGTCATCCCGAGGATAGGGGAATGACAACAAGGGTACAAGGAGGTGCGACATGGATAATGCGCGGGACAGAACTGATCACGGGAGGCAGCCGGTCGCTGTCGGTGCGGTGTGTCTGGCGTGCCTGACGCTCCTGGCTAGCACGCGCAGCCCCTCTTTGAGTGCGTCGCACCCGCGCGGTGCGGGGCTTAGGCCGCTAGCCATCGATGCCCCAGCGGCACCCCGTCCCCGCCGCTTGATCTCTCGCCGGGCCGGCGCCAACCTGGGAGGCGCGCGTCAGGTGATGGACATGCCCTCCGCCTCGCCTCTGCTGCGCACGGTGCGGCTGGGCGCCTTCCCGCAGTCCTTCCTCATCGACGACCCCGCCCGGCGCTTCGTGGTCCTCCAGTCCACAGGGCAGGACGGGTACTCAGGCGACTATTTGGTGCTGACCGTGCTCGACGCGCGCACGGGCGCCCCCCTGCGCACGGCCTCCCTGCGCGTCCCGTACCCCACAGAGCTCCTCTCGAACAACGTGGTCGTAGAGGTGGCGGTCGACCCGCGCAGCGGACGCCTGCTGGTGGCCACCGCCGACAGGCCCGGCGCGCCCGGGCGCCTGGAGATCCGCGACCCGCGCACGCTGGCGGTGGTTGCCACGCGCCGCCTCCATCTGGCCTCGGCGGGCGGGGGCATGCTCGCCGACGCCCGCCTCGGCCGCCTGTTCATCCTCGACGGCGACAGCAAGATGAACGTGCTTGACGTGTTCGACCTGCGGACGGGCGCCCTGCTGCGGACCGTGCGCCTGCCGGCGGGGAACGACATCGGGGAATTCGCTCTCGCCGCGCGCGCTGGGCGCCTGTTCGTCGGGAGCCGCGTCCTCGACGCGCGCAGCCTCGCGGTGGTGGCCACGATCCCCCTCGGCCGCCTCAGCTATCACGGCGAGGCCAGCAATGCCGGCGGCTCCTACGCTGTGGACGAGGCGGCGGGGCGCGTCGTGACCTCGCAGACGAGCACCGGTCCGCTGCCTATGACGCGGGTGAGTATCATCGACGCGCGCAGCGGGGCGGTGCTGCATACCATCGACGATGTCTGCATTAGTGGGGAGATCGCCCTCGACACCGTCGCGGGCCGCATCGCGTGCCTGGACAGCACCAGGCTCGGCGAGACCGAGTCCGATGTCGGCGTCGATATCCTCGACACGCGGAGCGGGCGCCTCCTCCATCAGTACGAGATCGGCCATCTTGTCGGAGCCTCAGCCGCGATCAACATGGACGCGCGCCATGGCCGCGCGATCGTCGTCCTCGCGGTCAACAACGGGCCGGGCTACGCGGACGGGATCACGGTGGTGGACCTGGGCAGCGGGCGGGGCACCGACAGCCCCGTGGATCTCGGCCAGGGACCTCCAGACATCGCGGTGGACGAGGCGACGGGGCGGACGTTCGTGGTGAACCAGGGCGACAAGACGATCAGCGTCCTCGACACCGCGCGCCTGCCTTGACAGCCTCGCACGCGGCGGCGACAGTGACGCACATCCACGACCGGGGCGCGACGCTGCCGATAGCCTCCTTTGGGATCGGCAACGAGGTCGACGCTGGCTATCCGAAGCCCTACTGCACCGGGACACCCAACCAGAACGAGCCGCCCGCGGCGGGCGCCTTCATGCCGCAGGACAACACGGCCAACGTCTTCATGGCCGGCCAGTCGATCAACGGGGCGCGCGGCGCCGGGCGCTACCAGCCGACCTCCACCGGGCCGTTCGTATCGTCGCCCGCGGTCGCGCCCGGCCATCTCGCGGTGGCCGTCCACCCCTACGGCTATGACACGCAGGCGCAGTCCCAGTGGCGCAACTTCTACGCGACGAAGAGCAACGCCGAGCTCCAGAAGCCTAACGGCACCGGGAAGACCTACGGGTGGGCGGGCCCGTGCCTGGACCTGGGCGACATGTACCGGACGTGGACGCACGCGGGCACGAACACGCTCGCGCCGGGCAGCGAGTCCGGCCCCACCGGACACCGCTCCCGCTACGACGGGGTCGCGTACGATTTCAGACAGCTGCCGCTCCTCTTCACCGAGTACAACTACGAGTCGAGCGATCCGGATGCGAGCGGGGTCCAACGGTCCAATCTTCTTGCAGAGGGTGCGGGCATCGCCGACCTGTTCACCTGGATCTACAACCACCGCTGCCTGACCTCCTACCAGGGACGCACATGCAGTGCCGCGCAGCAGATCGAGCCCGCCAACAGCGTGCTGCGCGTCGCCGTCTTCAAGGGGGCCGACGGCACCGACAATTCCCTGGGCATCTTCACGTCAAAAGGCGGCGACAAGGGACTGCGGCTGAGCGCGTGCGCGACGCGCAGCGGGAAGCTGGGGACACAGGCGACGACGGTGGGTAAGATCTACGCGGCCCTGCTCGACGACCGGTGCTACAGCTACCCCACGATCGGCTACTCCCATTAGCTTTAGCCCGGCGCCTAGCTCCCAGGGGCGTCAGGCGCACGGACGACGGCACGGATGACAATGGCTGCAGCCATCCCAGGGATGGGGAATGGCAACAGGGATAGAAGGAGGTGAAACATGGACTATGCGCGGGGCGGTATCGATCACAGGAGGCAACCGGCTGCTGTCGGTGCAGCATGCCTGGCGTGCCTGGCGCTCCTGGCTAGCACGCGCAGCCCCTCCGCGAATGCGCCGCACCGGAGCGACGAGAGGCCGCGCGGGTCGCTCATCGCCGGCACCTCGGGCAGCACACCTCCGCGCCTCTTGATCTCTCGCCATGCCGGCGCCAACTCGGAAAGCGTGCGGCAAGGGGTGGCTGTGCCCTCCGCCTCACCCTTGCTGCGCACGGTGCGGCTGGGCGCCTTCCCGCAGTCCTTCCTCGTCGACGCCGCCGCGCGGTCCGTGGTGGTCCTCCAGTCCACCGGGGATGCGCCGGGGTATCCCGGCGCCCACCTGGTGCTGACTGTGCTCGACGCGCGCACGGGTGCCCTCCTGCGCACGGCCTCCCTGCGCATCCCGTACGATCCGGCCCCCAAAGATGTCTTGGACAACATGGTCGTGGAGGTGGCGGTCGACCCGCGCAACGGCCGCTTGCTCGTGGCCACCGCCGACAGGCCGGGCGCGCCCGGTCACCTGGAGATCCGCGACCCGCGCACGCTGGCGGTGGTGGCCACGCGCCGCTTCCGCTTAGCGACGGCGGGCGGGGGTGGTGGGGCTATGCTCGCGGACGCCCGCCTCGGTCGCCTGTTCATCCGCGATGTCCACGCCGTCGGCACCGGCACAGCGGATGTGCTCGACGTGGCCGACCTAGGGACGGGCGCTCTGCTGCGAACCGTGCGCCTGCCGGGGGGGAACGAGGATGGGGGCTTCGCCCTCGACGCGCGCACCGGGCGCCTGTTCGTCGGGGGCCACGTCCTCGATGCGGGCAGCCTCGCGGTGGTGGCGACGATCCCCCCCGGCAACGCGGGCTCCTACGCCGTCGATGAGGTGGCGGGGCGCGTCGTGTCAACCACATACCTCGGCACGACCAATGGGCAGCCCATGACACGGGTGAGCATCCTTGACGCACGCAACGGGGCGGTGCTGCATACCGTCGACGGGGAGTGCGGGATTGGAATCGCCCTCGATACGGTCGCGGGCCGCATCGCGTGCGTGAGCGCCAGCAGGATCAGCGAGGAGGAATCCGATGCCTACCTCGACATCCTCGACACGCGGAGTGAGCGCCTCCTCCATCAGTACCATTTCGGTATCCTTGCTGAGGCCCGGTATGCGTACGACGTGGACGCGCATACCGGGCGCGTGATCGTCGTCCTCGCGTCTGGCTATGGACCGGGCTACGCGGATGGGATCACGGTGGTGGACTTGCGCAGCGGGCGGGGCACCGACAGCAGCGTGACGCTCGGCCAGGGACCGCCGAACATCGCAGTGGACCGGACGACAGGGCGGACGTTCGTGGCCAACGAGGGCGACAAGACGGTCAGTGTTCTCGACACCGCGCGCCTGCCCTGATGGCCTCGCACGAGGCGGCGACAGGGCTGCCCCTGTCGCCCGCGCCGATCAGCCCGGCCAACACCAGCATGGTGATGAGGATGAACATGCCAGCGCGCCGAGCGACGGACAGCCCCACGCCCACCGCGACGCCCATCACGCCGGTGGCCGTAACGCCCACGGGCGCCGGCCTGCAGTACGTCGTCGCGCGGCCGACGACGTCGGCCACGCCGATCCCGCTGGGGTCGGGGACGGATGTCGGCAACCACTGCGCCGCCTGCGCCACGGGCCTCACGCTGCCCCCGGGCTTCGCCTTCTCGTTCTACGGCCAGGCGGTCAGCGCGCTGAACGTGACCTCGAACGGCCAGCTTTCCTTCAACGTCACCGGCACGGCCGCCTCCGACACGGACTCCGACAGCGGCGACGGGTTGCCCGAGGCGAGGGCGCCCGACACGATCTTCGCCCAGTGGGACTACATAGGCACCGATCAGGCCAACGGCGGCATCGTCACCAGCCTCAGCCCGGACGGCGCCACCTACACCATCGAGTGGCGCGCGGCGTACGTCGACACGGGCCACCCCCTCGACTTCGCGGTGCAGCTGCACCGGGGCAGCTCAACCTTCGACCTCATCTACTTCAGCGGCGACGAGGAGGGCGCCAAGGCCACGGTGGGCGTGCAGCAGGGCGACGGCACGACAAACCGCACGCAGGTCGAGAGCCACGTCCCCGGCAGCCTCACGCCGGGCCTGGACCTGCGCTTCAGGTACGACGGCACGACCGCGCTGCCGACCGACACGCCCACGCCGACGGACACGCCCACGCCGACGGACACGCCCACGCCCACCAACGTCTCGCTGCCCGCGAGCAACCAGACCATCGTTACCGTCCCCGCCCTGCCCGGCTGGGTCAACACCGGGCTGGCCGTCACCAGCGGCCAGACTCTGGTGATCGGGGCGAGCGGCACGTGGTCGACCGGCGCCGGGAATTTCCCCAGCGGGACCGGCCCCGACGGGTACGGCCCCTCGAACACCGCCGCCGACAATTTCCTCAACCGCGCCGATGTGGGGCAGGCCAATCCGACCACGCAGACGCCGGGCTACGGGGCACTGATCGGCTACATCGGCAGCAACCCGCCCGCCCCTGGCAGCTACACCAGCAGCGGGACCCTGACCGAGGCCCAGAAGGTGTTCCTGGTGGGCAGCAGCTACGCCCACCCGGCGCCGGCCAGCGGCACGCTGTGGCTCTACATCAACGACGACGCCTATAGCAACCACACCTCCGACAACAGCGGGTCGGTCACGGCGCGCATTGGGATGGGCGCGCCCGCGGCCGTCACCGGGACAGGCACGCAGTACGGCGTGACCGAGCAGCAGAACGTGACCGTGACTCCGGGGCCGGGGGCGATCGCCGTGCCGGTCTCGGATCGCTGCGACGACTGTAGTACGGCAATACAGTTACCCTTCGCCTACAATTTCTACGGCCACGTCTACCAGGCTGGCAGCACGATCTACATCACCTCGAACGGGCAGATCGACTTCACGGGGCCGCCCGACGAGGGCGGCTCCGCGGCGCCCCTGCCCGACGGCGCCGCGACAGACGCGATCTTCGCGCACTGGCAGGACCTGCGCACCGATACGACGCTGCCAGACGGCACGAGCAGCGGCATCTCGGCGTCCTACTACGGCAATCCCGGCCACCGCACCTTTGCCATCGAGTGGAAGGCCACCTACTACAACAGCGATTCCGCCGTGGACGTCGTGGCGCTGCTCTACGAGGACCAGCCGCAGTTCGACGTGATCTACAAGGCGGCGCCCGAAAACGGCAGCAGGGCCACCATCGGCGTGCAGCAGGCCGACGGCAGCAGTAGCTACACGCAGTACGCCAGCGGCGCACCGGGCAGCGTCGTGCCCGGCCTCGACCTGACCTTCCTCCTCGCGGGCAACTCAGGGCACACGTCGTACGCGCGGCCGGCCCACCCGGCGGGCGGGCGCTCCCTGCCGGTCCGCCTGCTGCCGACGCGCACGACGACGCCGAGCGACACGGCCACGGCGACCGACCTGCCCACGCTGACCGACGTGCCGACAGCCAGCGACACGGCGACGCCAACGGACACGGCGACGACGACCGCCACCGCGACCCCGACGGCCACACTAACCGGGACGGCGACCCCGACAGGGATACCGGGAACCGGTGGCCCCACGCCGGTGGCCACCGCGACGCCGACGGCGACGATGGCCCCGACGGCCACCGCGGCACCAACCGCGACATCCGTCCCGACCGTGGCGGATACGGCGCCCTCCTCGACCCAACCCGCGCCCGCCCCCCTCGGGGTGGACCAGGCGCCGCTCGACACGGGCGTGGAACACTACACACAGGAGGGTAACGGGCAGATGCGCCTGCGGCTCTACGCTGGCCCCGTGGGCGCCCCTGACGCTGGGGGATGGCGCCTCAGCGACGTCACGTTGGGTCGCGCGGTGCGGGTCAACGCGCTCGCCCCTGGCGGCGCGGCGGTCAACGCCGTCTCGCCCGCGCGGCTGCCCTTCGCCGTGCGCATCGCGGCCAGCAGCGATGGCGGGGACACGCAGGCGGCGCTGACCAGTGAGGACGGCGTGACGCTGGGCATCGGCCTGACGCGCGTTGGCACGGCGCGGCTGGCCCTCGTCCCCGGCCGCGTGCGGGGCAATGCCGTCACCTACGACGCGGTGGCCGTGACCACGGCGACGGTCGGCCTCGGCGCTCCATCCCCGTCGGCGACGGAGACGCTCACGACGACGGCGACGAGCGCCACGGCGGCGGGCACAGCGGCCAGCACGGCGACTATCACCAGCACGACCAGCACGGCGACGACCACACCCACGGCGACCGTCACGAGCACGATGATGGCGACGGCCACATCCACAGCGACCGTCACCGACACGACGACGGCCACGTCCGCGGCAACCGCGCTGGGCGTCCCGCCCGGCGCCACGACAGCGACCAGCGCCGCGGACGGCGCCACGCCCGCGACGACAACGGTCACGCCCGCTATAGTTGGGCCGCTGCCTGGCTCAACGGTCACGCGCCGGGTCCCCGACAGATGGCCCATCTTACCCTGCCCCTTGAGCGGCGTCAGTTGCCCGTGCCCCATCGTGGTGCTGGACTCGGGCTGCCTCCCGCCAGGAACAGATGGGGCCACGGTCACACCAGCCGCGACGGACGTGGCGACAGCAACGGTGACGGCGACCGTCGCCGCGACTGAGACGGTCGTTGCGACGGCCACGGTCGCCGCGACGGGTACGGTTCCCGCGGCAAGCACGGTTATGCCAACCGACAGCGCCACGGTCACGAGCACGATGTCGGCGACCGCGCCGGTGAGCGCGACCGACAGCCCCACGACGACAAGCACGGACAGCCCGACGCCCGTGCCGACGGACGGCACCACACCCGCCCCGACGGCCACGCCGCGCACGGTCGTCTCCAGCGCCGACTTCGCGTTGCTGCCCACCCTCTCCGGCCTCGACGCGCGCGTGACGCTGCACGGCCCCGGCGACGCCGGCCCCTTCATCTTCAGCCTTGCCCCCGACCCGCGCGCCGCGCTCGAGCAGGAGACCGACGGCACGATCCGGATCACCCGCCCCCTCACCACCTACGCCGACGACGGTAGCCCGCGGGTCACGATCCAGACCGAATACGTGCTGCCAGGCCCTACCGTCCTGGACAGCAGCCCCGACCCGGCCGCCGTGGTGCGGACGGGGCCAGCCACCATGACCCTGACAACCGCGCCCAACGGCCGGCAGGCAATAGCGGTGGCGGTGGACCCGGCCTGGCTGGGCGACCCCCGGCGCGCCTTCCCGGTCACGGTCGACCTGCCGGTGGTCACGGCGTATGCGGCCATCCACAGCGGCGTGATCGGGACGCTGAGCAGTTGCGCGCCGCGCCAGGGGGCGGTGCAGACGGCGCTGCTGGTCGGCCGGGAGGGGGGCTGCACCTACCACGGGCAGGCCTCCTTTGACACGACGTACCTGCCGGCGGGCGCGCCGGTCCACGCGGCCCGCCTGTGGCTCTACACGCCGGACGGCGCGGGGGCGCCGGGCGTGCTGGTCTATCCCAACGCTGTCGATCCGAACGCGGTGGGCGCGCGGGATCCGGCGCAGCCAGCCTCCTGGGACGGGGCGCCCGCGCTGGCGGCGGGCGCCCGGGGGCTGGCCCCGGACGGGAGCGCCGGGCACTGGCGGAGTTGGGACGTGACCAGCCTCGTGCAGGGCTGGGTGCGGGACAACACGACCAACGGGGGGCTGACGCTGGTGGGGGCGGGCGACGGGCTAGCGCGCTTCACCTCACCGCTGGGCGCGGGCGGCGGCGACCCAAGCCAGGCGCCCTACCTGGACGTGGCCTTCGGCAACGCGGGCACGGGGGGCGCCACGGCGGCGTCCGTGGCGGCAGCGGTCGCGACCCCGGCCCCGGTCCCGGTCCCGGTCCCGGTCCCGTCGGGACCCTTCAACCCCGACGGCGCCGCGTCGATCTACGGCCTCTCGGGGGTCTACACCCCCGACCTTCCTGCCTCCGGGCACGGCTATCCCGCCTCCCTGAGCCACAACGACCCGGCGTGCTACAACAGCAGCCGCACCGTGAACAACGCGCCCGCGCCGAACATCAACAATGTCGCCTGCACCGGGGGGAGCATCCGCATCAGCGCGGTGGCTACCAAGCTGCACGCCAGCTTCGTGCGCTTCAACGTGAAGCTGGCCTGCAGCGACGCCATCGTCGCCACCGACCTGTCGGGTCCGTTCCAGGGCCAGACCTCGCGCGGGCCGAGCCTGAACCCGGACGCGCCCAGCGCGACCTGGTGGAACACCAGTCAGGTGACGCCGCTCACGTACGTGAGCGGCCCGCACAAGGGCGTACCTATCTATGTGTCGAACGGCCACTATCAAGCGCAGCAGACCCCCTACCTGGTGGCGGCGGACACGCAAGACAACGGGACGCTCGCCGAGATGCTGGCCTCCGTGCGGCGGTACGGCCTGATCCCCATCGTGGACGTGACCGCGAACGGCTTCTGCGTCCACAACAGCGGGCCGCAGAACGAGGGCACGCCGCAGCGGTGGTACGCCCAGACGCTGGACCTGGTCAAGTACATTCACGACCACACGACGTTCACGACGCTCGGCGGGCAAGACCCGGGCATGATCTACTTCGAGATCGGCAACGAGGTCGACGACAGCTTCGGTACGGGGAAACGCGACCCGAAGACCGGAGCCGTCTTGCCCTATCAAGGGTCGGGCACGTTCTACACCAGCGGGCGGTACGTCGACAGCACGGATGGGACCTTCCACTACGAGGATGTCTTCGCGGCGGCGGCGCACGGCCTCAACGACGCGCTGAGCCGCTACCACTACCGGGCCTACCGCATCGTCACGGCGGGCATGATCGGCCCCACCGCGAACCTGGGCCACGGTCCCAACACGAAGCCCTACTGCACCGGGACGTTCAACCAGGACGAACCGCCCGCGGCGGGCGGCTTCATGGCGCAGGACAACACGGCCAACGTCTTCATGGCGGGCCAGTCGATCAACAGGGCGCGCGGCGCCGGGCGCTACCAGCCGACCTCCACCGGGCCGTTCGTATCGTCGTCCGCG
>JAABUQ010012769.1_pt1 | contig 10358 bp, 12 predicted proteins | sample 5560001 | NCBI WGS metagenome assembly JAABUQ01 (sample SAMN10711888, study PRJNA513371) | rock metagenome | isolation source: Antarctica rocks | place: Antarctica: Victoria Land, Finger Mt nord | collected 2015-12-18 | reverse complement strand
CCGAAGACGGGCGCCAACCGGCTTCACCTCGACCTGTATTCGACGGACCAGCACAGTGAGGTGGCGCGCCTGGAGAGGCTGGGGGCAACCCGCGTGCCCTGGGAGTATCCTCCCGATGCCGACTTCGTGGTGCTGGCCGACCCCGACGGCAACGAGTTCTGCGTCATTCAGAGCCCGTTCACTCAGGATTAGCGTCGAAAGTCGTCACCTGATCTGTGTCCACACTGTCCCGATGGTAGGTACATCGATCGCGTAGGGGACGTGGCTCCTGCCCGTCCCGCCCACGGTGTCTCAGGAGGGTAATGGCGTCCACTGCGGAGGGCGAAGGGGCCGGGCGGAGCCAACTTGTGCCCCGCATGGGGTATGGCTCCTACGCCCCTTGTATAGTTGGCAGTGAACCCGTTCAGCCTCCTCCCTCCCGAGTTCGCCACGCCCGATCTTACCGTCCGGACGGTCAACGCCACCCGCTATGTCACGCCGCTGCGTGAGGGCGGCTCGCTACCTGCCATCGTCGAAGCGGATGATCTCGGCACCTACGTGCTCAAGTTCCGGGGCGCCGGACAGGGCCCCAAGGTCCTGATCACCGAGCTACTCGCCGGCCAGATCGCCCGTGCCATCGGGCTGCCCATGCCGGAGATCGTCCTGGTCGAGGTGGATCCAGCGCTGGGGCGCAACGAGCCGGATTGGGAGATCAAGGCTCTGCTCTACGCCAGCCCCGGTCTCAACCTGGCGCTGGATTATCTGCCCGGCTCCTTTGCCTTCGACCCCGTGCTGGCGCCGCCACCGGATGCCGACCTGGCCTCCGCCATCGTCTGGTTCGATGCCTATCTCACCAACGTCGATCGCACTGTACGCAATACCAACCTGCTGATCTGGCATCGTTCCCTGTGGTTGATCGACAATGGCGCCGCCCTCTACGCGCAGTATGCCGGACCCAACTTCGCGGCGCAGAGCAGGAACCCGTTCCCCCTCATTCGAGACCATGTGCTGCTGGAGCGAGCCGGCAAGCTGAGCGAGGCTGATGCTGTCCTCAGCGCGCGCTTGCCCACTGAAATCATCGAGAGCATCGTGCGTCTGGTGCCCGACACCTGGCTGGAAGACCCCAACTTTAGCGGGCCGGAGGAACACCGCCAGGCGTATCTGCGCTACCTGCTCGACCGTCTGGAAGCGCCGCGGGCCTTTGTTGAGGAGGCCATCAATGTGCACTCTCGTCTCTTTTGATTACGCCATTATACGGGTCGTGCCACGGGTCGAACGCGAAGAGTTCGTCAACGTTGGATTGGTCCTGTTCTGTCCAGAACGGCGTTTCCTTCAGGCGCGCCTGCACCTCCAGGTCTCCCGCCTGACGGCCCTCGCGCCCGATCTGGAGATGGACGAGGTAGCTCGCCGTCTCGCGCTCATTCCCTGGGTGTGCAGGGGAGACCCGGCCATGGGCGATATTGCTCGCCTGCCCCAGGCCGGGCGCTTCCACTGGCTGGTGACGCCACGTAGCTCCGTCATCCAACCCTCCCCCGTCCACTCTGGGCTGTGCCACGATCCGGCGACCGCTCTGGAACGGATACTGGAACGCGATGTCTTCGTCCAGGACTACCGCAACAGATAGGAGCCGAACCTCGAATTCTCAGGCAATGCGTACGGCGCCCGGATATGGTTTGCGTTTACGGCGATGGCCGGTATGGCCACCATGCATACGCCGACCGCTACGAGTGTCGCGGTATGCAGAGTCCGGGACCACCGGCGATTCAACAGATGCTTGAGCACGTTTATCCTCCGTGTTCGTGGTTATTTCGGTATCGTTTGGGGCGAAGCATCTACGTGGACATGTCCTCCTGGGTGCCCTGGGCATACACCCTCCCTCCCTCCAGGCGCAACGCAATCTGGGGCAAGGGATCGGGAGCAATGCCAGAGAGCACACGTCCGGCAGCATCGAACCGCGATCCATGACAGAGACACCGTAGCCCTAACGCACCCTTGAGAGGTTTCAACCGGCACCCCATATGGGTGCAGATGGCTGAGATGGCGCGAAGATCGCCGCTGTCGTTAAGGAGGTAGCCGGATACTCCTCCCGCGGTAAATGCCTTCATCTGTCCGTGTGACACTTCGTCGGCGGCGGCAATGTCGTACCACCGGCCAGCTCCGGTCACCAGGCTATGAGGCTGGCGCAGACGTCGTTGCTCCTCGTCGATCTCATAGCCAACACCCGCCAGACCCGCTGCCGCGGCGGCCAAACCGGCGCCGCGCAGGAAGCGTGACCTACTCACCGTGGTTCGCTCCTGGCGGACATTCCTGGCTGCGACTTCCTGATACAGGCGTTCGATGAAGGCAGGATCGGGGTCGTCCACGCCATCGTCTGCCATCCGTAGCTGGGCAGCCACCGCACGCATGATCGGATCGACCGGGGCATCAGATTCTTTCCGGGGGTCGGACCCGACCAGCCTCTCCAGATACGCATCCAGAGCAGCAACCTCAGGCATTGACGCTGGAGCGATATCGTCCTTTTCTAGGTCGTCAGACACGGTGTTCACCTCCCTCCTCGGACGGCTCTTCGTCGAGCAGGACCGTCGCGGCGTGACGGAGCGCTCGGAATTGCAACACCCGCACGTTGCCGGGGGTAAGATCGAGGGCCAGAGCGATTTCCGTCGCGTTGTAGCCGTGCAGAAATCGCAACGATAGCACCTCACGCTCGCGGGTTGGCAGGAGATCAAGAATCTGCAGTGCGCGTCCGCGGGTACGGAGCGTCTCCTTCTCGTCGTTTCTCCCACAGAAGAGCACGTCTCTCCAGGCATCAAGGGGCACGGTGTTCTGGTCGGACTGCAAACGCCAGTAGTCGATTATGGTCGTCCTGGCGGTGGCATACAACCAGCCCCACACCCTCTCGGCACTCGAATCCTGCAGCCAGCGAGTTGCCTTGAGGAAGACCTCGCTCGTCAAATCCTGCGCGACCGCGGCGTTTCCAACTTTGCTGAAGATGAACCGATAGAGCAGGACCGCGTTGTCCTGAAACGCGCTTTCGACGAGTGGAGGTGTTTTGTCGTTATCAACCATCGAAATCTGCCGTGGCTCCATCATCCTCTCCTGGGCCGGATCGTCTGCTGTTAGGCCGATGGACCGCGTGGCGTCCGGTAGATGACATTCTGGTAATCGATCGCGGCCGGGCCGGGATAGGTGATCTGTTTGCCGGGGCCACCGATGATTCCCTTCTTCTTGAGGGTGGCGTAGAACTCGGAAACCGTCTGGTACATCGCCGGCGCAAATGCCTGGTCATTGGGCGGCGAAGTGCCGAGCGCCTTGTTCGCCAGCAGCCGGTGCTCCGATTCCTCGGTTGCGAACTGGAAGTTCTTTTTGACGAGGTCGAATCGACGGGCGCGGGTGAAGGTGGGTATCGATGCCATGACTGCCGCGATCGCCGCGTCTTCCAGCTCCACCAGGTCCATGAAAAGCGTTTGAGGATCGGTCAGTAACTTCGGATCTGCCAGGTAGAAGGTGTGCGTCCGCAGCTTCCCGCCTGCGCGCAGCAGGAAGTCGAGGTGCAGCTGCTCCTCGGCCCGCACTCCGTGCAGAATCCTCAAGACCTTCTGGGGGATGGGTGAGGTGTAGGCGCCATGCTTGGCGCTGTCGAGTATCGTGGCGACCAATGTCACACCAAAGGCTTCATTGGTCGCCAGGATGTCCAGGATATCCTGGACCGACTCCGTTGCCCCAGCCCCGAGGCCAGCGGCTTCCGCCTCGTCTGGAAGCATGAGCTTCATCGGGGCAAGCACGAGACCCGCGCCGATCGCTCCGGCGCCCGCCAGCAGCGAGCGTCGGGAGAACTGTCCGCCTGTCGTCATCTTCAGATCTCTCATCATATGTACTCCTTCTGCGTCGCTGCTATGGCGTGAGATTCTTCACACCGCTGTAATCGATCGAGCCAGGCCCGGGATACGTGATTCGCGCGCCACCACCGCCGATAAAACCCAGCTTCTGGAGTGCGATTGCTGCTTCGCCCACGCTGGCGAACTTGGACTTTTGGAAAGCCACATCGTTCGGTAGCCCGGCAAGCACCCCCGCCTCGATCGCGAAGAAACGAACCGCCACGCGGTGCCCGGCTTCGACCGAGGCGATAGCGAGCGCAATCTGCGCGAGCTTCGGCTTTCCCAGTCTGGAGAATTCCTGGGCCGCGGCCAGGTAGGCGGCAATGAACGCCTCTTCAAGGACAATCAAGGTTTTGAGAAACGTCGGTACGTGGGTCACGATCCTGGGATCGGGTACGGTAAACGTGGTGGTCAACGGTCTGGCGCCCGCGCCAATCAAGAAGAGGTAGTGAGCCTGCTCCTCCGCCCGGGCTGCCCGGAGCGCTTGCTGATACTCGGCGCTGAGCGCGAGCTGGCCGCCCGCCGCATTCTGCAGCGCCTCGCCGAGTGCCGTCACGGCAAATGCCTCGGCGGTCGCGGCGATGTTCACGATCCTCTGGACTGACTCACCTCCGACGTGTGCACGGTTCAAGACAGAAAGGTCGGCCGATGTCAGGCCCTCTACGGCTAGTTGCACCTGTGTATCTCCCTTTTCTCGGGCCACCGCGCACGGACCAATCCCGTCCGCGATAGCGCTGTGAATACGCGCTTCTCTGTGACTGTCCAGACTTTGAGCGGTTCTCCCAGCACCGCAGTCCGCTTGTGAACCGTGGGACACTCTGCCCGTTGCCAGCAGGTGGAAGGGTTCATAGAGGGATACACTACGGTGTTACACGCCGCTCGAAATTCCGTCGGCGCCAACCACAATCCGTGGAAACGACGTTCACTCGTCACGGTGGCGCCACCTCGATGCCCTCCTTCCGCGCCACCCATGCTCCCAGCGGAGGAGCTGTGCCAGGGCTGCGACAGTATCGTCTGAAGACCGATTCTACGGTGTCAATGGACGGCCGATCGTGGCCCGGCGGCGAAGCTGTGCAGGCACAGCCTCACCAAACTGTCCGCTCATGACGTCGCCCACCCGCTGTGAGGCGGGTCCCTGTCGGGCACTCTCGGATGCAAGCCCGACTGCGGCACGTGGCGTTCGCTATTCCAGAGCAGACTCAACGATAGAGTTGGTTTCTCCTTTCACCCCTGGCATCTGCACCAAGATTGCACGACATGCGGCAGAAATGCGATCGAGACGAGGTCAGTGTCTATGAACGGCACAGCGCGGAGACGAATGAACTTTGTATGCAACGATCCAGAGATGAACGCTATGCATGCAAATGGCGACATAGTACCTGTCATTTTGATGTCTATCGCCTCTTGTCATTTTTGATAAATTCGGTGCAAGAATTGTCTTTGGCCGAACATTCAGACAAATGGACGAAAGTCACCTAAAATGCGTGACTTTCTTCCTTTTATCTGTTACGATACATCCATGCCTCTCGAAGACGTGAGGCCTGCTGGGAATCTGAAGCTCAGCTGGGGGACGTACCACTGTTTCTGACTCATGGAGGATGTAACGTGAAAAAACGCTTCTTTCGACCGGCTCTGCTCCTGGTCACGCTGTCCGGGCTCTCGTTCGCCGCTCTGCCCGGGTCGCCCGCCGCGGTCCACGCCGATACCATCGCCGCCGGTCAATCTGGCACCACGCTCAGCGCCTCGGTCTCGGCGGCCGGCTCCTGCACTCCAACCGCGAGCGGGTTGCACGGCACGGTGCTGGTACATAATGGCGGCGCCGTTGCCACCCAAAACCTGACGATCTCGGTCCGGCTGACTCAGCCGCCCTCGACCACAGCGCTCTCCTCGTCGACGGTGGACGTGAGCGCGCACCCGGTGCTCGCGCCCGGCGAGGACTACTCCTATCCCTTCACGCTGAGTGCTCCGGCCAGCGGCAATTACAAGGTGACGGCCAGTGTGACGATCACCAACCATTCGGGAAGCCTGGGCACGCAGAAGGGGCCGAGTCCCTCAGGCGATTTCACCTGTGGTATGCCGACTGCGGCACGGGTCATCAGCTTCAACGCGCGATGGAGTGCAACGGAGGTCGTGCTGCACTGGAAAACGAACAACCGCCTCAATATTGCCGGCTTCTGGGTCTACGCCGCCGGGCGTCAGCTCAACCCGCAGCTGATCCCGGTTCATGCCGGCCCGAAGTACACCTATCGGACACTCTGGTCGGCGGGCGGCCCGTTCACGTTAGTTATCCTGCTCAAGAACGGGACGAGCATCAAGATCACCGCTCGATAACGCAGCGCTGCTCCCACCACAGAGCAACGAACGGGGCACATGTCACGCCGACGTGTGCCCCGTTTTCGTGCTCCGAGAAGCTCCCCTACCGCTCAGTCGCTCCATTGATGGAGCCGGTACCAACCACCGTCACCGCTTCGGGGGCGGCTGTCTCGCTGTCGGCTCGAACCACCACCGCTGGCTGCACGTCGCCCTCAATCGGTGTTGACGTACCATTGCCGGAGCCGTGGCCGTTGGAATGCTTGCGGCTCAACAGATCGCGAATATTCATCCCCGTGGTCGACTCAAACACGGCGCCGAGCATGGGCACCATGCCAATCACGTCACGGGTGATCTTCGATGTGACACCCTCGCCGTCACCAGAGGCGACATAGGTCACGCTCCCGATCTTGCCGTAGGCCTCGAACAGCTTCCCGGCGATTTCGGGAAGGCCACTGAGCGCTTTGTCCAGCAGGGCGGCGTCGTTCTGCACGTTCAGCACCTCGACGCGGTGCTGCAGCGCATCCGCTTCCGCCAGTCCTTTGGCCTTGATCGTCTCAGCTTCGGCCAGGCCCCGCATGGTGATGGCCGACGCATCAGCCTGGGCTCGGGCCAGAATGGCCGCGGCTTCCGCCTCACTGTCCAGCTTGCGGCTGCGCGCCTTCCCCTCGGCTTCGATCTCGATGCGGCGGCGTTCCGCCTCGGCCAGAATGCGGATGCGCTCGCTGTCCGCCTCGGCCTGACGCTGGACTGTAGCCAGCAGTTCGGCGGCGCGTCGCTCGCCCTCGACCTGCTCGACCTTTACCTGCTGCTGCTTCTGGATGATCTGAACCTTGCTCTGCTCCTCGACTGCCTTCTGCTGGATGATGCTGGACTGAATGTCGTAGGCGCGATCGGCCTGGGCTTTCTGACGAGCCACGATCTCGGCGGCTTGCGCCTCTTTCACACTCAGGTCACGTTGGGCTTCGGCCTGAGACGCTTTGGAGAGATTCTGCGAGAGTACGCGCTGCTGATCCGCCTCGGCCAGCGCTTCGGCCGATTCGCGATTGGTCGAAGCCTGCTTCATGGCCACGTTGCGCTGCATCTCGGCCTCAGCAATTTCGGCCATCTGCTTGTTGCGCGCAATCTCCGGCCGGCTCATATTGGCGATGTAGCCAGACTCGTCCGATACGTCTTTGAGCGTGAAGGACACAACCTCCAGACCCAGCTTATCCAGATCCGCCGCCACGGTATCTCGCATCCGGGCGGACACCAGCTCCGGATCCTTGACCAACTGCTCGACTGTCAGCTGGCCGACAATCCCGCGCAGGTGACCTTCCATCACCTGGCGAACCATGGTCTCGCGCTCGCTCTCAGTGCGGCTGAGGAACTGGTTGGCGGCTCGCTTGATCATGTTTTCGTCGTTCTCCACCTTGAGCTGCGTGATGGCCTCAATAGTGACCGGAACACCCTGGTTGGTGTAGAGGGAGAAGTCTGGCGCGACATCGAAGCTCATCAGCTCCAGGTTGAAGATATCAGCCTTCTGGAACATGGGAAGAACGACCGTGCCACCCCCGACCACAACTTTGGTCCCGCCGCGACCGTAGACGATCAACGCTCGATTGGGACCGACCTTGCGGTAGAGCGACCCAACCACGGAGAGCAACGCGATCATGGCGACCACCACCACGGCAATGATGATGGCTGTTTCTGGGTTCATCTGGTACTCCTTGGAACTGTGTTCCGGTACTGAACGCCGGCCGAACCGGCTTACGCGCCGCTCCCCGGCGCCGGGCTTGAGTCTGACGAGTATGGCGCCGCGGGAAAGTCCTCCAGCGGTTGGAGCGGCTCGACCCAGGCAAAGCCGCCTTCTCGCCGGGTGATAACCACCTCGGTGCCGCGCGGGATAATTATCCCCTCCTCGCTGCGCGCCGGGATGCTGCGATGCAAGTTCTCCACCGTGAAGAGCACTTCGCCGGAGGCGCCCGGGCGGATGGTGGAGTTCACTATGCCGATAGCGCCTTCGGCGCTCAACTGCAGCGGCGGCGTGTTTGATCGCACAAAGGCGTTCATAACGCCACGCACCAGGGCCGCGCCGACCAGGGCCGCGACCACGGCGACCAGCAGCGCCAACCGATTGCCCTCCGCGATCAGCCCGGCGGCCCCGAACCAGAGTGCCGCGGCAGCCAGCGACAGCGGGCTCAACCAGGAGAGCGCCCATCCCAGCGAGGACGACAATGGTGTGTGGGATGGCGCCACGACCTTCGCGGAGCCGCCCGGCGCGGCGTGTGGCCCATGGGTAGGGGCGGCGTGCCCGAGATGGCCGGTCGATGGCTGCGACGCGCTGTGCGTGGCCCCGGCGTGGGAGGGGCCATGGCCAGCATGCAGGTGACCGGAGTGGGCCTGGCCGACATGGGCGTGGCCGCCAGCGCCGCCGGCGAAACCGAGGAGGGCAAAGAGTGCGGTCGCCACAGCGCCGCCGAAGAGGCAGGCTACGAACACCGCGTGCATGGGGTTCTCACTTCTTGATGGCACTCACATCATGCCTATCGATCATACTGTGCCATAAATAGGTTCGGCTGTCAAATCAAGGCCGTTGTATCAAGAATACTGATGTACAGGGGGTATTCGTCCAGTGGAAGTATGGTGAAGTTGAAGCCCTGAATGGCTTCGCTGCTCTATTCTCGTCCACAGGTTCTTCCTACGTGATTTCAACGCTCGTCCTCCATCACGCCCATCGCTCACCGGACCGGACTGCCCTGTACTGCGCCGAGGGGCGAGCTACCTATGGGCAGCTGGGCGGTATGATAGATGCTTTGTCCCGCGAGTTTGATGGTCTCCTGTCGCCAGGTGACGCGATCGGCCTGGTTATGGCTGGAACGATGGGCGCCGTGGCCGCGCTGCTCGCCGCGGAGCGCTCGGGCCATCCGGCCTTGCTGTTCTCCCCATCTCTGCCGGCGCGGGAACTCACCGCACTGCTGACCGATTCCGGCCTGCGTCGGTTGCTTGGCCCGGTGAGCGCCTGGAACCAACTCCCCGGTTGGAAGGCCACGGACATCTCGACCGTACTGCACGGGTGGACGTATCGCGGCGGTGGCAAGGAGGGCGTAGACTGCATCTCATCCGGCCCGGGACACGATCAGGCACTCTTCGGTCAGCTGACCTCCGGCTCGCTGGGACCTTCTCGCTTTGCCGTGCGCAGCGGTAGCGGCGTGCGGGCGGAGATCGACGCGGTAGCCACGCGTCTGAGGTTAGATGCGGACGATATCGTATGGTGCACCTCCTCCATTTCGCATTCCTATGGACTGGTGGGAGGCCTCCTGGCGCCGCTCACCGCCGGCGCTGGCGTTGCGCTGGGCACGGCTCCGCAGACACCGCCTCGCCTGCCGATCACCCAGCTCTTCGGACTGGCCGCGACCTATCAGGCGCTGCTCCGGGACCCAGCGACCGCCCCTGCGCTGACTTCCCTCCGCTGCGCGCTCAGTGCCGGGGCGCCACTGCCCGACGGAGTATTTGATGCATTTCTCGCCGAACGCGGCATCCCAATCCGCCAGGACTATGGCACCACAGAGACCGGTACCATCTCGCTGGACTCATTCGAGGAACCCAGTCCGGCGACGGTGGGAGCGCCGCTCGACCATCTTGAATGGCGTCTGGAGGAAAGCGGAGAACTGGTCGTGCGCTCGCCGGCGGTGGCCTCCCACTACCTCTCCTCCGGCGCACCGGCGCCGCTGCTCGACCGGCACGGTTGGTTCCATACCGGCGACATTGCAGCCTTCGACGGGAAGAGTTTGCGGCTGATCCGCCGCCTCCGGCCGCTGATTCCGGTCTCCGGTGGAGTGATTGATCCAGATCATCTGGAGCGCGTCCTGGAGTCGCTGCCCGGCGTCACCGAGGCGGCCGTGCTACCGGCTGGGAGCGGGCCGCATCCAGTGCTTCGAGCCGTCGTGGTGGCTGCGTCGCTCGACGCAGCGGCCGTTCTAGGCCAACTGCGCGAACGCGTCTCACCGGCGGAGTTGCCCGACCTGATCGAGGTACGCTCTGAATTGCCGCGCAGCCCGGCGGGAAAGATTCTTCGTAAGTACCTGTGAGAGTCGGCGCGAAACCGGTCACCTACCCAGCGGACCGTGAACTCGACTCCCTACTCTGCAACCACGCGGTGAGATCAGCCGCGGCGACCGGCCGGCTCAAGAAGTAGCCCTGTGCCAGGTCGCA
>JAABUQ010012768.1_pt1 | contig 10358 bp, 11 predicted proteins | sample 5560001 | NCBI WGS metagenome assembly JAABUQ01 (sample SAMN10711888, study PRJNA513371) | rock metagenome | isolation source: Antarctica rocks | place: Antarctica: Victoria Land, Finger Mt nord | collected 2015-12-18 | reverse complement strand
CGGCTGAGTCGGCCTCAATTCGGGCGTGAACTATCCGCCCAAGTCTACTCTTTGCTCTTGCCGATGTTCGGCCTGGCGAACACCAAACGCATCCGGCCGGACGCTTACGACAACCAGCACCGCCAGTTCGGGATCGCCCCGTCCGCGCGCGCGCGAATCGACCTCGCACAAAGCGGCGCAGAGCTGGCGCATCAATGGCCGCGTGAAGCGATATCCCAACGCGGCAAGCGCGTCGGAATAGGTCAGCGGCTCACCCGCGCGCGCGGCCGCGATCAGCAGGGCTTCGAGGTCATCGAGGTCGAACGCCATCGCGTGGTGCCTTGACCGCGTGGCTGCCGCCGCGCAACCCGGCCGCCATGCGTGCACTCCTCAGCGAAGCCTCCGGCGGTCCCGAAACCCTGATCCTGCGCGACATCGCCGAGCCCATGCCCGGCAAGGGCGAGGTTCGCATCCGCGTCGCGGCGTGCGGGATCAATTATCCCGACGTGCTGGTGATCGAGGACGGGTACCAGTTCAAGCCGCCGCGCCCCTTCGCGCCCGGAAGCGAGGTTGCGGGCACGATCGATGCGCTGGGCGAGGGCGTGCCCGGCCTCGCGATCGGCCAGCGCGTGATCGCGCTGCTGAGCCATGGCGGTCTGGCCGAGGCGGTGGTCGCGCCCGCCGCGCGCGTGACGGCCATGCCGGACGCGATGCCGATGCACGTCGCTGCGGGGTTCCTGCTGACCTACGCCACTTCGTATCATGCGCTCAAAGACGTGACGCGGCTCGCTGCGGACGAGACGCTGCTCGTGCTGGGCGCGGGCGGCGGTGTCGGCCTCGCGGCGGTGGAGCTGGGCAAGGCAGCGGGCGCGCGCGTGATCGCGGCGGTCTCGTCCGAGACGAAGGCCGGGGCTGCGCGCGCGCATGGCGCGGACGAAGTGGCGATCTACCCACGCGAGCCCGATCGCCGGGCGCTTGGTGCACAGTTCAAGGCGGCGTGCGGGCCGGGCGGGGCGGATGTGGTCTACGATCCGGTGGGTGGGGTGTATACCGAGGCCGCGCTGCGCGCGCTCGGCTGGGGCGGTCGGCTGCTGGTGGTCGGCTTTCCCGCGGGGATCAGCGCGCCGCCGCTCAACCTGACGCTGCTGAAAGAAGCCTCGATCCACGGCGTGTTCTGGGGCGCGTGGAGCGAGCGGTTCCCAGTCGCGCACCAGGCGAACGTCGCCGAGCTGTTCGCGCTATGGGAGGCGGGCAAGCTGCGGCCCGAGATCGGCGCAACGCTACCGCTGGGTCAAGGTGGGGAAGCGATCGCCCGCCTCGCGCGGCGCGAGGCGGTGGGCAAGATCGTGGTGACGATGGGTTAAACCTTGGGCAGCGTCACGCCGCGTTGCCCCATATATTTGCCTGCGCGGTCCGCGTAGGTGATCAGGCACTCCTCGTCCCCCTTGAGAAACAGGAACTGGCACGCCCCCTCGTTCGCGTAGACCTTGGCGGGCAGCGGCGTGGTGTTCGAGAACTCGAGCGTGACATGCCCCTCCCATCCGGGTTCGAGCGGGGTGACATTTACGATAATCCCGCAGCGCGCATAGGTGCTCTTGCCCAGGCAGATCACCAGCACATCGCGCGGCACACGGAAATACTCGACCGTGCGCGCCAGCACGAAGCTGTTGGGCGGAATAATGCATATGTCCGTCTTGCGATCGACGAAGCTGTTCTGCGCGAAGTTCTTCGGGTCCACGATGGCGCTGTCGACATTAGTGAAGATTTTGAACTCGTCCGACACCCGCGCGTCATAGCCATAGCTGGACAGCCCATAGCTGATCGTGCCCTCGCGCCGTTGGCCGTCCTCGAACGGCTCGATCATCCCGTCGAGGCGCGCACGCTCGGCGATCCAGCGGTCCGCCATCAAGCCCATGGGTGGACGCTCGCGGTAATGTCATCGTCTGGGAAAGCCATGCGAGTTCCTTCGTTGATGCCTGGACTTAGCCTCGAATGTGCAGCACGCAGATCAGCGTGAACAGCCGCCGCGCGGTGTCGAAATCGACCTCCACCTTGTCGGCCAGGCGCTCCTGCAACGCCTCGGCGGCTTCGTTGTGCAGGCCTCGCCTTGCCATGTCGATCGTCTCGATCTGCGCGGCGGTCGCCGAACGGATCGCGCTGTAATAGCTTTCGCAGATCGCGAAATACTCGCGCACCGTGCGGCGGAACGGGGCGAGCGGCAGCATGATCGTGCCCAGTGTCGATCCCGCCCGCGCGCCGAGTTCGATCGCGAGCCGCCCCTCCTCCAGCCGCATCCGGATGTGCCACGGGCCAGGGTGGCCGCCATGATCGCCGATCGGCGCGAAGTGGTTGGCCTCCAGCAGATCGAAGATCGCGACGCGTCGCTCCTGCTCGACGTCCGCGTTGCGCCACAGGATGGTGTGCTCGTCGAGATCGACCGCGACGATGCGCGGATCGCCGGACGCGGGCTCGCTCACGCGGGCATCGTCCAGTCGGCGCGCGGCCAGCCGAGCGCCCATAGCACGGTGGTCAGATCGCCATGACGGATCGTCCCGTCCGCCACCGCCGCGAGCGCGGGCTTGGGGTGGTAGGCCAGGCCCAGCCCCGCCGTTTCCACCATCGTGATGTCGTTCGCGCCGTCCCCGATCGCAATCGCGTGGCGAGGCCCCCCGCGCGCGCCCGCCTCCGCGATCAGCGCGGTGCGCTTGGCGGCGGCATCCACGATCGGCAGCGCGACGGTGCCGGTCAGTTTGCCGTCCTCCACGCCCAGATGGTTGGCGACCACGCGGTCGAAGCCCAGCAGATCGCCGACCGGCTCCGCAAAGGCGGTGAATCCGCCCGAGACGAGCATCGTGCGTACCCCGTGCGCTGCAAGCGTCGCGATCAGCGTGCGCGCGCCGGGGCTGGGGCGCACGCGCTCGGCCAGACATTGGGCGATCGCGATCTCGGGCAGGTCTTTGAGCAGCGCCACGCGCTCGATCAGCGCGGCGGCGAAATCAAGTTCGCCCCGCATCGCGCGCTCGGTAATCGCGGCGACGTGCGGCTTGAACCCGGCATAGTCGGCGAGTTCGTCCAAACATTCGCAGCCGATCATGGTGGAATCCATGTCCGCCACAAACAGGCGGAACGGCGTGGGCGGATCCGCATGGACGATCACGTCGGCGAGCTTCTCGAAGCGGGCGAGTGCGGCGTGCGCGGCATCCGCGTCGATCCCGCCAAGCGCGAACCGCATCGCCAGTCCCTCGTCGAGCCAACCGCCCTCGACGCGCGCGCCCGCCGTCACCAGCGCGGCGCGTGCCGACGCGAGCACGCTTGACGCGAGGCGTGCGGGATGCGCGAGCGTCGCGAAGATCATGAACGGATCACCTGAGAAACCACCGCTGGTCGTTATCGGCGGCGCGACCGCGAGCGGCAAGTCGCGGCTTGCCTTGGCGTTGGCCGAGCGCGCGGGCGGGGTGGTGATCAACGCGGACGCCAGCCAGCTTTACGCCGATTTACGCGTGCTGAGCGCGCGGCCAAGCACGGCGGACGAGGCGCGGGTGCCGCACCGGCTGTACGGCGTGCGCGACGGCGCGCACGCCTCTTCGGCCGCCGAGTGGGCGACGATGGCCAAGGATGAGATCGCGGCGGCGCACGCGGCGGGGCGGTTGCCGGTGCTGGTCGGTGGCACGGGGCTGTATCTGCGCGTGCTGCTCGATGGGATCGCGCCGGTGCCGCCGATCGATCCGCACGTGCGCGCGGCGGTGCGCGCCTTGCCGTCCTTGGACGCGTACGGCGCGCTCGCGCTGGTGGACGCGACGGCGGCGACGCGGCTCGATCCGGCGGATCGGCAGCGGGTGGCGCGCGCGCTGGAGGTGGTGCGCTCGACCGGGCGGACGCTGGGCGACTGGCAGCGCGCGGCGATGGGGGGGATCGCGGGGGCGGTTACGCTGCGGGCGTTGGTCGTGGAAACCGACGCCGCCACGCTCGCCGGGCGGATCGAGGCGCGCTTGGCGGCGATGGTGGATGCGGGCGCGCGGGACGAGGTGGCGGCGCTGCTCGCGCGCGGGCTGGATGCGGCGTTGCCCGTGATGAAGGCGGTCGGCGTGCGTCCCTTCGCAGCGTATCTGCGCGGTGCGATCGGGCTGGCGCAAGCGGTGGCGCTCGCCGCGGCGCAGACACGGCAATATGCCAGGCGGCAGCGCACATGGTTCCGCAATCAGACGCCGGGGTGGGAGCGTGTCGTGGGCGAGCAATAACGTCGCCCCCGTCATCCTGGCCTTGTGCCGGGACCCCGAGCAGAACGATGTCCTCGCTGCGAGGGAGGCGCGAACGCGTCTCGGGATTCCGGCACAAGGCCGGAATGACGGCGAAGAGAAAGGACCCTTCGCGGGATCCCCCTCGAACGGACGACGGTGGGCTCTCCTCCCACCGCCGCCCGAAGCGGCTAGTAGTTGTACGCGCGCTCTCCATGCTCGGTGATGTCGAGCCCCTCGCGCTCGGCTTCCAGCGTGGGACGCAGGCCGATCAGTTTGTCGACGATGAAGTAGAGGACGAGCGATCCAAGGCCCGACCAGACCAGCGTCAGCAGCACCGCCTTTGCCTGGATCAGCAACTGCGTCGCCGCACCCGGGTAGGTGAAGCTGATCGTGCCCGGCTTCGCCATATAGTCCGCGATTCCTTGACCGCCCAAGGCGGGATCGACCAGGATGCCCGTGGCGAGCGCGCCGACGATGCCGCCGATGCAGTGGACGCCGAACACGTCGAGGCTGTCGTCGTACGTGAAGCGGTTCTTGATCGTGCTCGTGAACATGTAGCAGATCGGCGACACGACCAGCCCGAGCACGATCGAACCCATCGGCCCCGCATAGCCGCTCGCGGGGGTGATCGCGACCAGACCCGCCACCGCGCCCGTGGCGGCACCGAGCAGCGATGGCTTGCCGCGCAGGATTTGCTCTACGAGCGTCCACGAGACGGCGGCCGCAGCCGTGGCGACGAAGGTGTTGAGGAAGGCGACGCCGGTGACGCCATTGGCTTCGAGGTTCGAGCCCGCGTTGAAGCCGAACCAGCCGACCCACAGCAGCGACGCGCCGATCATCGTCATGGTGAGGCTGTGCGGCGGCATCGCCTCGCGCCCGTAGCCGACGCGCTTGCCCAGATACAAAGCGCCGACCAGGCCCGCGATCCCCGCGTTGATGTGAACGACCGTACCGCCCGCGAAATCGAGCGCGCCAAGCTGGAAGAGATACCCCGCCTTGGCGTTGATCGCGTCCAGCGCGGACTGGCCTTGCTTGGCGGCGGCGATGAACGCGTCCGGCCCGTCCCAGTACCAGACCATGTGCGCGATCGGAAAATACACGATCGTGACCCACAGCACCATGAAGACCATGAGCGCGGTGAACTTCACGCGCTCCGCCAGCGCGCCCACGATCAGCGCGGGGGTGATGCACGCGAAGGTCATCTGGAAGGCGACATAGACATATTCGGGAATGACGACGCCCGCCGAGAAGGTCGCCGCCGTGCTGTCCGAGGTCACCGTCTTGAGTAGCGCCTTCGACAAGCCGCCGAAGAACGGGCTGGTTCCGCCCGCGCCGCCGGTGAAGGCTTCGCTGTAACCGTAGGTGCACCACAGCAGCGCGACGATCGAGACGATCATGAACACCTGGGTCAGCACCGAAAGCATGTTCTTGGTGCGCACGAGCCCGCCGTAGAACAGCGCCAGCCCCGGCACGCTCATCATCAGCACGAGCGCGGTGGAGACGAGCATCCACGCGGTATCGCCCTTGTTGGGCACCGGCGCAGGCGGGGTTGCGGGCGCGGCGGCGGTGACCGCCTGTGCCCATGATGGCTCCGCGAGCAACAGCCCAGCCGCGAGCGCACCCGCGCCCGCCAGCCCTATCCTAGTCCACGAAAGTTTCACGCTTCAAAGCCCTTCGCCCGGAGTCATCCCACGGGGAGCAAAACAAGGTCCGTGCCATGCGCGCGTTAACCGAGTGGCGGTGCAGGCGGCTGGCCAGTGCAGCGGACGCGCGCCCGGCAATGCTGCACGTGCACAATCGCTGGGCAGGGTGAGACCCCTTGAACCTGCCCAGCCTAAGCGTGTCGAAGGCGGTCCAAATGCTCGAAGTGTGCTTCGACAGGTTCAGCCGCAGCGGTTCAACTTGGAGGGTGAATGGGCTCAGTCCCCCGCCGCCGCGAGGAAGGCGCGCGCGGCGGCTTCGTCCTGTTCCTCGACCATCAGCCGCGCGGGCGCAAAGCGAACAGCACCGCCATACGCGGCCGAGAGGTTCGCATCGAACAGGACGGCATGTATGCCTGCCGCCTCCAGCGCGCCTCGCGCGATTTGCGCTTCGGCCGGGGAGTGAAACCGAGCGATTTCGATCACGGCACGCCCTTACGCGAGCGAGCCGCGCGGGCACAGTCGCCATGTCGGTCGCACGCCTCACTCATCGGCAATTACCCAATCCCCGCAACGCAGGCCCGGCACGCGCGTGAACTCGCTGAGATTACCGGTGATCACGATCAGCCCTCGGCTGCGCGCGTGTCGGGCGATCACGACGCGCCTGCGGGGGCAATGATGCGCCGGTCTCCATCGCGGGTCACGGTCACTTCGCGCACATTGACAGGTGAGGCGACGTTCTTGGGAAGACGAACTGCCTGGCTGCGATTTGACCGAAAAAAGGCTGGTGTTTATTACAATGCGGTACATAGTTCCCAGCTGGGATATGTCAGCGGGCTATACTGGTCACCCTCAAGCCGCCGTTCCCCCGACCGTCAGACCCTCGATCAGCATCGTCGGCTGGCCGACCCCGGCGGGCACGCCTTGACCGCCCTTGCCGCACATGCCCACGCCCTCGTCCAACGCCAGATCGTTGCCGATCGCGCGTACGCGGGTCAGTACATCGGGACCGTTGCCGATCAGCGTCGCGCCCTTGATTGGCGCGGCCAAGCGGCCGTTCTCGATCATGTAGGCTTCGGTGCAACTGAAGACGAACTTGCCTGATGTAATGTCGACCTGCCCGCCGCCGAAGCTCTTCGCGTAAACGCCATGCTTGACGCTGGCGAGGATGCCCGCCGGGTCCTCGTTGCCACCCAGCGCAAAGGTATTCGTCATGCGCGGCATCGGCGCATGGGCGAAGCTCTCGCGCCGCCCGTTGCCCGTTGGGGCCATGCCCATCAGGCGCGCGTTCAGCCGATCCTGCATGTAGCCCTTCAGGATGCCATCCTCGATCAGCACGGTACGCTCGGTCGGCGTGCCCTCGTCGTCGATCGTCAACGAGCCGCGCCGCGCCTCGATCGAGCCATCGTCCACCACCGTCACGCCCGGCGCGGCGACACGCTCGCCTAGGCGCCCGGCGAACGCGGACGTACCCTTGCGGTTGAAATCGCCTTCGAGCCCGTGGCCGATCGCCTCGTGCAGCAGGATGCCGGGCCAGCCCGGTCCGAGGACGACGGTCATCTCGCCCGCCGGGGCGGAGACCGATTCGAGGTTCACGAGTGCTTGTTCGAGTGCGACGTCGATCGCGTGATTCCACGTCTTGGGATCGAACAGCTCGTCATAGAGGTAGCGACCGCCAAGGCCATGATAGCCGGTCTCGCGTCGCTCGCCGTTCTTGGCGACGATCTGGACGTTCAATCGCACCAGCGGGCGCACGTCGCGCGCGACAAAGCCGCCCGCGCGCACGATTTCGATATTGCTGTGGCTGCCCGTCAGCGCGACCGAGACCTGGGCGACGCGGGGATCGCGCGCGCGCGCGGCGGCGTCGATCTCGGCCATCAGCGCGACCTTGCGCGCGAAAGGAATTGCCGAAAGCGGATCGGCGTCGGTGTACAACTTCTGGTTGGTGCGTGGCGGCGGGGCGGCGACTTCGCCACCATGACCGGTTCGGACCAGCTTCACCGTCTCGGCGGCGCGGCGGATCGCGGGTTCGCTGATCTCGTTCGCGTGCGCGAAGCCCGTGGTCTCGCCACTGACACCACGCAGGCCGAAGCCCTGCGTGGTGTCGAAGCTGGCGTTCTTCAGGCGGCCATCGTCGAAGCTGAAACTCTCCGAGACGCTGTGCTGGAGATAGAGTTCGCCATCGTCGCAACCTTGCAGGGCTTCGCTCACGAGCGACTGGGTGCGGGCGGGATCGAGGCCGGTTTGGGCGTAGAATACGTCGGTCATAGGTCCACTATAGGGTTAGTGCGCCGCGGATGCGACTGTGGCGGGACGATCCGGGCGCTCGTCCGCCGGACTGCCCTCCAGGATGAAGCGCCGGTCGCAGTAGCCGCAGTCGGCATAGCCCGATGCGCCGATCGCCAGCCACACGCGCGGATGGCCAAGCGCGCCGCCGATGCCTTCGCAACTGACGTTGGCGCGCGCGGTGTAGAAGGTCTCGGGGGGTGGGAACGTCTCCATGAAGGCGCGTGTAGCGCGCGCGGCGCGGGGTGCAACCGTCCTCCCGCGCAGGCCGGGAGGACGGGTATTGCCTACAACTTCCTGGCGTGGACGCGCTCGCGGATCACGGGCGCGGCATCGGCGGGAGCCGCGTTCGCGTCGCGCATCGCTTCGGCGGCGAGCTTGAGCGCCTCGGCGGCGGCGACGAGCGCGGCTGCGGGATCGGACCTTGCGGCGACCTGGACGGGCCTGGCCACGGCGACGGGCGCGGCGGTCGGCTCGGCCGCGGGAGGCGGGGCCACCGCGACCGCTGGCACGATCACTGGCGCGGCAACGGGCACCGGCGCGTCCGCGACGGCGATCGCCGCTGGTCGAACGACCGATGCCGCAACCGGCGGCGCGATGGCGACGGCGGGGATCGCCTCGGGTACCGCGACGGGATCGGGGATCGCGACACTCACCGGACGCGAATCACCGAAGGGTGGTTCGGGCAGCCGGTCGGGCAGGGTCGCCTCGGTATAGGCCACGCGTGGGGCCTGCTCGACCGCCTCGTCGCACGACATCCCGACGCCGTAGGGACGTTCCTCGATGTCGGACGCGAGCGCGAGGACGCCGCGCTGATCTGAATCGACCGCGAGCCGACCCAGCATTTCGGCGTTGCGACAGAAATTGCCGCTATCCAACGCCGAGCGCGATTGACGGTTGGCCAGCGCCGTCGTGAAACGATCGTAGGTACGGCGGCCTTCCACATCGCCATAGGCGCGCTGGAAATACTCGCGCAGGCTGTCGTTGTAGCCGTGCAGCGACCCACGATTTTGCGCGACGAAATCATTATAGGCCCGATCAGCCGCGAACCCGGTGTTCCCGCATTCTAGCGCAGCGACCATCAAGACCGTTTGCATATTGCGAACTTTAGCCGCATCGATCTCGGCCTGACGCCAACACATTTCACTCGCGCTGGCACTAGACGCCGCCAGTGCCGCTGTACTCAAGATAATCGTTACCTGCTTGATAAAACGCTTACGCATACACCACCCATCTATTGCCACGACTGTTTAGACAGTGTGCTCAGGCTATTATGCGCTTCATCCACCAGCAAGGTATGGTTCTTTGAAATTTTAATGACAGACACAGTTTCGCCCGTTTTGTCGTTCATAAAGCCTGAATGTGACACCGCGCCGCACTTAGAATCGGGAACTCATGAGGATCATTTCGGAGAAGCTGAACGTACGCGTAGGATCGGGCTATCCCGAGCCATTCCGACTCGCGTCATCCGCACGGGAAAAGCGCGCTTTGGGCGATGCGGCGGGGCTTACGCAGTTCGGCGTCAACATCACTCGCCTGCCGCCGGGCGAATGGTCCGCACAGCGGCACTGGCACAGCCGGGAGGACGAATTGGTGTTCGTGCTCGAAGGCGAGCTGACGATGGTGACCGACGCGGGCGAAGAGCGGCTCGGCCCCGGTGACAGCGCGGGCTTCCGGGCGGGGGTGGCCGATGGCCATCATTTCATTAACCGGGGCGTGGTGAACGCGCTTTACCTCGAAGTGGGCGGGCGCAGTGCCCAAGATGTGTGCAGCTATCCCGATATCGACCTGCACCTCACGCCCGACGGCTATGCTCACAAAGACGGCACGCCCTACCCGCCCGGGACTTAGCCCTTGCGCGCCCCGATTGGCGCTGGCACGCCGCGCGAATGCGTAACCTCCTCGTTGCCGCCGCCGTTCTCCTCGCCACGACCGCCAACGCCGCACCCACGCCCGGTGACATCCGCATCGCCGAGGGCCTGCGCGACCGCGCGCTCGCCGGATCGGGAGCGTTCCAGATCGTGGAAAGCCTGACGACCGAGGTCGGCCCGCGACTGCCGGGCTCCCCCGCCGAAGCGCGCGCACGCGACTGGGCGGTGGCGAAGATGCGCGCGCTCGGCTTCAGGAACGTCCATGTCGAGCCGTTCACCATACCCGGCTGGGCGCGCGGAGTCGAAACCGCCGAGGTGAGCGCGCCCGTGCCCCAGCGTCTCGC
>JAABUQ010012766.1_pt1 | contig 10359 bp, 10 predicted proteins | sample 5560001 | NCBI WGS metagenome assembly JAABUQ01 (sample SAMN10711888, study PRJNA513371) | rock metagenome | isolation source: Antarctica rocks | place: Antarctica: Victoria Land, Finger Mt nord | collected 2015-12-18 | reverse complement strand
AGTGCTTGAAAAGACTAGTATCCGGTAACCTGCTGCTGACGCGGCGGGGAACCCGGATGATGACATATCGTTTGGAACGAAGGCTGGTTTTCATCAGTGAACTCCACAAATCTATTCCACTTTACCCAGAGGTTAAATTGACTTGTGAGTTTACCATAACTGTTGGAAAAATTTAGATGCGTTTACCCTGGTGCAGCATCTTTCCGTGGTGTTGGGTCGAAGTCGGATTACAGTGCAACGGTGGTTAAGTAAGTATCGTCAACAGGGAATGAGTGGTCTACTAGAAGCGAAAAAGAGTCCAGGTAGACCGAAAGTGATATCAGAAGAGGTGAGGCTTCAGCTCAGACAAGAACTAGCAGACCCTTTAGGGTTTAGCAGTTATGGAGAAGTCCAATTGTGGTTAAAGGCGATAATGGGAATAGAAGCTTCATATAAAGTCGTACATGATACCGTGCGTTACCAACTTAAATCAAAGTTAAAAATGCCCAGACCCCAGAGTGTGAAACAGACACCAGCAGCAATAGAAGCCTTCAAAAAAAACTCCCAGATTACTTAGATGTCATTCTCAAATACTTAGTATCGCCACAACAAAGACTCGGGGGTATCCGTTATTGGTGCCAAGATGAAACGAGGCTTGGACTCAAGACGATAACCAGAAGAAAGATGACAATAAAAGGGGTCAAGCCACTGGGGGTGGTGCAATGGCAACGAGAAAACTTTTATCTATACGGGGTGGTAGAACCAGCTACAGGAGAAAGCTTTTTTTTAGAGTTTTCCCATCTAGATACTATCTGTTTCGAGGAGTTTCTCCGGCAATTTGGGCAAGAATATCCTGAAGAACTACATATTATACAGGTGGACAACGGTCGGTTTCATAGTAGTGAGTTATTACAAGTGCCACCGCACATCATCTTATTATTTCAACCAGCTCAAATGCCGCAAGTGAATCCAATCGAAAGATTGTGGGAGGAAATCAAGAGAAATTTAAGTTGGGAGTTATTTGATGATTTAGAAGAGTTAAGAGTAGCTGTGCGAAAAATCCTCAAAGAATTCACACAACAAGTCATAGCTTCGATTACAGGATGGGATTTTATTCTCAAGGCTTTATCTGTAACAGGTATTTCGTGAATTCGTATTAGAATGCTAGCGACAGTTTTAGAATTCACTCGTATGCTGCAAAAGTGTGCAAAGTTAGCCCATTACTCTTGCATTCTCAGGAGACATCGGTCACAACAACCTGGGCACTTTGCAGCGCTACTTGAAAATCACCTTGGAACGAGGCGGAAAGCTGTTGCGGCGATCGGGTTTTGAGCGGTCGGTTGTGGCAGTTTGAAAACTCATTAAAGTCGTAAAAGCTAACTCGCTATTGTCTGTCACGCTCCAAGTCCCAAATCACCTTCTCCCAATACCAATTTTCCGGCTTTCCAGGGTGTAAACTCATGGCTCGACCTACTAGCCGCTCAGCACCCGCATTTCTCACAAACTGATTTAAAAACATAATTTAGAGCAGAATGATTGACGTTTTTTCCTAATCATCAAATTTTCCAGAATTTTTACTCAATCAGAAGCTCAACCTAGTAAATTTTCTCTCAAAAATCCAGAAAAATAGTTAATCAGGAAAATTTTAAACGACAAAATGGCTGAATCGAACTTCAGCAGTCTTAAAAATTATTCAATTCCCTTTAAACCAATAAAAGCTATCCAGATGCTGAGATAGCTTGGATACGTTGATAGGCAATTGCTAAAATATCTTGGTAGGGACATGCGCTGGCGATCGCGATTAAGATTCTTCTAACGCTGATAGTGACCTTGGCTCCTAATTTCAAGAGAGTTAGGCGAATCGTTCCGACTGTTGCTTGGGCGAGAGAAGTTTTTGCTAAACAATGTTGACGAAAAGCCTGCATCAGGACATAAGCCATTGCAGATAGCCAAAGTCGGAGTTGATTACTCTCAAATGTTTGGGTAGAAGTCCGGTCAGCAAACAAATCAAGTTGTTGCTCTTTCAGGCGATTCTCCATCTCCCCTCTGGGACAATATTTTTCCCGATAAACTTTGGATGGAGGCACTTTGGCTGCGGGTAAAGATGTGACAACATGACGGAGGTCTAACCCTTCGCTACCATAACAAACTTTTGTCACCACTCTTCGCTCACGACTCCAGGACTCCTGAGTTTTATAGCACAAAGAACGATACCAGGTGGCTTCTGGCACTAATTGACTAACTGCTTCTGGCTTGTCATCTGGAGCGAATACTGTCTCCATTAAAGCTGTTACAGGTGCAAGCCTCTGCTCGTAATCGGCTTGAGCTTTTTGAATCACGTCATGCGCTCGTAATTTTAATTGACTATTAGTTGCCATGGCGAAAGCATAATCAACACCCACCTCCGCTTCACAGAATTTCATGATATCTTCCCGTGCATAGGCACTATCTCCTCGCACTAATATTTGAGTCCTCTGCCATTTCCCTCGAATAATTCTAATGATTCGTTGCAATTCTGATAATGCCCCTGCTGCTGGAGCTACATTGGAAGGTCGTAGAAGGGCTGCTAATAGGTGATGACCACAGAAAATATAAAAAGGTGCATAACAGACGCCATTATAATAAGTGTTAAAAAAGGCTCCCTCTTGACTCCCATGTACCTGGTCGTCCGTTACATCCATGTCTAAAACGAGCTGCCGAGGAGGCTCCTTGTACGATTCTAGAAATATCTCTACAAAAGCTTTTTCAATTTCTTTTGGCTGATGCTCGATTCTATGATAACGACTTTCTCTCTGGTCCAATATTGTTTCTGGGCAATATTCTAGTCGATTAATTGTGCTTTTCCCTGCTAATAATGCTGCATTTGAATCAATAAAATTGAGTCTTCCTAAAGCGATTGCTAAGGCTGGATCGTAGCGTAACTTATCGTGGTCATTCACATCTTCGTATCCTAAGACGATGCCGTAAACTCGTTGTGCCAGTAATTCGTGAACTGAGTAATCTACATATGATAAATTTCGATGATCTCGAAAGCATTCAGCAAAACGAGCCGTGATTCTGAGTTGTTTGTCCAATTCTGCCATCAACACAATTCCAGCATCTGAGGTAATTTTTCCTCCCTCAAAATTGGCAATTACGTTTCTGCCTTTGAGAGTTCCAAAATTGAATTGCTCGGGAATACACTGTGTTGCACTAGGAGTCATGAAGCTAAAACGCTGAAACACTTGCTATGACTATATTGTAACCCTTTTAGTGCCCCATCTTTCCAGATTTTGTGAGAAATGCGGGAGCAGCGCCTCGATCATTATGAAGGAGAGTCAACAGTTTGTTTTCGGTGCGGAAGGTGACTCTGCCGCTTGGCTTACTGGCGCTAATTGGTGATTGTAATGGCGTAGCTGGTGTTGTCACTGGCTGTGGTCTGGGTGGTAATGGTGTAGGTGCTGCTGGTGACGCAGGTAGCTGCGTTGTGGTTGATGTGGGCACTGATGGTGGTGCGGTAGGCTCTGGTATAGGTGGCTGAGCTTTGACTAGAACAATTTTAGGTGGTGTCTGACCTCTGGAAGCCTTGGGCTTGGTATTGTGGGAGGTGATCCCGTGCTGTTGCTGTTGCTGATTTCTAACTAGATAGAACAAATAGACTAATAGCAAACCCAGAGTTACAACCGCAGCACACGCAAAAAATGTGAGTGATGTACCTACCCACTGCTCAAATCCATCTGAAGGTTTGGTCGTTGCTGGAACTATAATCTGAGACTTGCCAGAGGTAGATTTCACCATAAGAAGCGGAGTCGAGTAACTCTTTCATGTTGGCTTCTATCTTTATCTGTGTGGTTTAGAGAGCTTAAAACCTACATGAAGAGTTGGCGATCGCCCCCCGCATTTCTCACAAACTTTGCGCTCATAATCGCTCAAAGCCTTATCCAGTCGAGGATTGACCTCGATCAAAACGAGACGAGAAAATCAACACACTGTTAAAACCCTTACTCCGCCTGACTTTGGCAGGACAAGGGTTTTAACTTCTCAAGCTCTCTTTGTGAGAAATGCGGGGCCCCCAAAGGTGCCCTCAGCAGTCGCTTCAAAATGCACTTTGACCCAGAATCAAGGCTGTTTTCACCCAGTTAATTCCCAATAAGAAAAGCCCGTTTGGCTGACGGGCGTCCACTGTAGAAGAACCACTGATATGACTTCACTATGGAAAAATCTCAACCAAACTTGGTGGCTCTTTATAGATTCCGGGGATCTGAAGCTGTCAAGGAGAACTGGAATTCTTGACGGCGGGTAAGGATTAGAGGTTCTATAGTCACCTATAGGGCTGAAACCTACGTCTGGTAAGGGTTAAAGGGTGTATTTGTCATGCAGATCCCTGGAATCCATAAAGAGCCAAGTTTAAATACTGTGCTGACATTTTTCATGTGTTCGGAGAGGCGGCAGAGGACGGACACTAGTCTGAATTAGTCGAACGGGTGGTGCAGCGCTTGACCCTACCAGACCATACGCCGGAACCACAAATAGTTGCGGACAGCACAACTCAAATGGGTCGGGAAGAGCAGAGTGTCATTCAAGCTGACCGGGACTATCAGGATCTAGAACAAATCCTCATCCTTTTTCTGAAAAATTCATTTTCGCGGTTGTTTGGTAGACCTGTTACAACTCTGACTAAACTGCCAGCAGGTCAGCAACCTCTTAACGTACGTTTCTACTCCACGGCTCATTTCACTCCTTAATAGTTAGGATTTGACCTATAGGTTTTATGACTAGCAGACAGAAATTAGCAAATTTAGGAGAAATTAGACGATGAAAAGCACTGACCGTCTTCAATATCTACGTGCGGCTCTAGTAGTGATTGGGATAATTTTCGTCGTCGCCATTTACCCACTGATGATTTTCTGGTCGTCGGGCTGGGCTTGGCAGCCTCATCAATCAGAATATGAGCGGATGATCATCGGAGTGTATGCCACGCTAGGTGTTTTTCTGCTGCTCGCTGCTCGTAGCCCTCTGAAACATCTGAGCTTGATTTGGTTCACGGTCTGGTCAAGCCTCATCCACGGAGGAATAATGGCTTTCCAGGCCGTTATCGACCCAGCAGAACGTGGTCATCTGCTGGGGGATATCCCTGCCCTGTTGATTGTGGCGGTAATTCTCGCGGCTTTCACCCCCAGAGGTACCGATGTTGAAACCGCAAGCGACGTAAATGCTAACTACAGTAGTCCGGAAGTAAGTTAACCAACACTAGGTTTGTACTGACTTTGGCTGTCGGCTAGAAGGCATACTTTGCATAACTTTCAGTCAATCGCGTGAGTTTCTATATGATTGCTCATTTCACGCCGATGCCTGCTAGCTGGCGCGACAAACAGCGCTGCCACGACAGCGCTGGGTCAAAACTTTTCCCAAAGGACCTACCCATATGGCACAACTAAACTGTCTAGTCTCGCAGTCATTTTTGAGGGTCACGAGCGTTATTCTGTCTCAAGTCGAGGGTTTGACAGCGGATGCATGCATCGATGGTGTCGTAGAGCTGTCGTTTTACTCTTGTAACCGCCTAACTTAGCTGAAGCTAAAAGCTGCTAACACAGATAGCTTTACAACACCACAAGGCTAGGGCATAAGCTAGGCGGTCTCTGAGCAGTAACAACCCTTAGTCCTCCTCCAGAAAGAGTTCTACATTTGGGTGTTCGCCAATGAGCGTCACCAGCCAGTCAAATACAGTTGGCCCTTGCCCTCGCAATGCTGCCCGTAATGCCCACGCTGTCTTGATCAGTGCTGTGGGGTGGCAATCCCGAAGTTGTGACGTTAACTGCCGGACCGTTTCAGTGTAGCCCAGACGTTCGCGTGAGCGCTCCGCGTGCCGCCAGACCAACTGAAACTCATCCGGGATCGGTCCAAATCCACCTTGCAGTAAGTCATTGAGAGCATTAAGGTTTTCGCCCCACGACTTGCCGCCAACGAACACCCGCCCTACCTCAGTGTAAAATTCTTCGAGTGTATCGAACCGCTCCCCGTCCAGCAAGTACTCCAGATGCAAGCCCCCCTCTATAGAAATTATGCGTGGGTCTTAATAACCTTCTTTAAGGTTCCTTTAAGGTTCACGCATATTTTCTTTCGTATAGAGCATAAACGGCAGAATTAGCATTTGAGGTGAATGGTTAACTAGCAATTGTTCGATAGTGATTACACTGCCCATCGCTACAGGAAGATGCTCTGTCAACAGTGGTCTGCCGACCATTAGGACCTGTGTATGTAGCATTGTTAATGTAGGAATAGTCCGCCCAAGAGGCTGAACTGAGGACGAGGTTGAGCCCGAAACCGGCCAAAGTGATAAAACAGATGGTACGAACTTTCATAGTTGGAATCCTCTTAATTTCAGAATTCGTCTGCCGCTGATGTTTTCATCGTAGAAATTGGGATGGTCAAAAACATGTGGAGAAAGTCACTATTTAACCAGGACCAAAGCAATAAATCTCATCGGGACTTTTGTACTACTTTGCTGCTTTAAAAACAGGAGTTAGGACACGATTACTCGTATACAACCGTGCCATACCGTAAGAGCAGGTCAGAGTCATTTCAACAGATGCTTACTCCTGTGAACCAACTGATTCAAATCCAACACCATTCCTTTCGCTTACTGCTCTACCTGGAATGGCTCCTGCTAGGGATAATTGCTCTCGCCCAATTCCTTCCAGCCACACGCCATCAATCCCCACAAATGCTGTTGCTAACAATCTTGTGTATGGCTACGCTTTTAAAGCGGGACACTCTGCAAAGAAAGCCTTTGAGCCTTAACATGATTTTTTCGAGACTCTAGGACGAGGTAGCTCACCCATCTGCTGCATCACCCAGGTAAACAAATTAGGAAATTGTCTGCCAAATAGACGTTGGGAAGCAGTACTACCATCAGAACGCTGCAAGTCGAAGTTATGAATCACGGTCAGGACTTGGAGATGATGCTGCCAAAATCCTCGCTGCGCACGGTGTCGTTGAGACAGGTAGCCATTACGACCCTCGACAGCAGAGGAGGCGCGGTGAAATCGACTCACCAGGGATTTAGCCCAGTCTTGCCAATGTCTAAACTGCCCATCCGCGAGGGTAGCCGTGAAGGCATGAGCGAGCAGAGCCCGATGAGTTCGTCGCTGTGCCCTCTTGTAAATTCTTTTCAGAGAGCGGGATTTGGTTTTGTTGAGTTGGAGTTGCCAGTAGAGAGCAGGCAGCATCTGACCTAATAACCAGTTAGTTAAAGGCGTGTCCAAGTCTTCCAGGGAGAGGGAGTGTTGCACCCACTGCCACCAGGTATTGACCCCAACTGCTAAAGCTGGAATTTGCTGTCGGAATTTGTGCAAAACCGAGTCAACCTTGACCAGTTGATGTGTGTTCTGGAGAGTCTCCAACTTCAGCAGCACTTGCTCTAGCTGGGCTTGAATCTCGGTTGTGGTCTTGAAGCTACCGTCTGACAAGGCAAAGGGATGGACGGTCAGTGTCAGTTGCTGCCGCAGCCGATGGTAGGTGCGTTGACCCGATTGGACAAATTCGCACTGAGCCTGTAGTTGCTCCACCAACTGCTGTTGAGCCGTTGTATCTTTAGCTAATGCTGTCAGTTGAGCTAACCGTTGTTGTGCCCGCGCCAGTTTCTGATTGGCTTGATTCCATTGCCGACTCAAAGCCGCTCCAATCGACTTACTTAAGTCCCAGAGCGGATGAAACAGCTCCGCAATGCTAGGACACTCAAATCCTTCTAGGGCCAGCTTGATTAAGGCGCTTTGCTCGATCACTGACCAACGACCTGACTCGCACTCCTACCTGTGTTAATGCCTGTTGTGCTTTCTCAAGCCAGGTCTGGTATTGCCGATTCTCTACCTGTTCTTCAACAAAGATGTACCCACTTGACAAGTCCATCAGCACCAACACATCTTGCTCGAAACTCGTTTCATCCGCTGCGGCACAAATCTCAATCGCTGTCTGGCTTTGCCCTAGTGTTGATTGTTGCTGCTGTTGATACTTGAGGATCGCCTCCCTGACCCCGACTTCTAGCTTGTGCAGGGCACTAGGTGATACCCCAACTTGGATTGGCAATTGTAACAGATAGAAGAACTCTGACAGCGTCTCCACCCCGATTCCACATTTGATGCCAAAGATGTAAATTGTTCCTAGCACCAGCTGCCTTAGCCATTGCCCCCCAGCTGCCGTTTCCCATAATTCTGACTCGGAATACTGGTTACGCCGTATAATCGCTTGTTGATGCCGATGGACACTACTTTTAGCGATGCCTGTCGCCTCTGCGATTTTCCTAATGGAACGTTTGCCTCCTTCCTTGATTGCCTCAAACACCTGTTGGCTGCGTTCGCGTAACTTCATTCCTTATCCCACACTGTGCTGGTTCAGAGCTTAGTCTAACCCTCCAGGGGAAATCTAAAACTCTGATCTGACTGCGTCCAACTGTCCCGCTTTACGTTGGTAGCCCTTGTGTATCACTGGATTGGGGGTGATGGGTCTCAGATTACCGACGGGTCAGCAAATCTCCAAGGTACTACATACGAGTTTAGGATTTGGACTCATTTTGTTGCCCACAGTCCTAGACAGTCGGTGGCACGGTCCTTACCCATTGCTCTACCTGGTCATGGTCATCCGCAGTTGTCTTTTGTTTAGACCACTAGGTCGTCTGCTTGTTGCTAGTTTGGCTTTTCTGTCATTCCTGCTGACGCTGTTCCTGCGAGTTCCACGCATTCCTCCAGCGTGGCTAATGGCGCAAGAGCAAATCAGAAGTACTGTCTTAACCCTGAAGTTAAACGCTACGCTGTCATTTGGACTCAGTCTGGTGTTTTTGTTGCTATTAATCAACGCCTGGCTAACTGCCGGTGGTGGCTATGTTGATCCTGGCCTGGACTATTACGAGCCGCGTTATCGGGAGCGTTTAGAGTCTTCGCTTTCCTTGTAAGCGAATCTGCTTAGTCTGAGGTAACTTTACTGACGTCTCCTATCTAGTTGAACTTCTTTATACCTTTTGTTAAGGGAACATCTTCAGATTCATACGCGTCCAAAGTTATGCTAGAACTCAACCATCACAGCAGTGCGTTGAATTATAGAGGCATAATGTTTGAATAAGATTTGGGGATCGTGTCCTGTTGCCTCAGCAACCGCCAGCGGATTAGCTCCGTTAGCAAGAGTATGGCTGATTGCTGTGTGCCTTGTTGAGTAAGGCTTACGATAGTCAATCCCTAGCCTTGTCAGAATAGTTTTCCATGCTCTACGCCGGAAGGTATGGTCGTTGATGGGCTTACCGCTAGGGGCTGGGAATACAAGACTTTCAGGATCGCAGTTGATTGGTTTTTGCTCCTGTAGAAGAGTCATAATTTTGGGAGTCAGAGTGACAATCCTGTCCTTCCCTGTTTTGGTTGTCTTGCGAACGCCCCTCGACACAGACTCTCCAATCCAGACAGTTGAACAATCATCGGCAATATGCTTCCACTTCAGAGCAGCAGCTTCTCCAAACCGGCAACCTGTACCGAATAAGAATGAAACAAAGTCAGCATAAGGGTGATAGTAACAATCTGTAGCAAAAGCCGCCAGGACAGCTTGAACCTCCTTCACTGTAAACGGCTTAACCTTTTGCTTGGGTGTAGGTTTAACCCTGCTTAGAACACCACTCCAAGGATTGAGGTTGATGCCATACTTTACGCCTGCCCACTTCCAGCATGCTTGAACCAGTATCAGATAGTCTTTGGCTGTCCTTGTAGAAACTTGTTTGCGTAAATGAGCTGCAAATTCTTCAGCCTGGACATCGCTAATAGACTCCGCTGGATTATTTTGAAAGTACCTCTCCAAATGTCTCAACGTTGCCGTGTACCGACATAAACTCCCAGCATAGAGACCTTTAGTCTTCTCTTGGTCTTGCATGAATTTCTCAAACAATTCCACAGCAGTAGTGTAGGCAAGCTTTTGAGACGTTCCTCTTTGAGGCTGGTATTTTTTCAGCGATGAGTCAAAGTTGCCAGATACTATATCCAACTCGATTTGTGTTGCCCTCTGCTGAGCAACTGTGCGATTCACCTTGGAGTCCGGTAGCCCCAACGCGATCGCATATCGCTTGCCCCCGTGCGTAAACCTCAGCCTTAGCCTGCCATCATCATTTTCAACTTTGACAATGTTCCTACCAGCCCTACCACTTTTGCCGCTATCGCCTGGAACCCCTGCCACAATCGCCTTATCCTCTAAAATTCCTACCAAAATCCTACCACTTTTGTCCTGAAAGACACCTAAAAATACCCAATCCAGTCGGCTTATTGACAATAGCGAACTGAAGGATAAAATCTCGGAAGTGCTTGTGGAGAGAGTTTTAAAGAATCGGGATGACTGGATTCGAACCAGCGGCCCCTTCGTCCCGAACGAAGT
>JAABUQ010012765.1_pt1 | contig 10360 bp, 11 predicted proteins | sample 5560001 | NCBI WGS metagenome assembly JAABUQ01 (sample SAMN10711888, study PRJNA513371) | rock metagenome | isolation source: Antarctica rocks | place: Antarctica: Victoria Land, Finger Mt nord | collected 2015-12-18 | reverse complement strand
AATCGCGTTGCTTACTGCCCATCATGGCGCTTACTCCTTCGCCAAATCACCGAAGGGAGTGATGCTACCTGTCGCCGCCTCGTATTTCAACACGCTCCCATGATTACGATAGACCACCTTTCCGGCGGACGACTGGAGTTCGGCATGGGCGCGGGCTGGCATGAGCCGGAGTTTCGCGCCTTTGGCTACGCGATGCTGCCGGTCAAGGAGCGGCTGGATTTGCTCGAAGAAGGCATGGGCGTGATGCGCAACTTTCTCGATCACGAGATTACCGACCATCACGGGCAGTACTTTTCGTTTACGAATGCCTACATGAACCCCCGCCCGCTCGGTCGTCTGCCGTTGTGGATCGGCGGGCGCGGTGAGAAGCGCACGGCACATATCGCGGCACGCTACGCTGACGGCTGGAACATTCCCTATGAGTCGCCCGAAAGCCTGACGCGCAAGTATGCTGCCCTCGACCGCTGGTGCGAAACCGAAGGGCGCGATCCCACTACAGTCGCCCGCGCCACGCAACTCGGCTTTTACATGGCGGCCTCGGACGATCCCGCGACGCTCGTCACCGCGCAGGCCGAGATGGACAAGCGCGTGCCGCCGCATCAGGACACGGCGGGGCAACTGACAGGCAGCCCGGCGCAGGTGACTGCACGGCTGCGCGAATACGCGGCGGCGGGCATCACGGCGATCAACATCGCCATCCGCCCACCCGTGGACTGGGCCGCCCTCGACACCTTTGTTGCCGAAGTGATGCCCGCGTTGCGCGGCGTATGAGCGTGGCCCTGAATGCCCTAACACCCAGCCCCTTCCCTAAAAGGAAGGGGCGTGAGACGGGGCAAGGTTACGGTGTTCTTTGTAGGTCTCGATGCTCTAAAGGTACACTCCCCTTCCCTTTCCCGAAGGGGCCGGGGGTTAGGGCATTTGATGTTCAGGAGGAGGCAGCACATGCACATGCGCGCACTGGGGCGAACGGGCCTGAAGGTCTCGGCCCTCTGTTTTGGCGGTAACGTCTTTGGTTGGACGGCGGACGAGGATGCCTCGTTCGCGGTGCTGGACGCCTTTGTGGAAGGCGGCGGCACCTTTATTGATTCGGCGGATGTGTACTCGCGTTGGGTGCCGGGGCATACGGGTGGCGAGAGCGAAGCCGTGCTCGGTCGCTGGATGCAGGCGCGTAGCAATCGGCACGAGGTGATCGTCGCCACCAAGCTCGGCAGCCCGATGGGTGACAGCCCGAATCAGGCCGGCCTCTCCCGCCACTGGATCATGGAGGCCGTGGAAGCGTCGCTGCGCCGGTTGCAAACGGACTACATTGACCTCTACCAGACGCACCGGGACGACCCAACCACCCCGCAGGAGGAAACGGCGCGTGCCCTCGACGATCTCGTACGGGCGGGCAAGGTGCGCTACCTGGGGTGCTCCAACTTCAAGGCGTACCGCCTCGCCCTCGCCCTCGGCGTCAGTGCGCGAGCGGGCTACGCCCGGTACGACTGCGTGCAGCCGCCGTATAGCCTCGTCAACCGGGGCGTGTACGAGCCGGAATTGCAGGCGTTGTGCGTAGAGCAGGGCATCGGCGTCATCCCGTATTCGTCGCTCGGTAGCGGCTTTCTCACCGGCAAGTACCGCCGGGGGCAGTCCCTGCCCGAAACACCGCGCGCGGGCGGCATCCAGCAACGGTACATGAACGCGCAGGGTGACGCGGTGCTGGACGCGGTAGACGCCGTGGCGAAGCAGTACGACGCCACGCCCGCGCAGATCGCCCTCGCCTGGAACCTCGCCCAGCCCGGCATCACCGCACCCATCGCCAGCGCCACCACTGCCGCGCAAACGCGCGAACTGCTCGCCGCCACCGACCTCACGCTCGATGCCGACGCCCTGAAAACCCTCACCGACGCCAGCGCACCCTTCGCGTAATTGGAGAGGGGGATTTCACCACAGAGGCTCTGAGAAGTATGAAGTATACAATGTGCAGTATGCAGTGGAGACGAATGCTTTTCACTGCATACTGCGTACCGCATACTGCGTACCGCATACTGCATACTCCCCCGTGGTGAAATCCCCCGCCGGCGGTACAATCGCGCCATGCATACGCATTTGCTTCCAACATCTTCGCATCCTGAGCGCGCCTTTGTGGTCGGTACGGCGGGCCATGTAGACCACGGTAAGAGTACGCTCGTGCGCGCCCTGACGGGGATTGACCCGGACCGCCTCGCCGAAGAAAAGGCGCGCGCGATGACGATTGACCTGGGATTCGCGTGGCTGACGCTGCCGGGCGGGCAGGCGGTCAGCGTGGTGGATGTACCGGGACACGAGCGGTTCATCAAGAACATGCTCGCGGGCGTCGGTGGTCTCGACGCCGCCCTGCTTGTGGTCGCGGCGGACGAGGGGCCGATGCCGCAGACGCGCGAACACCTCGCCATCCTCGACTTGCTCGGTATCACGCGCGGCCTGATCGTGCTTACGAAGGCCGATACGGTGGACGCGGAGTTCCTCGCCCTGGTGGAGGAAGCAACGCGGGACGCCGTGGCGGGCACCACGCTTGCCCATGCGCCGCTCGTGGTGACGAGCGCAACGACCGGGCGGGGGCTAGACGACCTGAAGACGGCCCTCGCCCACCTGCTCGCCGATGTGCCCGCGCGCGTCACGGGGGGACAACCGCGCCTGCCGGTGGATCGCGCCTTCACGATCAGTGGCTTCGGCACCGTGGTTACGGGCACGCTGCTCGATGGTACGCTCGCCGTCGGGCAGGAAATCGTCTTGCTTCCGCGCGGTGTGCGCGGCCGCGTGCGCGGTCTGCAAACGCACCGCACAAAGCGCGACCGCGCCCTGCCGGGGAGCCGCGTGGCGGTGAACATCGGCGGCGTGGCGGTGGAAGACGTGTACCGGGGCGATGTACTCACCGTGCCCGGCTGGCTCGCGCCGACGAGCCTCGTAGACGCGCGCCTGCGCCTCACCGCCGACGCGCCATCGCTGAAGCAGAACGACGCCGTGGACCTCTTTCTCGGCGCGGCGGAGGTGCCGGGCCGCGTCACGCTGCTCGATGCTGAAACCCTCGCCGCCGGTGAGGCAGGCTTCGTGCAACTGCGGCTCGCGGCCCCCGTGGCTGCCGTGCGGGGCGACCGCTTTATCGTGCGTCGCCCATCGCCGGGGACGACGATTGGCGGCGGCACGGTGTTGGATGCCGCCGCCCGCCGCTCCCGCCGCTTTGCCGCGCCCACCCTCGCGCGCCTCGGCGACCTCGAACGCGGCACACCTGCCGACCTCGTGCGGCAGATGGTGGCGCAAGGCCCGCATGAAGTGCGCGCGGTGATGGACGGCTTGGGCATCACGACGGACACTGCACATCTGCTGCTCGCCGGCCTGCTGCAAGCGGAAATGATGCTGCTCCCGCCGAACACGGCGGACACGATTGCCCCCGATAGCTATCTGCTGCTGAACACGAGCGTCACGGCAATCGAGGCGCAACTGACGATGATGCTGGCGGAGTTCCACGCGGCGTACCCGCACCGGCGCGGGATGCCCCGCGAGGAGGCGCGCGCCCGCCTGGGACTGCCGTCGCGCCTCTTTGACCACCTGCTCGACCACCTGCACGGGCGCGAATCGGTGGTCGCCGAGCGGGCGGAGGCGGGACCGACCGTGCGCCTGCCCACGCACGTCGTCACGTTGCCCCCCGCGCAGCGCGCCGCCGCCGATGCCCTGCTCGCCGCCCTCGCCGCCGCCCCCTTCGCGCCGCCCGACCCCGCGACCCTAGGCGTGACGCCCGAAACCCTTGCGGTACTTGCGGACACGGAAGGCATCGTGCGTGTCGCCCCCGGCGTGGTCTTCGCGCGCGATGCGTACGGTCGCATGGTGCGGCTCACGCTCGACACCATCACGGCGGACGGCAGCATCACGCTCGCGCGGTTCCGCGATGCCATTGGCACGACACGCAAGTACGCGCAGGCGGTGATGGAGCACTTCGACGACCGCCGCATCACCCGACGCGCCGGTGACGCCCGCGTGCGTGGCCCCGCCGCGCGCGATTGGGAAAAGGATACAGAATGAGCGAGCGTGCTGAAAACGGAGGGTATGAGAGAAATGAATATGCAGCTTGTAAGCAATACATCGCAACCAAATGCACTGTTCTCCCTTACCATGTTGCTCTTTATTTCTGGACACTTGGCGCTCGCTGTCGCAATGACGAAACGTCAAAGGCGGTATTTGCGGCACTATCGAGAGCAACGCAACATCAACGTAAAGCTTTCGGATGAGTTTCCCAATGGTTGGAGCCGCGAGAATGCCGCAGACGTGGTCACGAATGGTCGGCTCACACTCCAGGCATACCGGACGCTGCAACCAGAGCCTGACCTTGAGCAGGAGCGGCGAGCAATCATCCAAATACACCGCATCCAGATAGGATGGGTGCTTATCGGCTCTGTTGCGATAGTCATCATTGGGTTGCTCACATCGTGACGGTGTAGGAGTAATCAGGCGTATACATGAGACGGATGTGCTACTCCTCAACCGCAAAGACTACGACCGAAAGCGGACAGTTGGCTTGCGTACGGCGATAATGACTGTGCGGATGCTCTTGGCGGAAGTAGCGAGAGGAAACACTGAATGAAATTCAAGGTGATCGTGCATGATGGTGAAGAAGGCGGGTATTGGGCGGAAGTGCCCGCGCTTCCTGGTTGTGCGACGGAAGGTGACACGTTCGAGGAATTGCTCGAAAACCTGTGTAAGGCGATTAAGGGGTGTCATTCTATTGAAATGACGGGCCTCACGGAAAACGACCTTTGAACGCGCTGTGATACACTGCCTGCCACGATAGACGACGGCTTCCACTCGAAAGAGGCGATTTTCGATATGGTACAGATGATTCCCGACCACTTGCGCGATGTGTTGCCGGAACCGGTGGCGTTGCCGGACCGGCAGGGGCATTTTGGGCGGTTTGGCGGGCAATTCGCCCCTGAAACGCTGATGCCGGCCCTGATGGAACTCGATGCGGCGTACGCTGAAGACCGGCGCGATCCCGAATTTCTCGCGGAACTCGCCGACCTGCGAAAGCATTACGTCGGGCGGCCGACGCCGATGTACCACGCGAAGGCGCTTTCGGCGAAGCTCGGTGGGGCGCAAATCTGGTTGAAGCGCGAAGACCTCGCGCACACGGGGGCGCACAAGATCAACAACGCGCTGGGGCAGGGCTTGCTCGCCAAGCGCATGGGCAAGCGGCGGGTAATTGCCGAAACGGGCGCGGGGCAACACGGCGTCGCCACGGCGACGGTCTGCGCGATGCTCGGCCTCGATTGCGCGATCTACATGGGCGAGGTGGACATCGCGCGCCAATCGCTCAACGTCTTCCGCATGAAGCTGCTCGGCGCGGACGTGATCCCCGTCACGAGCGGCGCGCGCACCCTGAAAGACGCCCTCAATGAGGCGATCCGCGATTGGGTGACGAATGTGCGCGACACGTACTTTCTCATCGGCACGGTAGCGGGGATGCACCCATACCCGATGATGGTGCGCGATTTTCAGGCGATCATCGGGCAGGAGGCGCGCGCGCAACTGCTGGCGCAGGCGGGCAAGCTGCCCGATGCCGTGCTCGCCTGCGTCGGTGGCGGCTCGAACGCGATGGGCATGTTTCACTCCTTTGTGCCGGACAGTGACGTGCGCCTGATCGGCATCGAGGCGGCGGGCAAGGGGATGGACACGGGCGCACATGCCGCCTCGATTACGGCGGGGCGCGTGGGCGTGTTGCATGGCTCGCGCTCGTTCGTGATTCAGGACGAGGACGGCCAGATTCTCGACACGCACTCGATCTCGGCGGGCCTCGATTACCCCGGTGTCGGCCCCGAACACGCCTGGCTCGCGGAAACGGGCCGCGCGCAGTACGTCGGCGCGACGGACGTGGAGGCGCTCGACGCCCTGCAACTCCTCAGCCGCACGGAGGGCATCATCCCGGCGCTCGAATCGGCGCACGCAATCGCGCACGCCGCCACCCTCGCGCCCACTTTGCCGTCGGACGCGATCCTCGCCGTCTGCCTTTCCGGGCGCGGCGACAAAGACATGGGCACGGTCGCGGACGCGCTCGGCACGACGCTCTCATGATGCGCCGAACGTGCCGGGTGAAGGGGGAGAGCAGACGCCTATGACAGCGCACGGACAAACGGAGCAGATCGCCGGGGGCGCATCCACCCCCGGCACATGGCACGCCGACGGCATTGGTCGTCTCCGCGCGGCGTTCGCGGCGGCAAAGGCGGAGGGGCGGGCGGCGTTCATGCCCTACGTCACGGTCGGCCACCCCGACCGCGATACGACGGACACCGTGGTGCCCGCGCTTGCGGCGGCGGGGGCAGACATCATCGAGCTTGGCGTACCCTTTTCGGACCCCCTCGCGGATGGCGTGGTCGTTCAACGCAGCACACAGACCGCGCTCACGAACGGCATCACGCTCGATGGCTGCTTCGCGGCGGTGGCGCGGTTGCGGGCGAATGGCCTCACGACGCCGCTCGTCTTTCTCGGCTATATCAACCCCATCGAGCGACGGGGCCTCGAACCATTCGCGGCGGAATGCGCGCGGGTGGGCGTAGACGGCGTGATCGTCGCCGATCTCCCGGCGGAGGAAGCGGGCGATCTCCGCGCCGCCTGTGACCGGCACGGCGTCGCGCTGATCCCCTTTCTCGCGCCCACGAGCACGCCGGAGCGGATCGCAGCGGTGGCGGACATTGCCACGGGCTTCGTATACTGTATCGGCCTCACCGGTGTCACGGGCGCACGCGACGTGCTGGCGTCCGACTTGGGCGCCTTTCTCGTCCGCGTGCGGGAGCGGGTCACATTGCCTCTCGCGGTCGGGTTCGGCATCTCGCGCCCGGAGCATGTCGCGGCAGTCGGGGCGATGGCGGACGGCGTGATCGTCGGTAGCGCCCTCGTGCGCCGCCTCGACGAACTGCCCGCCGCCGAACGCGCCGCAGGAGCGGCGGCGTTTGTGCGCCAAATGCGTGGGGTCAGGGCCAGTAATTAATGGGACTCACGATTGATCTCGGTGCCCGGTACCTGGCAGGCGGTACCCGGCACTCCCGTGAATGGAGCGAGCAGCATGGCGGTGCGTGGCATTCGTGGGGCGACAACGGCAACCGCGAACACGGCGGAAGAGATCATCGAGGCGACGCAGGAGTTGTTGACCGCGTTGCTTGCGGCAAACGAGATACCCCGCGAGGAGATTGCCAGCGCCTTCTGGACGACCACGCCTGATCTCACCGCCGAGTGGCCGGCCTTTGCCGCGCGGCAGATGGGTTTCGCGGACGTGCCGCAGATGGACGCGCATGAAATGAATGTACCCGGCCAATTGCCGCTGGCGATCCGTGTGCTGCTCCATGTCAATACCGAGAAGGCCCAAAGCGCGGTGCGTCACGTCTTTCTGCGCGGCGCGACCGTCTTGCGCCCGGAATACGCCTATCCCGGCCCCGGCGAATAAACGCGATGACCCTTGCGGCGGAAAGCTGGCGGCATACATCATGTGATAATGATGTTTGAGAGCGATGTTGCCAGAAGTGTGCCGAGGCAAAGGCGTGCCGATTTACGAGAAGGGACCGAACGATGACCGCCCAGACCATCCCCGCCGATGCGCCCGATGAGGTCCTGCCACCGAACGGCCCCGCCGATAGCGCGCAGGAGGCGCATAAGGAACCGAGCGTGCCGCAGCGTCGCTTCGCCGGTCCCATCCCGCAGGACGAGACGCCGCAACACCTGCGCGCCTCCGTGTTGCGCCTCGCGTGGCCGAGCATTGTGGAAAACGCGCTGCAATCGTTTCTGCAAATCGTCACTACGGCGATGGTCTCCCAACTCGGTGCGGTGGCAATTGCCGGTGTGGGCGTCTCGAACCAGGTGCTCATTATCGCCATCTCCACCTTTTTCGCGGTGAGCACGGCGACCACGGTGCTCGTTGCGTACAACGTCGGGGCGGGCAAGCCCAAAGAAGCGTCGCTGGCGGCGAAGCAGTCGTACTTTTTCGGCTTTGTGCTTTCCGGCGTCGTGACGTTGCTCGGCGTCTTCTTCGCGCCCCGGTTCATTGCGCTGCTTGGCGCGGCGCCCGACGTGGTCGCGGAGGGCGGCGCGTTCCTGCGCGTGGAATCGCTGGGCACGGTGTTTCTCGTGACGATGATGATTAGCGGCGCGATCTTGCGGGGTACGGGCGACACGCGCACACCGATGCTCGTCACGGGATTCATCAACATCATCAATGTCGCCGTCTCGCTGCCGCTGATCTTCGGCCTCGGCCCCGTGCCGCATCTCGGCGTCATTGGCGCGGCAGTCGGTAATATCGTCGCCCGTGTGGTCGGATGCGCGATTCTGCTTGCCTTGGGGTACAAGGGGCGGCGCGGAGTGCGTCTCGCCGGGCGTGAGGGCTGGCGGCCGCAGTTGAGCATCATGCGGCGGATTCTGGGCATTGGCCTGCCGAACATGATGGAATCGCTCTTTCGCTCCGGAGGCATGGTGATCTTCGCGGCAGTGGTCGTCAGTCTGGGTACGACGGCATTTGCCGCCCAGCAGGTGGCGAACCTCTTCTGGCAGATGGCGCTTTTCCCCAGTTTCGGCTTTGCCACGGCGGCAATGACGCTCACGGGGCAGTCGCTGGGCGCGCACCAGCCCGACCGGGCACAGCGGGTGACGTGGATTGCCGTGCGGGCCTGTGTGCTCTGGATGACCGTGACAGGCATCATCTACTTCGTTTTCGGACACTGGCTCGTGGGGCCATTCAGCGCAAATGATCCCGAAATTCAGCGCATCGCGGGGGATGCGCTCAAGGTAATCTGCCTCTCGCAGCCGATTCAGGCGATCGGCATCACGCTCGCGGGGAGCTTGCGCGGCGCAGGTGACACGCGCTGGCCGATGTTTTCTACCGGGGCGGCGATGTGGCTCGTGCGCGTGCCGCTGGCGTATTTCTTTGGCGTGGTGCTCGGCCTCGGCATTCCCGGAGCGTATGCCGGGCTGATCCTCGATTCCGGCGTGGTGCTCGTGCTCAACCTCTGGCGCTACCGCAGCGGTCGCTGGCTGGAGGCCCGCAGTCTCTCCGTTTCGGCGGCAGATTAACGAGTGCGTGACCTGACCGGTACAAGGCGGTACAGACTGACATAAGGGAGGGGGCAGCGTGAAGGCGATCGGAGCGGGGCCGGGGGTGTGGGGGCGGTTCGCCTTGCGCTTTGCCCTGCTCAACGTGGGCCTCGCGCTGTTCGCGCTTGGGCTGGCACTCGGCTATCGCGCCGGGCTGGGACTGAATAGTTGGGGCATCCTGCAAGCCGCGCTCACGCACTACATCCCACTCACGTTTGGGCAAATGAGCATCGCCATTGGCGCGGTGATGATTGCCGTCTCGTGGTTCGCGGGCATCCGTCCCGGCCTCGGCACAATCTGCAACATGTTGCTCGTCGGTGCGTGGACGGATGTGTTCAACGCGCGCATCCCGCAAATGACGACGTTGCTCACCGGCTTGCCAATGATGGCGCTCGGCGTCTTCGTGCTCGGTTGGGCGAGCGGTATCTACATCAAGGCCGGGCTGGGCGCGGGGCCACGGGATGCGTTCATGCTCGCCGTGGTGCGGCGCACGGGCTGGCGCGTCGGTGTCGCACGCGGGGTGATCGAGGGCACGGTGTTTGTGCTGGGCTTTCTGCTTGGTCGCTCGCAAGTCGGCATCGGCACGCTCGCTTTCACCTTCGCCATCGGGCCGGTCGTGGAGTGGGCGTTCCGCGTGCTGCGCGTCCCACCGGGCGGCGTGGAACCTGCGCCTGCCGTCGTCGCCGCGTCACGGCCCGTAGTGGAAGTCGTTGGCGATTAGTCGGTCAGCGGGCGGCAGGTATCCGCCGACGTAGACAGGGAGGGCATCATGGGTCGAGTAGTCTGGATGGGCACGAAATTCATCATCGGCGCGCTGCTTGGCGCGGTGCTTGGTGCGACGGCGACGGCATATTTCTCTGGGGCGGGCGAACCGGCAAAGGAGACAGTGCAGCGCACCCGCAGCAATGCCCTCGCGGACTTCCGCGCACGGCTCGACGCGGTGCGGACGGCGGGCGACCGCGCTGCCGAAGAGGTCGAGGCGGCGATGACGCAGCAGTTCCGCACCAAAGTGAACGACCCCAGCGCCCTCAACCCGCCGAACGCGCTGCATCCATAACGCACTCCTCCCCCTTAGCTGACGCACGGGAGGAGGGGGGTGAACCATTGCAAGGCCGGTGCGTACCCCTGACATCGCGGTCTCGCCCATCTCCCCTCCCCTCTCCCGTGCGCAGCTAAGGGGGATGGGTGCCCTCGTATATTAGGGGAGGAGCACAGAGGAGGGTGAGAACGTGGGGGCCCAAGCAGCAGTGACTGCGTCCCAGAGATTGTTCCCCCT
>JAABUQ010012762.1_pt1 | contig 10364 bp, 8 predicted proteins | sample 5560001 | NCBI WGS metagenome assembly JAABUQ01 (sample SAMN10711888, study PRJNA513371) | rock metagenome | isolation source: Antarctica rocks | place: Antarctica: Victoria Land, Finger Mt nord | collected 2015-12-18 | reverse complement strand
GCCCGAGCAGGGCTTGCAAGGATGCCGTGTCCAGGGTGTCCGAACCCGTTGTCGCCATCGCCACAGTTGAAGGTCGCGGTCAGCAGATTGCAAGATCCACGGCATTCGGCAGAATGGTTACGAAATTAGATTGTCGCGAGATGTCGTCATCCGCAGTTCCCATCTACCGCGTTCGGCCGCGAGGGTAAACCATGCCGAATCGTCGACTATGACATACTTGGAAATCTCCCGGATTTTGCCTTTCTGATCGAGATGCCAATCAAACACATCCACCAACGTTTTCTCTCCGAGCTCTTTCTTCAAAGAATCCGAGAAGAGTTTCCGGGCGGCGACTGCATCCTTTTGATTGAACGCGGCCACGAACAGGTCGGCCTGCTTCCGGAGGGTTTCGTCATGGCCAGGATCTTGGGGGGCGACTGCCATCGTGGCTGACATGATCAGCAAGTAGATCATGATCGATCGAGAGATCATCGTACGATGCGACCTCTTGGCGTTCGACGGATTCATACCCGACACGCTGAGACATCTTCGTCTTCGTGCCGGTGGTCTCTCAGGCCCCCTGCGCCCGATGTTATCGCGGCGACGACCGGCCCGCAAGGGCGGGCGAGGCGTCGACGCCCGACAGGCGGCCTGGACCGCAGGCCTTCCCCCGCTCAGGCCGGCCCTTGCCGCCGGAGCTCGTCCACCCGGCGGAGCGTCTCGGCGACCCCGGGCAATTGGCCGATCTCGTTGAGGGGGTAACGGAGCCGGCGACGCCAGTTGGGCCGCTCGGTGCTCGTGACCGGGACGTTCTGGGGCTCGGTCCCGCCCCAGAGATCCTCCAGGTTTACCAGGGCCACCTGGGCGGGCGAGCCGGCCAGGAACTCGAGCGCGGCGCGGACGACCGGGGCGGCGTCCTCGGGGTCGTCCCCCTCGCCGTCGCCGTCCCCGAGCAGGCCGAGGCGGCGGAGGTAGGCGACCAGGGCCCGACGCTCCTCGGGACGCGACGCCTTCTCCTCGGCCGCCCGATCCCCGCGCAAGATCCCGAGCGACTCCCGGTCGTCGATGTCCAGGCCCGCCCAGTACGCCGAGAACGGCGGGATGTCGTGGGTGTTCAGGCTCGCGATCGTCGCCGGCGGGGGCTCGGGGAGCGGGGGGTCGGACTCGCGGTGCGTCTTCAGCTCGTGCTGGAGGACGTACAGGCCCCGGAGGCCGTGCTCGTTCATGGCGCGGGGGACCTCGGGGGGGACCGTCCCGAGGTCTTCCCCCACGATCCAGGCCCCGGACCGCCGCGACTCGACCGCCAGGATCGCGTACAGCTCCTCCGACGGGTAGCGGACATAGGCCCCCTCGCGGCGGCCGGTCCCCTCGGGGATCCAGTAGAGCCGGTGCAGGGCCATGACATGGTCGAGCCGGAGCGCCCCGGCGTGCTCCAGGTGGTTGCGGAGGGCGGCGATCAGGTAGGGATATCCCGACTCGCGCTGGCGGTCGGGGTGCGGGGGCGGGAACCGCCAGTCCTGGGCCTCGGTGAAGTCCCGGTCGGGGGGGCAGCCGGTCGAGGCCCGGTCGGCGAAGAGGCCGGGACGGCTCCAGGCGTCGTAACCCCGGGGGTCGACCCCGACCGGGAAGTCGACGTACCAGGTCAGGCCCCGCGCCCGGGCCGACCCCGCGAGCGACCGGAGCGCCTCGTCGGCCCGCCACTGGACGTAGAGGTGATACCGCCCGGCCCGGTCGTCGGGCTCGCCCCGGCCCGAGGGGTCGCGGGCGTCCGCCGGCCACCGCGACCAGTCGCGGCCGTGACGCTCGCCGGCGGCCATGAACCGGGCGTAGCGCCCGGCCTCGGGGCGACGGTCGAGGAACCGGCGGAACGAGGACGACCGTTCGGCCCCCGACTCGAAGGCGGCGACGGCCAGGATCTCGAAGACGCGGCGCTTCAGCCCCGCCTGCCTCCGGTAGTCGATCAGGGGCGCGAGCCGGGCCGCCTCGACCTCGCGGCGGAACTCGGCCGACTCGATCAGGTCGCGGGCCGGGGCGCACGAGGCCAGCTCGGGGAGCCGCGACGGGTCGAGGTAGGACTCGTTCCAGAACAGGCGGCTGGCCGGCGAATACGGGCTGACGACCTCGCCGTCGAGGAACGTCGCGAGCATCGGCAGGGTCGCCACGAGCCCGCCCCCCCGGTCCGCGGTCCAGCCGACCAGGGCCTCCAGGTCGGAGAAGTCCCCCGCCCCCCAGCCCGACCCGCGGTGCAGCGCGTAGGCCGGGCAGAAGACGCCCCAGGACTTGCCCGACGGCCCCCCCTCGACCTTCCGGGGTGCGGCGACGATCAGGCAGGTGCGCTCCTCGCCGAGGAGCCGGACCGCCAGCCGGTGATACCCGATCGGCACCGGGACCGGGACGGGCAGCGACCGGCGGACGACCGGCCCGCCTTCGCCCTCGGCCTCATCGTCGTCGGGGCCGACGGCCGGGCCGAGGTCGGCGACGGCGACGGTCCAGGCGTGCTCGTCACCGCCCTCGAACGCGAGCCGGCACTCCAGGCGCGCGGTCGAGGCCGCGCCGGTCAGCCGGAGCGGGACGGCCGGCGTCGCGCCTTCCCAGGCGACCGCGACCGGCTCGATCCACCGCGCCCGGAGGGCACGCCGACGCTCGACCATCGCCGAGAGGACGTCCTCCAAGCCGTCGACGGGGGCCCCGAGCGCCCGGAGGACGCCTAGGATCGTCTCGGGGGCGGCGCGTCGGGTCTGGCCGGCGGAGTCGCGGAACTCGACCTCGACCCCGTGGAGCCGGGCCAGCCGGTGCAGACCTTCGATCGTCGCCTCGCCGCCCATCGCCGCCTCCCACCTTTCCGCCGGCCTCGCCGGCCGATCCCGCGATCCCGAGGGCACGCCGGTGCCCGTCGCCCCCGGTCAGGTCGCGGCCTCCCCGTCCCCCCGCGACCGCTCGAGCCGGAAGGCGAACGAGGCGTAACCGTTGAGCGTGACGAAGTAGGGCAGGCGGCCGATCCGGGGGAAGGCGTGGTTGCCGATCAGCTCGATCGGGAGCATCCCCTCGAACGAGGCCAGGTCGAGCTCGGCCGGCTGCGCGAACCGCGAGAGGTTGTGGACGACCAGGACGACCTCGTCGCCGAGGGTCCGGACGTAGGCGACGACCCGATGGTTCGGGCAGGGGATGAACGCGAGGTCGCCCCGGCCGAAGACCGGGTTCCCCTTGCGGACCCGGATCAGGCGGCGGAGCCAGTTCAGCAGCGAGTTCGGCGACCGGACCTGCGCCTCGACGTTGATCGCCTGGTAGTGGTAGATCGGGTCGGAGCAGACCGGCTGATAGAGCGACGACGGGTCGGCGCGGGAGAACCCGGCGTTGCGGTCGCCCGACCACTGCATCGGGGTCCGGACGCCGTTGCGGTCCCCCAGGTAGAGGTTGTCCCCCATGCCGATCTCGTCACCGTAGTAGAGCACGGGCGTGCCCGGCAGGCCGAAGAGCATGCTGTAGAGGAGCTCGACCTGGCGGCGGCCCCCCTCCATCAGCGGCGAGAGCCGGCGGCGGATCCCCATGTTGATCCGCATCCGCGGGTCCTTGGCGTATTCCTCGTACATATAATCGCGCTCCTCGTCCGTGACCATCTCGAGCGTCAGCTCGTCGTGGTTGCGGAGGAAGAGGGCCCACTGGCAGCTCGGCGGGATCGCGGGCATCTGCGCCATGATGTCGACGATCGGCCGGCGGTCCTCGCGGCGGATCGCCATGAACATCCGGGGCATCAGCGGGAAGTTGAACGCCATCTGGAACTCGTCGCCGTCGGCGAAGTACGGGAGCAGTTCGGTCGGCCACTGGTTCGCCTCGGCCAGCAGCAGGGCCCCGGGGTAGTGCTCGTCGACGAACGCGCGCATCTCCTTGAGGAAGGCGTGGGTCTCGGGGAGGTTCTCGCAGCTCGTCCCCTCGCGCTCGAACAGGTACGGCACGGCGTCGACCCGGAAGCCGTCGATCCCCCGGTCGAGCCAGAACTTCATGATGTCGAGCATCTCGCGGCGGACGGCCGGGTTGTCGAAGTTCAGGTCGGGCTGGTGCGAGAAGAACCGGTGCCAGTAGTAGCGGCGGGCGACGTTGTCCCACGTCCAGTTCGAATGCTCGGTGTCGTGGAAGATGATCCGGACGCCGGCGTACTTCGTGTCGGCGTCGGACCAGACGTAGTAGTCGCGGTAGGGGGAGTCCGGGTCGGCCCGCGCGGCCTGGAACCAGGCGTGCTGGTCCGACGTGTGGTTGACCACGAGGTCGGCGATGATCCGGATCCCTCGGGCGTGCGCGGCCCTGGTCAGCGACTCGAAATCCTCGACGACGCCGATCGCCGGGTGGATGGCGCGGAAGTCGGCGATGTCGTAGCCGTCGTCCTTCAGCGGCGAGGCGTAGATCGGCATCAGCCAGAGGCAGTCGACGCCGAGGTCCTGGAGGTAGTCGAGCCGGGCCTCGAGCCCGCGGAGGTCGCCGTTGCCGTCGCCGTTGGAGTCCATGAACCCGCGGACGTAGACCTCATAAATAATCGCATCCTTGTACCAGTCCGGGGCGCTCGTCGCCATCGGGGGTCGCTCTCCCGCGCGGGGGCTGACTCTTCGGGATCGATGGCCCGACTCCCCGAGCAAATCCCGTTCCCGCCGCATGCCGGCCGGCGAGGAACGCGGGCCGGGGCCGGATTCTCGGGAATGTCGGAACCGCCGCCGGCCGCCGTACCATTACCTAGGTCATCGGGGCGGGCGGGGGAGATCGGAGGGTCGGACGCGTGGCGATCGGCAAGGGCAGGGGCGGGGCTGTGTTCGGGGACCTCCGGACGATCTTCCTGGTCGGGGCGGCCGGCGAGCTGACCGACGGGCAGCTCCTGGAGCGATTCGCGACCGGGCCGGGCGAGGCCGCCGGGCCGGCCTTCGCGGCCCTGGTCGAGCGGCACGGGCCGATGGTCCTGCGGGTCTGCCGGGGCGTCCTGGCCGACCCGCACGACGCCGACGACGCCTTCCAGGCGGTCTTCCTCGTCCTGGTCGCCCGGGCCCGGTCGCTCTGGGTCCGCGACTCGCTCGGCCCGTGGCTCCACCAGGTCGCCCTCCGGACCGCCTCGGGCGCCCGGGCGTCCGCCGCCCGCCGTCGCCGGTTCGAACGGTCCGCGGCGGCGACCCGGGAGGCGTCCCGCGCCGAGGGCGACGGCGAGGACGGTCGGATCCTCCACGAGGAGGTCGACCGGCTCCCCGACCGCTACCGGGCCCCGGTGGTCCTGTGCGACCTCGGCGGCCGGACCCACGAGCAGGCGGCGCGGCACCTCGGCTGGCCGGTCGGGACGGTCAAGAGCCGGCTAGCGCGGGCCCGCGACCGGCTCCGGGGCCGGCTCCTCCGCCGCGGCCTCGCCCCCGGCGCCGGCCTGCTCGTCGCCGCCAACGCCGAGGCCGTCACGCCCTCCGCCCTGGCCGCCTCGGCGACCGGGGCCACCGTCCGTCGCGCCGCGGCCGGGATGTCCGGCCGAGGCCGGGCCGTTACCCTCGCACGGGAGACCCTCCGGACCATGTCCATGACCCGATGGTTCAAGATCGCCTCGACGGCCCTGGCCCTCGGCGCGTCGGCGTCCGCCCTCGGTCCCCTCGCCCGGCCGGTCGAGGAGCCCCGCCCCGAGGCGGCCGCCCGGGCCGACGATGTCCCCGTCGTCGCGGTCGTGCCCGGCGCCTTCCGGGGCACCGTCGTCGAGCGGGGGACGCTGGAGGCGTCGCGGGTCTCGGAGGGGGTCTCCGAGGTCGAGGGCCAGACCTCCATCCTCTCGATCATGCCCAACGGGGCGACGGTCCGGAAAGGCGCTCGTGTCTGCGTGCTCGACTCCGCCGGGCTCAAGGATCAGCTCCAGAACCAGCGGATCGCCGAGGGCGTGGCCGAGGCCGCCTGCCGGGACGCCGCCCTCGCCCGCGAGGCCGCCGAGATCGCCGTCCGCGAATATGCCGACGGGGCCTCCCGGTTGGAGCGGGACGCCCTCGACGCCGCGATCGCCTCGGCGCAGGCGAGCGTCCGGCGGGCCCAGGCCCGGGTCGACCGGACCCGCCGCGCCCGTGCGAAGATGGACGAGGCGCTCGCCCCGAAGGGGAGGGTGCAGACCCCCGCCGAGATCCTGGCCGACCTCGACTTCGACGATCGCATCGACGCCGCCGAGCGGGACCTCGACCGCGAGACCGCGGCGCGCGCTCTCGCCCATGCCAGGAAGGACGTGTTCGAGACTTACACCCGCCCCAGGGTGATCAAGGGCCTGACGGCCGACCTCGGCCGCAAGCGGGCGGACGAATCCGCCGCGAACTCCACCCGGGCCCTGGCGATCGACAAGTCCGGTCGGCTCGCCCGTCAGATCAGGGCCTGCACGATGACCGCCCAAACCGACGGCATCCTCGACTATGCGAATGCCCCCGGCAGCCCTCAGATGATCGAGGAGGGGGCCAACGTCCGCGAGCGGCAGATCATCTTCCGCGTCCTCGACCTGGGCGCCCCGCTCCGCGTGAACGCCAAGGTCCGCGAGGGGTGGGTCGACCGGGTCGACCAGGTCGCCAAGGGCCTCCCGTCCCGGATCAAGGTCGAGGCGTTCCCCGGGACGTCGCTGACGGGCCGGGTCGTCTCCGTGGCCCCCCGGCCCGACCCGGCGGGCATGGTCCGGGACAACGTGAAGGTCTACTCCACCCTGATCGAGCTCGACGGGTCTCCGCCGAGCCTCCGCCCGGGGATGACGGTCCAGGTCGAGATCCCCATCTTCGAGCTGGCCGGCGTCCTCACCGTGCCGGTCTCGGCCGTGCGCCCGCTCGATGGCAAGGATTACCTGACGGTGAAGACGGCCGACGGCCGGCTCGACCGCCGCGAGGTGACCCTGGGGCTCTCCGACGACAAGCGCGTCGAGGTCAAGCGGGGGCTCCAGGCCGGCGACCTCGTGGTGCTCGCCCCTTCGAACCCGACGACCGGGGAGCCGGGACGCGCGAAGCCCGGCGACCGGGGCCGGCCCACCGCCGGGACGGACCCTCCGCGCTGAGCCCAGGCCCGTCCGGGCGGGGACGAAACCGTCCCGCCGGATCGGGCCCCTCGTCGCCCGGGACCCGACCGGCCCGAGGGCGGCCGAGTCCGACGCCGGGCTTCATCGCCGCAACGCCAGCCCCCACGCCAGCCGCGCGACGATCACATAGGCGTTCTCGAATTCGCCCCCGCGGAAGAACCGGACGGGCTCGCCGGGGGAGCCGAGGAACGGGCGGAGGGTCCAGCCGAGCTGGATCCCGACGAAGGCGTAGAGCACGACCCAGGCCCGGAGCGGCCATCGGTGCCGCGGGTCGGCGGCGATCAGGGGGCGGTAGAGGCGGCGGAGGACCGACTGCGCCCCGAGGCTCGCCGCCAGGAGGGCCCCGCCGTTGTAGAGGACGGCCGCCGGGTAGTCGTCGGTCGAGGCGTACCAGAGGGCCGTCAGCGGGGCGAGCGCCGCCAGGACGATCGCCAGCGCCGCCTGCGAGGCGATCACGGCGCGGAGGGCCCGGCCGAAGTCGCGGCGGACCCCCACCAGCGTGTTCGCCACGAAGAAGCTCGGCAGGGCCAGCAGGGTCGTCGCCGCCAGGAGCATCGGCAGCTTGATCGCCGAGAGGGCGACCTGGCCGGCCCGCTCCCCCTCGACCCCGCCGAACGAGCCCATCACCCCGCCGTACCCGACGGCGCACCCGAGCGCCAGCGCCCACGGGGTCCGCACCGGCCGCCCCCGGAGGACCGCGTCGGCCCTCGCGAGCGGGCCGGGGCCGGTCACGAGACGAGGCCCAGGACGGTCTGCCAGATCGCCTCGAAGACGTTGAACTCCCGAGGCCGGAACCAGGCGAACGGCCGGGCCGGGTTGCCGATGAACGGCCGGAGGACCCAGGCCATCTGCGCCCCGACCAGCCCGAACAGGATCGCCCAGCACCGGAAGACCAGCCGGACGTGCCGGCTCGGGGGCTCGTCGCCCGCCGGGTCGAGCACCCCGGGCGTCGGGGCCCCGGCCTTCTCGTCGCCGACGTGCTCCTCGGCCTCGGTCGCCGCCGGGAGGTCGCGGGCCAGGCCCAGGCGGTGGAGCGTCCGGATCAGGAAGCCCGCCCCGCACGCCCCCGCGACGGCGAAGGCCGCGACGTTCAGCAGGACCATGAACGGGTAGCTCGTCGTGCTCGCCGAGAAGAAGGCCACGATCGGCCCGAGCGACGCCAGCGGCGCGACGATCACCGCGAGCATCGCCGCCGTCAGCCGCACGACCGTCGCCGGCGCCAGCCTCGACCCCGCCAGGGCCGCCGAGACGTAGAGCGACGGCAGCGTCACCGCCAGGGTCAGGAAGACCAGCGCGGGGACCTTGACCGTGCTCGCCACGAGCTGGCCGAGCGACGGCCCGCCGCCCCGGAGCGACGCATAGCACCCCATGCACGCCCCGTAGGCCATCGCCAGCACGACCAGGACGGCCGCCAGCCGGCCGGCCCTCACGTCGATCGTCCCCCGCGCCAGGCCCGCCGGCCGGGTCGCCTCCCCCCGCAAGATCCGGTCCAAGTCCCTCCAGCCGTCCCGCATCAGATCCCCCCCCGCGACGATGAATCGTGGCCGATGATGAAAACCCGTGGATCGACTTAACACGCCAAAGTGATCCGCGTCAATAAGTTTCTTTGTTTCGCAAAGCAAGGGACCAGCCCGGCATTTCTCCCGGATGCGGGATGATCCCGATCAGGAGGGGCGGCGCCAGGGGAGGGCCAGGGCCTCGGCCGTCGAGGCGAGGGCGGGGTCGGAGGCCAATCGGGCCTCGGCGGCGCGGCAGGCGTGGCGGACCGTGGCGGGGTCGCGGCGGCCGAAGTAGGCGCCGATCGCGGCGAAGCTCAGGGCCGTGTGCGCCCGGGCCAGGTGCATGGCGAGGTGCCTCGGCTCGACGTTCTGCGGGTGCCGGTCGGGGCCCCGGAGGTCGCGGAGCCGGACGCCGAACCGCGCGGCCACCGCCCGCGCGATCGCGTCGAGCGGGGGGGACCCCGGCGCCGGCCCGGCCTCGTCGGCGAGGTAGGACTCGACCATCGGCCGATCCAGCGGGACCCGGCCGACCCGCGCGGCGAGGGCGAGCCGGGCGAGCCAGCCGTCGAGCGTCCGGTAGCCGTCGGCGGCCTCGGCCAGGGCGTCGACCGCGTCGCTCGCCAGCGCGACGGACCTCGACCGCGCCCCGTCGAGGAGGTATCGCCGCCGCGAGGCCAGGCCCGGCGGGTCGACCCGGACGGCCAGGCCGCCCAGGAGCCGGCTGGTCAGCCGGGCCGGCCAGTCGTCCCAGCGGCCGGGGGGCGTCCGGGCCGCGACGGCCGCCGCCCCGCCCCGGGCGTCGAGGGCGTCGAGCGTATGCGCCAGCTCCTCCAGCGCCGGGGGGACGCGGGCGAGGGACTCCAGGCCGTCGATCGCCAGCAGGTCGACGCCCCGGAACCGGTCGCGGACCTCGGCCCAGGCCTCGGGTCGGCCCGAGGCGTCGGCGCAGGCCGAGGCGAACGCCTCGCCGTCGACCTCGGCCACCGACGACCCGGGTCGTCGGGCCAGCCGCTCGGCCACCAGGCCCGCCAGGAGCCGCGACTTCCCCGCCCCCGACGGCCCGTGCAGGACCAGCGGCGAGATCCCCTCCCCCTCGTCGCCCCCCCGCGCCAGGGCATGCACCGCCGCCAGCGCCAGCGCGTTCTCCTCGCCCGCGAGGAAGCCGTCCCAGGGCTGCGGCCCGGCCGCCGGGGGAACGATCGGCCGGGATGTCGGGGCGGTCGCGTCCATCGGCTCTGGCCGTCCGGCGAGGGTCTCGGGGACGAAACGCCCAGCGTCGCCGCTGGTCGGAGGAAACGCCGGAGGATCACCGTGCTCGGACGAGATGCCTCAAGGCCTTCGCGTACTTCTTGTCGTCCCGCTTGACGCGATCCCAATCCACCCCCTGGAGCCCGGGGATGTCCCTCGGCCCGGGCGGCCCGGCGTTGTTGAAGACCGACCTGACGAAGCAGGACCGCCCGGCCGCCGCTGCCGTGCTATGGATCACCGCCAGGTCCTCAACCGTCGTCACATCCTTGACGGGCAGCTCCCGGGCCAACCGCCCCTTCGCGGGGAACGCGAACAATTCGTCCCCCAGGGCGCCGTTGAGGGCGAGCCCGTCGAGGCGAAAGGCGCTGGTGCCGTCCTGGACGAAGATGACCGCCGTGTACGGGCACTCTTTCGTCAGATCGACGTTGAGAGTTAGATACGGTTGATTTTCGAAGTTCCTGATCAGCTGGTCGTGTCCTGAGTTTATTGTGCGGTCGGGAACGTCAGCCATTCCTTGAGCGACCAGACGTGATCCGCCAGCCCGGCCGCCATCGCGGGCGTTCGCCCGCGATACCTCCCCTCGCCGGTCGGCT
>JAABUQ010012761.1_pt1 | contig 10365 bp, 14 predicted proteins | sample 5560001 | NCBI WGS metagenome assembly JAABUQ01 (sample SAMN10711888, study PRJNA513371) | rock metagenome | isolation source: Antarctica rocks | place: Antarctica: Victoria Land, Finger Mt nord | collected 2015-12-18 | reverse complement strand
TGAGCTTTTTGTCACCGAGGATACCGCCACCATACTGCTCGTCATAGATAAGCGTGCTGATGGGCGTACCCAGAGGTAACTCGTAATTACCGGGCTTTTTGACGTGTCCACTGAGACAGAAGACGCGGGTTCCTTTGCTCTTTTCTGTACCAAAGGATGCGTACCACTCGGCTCCGCCTTTGACAATTGAAGGAACAGTACTCAATGTTTCACAATTGTTGATGACGGTGGGGCCACCATAGAGGCCGACAACAGCGGGAAATGGCGGTTTGAGCCGTGGATAGCCACGTCGCCCTTCCAGCGATTCCATTAAGGCACTCTCTTCGCCACAGATGTAGGCACCCGCGCCACGATGGACGATGATGTCCAGGCTATAATCGCTACCCAGGATGTTTTTGCCAATAAGTCCAGCGGCATATGCCTCTTCTACGGCTCGCTCAATCTGTCGTCCCGCTTTGGCAAGTTCGCCACGTACATAAATAAAGGCGGTGGTGACACGACAGGCAAAGCTGGTGATAATGACACCCTCTACAAGCTGATGCGGGTTTTTCTCCATCAACATGCGGTCTTTAAAGGTTCCAGGTTCGCTTTCGTCAGCGTTACAGCACAGGTAGCGTGGCATATTGTTTTTTGCAAGGAAACCCCACTTCATACCAGTGGGGAAGCCCGCTCCACCACGCCCACGCAGTCCTGAGTCTTTAATCAGCGCAACAACGTCGTCAGGCTGGTATGTCTTGAGTGCATACGCCAACGCTTCATAGCCACCATTTTGACGGTAGACATCAAGCGTGTCCAGACCAGGAATAGCAAGATTTTTTGTGACAATCAGTTCTGGCATGTATATGATTCCTTCAGGTTATGAGACACCAACTACATTTCGTTTATAAGCGCATCGGCCTTTTCTAGCGTCACATTTTCGACGAATTCGCCATTGACTTGCAGTACGGGAGCTGTACCACAGGAGGCCAAACATTCAGCGGTCATGAGAGTGACGTTTCCGTCTGGTGTTGTCTCACCGCGCTTGATGCCGAGGCGCTTTTCGAGATGCTCGACCAGCGAGTCGCAGTTACGAAGGTAGCAAGAGATGCTGGTGCAAACGTGAATCACGTGCTTGCCTTGTGGATGCTGATAATACATGGTGTAAAAGGTTGCCACGCTCTCTACAGCATCAACGGTCATACCAACAGCCTCGGCGACCGCTTGTAGTCCTTCGGCAGTGATATAGCCTTCTTCTTGCTGCGCTAAATGAAGCGCGGGCATGACCGCTGAACGAGCAACGGGATAGCGCGAGGCGAGGGCGTGCATACGCTGTTTTGTCTGTTCTGAAATCATCTATCCACCTCACCAAGCACAATATCGATACTGCCAATCGAGGCCACAACGTCTGAGAGGAAGCCACCTTCAACCATCAATGGCAACACTTCCAGGTTCGCAAAAGATGCGCCGCGTACATGCATACGGTAAGGCTTGGCAGTGCCATCGCTGGCGATATAGAAGCCAAGTTCTCCTTTGGGAGACTCTGTACGCACAAACACATCGCCTTGTGGAGGACGATAGCCCTCTGTATAGAGCTTAAAGTGGTGAATCAAGGCTTCCATACTGCCTGTGATTTGCCATTTGGGTGGCGGTGCAAACTTTGGATTGCTGATACGGAATGCACCTGTTGGCATGCCCTCTAACGCCTGATTGACAATGTTAAGGCTCTGCTCCATCTCTAGCATACGCACCAGATAGCGGTCGTACACATCGCCATTGGAGCCAACAGGAATGTCGAATTCAAAGTTTTCATAGCCACTATAAGGAAAGACCTTACGCAGGTCCCATACAACGCCACTACCACGCAGAACGGGGCCGCTAGCGCCGTATGCAATGGCATCTTCGACGCTAAGATGCCCGACGCCTCGTGTACGCTCAAGCCAGAGTTGGTTGTTGGTGAGCAGGTCATGATATTCTTGCAGGCGCGCTGGAAACACTTCTGTGAAGTCACGTACCTTTTTGTCGAAGCCTACAGGTAGCTCGGCTTGCAGACCACCGGGACAGATGTAGCTGGTCATGAGGCGTACACCGGAGATGTACTCGAAGATATCAAGAATCATCTCGCGCTCACGGAAGCAGTAGAGGAAGGTACTTTGTGCGCCAAGATCGAGTGCATGAGTACCAAGCCATACAAGGTGACTGGCAATACGTTGTAGTTCTGCTAACAGGACACGAACGTACTTTACCTTGTCGCTGATCTCATCCTCGACACCAATCAAGCGTTCCACGGCAAGCGAGTAGCCGAGGTTGTTGCAAAGTGGAGCAAGATAGTCCATACGGTCCGTCAACACTAACGCTTGATGGTATGTTTTCGCCTCTGCCGTTTTCTCGATACCTGTGTGCAGGAAGCCAATGTCGGGGATGGCTCTGAGGACAGTTTCACCCTCAATAGTGAGCAGCAAGCGCAGAACGCCATGAGTGCTAGGATGCTGGGGACCCATATTGATGGTCATGGTATCGACGCGCTGCCCGCCCTCTAATGTCTGACTATCCTCTATCGAATAATAATTTTCTATTTTCGTTTCTTGTTTTTGCATGCGTTCTTAATCCCATCGAATGTGTAGGCATAATTACCGCCAATCTTCAGGGAGACCCTTGCGGTCTCCCTGCCCACCCACACATGACCACTATCTTTTTTTCGTGCCTGGCTCCTGGCCTGTGTTAATGTTTGAGCGACTGTCGTTCAGTTCGCGCCCGTCAGGTGTACGCAACGTCTGGCTACCGGTTCCAGAATTGGTGTCGTAGGGAACTTGACCGCCCCAGTGTGGCTCTGGCAATGCAAAGCCTGTGAGCGGGTAGTCTTTACGTAGCGGGTGCGTTGTCCAATCGGCAGGCATCAAGATACGGCGCAGGTCGGGATGGCCAGTGAAGGTGAGTCCGAATAGATCGTAGACCTCACGCTCATACCAATTCGCTCCAGGCCAAATGCCTGTGACCGTTGGAATGGCGGGATGCTTTTCACGACGCTGCCCCACCTGTACTTTAAGACGTATGAAACACTGGTGCTGAATTGAGAGGAGTTGATAGACAACATCAAAACGCGGCAGACGTTCAGGCCAGTCAACCGCTGTCACTGTTTCCAGAAAATCGTATTGCAAATTCTTCTTTAAATAGGTACAAACGCTCATAAGCTGTTCCGGCTTGAGCAGAAGGGTTTGTTCACCACGAAATTCTGTTACGTCTAGAACCGCCTGTGGGAACTTCGCCTGTATCGTCTCAACCGTCGATACTGCTGTCGTGACCATAAAAGTTGTGTTCCTTAAATATATAGTGTTTGTATGCGTCCTGGTACAGAGAAGGTGTATGCATCTTCTCTGTACCAGGACACATACAAACTTATAATTCTTCTCCAATAGGACCAACGAGCTTCATCTCAGCACTCTTTAAAGGATCGGGCGGATTAGGCACGCCCTGGCGTATCTTGTGCTGGAGTTCGTTGAAGCCGAAGAGCAGCATGTCGGGAGTCGGTGGACACCCTGGAATGAATACATCGACAGGGATAATTTTATCAACACCCTGCACAACGGCATAGTTGTTGAAGACGCCACCACATGATGCACAAGCGCCCATCGCAATGACCCACTTGGGTTCAGGCATTTGATCGTAGATTTGACGTAGTACTGGTGCCATCTTAATGGAGCAACGGCCTGCGACAATCATCAGGTCAGACTGACGTGGTGAAGCGCGGTACACCTCTGCACCAAAGCGCGAGATATCAAAGCGGTCAGCACTGGTTGCCATCATCTCAATAGCGCAGCAGGCAAGACCGAATAGAGCAGGCCACAACGAGGAACTACGACCCCAGTCGATAAGCTTGCTTACCTGCGTGGTCAATACACCTACGTCGCCGCTCTTCATAGTCAATTCGCGGCGTGGTGTTTGCGTATTTGAATAGGTCTGTACTGGCTCCCAGGGATTTTTGACTACTCCCATGAAAACGCTCCCTTCCGCCAAACATAGACATAGCCAACACCCAAAATCACGAGGAAGAGGAGTAGTTCAACGAGTCCTAATGTTCCTAATGAGCGGAGCAAGATGGCGAGAGGATAAAAAGAAACGATTTCGATGTCAAAAGCAATAAAAAGCATACCTGTTAAAAGATATTTGACAGGGAAGCGGCGGTGAGGAGCTTCAATCTCCTGAATGCCGCACTCGTATGGGGCAAGCTTCTCCGGCGAAGGCTTCTTAGGGCCGAGGATGGAGGTAACACCCATCACTAATAAGCCGAAGAGGACCGCCAATGTCACCATAATTAGGAGGTAGATTATACCCATATGCGGGGATTCCTTTATACTTGTCTATCTATGTGTACATATGCACTATATTCATCATAACGTGTGGAACATAGAGCGGCATACACAGACAGGTACACAGAGTAGACAGATAGCATGATTTGGCTAGTGTTCTAAGTACACTTCCTCACTATCAATCGTAGCACAGTGGGGGCGGCAGTGTCAACGTGGGATATGCTCTTTTGAAGGTTGAGCGGAAGCATGACAGGGGCAACATCATCGGTCCCTACAGAATTCACCCAACCACCTTGTGGTATACCTCGACGAGGATACTCGTGGCTTCCTGCTCTCCTACATGCGGTTCGAGTTCTTTGGTCAGACCATGTAGATTTCTATAGCGTGCCTCTATCGAGGCATGTGATGCCACTATTGCAGGCTCCTCAAATACCCGATGGATAGCCTCACATTCTCGCTCAATCCGCTCACGGATGCGTGCCACCTCACTCTTATTTTCCACGTTTTACATCCTCTTCCATCACCGTAAGAGTAGCAGGCATATGTTCGTGCATTATCGTCAAGCCATGCTCCCGTTTTTCGACACCCAACAAGCGTTGCCCTTTCGCTGTGGTCGAGGCCACCACCACGATCTGCTGATGTAACTCCGTTTCATTCCTCGCATAGACCAGCACGAGGTTGTCATACAAATAGTTCTCTTGCTCGTCGCACCGCTCGAACCGCAGCAAGTACAGGTGAAATAGTCCGGGACAGGTTCTTTCCCTTTCTCCGCCTCGTGAAGAATTATAAGTCGCCATCACTATATGCTCCTTATGGTCATTATGCTGCATACGCAACGTACAGTTTACTATGCTTGAGGTGAATCCCTGCATGTCGTCAAAGTGTACAGTGTAGCCTGCGTGGTGTGAGAGCACGGTAAGGATACGCAGAGCCATTGAGAAATCAATACACTGGTTGTGGTCATCAGGTCCACAAAGAGAATGTGAACCTGGGCTTGTGTTGCGATGTCGTAGATGCTCAAGTTGTAGCGTTTGCGAAACTGACGAAATGTTGGGCACGGGTCGCACATGCGCGAGAGGGGGATGGTGTCTTGGTCGTGAATCATCAATGTCTCTCTTTCTTTTTTTGCCTTATTATTTTTAGATAACTACCGAAATTAAGCGTACATGAAAGAGTGCAATATATCACTATAAAACCTACTATGTTTCTAGTGAGTTTTATAGGCTGAGAGCTAAATATGCATATTGATATCTCTAGGTAAGAGAGAGTACAATATGTTCCAATAAAGCTGCGCACAATAACAAGAGGTCTTGTAACCGTCTATCATCCCATTTTTATTTACCACAGTGAGAATGTGGGGAGCAGAAGTTGAGTGGGACTTATTTGTAGTAAAAGAGGGTTGACATTGTATGAGCCGATTGTCTCGCTATGAAAACTTTCCTATAGGAAAGTATGGACTTCCACACATGGGAAGCGTAATTGCCGCTCATCGACAAAAGCTGGGATGGACACAAGAATACCTTGCTATTGTTGCAAACATTGACAAACAAACCGTTGCCTATTGGGAGAACCTGATGTACCTGTCGGACATGGACCGTCGTATTTTTTTGTGCAAAGTGTTAAAAATTTTTCCACCTACTCTGCTTGGACTAACTTGGCGTAGTGTGATTGATGATGAGAAAACGCAAGACTATATCAACTCTTTCGAGCGTATGTCAGAGCTATTAGTGGAAAACAGCTACAGCTTGTATGAGGAATTACTTGCCTTTGGTTATGAGGGAATTGATAACAAAGGTGTTGCGCCAGACATGGCGTATCGTTTACATAAACACCTACAAGAGCTTGAAAAGCTCGTTGAACATGCACCAGAGGTGGAAAGAGAGCAGTGGATAGACCTTCTTGGACGGTTCTATCAACTCCTAGCAAACATCGCTCAACAACATCAAGACAACGATCATGCCCTCGTTTATGCCAATAAAGCTGTTGACTTTGCCTTTTCGTTTAACGATACTGAACTTCGTGGCTCTGCTCTTTATCGTCGAGCGAGAATTCACTTTACCCAAAAAAGACATGATGCTGCGAAGCAAGATATACTTGCTGCGATAGGTTATGTGAAAACGGTACGAACCCCTCTTGCAGGAAATATCTATCTCCTGGCGGCTGAAATCAACGTACTCTATGCGAGAGACAATGAAAAATTGCGTAGTCAGTGTAAAGCGTGGCAGGACAAGGTAGTCATTGCTCTTTACAATGGAAAAATTGAAAATGATGGAACGTTCTTGCGTTTAAATCTCGCGGGCGTTCATCATGAACGAGCCAAGACGCTGATACGCTTCGCCTTGTTTCATACAACAAATGATGAACTTGCAAGTCTTCTCAAAGAAACACATGTTCGAGCAGATGCAAAACTGTTGAACGAAGCGCAAGGAGCCATGATATTAGCACGTGAGAACCTTAGCGCTGGTTTTACTGGCTGGGAAAAGAACTTCTATGTTACCGAAGCAAAATTATACCTTCTTGAAAGAGATTTTGAGAGTAGCGCACAAACAGCAAAAAAAGCGTTAAAATTGGCGAATCTCTTGCATTCTCAAAAAGTCAAAGCAGAGATAATAGACTTCTACGGTCTCCTCAAAACACTAGACCCAGAAAACCCGTATGTACGCAACTTAGGCGTAGAGTTAGGCATGTATTAGAAGTCCCTACTATAGGATGACTACCTTCTCTGTAAAGAAGGTAGTCATCCTATTATCCACCCATTACGTAGTGGTGAAACGCTTCTGCATATTGGAACTTATGCTCTACCCCAGCACTATGTGCTCTTTCAAGAACCCATGTCTGTATATCTTGATGACTGGTTTGGCTTTCATGGCAACGTAAGGCCGCAATTTTCTTTTCCGTGACACTGCTAATATCGACCCAATGGTTGGGACGATCCGTAGAAAAATAATAGATTTGTTTTGCTTTGTGGGTGGTGAGGCCATGTTGTAACTGTTCAGGATAATACATGCGTCCACGAGCACATGCTAACGCATCAAGCACGCATATTCCTACCGCACGATGATCAGGATGAACTTCATTTCTTCTCCACGGGTCGAAGGTAAATACTACGTCTGGTTTCCATTGCCGTATCGCAAGAACAAACTCACGTCGAAGTTGCATTGTCGGCTCAACTTCTCCATCAAAATACCCCTCTAAAAAGGTGACGGTTTGCACGCCGAGTGTCTTTGCTGCATGACGCTGCTCTTGCTCCCGAATAGATGCGAGACGTTCTGGTGTGATATCAGGGTCCTCGCTCCCTTTATCTCCTCGTGTTACAAAGAAATAATGGATATCTTTTCCTTCATCGGCTAAGAGTGCAATTGTTCCGCCACAAAGATGCTCTGCATCATCGGGGTGCGCTTGAACAACAAGGACGCGTTGACCACCTGGAGGGAGCAATACCGGAAATGGTGTTGACATTCTGGTCATCCTTTTTTACCTACATTGGGTACAAACAGTACAAAAGAACACATGACAATCTTTACTAAGACCACCTCATTTCAATGATAACACAAGGGTCAGTCACGTTTGCCAAAGTCATTGAAAAAGCTGCTTATTCACAAGGTATACATATTTTTCTTCTTTTGCTCTTGATAATTGACCATGTTTCAGGAGTTAACCGTTTATCAAGATCGGTCTCTGTCACGCCATGAAGAACTGCTTCTAGCTCGTCTGGTGCCTTTGTATAAAGAGTCAATATTTCTGCTGGTATTGTTGTTTGTGCGTTCATACAAGTTCTCCTCAGTGCTCAATGTTTAACGTCCAAAGACAAAGTTGACGTAATCGGCTACATCTTGTCGCTCCTCAACACCATCGAGAATCATGTGTTCGAGGACGGAGACCATTTCGGGGACAAAACTATGCAGTTCTTGCACAACTGGTCGTTCGTTACGCGATGCTCGCGGGTCGGTTACAAAATCATAGAGGGCATCGGTAAGGGCTGACTCGTCAACTTCGATACGGAAAAAGCGTGCCATGTGCGGTAAACCTCCTACTAAAAGTGCGTGCAACGAAGGGAGTGCCTTCTGCACAAACGCCATATCTTGCTCTTCTCTGGAATATACACGCTGCTCTAAGCGGAGCAATGTTCCGACTACTACGGGTTCCAGCGTAAATGAAATCAGCATTTCTGGCTGACCCAAATGCGTTGACCATGTATAGGCCAGACAGCGCAACGGCTCGACCTCGATCACCTCACAGTGAATAACACCATTCCAACCGTCCCGCCTATGATAGGTCTCTTCACGAAAGGTAAAACGGTGTCCTACACGTAACTCGAACGTGTTGGGCAAGAGCCACTGCGAAAGCGCATTACTCTCGGTAAGGGCAGCCCACACCTTTTGTAGAGAGTGAGGATAGACAACATTTTGAGTAATACTCTTTGCGTTCATGGCGTCGAGTCCAGATGTTCACTCAGTAACTCTAGTCGTTCGCGCCAGAAGTGTTCATAATGCTGGACCCAATCGCTAACCTCGAGCAAGGGGTCAGCTTGCAGCCCATAGAGATGTTCACGCCCAACTCTGCGCTCCGTGACCAATCCCGCCTGCTTTAGAATGCGCAAATGTTGCGAGATTGCTGGTCGTGACATAGCGAAGGCTTGCGCCAGTGTCTTCACAGGTTGCTCTCCATTCGCGACAAGATCAAGCAGACCGCGACGTGTTGGATCTGATATCGCGTGGAACACGTCCACCTGTGGTATGTTGTCTTCTTGTTGCTGTACCATGTCTACAGTATACGTAAGCATACACTTACTTGTCAAGTCTTAGAAATTTGCTTAGCATCACAGCATTGTTCTTGTCACATTTTCACTTCCCAAGTCATTAGGTAGTATGGGAAGTCTTAAAGAGTTGCAAAACTTGATTTACGCTGTAACAAGCTTTCATCTCACCTTCCATCGCCGCAAGAGCTTGAGCGATGTAGGTGTACTGTTTTTACGGAAAAAGCGAGGAACGGGCGACCAGCGACTTTTGGAAAGCTCTGTATTTATCCTCTTCACACTTGACAAGAAAATAGCTATATGTTATATAACATATAGCTAAGTATAATATTAGGAGATAAAGTGGGGTTTGCGACAACCGATGTAGAAACCAGAGAAAGAAAGTTGAGTTGAGACATGATAGGAGACCTTTTGGCTACTCTTCTCGAAGGCGCTATTACGATTGTGGTAGAGGCGCTTTCGCACCGTTCCGAACCTACAAGCACAAAGCGTTCGTTAGAGCGAAAAGCTGAATTAGATGCGCTACTCAAGCACCCCAAAGAGCTTCAACGCTTGCTTCGTGAACATCAAAAGATACAGGCGATCAAACTCTATAAAGAAGAGACAAAGGCAAGCCTCAAAGAGGCAAAGATGGCGGTAGAGATGACGGCAGATGAGATGCTTGTAGCTCAATACGAGGCACAGCTTAGGCGAAGAAGTTCTACAGCGTTGGAAGAAATACGGCACTGCTTAGAAACGGGGAGTCGGTTACACGCTATTAAAGTGTATCGTAAAAGTACAGGTGTCGGCTTGAAAGAGAGCAAAAATGCGGTGGATTTGCTGGCGGTAAAATGGGGATTGCTGCAATAAGTTCATGATATGAAAAACTAGGGATGACCTTGTACAAGGTCATCCCTAGTTTTTCATATCATGAACTATTGTTTGGCTAACCATATGCTTGATATGCATTTTCTCTAAATGACTTCGAACTGGTCTCTGCTGGGTAGTGCGGGGTATGGGCTGTGCGGTTCGCTTTGATACCAGAGGGCAAGCGAGGCGATATCATCCAGGAGTGGCAGATAGCGGCCTCCGCCGCGCCAACCGAGGGCTTGGATGGTGACGCGCAGGTTGGTCTCGAAGCGGATCGGGTCCATGATATGCCAGCGATACATGCCAAAGCGCTGCTGGCTGTGGTATAAGCCATCAGGTTTGATGACCTGGGGCAGGCCGAGGAAGGCGGTGGAGTAGCTGCCATACTGGCCAGCAGGTTGCTCAAAGTTCCAGGCTCCGCCAAAATAATCTTCGGTGCCGGTGCCACAAATGGTAGGGAAATCCAGGTCACCATCC
>JAABUQ010012759.1_pt1 | contig 10366 bp, 13 predicted proteins | sample 5560001 | NCBI WGS metagenome assembly JAABUQ01 (sample SAMN10711888, study PRJNA513371) | rock metagenome | isolation source: Antarctica rocks | place: Antarctica: Victoria Land, Finger Mt nord | collected 2015-12-18 | reverse complement strand
TTACGTAACGGGAAGCGCACCATGCGAGGAGGTCGCCATCGTCGACCGGCCGGCCGACACGACCCAAAATCATGCTGCAACGGGACAATCAAGCGTTGCCTCTTCAGGGCCGTCCACATAACTTTCGATGATCCAGGGCTGGACCCGCTGGCGCCGCCGCAGGGCGGTGCCACGCCCTCACTGGCACCGTCATCTAAAGTGGTCAAGAGCCAGATTATGGGCTGGTGCCGATGATCTCGCGCCAGTCTCATCGAGCATGGGTTGAGTCTCAGATAATGCGGGCAGGGTAGGCGCTACAGTCTCGCGGATTACGGGCGCGAAACGCTGATGATCTCGCGCCGGAGCGCGGATGATCTCGGGTTGCTACACCTATCCCCCGCTCCTGCTGTCTCGCCAACCTGCTGCCCCGTCAGTCCACCAGGCCGGGCGTCCGGGCCAGAAGATGACGGCCCACCTCAACCCGCTGTCCGGGCCTCACCCGAACCAGCGGCACCCCGCAGTGCGCCAGCACTGCCTTGACCTCCTGGTCGCGGCGCATCCGGTCAGGACGGTCGCGACTCCGGTTGTCCAGTTCGATCACCAGCATCACCCCGCCCGCATGATCGACGATGGCGAGGTCCACCGACTTGGACGCGGCACTGTTCAACGCGGCCTCGAATGCGTTGATGTCCCGAGCCTGTCCGTCACGGGCCTGTTCCAGCATTGCTCTTCCCGCCCACGGTCCATGCCCCAGCATGGGTCTCCGCAACTCCCCCTCTGCCTAATGTTCGTCGCGAGGTGCCCGCGCCTGTCCCCGTTGCTGGCGTTCGCAAGCAGCTGCGCGACCCTTGGTGCGGCCGACCATCCTGGCCGGCATCATGGACGAGGAGCATGCGGCATGGACGTGGGACTGGAGACTGAACTGGAGAGGCTGGCGTGGCCGGCCGAGATACCGGTGGAAGCGACGCGGGACCGGGTTGTCACCCATCATGGGATTGCCGTGTGGAGCCGTTGGTCGAAGCGATGGCACGCTGCCGTCGTCAACAAGGGTGCCAGGTCGAGAGGCATGGTCCGGTCGGCCGCCTACTTTGCAGGCTTGAAGAACCGCTCGACCAGTTCGGGGCAGAACCTGTTCGTCGGCGGCGAGGGGTCGATGGCGGTGTTCGAGGCCAGACGCGGCTGGGGGCGCCAGGTGGTTGGGGTGAAGGTGCTTCCCTTCCGGAGCACGACAACGCTGGTCGCCTGGCCCTTGACGAGAGACACGACGGTTAAACAGGTCGCAGAGGCGCATCCGGTGCTGGCGCTGGTCGGCAAGTTGGGAAACTATCACTGGGATACGCCGGCCTATCGTGACGCTTGCGCTGCAATGAGCCTTCCTCCGGACGAGGGGCGACCGATCTTTCGCGCGCGTTACAAGGCGCTTGCTGATGCGCTGATGGTCGAGCACGGCACCCGGCCATTTGCGGACGAGCGGTATCTGCCGGTCGCCGCAGTGCTGGTGGACCTGTTGGACCTGATGCGGGAGAATCTGCGACCGAACCCGGTGGTGCTGGACAGGGTGATGCGGAGTTGGCCGGAAGTTGCGTCGGACGGAGTGTCGTTCGCGGAGGAGATCACGACCCTGCTGGGGTCCGACGAGTTGCTCCGGATCGACAAGTCGCCCCCGCGCGCCAGGCATGGGTTCGAGATGCCCAAGGCGTGGATCGAGTTCCTGCCGTCGCGGTATGGGGTCGGCTTCCTGTCGTCGATTTCCGGTTGTTATGGCGTATGCGACCTGGATGGTTGGGTCGCTCCCGACTATGGCTCGTTGCATGGGTTGGCCGTTGAGCCCGACCCGGATGAGCTGGTGCTGTCATCCTGGTTGCGGGTGGTGTGGCGGCGATTGCAGCAGCAGGGGGTGCTGTTCATCCAGCGGGAGGATGTCCAGGCATATCTGGACAGCGAAGGGTATTATTGGTTCGCGCGCCACGGGGGTGCTTCGCACCATAGATGGGCTAATCGTGTCCGCACGCCGACGGCCAGCGAGCTGCTGTCCTGGTCTCTGGTGCAGCCGCCGTTGCCGATGGATTGGAGGCTGACATCGGCGCAGCCGGACATTCGGCCTTCGGCGCCGCATGTCTAGGCCAGCCATCCAACCTCTGTATCACAGGGCCAGATTCGTGAAGCGGCGTTTAACGCAAAAAATCATCAATGATAACAGCGTATTAGTGTTGCGTTCCGGTTCGGCGGCGTTTAGGGTGGCGGCAGTGACGAGGAGTGCGATTCGATGAACATCGAGCTGTTGCCCGGCCTGACAAACGTGATCCGGTTTCCGTTGGAGGAACGTGCGCGTCCCTCCTGCGAGCTGCTGCGGGAGATCGAGCCGGACATCCGGGAGGTGATGAGCGTGGCCGAGGCGTTCGGCCTGGATGGGTATGACCCGAACCTGACGGACGCGACGGACTGTGAGACGGCGCGCTACCTGGCCGAGCAGATCCTGCCGGTTGCCGGCCCCGACCTGAACAGTGTGCTGGACGAGATAATGGCGCCTGCGGTGGAGCGTGCGGTGGCGGCGTGCCGCGTGGCGCACGCCTCGTCGCTGAGGACGGTGGAGGCCCAGCAGCGGCTGCACGCGGCCACGGTGGGCGGCAGCTCGTGGCTGGAGCCGCTGAAGGAGCGCGCGGAGGCGACGACGCAGGAGACGGCGGAGCTTCTGGTGGCGGCCTCTGCGCGGTGCCAGGAGGTCCGCGGCATGAAGCGGGCTATCGGCTTCGCCCGCAAGGGCGAGCCGTGGGTGCCTTACGATCCACAGGCCGAGGATCTGGGCTGGCTGGACGAGGTTGCCCGCCGGAGGGAACAGGCGGCTGGCTAGACGGCCGAAAAGAGACGAGCTTGCGTGAGAGCCGCTCAAAATAGGAGCGGCCTTCCTTTCTCCGTAGTTCTCCTGTAACGCGCCCGTGAGTGCCGGGTTGACAGCGTTGTCGCCCGGGTAGCGCATCCATCCGCCAAACTTGCCGGTATGGAGTGTGAGGGAGACATCTATGGCAAAGAAGCCACCATACGTGCCTGATACTCCGCGGGAGACGCTGGAGAAGTATCGTCGCCACCTGAAGAGCAAGGCTGGCGAGCCGGACCTGGCGAAGGCTGAGCTGGTCCCGACCTGGACCCCTAGCAAGGCCCCGGGCAGCGAGGTCATGGAGCAGGCCGAGATGGGCGACTACACTCTGTATGCGGCCAGGACGACGGAGGCGATGCACAAGCAGGCGCCACCGGGAGCGTCGCGGATCAGCTGGAGCATCGCGTCCGAGGTCTCGGATTCGATCATCGGCGGTGGCGCCGCTGCCAGCATGGCGGAGGCGAAGGAGTACGCCTACCTGGCCTACCAGGCGGCATGCGGCGTCATCAAGGGCGGCGATGCCTAATCTGCTTCTATGGCTGTCGGTTTGTCGGCATCGGGCGCGTGGAACCCCGCTGTCCGTATGCCGGCCGCAAGCCCGGCGAGGGCTGCGGCGGCGAGAAGCTCTGGGGACGGTGATCCCACCCGCACCACCGTGTCACAGAGACGCATCCAGACCGTTAGCGCGTCGGGCGGGTTGCCTTCGGCGCGGATGGCGGCGGCTTCCTTGTTGAGCATCGCGCGTGCTTCGAGGTCCACACCATCGACAGGGACGAAGCGGCTGCGCCAGGCCGCCAGGACGTAGGCCGGCAGGTCGGCGACCTGTTGGCGCAGGGTGACTGGCTTGGGATCGTCGGGGACGCTCATGGTGATTTGCTCCGGTCCAGAGGGCGGCCAAGCACATCACGGATCGTGCCGAAGCCTGATGATCGAACGATTGCCGCCTATGTCGAGGTCTCGCTGGGTATGCAGGTTCCGTGGGCGCGCGGCCCCTGATATGGCTGATGTAGGTGTAGCGCCTGGTGCGAAGGTCGATGGCGATCGTGAACACGTTGGCGCCGGTGACGCGGAGGCGGCTGCCCCAGGCGACGCGCTGGTCGCCCGTGTCCACGAACTCGACCTGGTTCTTGGCGATAGCATTGGCCGCACCGTCCACGGTGACGATCTCGTTGTCCCGCACGGTGTGCGCGTCCGTGTCGATGCGGATGATGCGGCGATCCCTCGCACCCGTGTCGTCGTAGGTGATCGCACAGTGAAACCCGAGCTGCGCGGCGTGGCCGGCAGGCGGGCAAAGCAGCAGGCCGGCGAGGGCGGAGGCGAGAGGGCGCAGCATCGGCAGCATCCTTGGTCAATGGGGTCGTAGAAGGCTGGGATGTTCCGGCCCCGAATGGATGCGGCCCGCGCAACAGGAGCCGGACGGGCAAACAAAGAAGGACGCGATATGGGAAGACGCTGGCCCCCAGCCCCCTGCCGGATGCCAGCGTCTGATGGGTGAGGTCCAGGGTGGTGGCGTCAGGCTCCGGACCGTGACGCCGGCAGGATGGTTAGTCCAGCTTGGGAGGGCCGATCCAGCGTGCTTCGATATAAAGGCCGAGCCAGAGGACGGCGGAGAAGGTCACGCCGGAAAGCACCAGGCGCTCTAACAGTTCAAGCATTGGTCTTCTCCTTTCCAGTGTCTTTGGGAGAGATATAGCTCATGATCCTCATCGCAAGAAGCTCGATCATCGCCGCCAGCGCAGCGCCGGCGATCACCGTCGTGGATGTCGGCTTCATCGAGGAATTGAAGAACGGTGCGACGATCGACGCTCCGATGACCCCGACTGCGATGAGTTGGACGCCGCCTGCGAGCATCTTAAACCGTTCAAGCCGGACGGTCGGGGTTGTTCTGCCGATGACAAACCGCAGGACCATGACGTGTCCCTTCCTTGGCGCTGGTGGTGGTGGGGCGGAACCCGGCCGCCTTGCGTGACGGCCGGCGTCAACGAGGTCGCCTGCGGCTATTGCCAGCACGCGGCGAACGGGATCTCGTCATCCAGATCCCCGCCACCCAGGCCGCCGCCCGTGCTTGTCTCCGCCATCGCCGGTTCCCGGCGGCGCTGTGTCGTCCGGCCCTCGTCGCCGTTGCCCCGGGCGTCTCCCAGCATGGTCAGCTCGCCGCGATACTGGGCTAGCACGACTTCGGTGCTGTAGCGGTCCACGCCGCCGTTGTCGGTCCACTTTCTGGTCCTCAGCGCGCTCTCCAGGTGGATCATGCTACCCTTTGAGAGATACTTCTCCGCAATGCCGGCGAGTTGCTCGTTGAACACGACCACACGATGCCACTCCGTCCGTTCCTGGCGCTCCCCGGAATGCTTGTCGGTCCACCTGTCGCTGGTCGCGACGCTGAAGCTGACGATCTTGGTGCCGTTCCCCGCAGTCCGAACCTCGGGATCGTTACCCAGTCGCCCAATCAGTATTACCTTGTTGACGCTGCCGGCCATATTCCAATTCCTTCTCTCCCCCTAAAGGCGGTTCGACCCTGTGTCGGCACGTCCTCTCGGGTGCGGCCGATGGGAACCGGGACCGGGGCCGGCTCAGCCCCGAAGGTCTGCAAGCGAGCGAGGCAGGGGTGCGAACGGCGCGGGACCGCTTGGGGTCCTGTGACGGGCGCAGCCCTGCCTTGGCGCAGCGCGCGGGCCGCAGCCGCAGCGCGGCGTGCGAAGCACGGGGTTGGGCCGGCCCCGGCTCCGGTTCAGGCCGCAGCAAACCCGAGAGGACGTGCCGACACAGGCCGCCCCGACATGCTTCTCCACCTTCTTCTCTCTCATCTCCTATGTTTGTTCCAGTTTCGGTCTCCCAATCGTTCTGGGTTGCCTGAAGAGTCTTTCTACGGCGGAACCGAAAGTTTCCGGCCTGCCGGAACAAACCAGCGACACCGGTCAGAGAAGGTTCATCTGCTCGGTCTTCGGTTTCGTGCATATGACCTGTTGACGGGGCGGCCGTAGCGGGCGAGCGGAAAGGGTTGAGCACGGCCTCATCCAGCCCTGCTCCATGGCGTGACGGTCGCGTTCGGTGTGGACATCGCATTCATGCCCGGACGGCCGAACTCATCGCTGACCAGGATTGCGGTCGCAGGATGGGCATTTGACTTCAAGTGCCGGGTCGCGCGGCCACTGGTCGCCACAGAATGTGCAGACCACGGTCATGGCTTCATCTCGGCCAGCAGCGCGCGCGCACGGGCCTCGCGTGCCCGATGCGCCTTGAGCTGCTCGTCCGACATCAGGGTCGTCTCGGCGATCATGCCGGTACGCCCCATCTTGCTCTGGGCGAAGGTGAGCGCATCGGTGCGATCCGTGAACTTCTCGAACAGGATCAGCTCGACGGGATCGTCGCGGTAGGCTTCCAGCGCCAGCCAGATGCCGCGCAGGGTCAGCCGGTTCAGCGCCTGGTACTTGGCCAGCTTGCTCTTGCCCTCGGACAGCAGCCCGGAGAAGCCCTTGCAGGGCGCGCTGAGGAACAGGATGTGCGGGCGCTCCCCGCTGAAGGCCCGGCGCACCCTTTCCGGTCCGGCCTTCTGCCAATCCGCCGGCGGCTCGTGGCCGTGGAAGGCCGTGTATTGCTCCCGGTCGAACATGTCGAGGCAAGTCCCCGGTACGCCGGCGAGGCGGGAGAAGTCCCGGATGGCGGCGGCGTCCACGTCGATGCCGCCCAGGCAGCGGAAGTCGGCTTCCAGGGTGCCGACGCGAGCGGTCGCCTGGTTAAATCCACGCGCGCCGCCTCCCACGCTGCAGAACAGGTGGGCGTGCGTGATCGTCCGGTGATCCGGTGTTCTGGCTTGCATGGCATGGTTCCTTTCTGTCAGCCCGTGCTGGGCTGACGGCTGTTGCGGCGTGGGGGGAAGCGCGCGGGGTGCCCCGCTTTTTTCAGCCGATGGTGAAGGAGAGCTGTCCGTGATGTTCCGTCCTGCTTGCCGCACGGGTCGTGGCAGGGGCCGGCTGACGCATGGTCGTGAGGTCTGGAACCGGCAATCCACTTGGCTCGAAGCGGGCCTTCAGCCGGGCAAATTCTGCCCGCTCGGTTGCGTCCTGTTCGCTGCGGCCCTTCTTGCGGTAGAAGTCGAGCAGGTCCACCTGGCGCAGCCGCCGGCCGATCTCGCGCTCCACGTCGCTGAAGGTGTGGCGGGGATCGCCGTAGCAGGGATGCTCCGCCACCTGCTCGATGAACTCCACCTTGCCGGCGGTGCTGGTGAAGTACTCCGTCCAGAAACCCGTCCGGTCATAGTGGGCTATAAAGCCGAAGGTGTGCATCACCTGGCGGTAGAACCGCTCCGTGAACTGGTGCCGCGGGAAGTCGGCCGACACGAATCGCAGCAAGTGACAGGCAAACCAAGCCTTGGTGTCAGCGGGGGTGAACTTCGTCGGCACGAAGTCTGCGGCGGCAGGCGCCGGCTCGCGCAGCGCGCGGACGATGGCCGGTGGCAGCTTGCAATCCATGTTGCTCTCCAGGGTTCTGTCTTCCATCCCTCCTGGAAGACCCTTCCTGGCGACCGCGTGCGGGGGACGGCTGCAAGGGCGCGGCGCTTGCCGCGGGATCGCAGCCGCCCAGCGAAGCGGCGGCGGAGACCCACCCCTTGCGGCCGGCGCCCGGACGTGGTGCGTCCAAGCTTCCTATCTGGATCTCTTGCTTTCCTGCGTTCTGTCTGTCGCTCGCTCCATGTGGGCTATCCGGGTTCGGGGGGCTCATCAGCGTTCGGAGTGTTCTCGATCTTGCGAAGCGCGTTTTGCAGCCGGGAGACCCGGAGGATGAGGGCGTTGAATCGGGTCTCCTTCCAGCCGGCCGGGTGGGCTTCCCCGTCCGCGGCTTTTTGCAGGCGGGTCTGCATGATCGCCGCCATCTCCTGGCGATGCAGCCGCAGGCTCTCGTTCAGCCCGAAGGTTATGATCTCGACCTCCTCGGCGTCGAGCACCAGGAAGCTGGTCACGGCCCACGCAGGAGACGGTCAAGCTGGGCCGCCTCCCGGCGCAGGCACTCCAGCTCGGGTCCGCGCTGACGGGCCTGGCTGATGGCCTCGGCAACGTAGCGGTCCCAGGTCTTGCTGTCCCAGGAGGAGCGGTCGGAAGGCGGGAGCCTGATGTGGCTGCCGAGTGCGGCGGTTTCGCAGGCATGGTCCATCTGGTCCTCGATCTCCTCTGCGCGTGCCAGGCGGACTGCGGCACCCTTGGCTATGGCTTGCCGGTCCAGCCTGAACCGCGTTGGCTGCGAGGGTGCAGCGTACGGCGGGCTGTCAAGGTTCTCACTTCTAGAAAACATAGCGTTCATGGCCGTCACTCCAACGGGTGCCAGGAGGAAGCGGCCCGGTGCATCGAGCACCGGGCCGTGCTGGTCCGTCAGGCCGCCGCCTGCACCGGCACTGCCGCCGGGAGCACCAGCCCCACGATCCCGGCATCGGTGTCCGCACCCTCCTGATCCGCCTCATCGTCATCCTGATCGCCCGCTTCATCACCCGTGGATGCGACCTCCCCGTCCTCGTCTTCGGCCACCCCCATGTTCTCGCATCCACCCGCCTCGGGCTGGCGGTCGTTGTCCCTCCCAATGTCGGCCACGATGCTGGCCGGATTGCGCCGTGCTTCCAGTTCGGTTTCGGTCGGGGCGAAGCGGGCAGCCGGAAGAATGAACGTCCCGTTGCGGAAGTGCGTGGCGATGGCCTCCCGGGTGTCCTTCACCCGTGGCCATACCCGTATCGAGTGCCCGGCGGCGCACCCTTCCAGCGCGCTTCTCGAAAGCGCCGGCAGGAACTCGGCCGTCGCCATGTTCGGCAGGTAGGCGTCAGCGTCGATGGCGGTGCCGGCGTGTCTGGCGCCCATCCCGCTGGCCGAGTGGTTCTCCCGGCAGGACAGCACCTCCACCAGTGTCTCGCGTGCGGCGTGCCGGATCGCATCCAGGTCGCGCGTCAGCACCCCGCCCTCCGTCAGGGCTTCTGCGAGTGTGCCGAGCCGGCTGACCCCGCACCTGCCAAGCACGCCGCTTTGCACCGTGACGTTGTTGCCTGCCAGGGCGAGCACCAGCATGCCGATCAGCTGGTCGTCGTCGATCGGCTTCTTGCGCAGCGCCTGGTGCAAAGCGTCGGTCCGGAAGTCCCCGATCATGGCGGCTCCCTTGCCGGTCAGGTCGGGTCGCGCCTTGCGGACCGGCTCGGTAGCTCCCTCCGCAGCGGTCTCTTCTGGCCCTGCCGCCGGCAAGGTGAAGTAGTATTCGCGGATGACGCCAGTGCGCTGATCGACAGAGAATGCTGTCATCACGTCCTCGGCCGTGTTGTTCCAGTGTTGCCGCGCGCCCCGCGGGAGCTTTGGGCGCTGATAGTCGTCCATCTCCACGATGCAGCCGCGTTCGCCCATGTTCGCCTCCAGCCAGGCGTGCTGTGCGGCCAGGTAGGCATCCACCTGCGTCGTGGAGCGGCTGTCCTCGTCCGCCGGTGCGAACAGGTCCTCCTGCCAGATGATTCCGAACACCTGCGCCTCGTCGTTGCCGAACCTGGCGTTGGAGGCCAGCACCCGGACCTTGCTGAGGCCGTGCGCGATCTCGCCCCAGGGCGCCTGGTGTCCGCGCTTCGGCTTGTGCTGCTTCCAGACCTCGGTCTGATTCTCCTTGGTGGCAGCAGCGATGACCCGGAGCTGTCGCCCATCCGGTACGTCGTTCTTGGCCATCTGATCCAGCATCGCCGGGCAGATGTTCGCCAGCAGCCGGGCCTGGGCGATGTTGCGCGGCGTCATCCCCAGCGCATCGGCGATGGCCGCCTCATTCCACCCTGCGGCGGCCAGGGCCTCCATGCTCCGCCAGCGGTCAACCTGGCCCATGTCAGCACGAATTAAGTTTTCCGAGATGGAGCGCATTGGGTCGATCATGGCGTCAGCCTCGGCCATCACCAGCACCGGGATCTCCGGCAGCCCGGCAGCGACGCACGCCGCGGTCCTGCGGTGCCCGGCCTGGATGATGAGCTTCTTGCCCTCCTCCTTCACCAGCGGCGGCTGTAGCAGGCCGATCGCCTTGATCGAGGCGAGCATCTGCGCGTCGAGGTAGTCGCCGGCGCCGGTGCGCCGGGGATTGTTCGGGTTGGCCTTCAGCTTGCGGGGATCGACGGTCCTGAGTTCCATATCCTGGGTGCTCCTGCGTGGGTTCGGGTCTCGCCTTCCATTCCTCGGGAAGACCCTTCCCCCGCCGCGGGGCGGGCCGGCCGACACCATTGCGGGCGGGCGTCCCTGCCCTGCGCAACGCGCGGCCCGCGCTGGCGGGCTGCGCGTCAGCGGGGCCGGGATGCTGTAGCCGGCGATGGAGCGCAGCGGTGTCGGTCGGCCTGCCCTGCGAGCCAATCTTCCTTCAACCCAGTCTGTCCAGCGTTGATGTTGCCTCTTTGTTCTCTATCAGGCTAGCTCTGTTTCGTCCTCCTCCTCGTCGCAGGATGCGCCTCGAAGCCGGGGCATCATGGCGTCCGCATCGTCGGCGTCGGCGTCGTCCTGCTCGGCCGTCTGGGCGAGG
>JAABUQ010012758.1_pt1 | contig 10366 bp, 7 predicted proteins | sample 5560001 | NCBI WGS metagenome assembly JAABUQ01 (sample SAMN10711888, study PRJNA513371) | rock metagenome | isolation source: Antarctica rocks | place: Antarctica: Victoria Land, Finger Mt nord | collected 2015-12-18 | reverse complement strand
TACTGATCGATGATCCACTCGATGGCTGACTTAGATCCAAGCCGATACTCGAACGCTTCCGGCGGGATACCTGCGAGTACGAGCGAGTCGTTGACCTGGATCGAGGATCGATCTTTGCTGAGCTTCATCTTGGTCACATGCTCGGAGAATGGTACCTCTTTCCGCTCCATGTATTCGAGTGGCCAGGGATCGAGAGATTCGTAGTGGACGTGGAGGCGGGCGAGTTCGTTTCCGGCGGTTGCGAATGGGTTGAAATCGGGTGCGAAGGGAATGCGCGGTAGTTCGCGTTTTAGGTTTTCGGCGTAGCGCTCGCGATAACCGGGGTGATGCAGTAGGGCGTAGATGTAGTGGAAGATGTTTTCTTTGGTGATGGAGTCATGGGGGTAGTGCTGCTGAAATTGGGCGACGGCAGAGTCTTTGACATAGGAAAGCGGGAAGCATTGAGATCCGCCTTGTGGAAGCAGATCGCAAATGACATCGGACATTTAAGATAAAGAAGGGCCACGCCTCACCGGCTTTCACCCAGATCGCCCGCCCAGAAACCTTAGGCCACTGGTAGACGCGCTCGTTCAAAATACGATCGAAGTAAAGCAACTTCTTAGTGAAGGGTCGAAAGGCTGCCGTGACGATTTTGTGCTCATCGAATTGCGCAAAATTTCCCCGCCGAACGTTTAGCTTTAGGCCTTCGGACCATTTGATATTGTCTGGCCAGCCCGCAATTGCTTCCGCCTTGTGCCGGTACACCTCGGCATTGTACGCGGCGATAAACATGGTTATGCGGTCCTGAAGATGTGCGTGCTGCCAGTCATAAGCTACTTCATTGCGGGCTGTATTTATTCCGAGTGTCCGGAGAGAGAATACGGTTCCCAAACCTTGCATACTGCCGTACTCGTCCGCGTTCTCTGGTACAAGCCAGGAGTGTCTGACGTCGGCGTCGATGCTCTTCCAGTCAATTTTGGGATTGGTCAGGAAATCCAGCTTCTGTCGCTTTCGCCACATCTCCGGGACGCGAAATACCTGAGCGCTGGCTTGAGCCCGCGCTTCTTTATCGCTAGAGTGATGCCGACACCGACCTGAATCCCGAACACGTTGTGCGTTGTCCCGGATAACTTGGGGTTTCTGCGGACATTTCCGTGCAGGTCCATGTGACTTACCTGCTCGAAGTCCTCAGCTAAATGTTTACGCATGCCGTCGAACGCGTGCTGGTGCACAAAGCTGTTGTTTGACACGAAGCAGACGATGCCATCGCGATCTCCCAAACGGTCGGTCGCCCAACGAAAAAACTTTACATATGGATCGTCCAGCTTGCTCTTGCTTCTTGCTCGCGAATCTACGGAATAAGTTTCCCGGATTCTCGCATCCACTGTCTTGTATTTGCGATTCTGGTTGTCGTCGTTCTCGCTCTTCTGGCCTACGTTGTAGGGCGGATTCCCGATGATGACCGTAATTGCAGCTTTCTTCTCTCGCTCGACACGGTCGGTGTTCGCAGGGGTAAACAGACCGATCTGTTTGGCGTCGGTCATGTCAAGAGTGTCGACAAAACACAGACCTTCAAACGACTCGTAGCTGCGCATCCGCTCGAAATAGGCATGTTCGATGTTGAGGCTGGCGACATAGTAAGGCAGCAGCATCACTTCATTTGCAAACAGCCGGTTCTGGTAAGCGTCACGCAAGGCCTTACCGGGAATGCGCTCGATCAGATTGACGATGAAGTTGCCGGTTCCAGTGCAGGGATCGAGGATTACGACTTCCGGTGAGGAGAGGGAGTAACCGAAGTGCTCTTTGAGAGCCGCCTCTACGGAGTTGCACATAAAATCGACAATTTCGCGAGGCGTGTAGACGATGCCGTGGGTGTCGGCGACATCTGGCGAGAACTTCTGAAAGAACTGTTCGTAAACCGAATTGAGGAAATCCTGTTTCTCGGTGAAATGGCCGAGGTTTGCACCTTCGCGTTCGATGGCCTTGTAGTACGGATCGAGCTTTCTCAGGAATTCGGAGGTGGAGAAGCTGGATGATGCGAGAGCGTCAATCACCTTTTGAATTTGTGCAGCGATGACATTGCGGTGAGTGAAATCCGGGTTTTGAAAGAGATTCCGCATAAGCCGCTCGGTGAGCAAGTGCTGAATCAGCATCTCGTCGACGAGGTGCTCCGAGAGATCCGGGTTTAGCGACTCGCGACACAGCGTGACGAACTGGCCAAAGGCCTGTTTGAACCGGGGGTTCTTCTTATGGGCTTCGGTGATATGTTCATGGAGCGACTGAGCAAGATCGGGAATGCGGCTCTTGAACTCATCCATGGCGCGATGAAACTCGCGCTCGTCGGACTCGTCGTGCGAGAAGAAGTGGTTCAGGAGATCGGCGATTTTGACCGGTTCGCGAAGGGCGAACTCGCCCGCTTCGCCGCGATCCTGGTAGAGAACCGCAGTGCGGGTATCTTCGAAAACGGTGTTGCGGCTGGGATATCCGGCTTTCAGCTTCTTCTGTATCTCGGCGGCGAGTTTGTCGGAAGTGTCCTTAGCTTCCCACCAGCCGCGCGCGAGACGAAACTCGTCGCGGACGGTGCCATCGGGAACGACCTGGCGTCCGCCCGAAAAGGTGGAAAGCTCCGGAACCAGAGTCCAGCCACGCTTCTTGGCGGCTTTGTCCAGCAGATTTTGAAAAGGACCCTTTAGCCCCAGTTCGTGACGGACCTGTTGCTCTTCCAGGTGCTGGATGTCATTGAGATACGTTTTGATGATCGGATCATTCGGGCTCAGATCGAGCATCGGATGTTAAGCATCTTACCAGTAGCGTTGCAATGGGCCCAAGCGCACTTCCGGCTGGCCGAGGTTCGGCCCCGGCGTCGACCGGACTTCCGGTGAGTTGCAGGCTGCTATTCGTTAGCGGTGGGCTGCCGCCATTGCATCATTACGGCCTTGGAACAGAGCATCGAAATGGCCGCTCTCGACAGCGAAGCGAAGAGGCTTCACAGTTTCGACGCAGATTTCCGTTGCCGTAGGCTGGGTTTTGAGGATCTCCATTGTCTCTGCAATAAACTTGTCCAGCGGCATTGCGGCGGGATCGGAGGCTCCTCCCATCAGGTCAGTTTGGACATAGGGAGGGATCAGTTCTAGAACCTGTGTCGTGGTCCCTTTGAGTTGGTAACGTAGCGACTGAGTGTAGGAGTGGATGGCGGCTTTGGTTGCGCAATAGGTCGGCGTGACGGCCATTGGAACGAACGCTAGCCCGGAAGAGACGGTCATGATCGTGGAATGCGGCTGCTTCATTAGCAGGGGCAAGAGCGCCGCGGTCAAGCGAATGGGACCGAGGAAATTGGTTGCGACGATAGCCTCGGCGTCGGTCAGGCTGTCCTGCTGAGCCTGCAGATTTTCGGGCCGCATAATTCCCGCGTTGTTGATGAGAACGCTCAGAGACGGATACTCGGTCGCGAGTTGGGCCGCGAAGGAGCGGATGCTGGCGGGGTCTTCGATGTCGACCGTAAGAGACTTCATCCCTGGGTTAGCCGCGGTAGCGCCCTCAAGAGCCTGCTTGCGGCGACCCGCGATGATAACTTGGTTACCCAAGGTGTGAAAGGCTTCCGCGAGGCTGCGGCCGATGCCGGAGCCTCCGCCAGTGATAAGGATTGTGTTGCCTGTGATCTTCATTGTTGCTGTCCTAAACGATCATAGGGATCCCCGGTACCTGTTGGGAAGTAGGCACCGGAAAGATTTATACTTACCCCAGGGAGACTGAACGCCAATGGAGAAAATGCTGGCAAGAGAGCAGATACGGGTGCAATATATCAAGGCGAAACTTGCGAATTCTGTCCCTCCCGCGGAAACGAACCCAGAGTTGGAGGCTCTGGTGAGGGAGATCATAGAGCGAGTCGCGGATAAGTGGACAATGCTCGTGCTCGAAGTGCTAGCTGAGCACGGAGTTGTACGTTTTACCCGGCTCGGTGAGCTGGTTGGTGGCGTCAGCCAAAAGATGCTTACCAAGACGGTGCGTCAGATGGAGAGTGATGGCCTAGTCACTCGTACTGTTCATCCGGTCATCCCGCCCAGAGTGGAGTATCAGCTTACTGAGTTGGGCCATAGCCTGGGCGCCGCTTTTTGCGGGGTGTGGATGTGGGCCGAGGAGCATCGCGATGAGATCACACGCGCGCGGACGGCGTTCCGCAGACAAACTCAGTCAGCATAAGTGCGTGGTGTAAGTAGCTCCGTTACCAGAGTAACTTCAACCCGAGTTGAATCTGGCGTGACGTGGTGGAGGTGCTTGTGATCAAGCCTGCCGTGGGAGAGACGCCGGTGGGGGTGAAGACGACTGCGTTGGGGTTGTTGAAATTGGCTCTGTTTAGTAGATTGAACAGCTCCGCGCGAAATTGTAAGTGCAGTCTCTCGCGAATGGGTGTGTCTTTCAGAAGGGACAAATCCCAGGTGGCGAGGCCGGGGCCGACTAATGTGTCTCTGCCAAGATTGCCATAGAATCCGCTGTTGGTGGGGGGTGCAAGGAATGCAGCGGGATTGAACCACTGATTTACATTGCCCAGAATCACGGGGCCGGTGAAGGACGGATTTACGAATGGGCGCACTGGATTGCGGGTGTCGCCGTTATTCGATGGGTTGTAACTGAGCTGGGGCGTAAAAGGGAAGCCGCTTTGCATTGTAACTACGGTGTTGGCGGTCCAGCCGCTTGTGACTGCATTGAGGAAGCCGCCGGCATTGGCGAGGAATCGCCGGCTGCGGCCAAAGGGCAGAGCATAGACGGCGCTGATTACACCCACATTTCTAACGTCGAAATTTGCCAGGCCGCGGTCCGCACGCAGGTTGAAGGGATTCGAAGCCAGCGCTGGCTGACCTCCCGAGGTGGTGGCGTTCAAGGAGTCTCCATCATCGATGCTCTTGGACCAGGTGTAAGCTTCGCGCAGTGAGAAGCCATTGTTGAATCGATGATTTACGTCCAGTTGCAGCGCGTTGTAAGAACTATCGCCGTTTGAGAAGTAAGTCCACGTATTCGCAATTGCCGGGTTAGCTCTTGTTGCAGTGGGGACGTAATAAGTTCCGGTGGGAATAGGCGTATTCGCCAGACCGGCGGGGAAACTGTTGGGATAAGTTGCCGGACAAGGAGAAGCCGGACAGACGACAGGGAATGGCTCGTTTGCATCGATGCCGATCAGCTCGTGATATCCGTGCGAACCCACGTATCCGAGAGTAAGAACCGTATTGGGCGTCAGTTCCTGTTGAATTCGAAGCGACCAAGAGACTAAGGTGGGCGTGTTCAGATCGGGTTGAACCCCGCCTGGGACCAAACGCGCGGTCGCTGGAATGGGAGCGATGGGTGAGAGCGGAAGCTGGGAGACGCGAGCATTCGGAAGGCTGTAGGTCGGGTTGAAGGGCGCATTCTGATCGGTGCGATAGCCTAGGGCATCCTGGAGATCGTTGTACATGCCGAAACCGGCGCGGATGATCGTTTTGCGGGTGTTTGTGAATGGACTCCAGGCGAGTCCGACTCTGGGTTGCGGCAGGAACTTTCCATTGTTGCGAGTGAATACAGAGTTGCCAATGGCCGGTTGGCTTGAAATTACGCCATTCGGGTAAGTGTAGTTAGCGGCGCGGCCATGAGCCTCATTCCAGCCGGTCGTAAATTCATCGCGGAACCCGAGCGAGAGCGTCAACCTGGCATTCAGGCGAATGATATCTTCGGCGTACAAAGCACCAAAGAGAGATCGCCAATTCATCTCGGTGGGGGAAGGATCGTAGAGGAGGCTGCTGGCCGTGCCCTGCAGCAAAGTCTGCAGGCCGGTGAAGGTCGCCTGTCCGTACTGGCTCAGCGCGATGGTCTCATTTGACTGGAACTGCTGGAACCAAGCGCCGAAGTTGAATTGATGGCGGCCGGATGTGAAGGATACACGGTCTTCATAGGTATATATATTTCGAGTTACTCGCAGGTTACTTCCGTTGTTGCTGCCGGCGAGGCTTATTTGGGCGGTGGGGTTCGAGGCAGCGCTGCCTCCCACCACGAGCGCGCCGATTGGATGACCTGTTAAAAACCCGGGCAGATCCGCTGCGGGTGAGCCGGGGGTCGGTTCGCCGGTATAGAAGTAACTAGCTCTGGAGTAACCGACGCGGACGGTATTCAGGAGAGTGGGGGAAAACACGTGAGTCTCGTCGAGACTAGCGACCTGCTCTCTGAGGCTCTCCACATCCGTGCTGTATAAGTTGGTACTGGTGGGAGTGAAGTCCGCACTGTCGTCCACCGTATAAACCGCATTCAGGGAATCGCCGGCGGTAAGAATGTGGTCCAGCCGCACCGTTCCGAAGTCATCCCGAATGGTTTGTAGCGGGCTATTGAACGCTTCGGAGATTCCGCCGAAATCCGGAGCCCCGGGGGTGGGCACGGGCCATGCCGAGATTAAGGGTGAGACGCCGACGAAGGCGAGTCCGGAGGCCGGGCAGGGACTGGGCACGGGGGTCACCAACTTGCAAGGGAGAAATCCATTCCGTGCGTTGACGTCGGGAACGAGATCCACGCCTGTTTGGTGCAGGTGCTGGCGGAGCTCTTCGTAATTTCCAAAGAGGAAAGTCTTGTCCTTCTTAATCGGGCCACTTAGGGAGCCTCCGAACTGGTTACGCGTGAAGCCTGGAGCGGAAGCGCCATCGAAGAAGTTGCGCGCATCGAGAGCGTTGTTTCGTAGGAACTCGTACATGGATCCGTGTAATTGATTGGCGCCGGATTGCGTAACGATTAAGACTTGGGCGCCTGGGTGTTTGCCGTATTCCGCGCTGTAAGAATCGCGAAGCACATTGAATTCGCGGACCGCATCCACGCCAAGCAATTGCTGGCTGGTGCCACCCGGTTGCATGTTGTTCTCGGCGGCGCCGGTAAACTCGACGCCGTTCAACAGATACAAATTTTGCTGAGGCCGATTCCCGGAGACGGCAAAGTTATTGCCAACGGTGGAGTTCGAAACGCCAATCCCACCCGTTTTGGCCGCCGTGAAATTAACCACTCCGGGGCTAAGAGTAAGAAGCTCGTCGTAGCTCCTGCCGTTTAGCGGAAGGTCCTTCACCTGCCGTTCGCCAACCAGGCCGGAGATGTCCGTAGCGGCAACGTTCACAACCGGAGCATCGGCATTTACGGTGACTTGCTGGCTCGACGTTCCGAGTCGCAGGGTAAAGTCGACGCTTGCGTCCTGGCCTACGACTAAATTGATTCCGGTGCGGACCTCTTCGGCAAATCCCGACTGGTTGACTAGGACTTCATAGTGCCCTACCGGGAGGGCGGAGAATTGATACCGGCCCACGCTATTGGTGATGCTCTTGCGGATTGCTCCGGTATCTTCGTTCTTGGCGAGAATGCCGGCACCGGAGACCAGTGCACCGGACTGGTCCGTGGCGGTTCCCGAGAGAGCGGCCGAGACTTGCGCCCATACCGCGGATTCGCCTGACAGGAGCAGAAGGCAGGCGAGCGCCGGAAAGAGATATGTTGAGCGGGCTATCATTGTTGTCGTTCTTAGAGTACTTTGTAAAGTATAAGCGACACTCGTCGATGGAGCGTTCATGCTAGTTCGTACCCGTCTCCAGGAAATTCGAAAATCACAGGGAATTTCCGCTGCTGATCTCGCCCGTCGCGTGGGAGTGACTCGGCAAACGATCTACGCGATCGAAGATGGCAGTTTCGTTCCAAACACGACGGTGTCGCTGCAACTCTCCCGAGCTCTGGATGTGGGGGTGGAAGAGATTTTCTCGCTCGCCGACGAGCAACCGAGCGAGCCGGTCAGGGCCACCTTGCTTGGGGGCGATCAGGCGACGAGCGAAGGGCAACCGGTACGGGTCTGCCGCGTGGGTGAGCGGGTGGTCGCGGTTCCCATCTCCTTCCTGCCCGCTTATCTTCCAACGTCTGATGGGGTTGTCGAATCAAGGACGAGACTAACTGTCTCGATCAAGTCCCCCGCCGGCGTGGCCGTCGATGGCAAGCGCTTGTTATTAGCGGGATGTGACCCCGCGCTTTCGCTGCTGAGCGACTCGCTACATTCTTCGGGAATTGAGATTATCAGCGTTCCGTGCTCAAGCCGGCGTGCGCTCGAATGGCTGAAGCAAGGAAGCGTGCATGCTGCCGGTTCCCATCTTCTGGACCGGACCACGGGGGATTACAACCTGCCGATCATCCGGCGTCTTCTTCCGGAGGGCTCGGTTCGGGTGGTGACTTTCGCTGTTTGGGAGCAGGGCTTGGTATTGCGGCGCGGCAATCCGAAGAGCATTCGATCGCTTGCAGATCTCGGCGGTAAGGGCGTGACACTTATAAACCGGGAGAAAGGATCGGGGAGCAGAGATTTACTTGACAGCGGCCTGCGACAATTCGGCATTCGGTCTGAGCAGGTCAACGGCTACAACTCGATTGCTGAGGGGCATCTCGCGGCTGCCTATGCGGTTGCGGCTGGGATGGCCGACTGCTGTATTGCACCTCGATCCGCTTCCCGCTGCTTTGGATTGGACTTCGTTCCCCTAGCTGTGGAGCGCTTCGATCTATCATTCACCCGAGCGTCGCTTGAGTTACCCGCTGCGAAAGCGCTGCTTGACTTACTAAATCTTTCTCACTTGCGGAGGAAGCTTGAATCTATTGCGGGGTATGATACTGCGCACACTGGCGAGATCCTAATGTAAGTGGCGCGCGCTATTCACCTTAAGCATATTGGCCCGCCACATAACCGGAAGCCCAGGCCCACTGGAAGTTGTAACCGCCTAAGTGGCCGGTAACATCGACAACTTCGCCGATGAAGTATAAGTTGGCCAATTTTCTGCTTTCCATTGTCTTGGACGACAGTTCGGCGGTATCCACGCCGCCTAGCGTCACCTCCGCTGTACGATAGCCATCCGTGCCGTGTGGCACGATTTGCCAATCATTCACTGCGGATCCCAATTGCTCAAGCTGCTTATCAGTCATGTCGGTCAACCGAATAGATTCACGTTCCGACAGATGCTGTTCCGCTACTTGCTGCGCTAAGCGTTTAGGCAGTAGGATGCTCAACGATGTGGCTGCCTCTTGTCTGGGATGCGCAGCCTTCGCCCGCTTCAGCGTGGCAGCGGCATCGTGCTTTGGCGCTAGATTCACGCGCAGGGGTTCCTTCGGTAACCAATACGAGGAGATCTGAAGCATGGCCGGTCCACTTAGACCGCGATGCGTGAACAACAATCCTTCACGGAAGTGCTGCTTACCGCATTGAACATCCGCTTCTACAGCTACACCGGCCAGACCCTTCCACAGATCCAACTGGGATTCTGTCAAGGTGAACGGAACTAAGGCCGCCCGCGTGGGGACGATTGCCAGGTTGAATTGCCGGGCGATTTGATACCCGAGTCCGCTGGCGCCCATCTTGGGGATGGAAAGCCCGCCAGGCGCCACGACAAGCGACTCGCAAGAGAATTCGCCTTGGGTTGTCCGCACACGAAAGTGGGCATCGGGCTTGCTGATTTCTTGCACGTTACTTCCGAGCCGAATGGTCACTTTCGCCTGCCTGCATTCCTCTAGGAGCATGCTAATGATCTGCTGCGACGAATCGTTACAAAATAGCTGGCCGAGCGTTTTTTCGTGGTAGGCGATGCGATGCTTCTGCGCCAGCGAGATAAAATCCTGCGCTGTATAACGTGACAGGGCGGACACGCAATAGCGCGAGTTTTGCGACAGGTAGTGGTCTGGCGAAGCGTGCAGATTGGTGAAATTGCACCTGCCGCCGCCCGAGATCCGAATCTTCTCCGCAGGCTTACTTGCGTGGTCTATCACTATCACGCGGCGGCCGCGCTTGCCTGCTTCCATGGCGCACATCAGACCAGCGGCACCCGCGCCGATAATCACAACGTCCGCCGTTATTGAATTCATGCGCCTAATGTCAAGCTACACTCGACGGATGCTCCTATGCCCGGTCCGCGACTGTCATCTGGCGCTGGTGCGGGAGATGCAGAGATTAGGTTGTTCGCGTGGACACTCGTTCGATGTCGCGCGCAGCGGGTACATCAACCTGCTACAACCGCAGGACCGGCGATCCAAGCAGCCGGGCGACACGAGGGCTGCGGTGGCAGCGAGGCGGCGATTGCATGATCGCGGGGTGACCGCGGCGCTGCTGGACGCGGTTGCGATGATGATTAACGCGTCGCCGGACGACATCGTCCTTGATGCCGGCTGCGGTGAGGGTTTCTATCTCGGCACTCTTGCTCGCCAGACTGGCCTGGATGCGCATGGCGTGGATATCGCGATACCGGCCGTTGATGCCGCGGCACGGCGGTACTCCGGATGCGAGTGGATCGTGGCGAATGCCGATCGCTTGGTGCCGTACGCCGACCGTTCGTTCACGATTGTCATGTCGATCACGGGACGCATGAATGCGCCTGAA
>JAABUQ010012757.1_pt1 | contig 10367 bp, 10 predicted proteins | sample 5560001 | NCBI WGS metagenome assembly JAABUQ01 (sample SAMN10711888, study PRJNA513371) | rock metagenome | isolation source: Antarctica rocks | place: Antarctica: Victoria Land, Finger Mt nord | collected 2015-12-18 | reverse complement strand
CGTCGGAGGCGTTCATCAAGCTGGCGATGATCCAACTGATGCTCCACCGGCTCCGGCCCGACGAGGCGGACGCCGAGTTCTGCTACCGCGAGACAGCATGACCCCCCTTATGGGACAGTCTCTGAGCGGCGACGAGAAACTCGCCGGCACGCCGCCGGCCTGGTCACCGGTCGGCGCACTCACCCCGAGCACTAATCCCTACACCACCATCGCCGGAGGCGGGATCGGCCCGACGTTCGTGAACTGGACCGATTTCCTGACCCATTACAACTTCGTCCCCCCCTACCCGGGCGACCCGTCCTTCCCACTTTAGTCGGCGGGATCATTCCGTTGAGGGGAAGTGGGCCTCGCCTTGGCTTCCTCTCCCGCAGGGCTGATCCTCATCGCGAAGCGGCCTTGCGAGGCCAGATCCGTTCACCGTTCGCCTTTCCCGGCCCATTCGAGTCGGAAGCTCCAAGGAGGTTCAATGACCTTCCGTGATTTCGTGATCGCAATCGCGGCGGCGACGACCGTCACATTGGGCGGGACGCCGCCCCCCGAATCCCCCGCGCCAACCGCCGAGGCTAAGGCCCAGGCGCAAGGCCTGACCGACCGCCTCCTCGACGTCAGCGTCAAGCTCGATAAGCTTGGGGAGCTTCCCGAGTACAAGCTCGGCGAGCCCGTCGTGATCGAGCTTGAGATGAGGAATATGACAACCGATCGTAATTTCTGGATTCCTCGCCGGACCTACCTTCCCTTCCCCGATCTCAAGAGCGTGTATGCTTGTTCGCCCATGCTGGTCACGGCAAAGCACGCCGGTCGTGACGTGCAATTGACCGAGCGGGGCAGGGCGATCGAGGAGAGCATGAAGCGAGGTATCACCCAAGGTTGGCAGGGGGGGACGGCCTGGCGGTTCATCGAAGACATGACCCACCCCCGCCCCGTGGAGCCTGGCGGCGGGATCACGGACAGGCCGTTCCAGGCGCAGGCGATCGCCAACCTGATCTCCGACATGACCGAGCCCGGGCTGTACGAGTTCGAGGTCAAGTTCCTGGTCAAGGTCAGCCCCGCGAACAACGGGCTGGCGGAAGGTTTGACGACGACCAAGGTCGTCCGGAGCAAGACCCTGCGGCTCTTCCTTACGGGCTACCTCTTCGAGTTCGACAAGCCGCCGGCCAAGCCCCGGCCGACGCCGTGAGCGGCGGCGGATCGATCGGGCGCGGGGAGAGGGTCATCGTCGCCTCGCCGAGTCGCGGGGTGGAGCCCCGGCGGTGGATCTGCGCCGCCGGGATCGGCCGGGGCCTGCCGGAGGACCGGTTCGCCGCCCGGCCCTTCGACGCCCGGTCGGCGATGCCGGCGGGGTCGACCGCCGGCTCGCTCCTGCTGGCCGACTCGGACGACCGGGAGACCTGCTCCCGGTTCCCCGAGTGGAAGGGGCTCGGCGGGGCGACGGCGGCGGTCGTCACCGACCCGACCCGCCCCTTGCGGATACCCCCGGGTTGCGTCGACGCCTTCCTGGTCGAGGGCGCGTGGTCGGCCGACTTCCTCCGCAGGGCCTACGGGATCGCCGCGAAGGTCATCCCGCCGGGGTCGATCCGCCCCCGGCCGCAACCCCCGGCCCGCGCCGCCGGGCGGTTCGTCACCTTCATCGACCCGATCGCGGCGAACGGGGTCGACCTGTTCGCCAGGATGGCCGACGACCTCGGCCGGCGCCGCCCCGAGATCCCCCTGCTGGTCGTCGAGGGGGTCGGCCTGGAGGCGGACCTGATGGCCAGGGGGCTCGACCTCCGGGCCTCGGGCAACCTGAGCGTCATGTCGGCCCCCCGGGCGGCGGCCGAGATCTGGGAAGCGAGCCGCTTCCTCGTCGCCCCTTGCCTCGACCCCTGGGCGGGCGCGATCCTCCACGACGCGGCGAGGGCAGGGGTGCCGATCATCCACGCCGATCATCCCCTCCTCCGGGAACTCCTGGAGGGCGAGACGGCCGCCTTGGATGCACCGACCTGGATGACCCCGGGGAGCCTCGGCCTGGCCTCGCCGGCGGAGGCCGACCCGTGGGTCGAGCGGGTCATCCGCTGGTGGGACGAGGGCGTGGGGCCTCGCGAGCCCCGGCGCGACGGGCCGGACGCGCGGCGGGTCGGCGAGGTGATCGCCTCCATCCTCCGCCTCCCGGCCGCCCCGGTCCGGGTCGAGATCCCCGCCGAACGAGAGGGTTGGGCGGTCCTCGTCCCGTTCCTGAACCACATCGAGCCCGAGTGCGAGGCCGCGCTGCACGGCCTGGAGATGATGGGCGTCCGCGTGGTCCGATGCCGGGGGTGTTCGGCCATCGACCACGCCCGCTGCCTGCTCGCCTCGGAGGCCGTGCGGCGCGGCTCGCGATCGGTCCTCTTCGTCGATTCCGACGTGGCCTTCGACCCGAGCGACGCGCTCCGGCTCCTCGCCCGCCCGGAGCCCGTCGTCGCGGGCATCTACGTCAAGAAGAACGCCCCGGCGCTGTCGAGCGTCTTCCGGGCTGAGGACCCCTCGATCACCTTCGGCGAGGCATCGCCGGGCGACTACCCCCTGAAATACGCGGCGGCCGGCTTCCTCCGGATTCATACCCCGGTCTTCCGCCGGATGGTCGATGAGCTGGCATTGCCGCTGTGCGATGGGCGGACCGACCGCGCGTTCTGGCCATTCTTCCTGCCCTTAGTTGTGAAGGGACACGACGGCGATCACCATTACCTGGCCGAAGACTGGGCGTTTTCGCATCGGCTCGGCCAGATCGGGATCACCCCGAGGGCGGACACGACGATCCGCCTCTTCCACGTCGGCCTGCGCGGGTTCACCTGGGAGGATACGGCCATCTCTCCCTCGATGCACGATTCGTTCACCTTCGAGTTCTCCGGGGGGTGAGAACTCGACGATCGGGGGCGAGCGACGGCCCATCCCGTGAGCAAAGGCCGACAACGACAGGGTCAGTATCGATAACGCCCGATTTTCGGGGTGACAAACCCCGCCAGGGCGGCCAACGTAGGAGGTCCCGGGGCCCCCGCGTCGCTCATAGGGTCGTGGGGCGCGGGGATCTCCGACACTTCGACGGCGGACGACGACCATGATGAAGCACCGCGTACCCCGATTGCTGGCGGCGGCCCTCGCCTGCCTGCCGGCGGCGGTCCTGGCGGCCGACTGGAAGCCGGCCCGAGGCCCCCTGGCCACCCGATGGGCCAAGGATGTCCGCCCCGACAACGCCCTGCCCGAGTACCCCCGCCCCCTGCTCGTCCGGGGAGACTGGGCCAACCTCAACGGCCTCTGGCAGATGGCCTTCGGCAAGGAGGGGGACGCCCCGCCCTTCGGCAAGGCCCTGGCCGACCAGATCCTCGTCCCCTACCCCGTCGAGTCGGCCCTCTCCGGCGTGATGAAGCCGGTCCCCGACGGGAGGGTCTGGTATCGCCGGACCTTCGCCGTGCCCGAAGCCTGGCGGAAGGGGAAGCGGGTCCTGCTCCACTTCGGCGCCGTCGATTACGAGTCGACCGTCTGGGTCAACGGCAAGGAGCTCGGCACACATAAGGGGGGCTATGACGGGTTCGCCTACGACGTGACCGACGCCCTCAAAGGCTCGGGCCAGCAGGAGGTCGTCGTCCGGGTCCTCGACCAGACCGACGCCACCGACCAGCCCCGGGGGAAGCAGGTCCGCAAGCCCGGCGGGATCTCCTACACCCCGACCACCGGGATCTGGCAGACCGTCTGGATCGAGCCGGTGCCCAGGGCGGCCTACGTCAAGTCGCTCAAGATCGTGCCCGACGTCGACGCCAAGCAACTGATCGTGACGGCCGAGCTCGGCGGCGACGCCCGAGGCGTCGACGTCTCCGTGATGGCCGCCGAGGGGCAGGCCAAGGAAGGCGTGGCCGACGCCACCGCCGCCGCGGGCAAGCCGGTCGTCCTGGCGATCTCCAAGCCGAAGCTCTGGACGCCCGAGTCGCCGTCGCTCTACAGCCTGACGGTCGAGCTGCGGCGGGGCCCGCAGTCGATCGAGACGGTCAAATCCTACGCCGGGATGCGGAAGATCGAGGTGGGCCCGGACGAGAAGGGGATCAACCGGCTCAAGCTCAACGGCAAGTTCGTCTTCCAGGTCGGCCCGCTCGACCAGGGATTCTGGCCCGACGGCCTGTACACCGCGCCCACCGACGACGCCCTCCGCTATGACATCGAGGTGACCAAGAAGCTCGGCTTCAACATGACCAGGAAGCACGTCAAGGTCGAGCCCGACCGCTGGTACTACTGGTGCGACCGGCTGGGCCTCCTGGTCTGGCAGGATATGCCCTCCGGCGGCCCGATGATCGGCCCCAACGACCCCGACGGCAAGCGCTCGCCCGAATCCGCCCGGCAGTTCGAGGCCGAATTCAAGGCCATGATCGACGACCTCCAGGGCCACCCCTCGATCGTCACCTGGGTCATCTTCAACGAGGGCTGGGGCCAGTTCGACACCAGGCGCCTGGCCGAGTGGACCAAGGGCTACGACCCGACCCGGCTGGTCGACGCCGCCTCGGGCTGGATCGACCGGGCCGGGGTGGGCGACCTCCGCGACCTCCACGTCTACCCCAACCCGGTCGCCCCCGACCCGGAGCCGAAGCGGGCCGGCGTGCTCGGCGAGTTCGGCGGCCTCGGCCTCGGCGTCTACGACCACACCTGGCAGAAGGAGGTCTGGGGCTACCAGGGGACCGCCAGCGCCTCGGAGCTGACCCGGAAGTACGAGCGGCTGCTCCGCGACGGGTACGCCTTGAAGGATTCCAAGGGGCTCAACGCCCTGGTTTATACCCAGATCACCGACGTCGAGACCGAGTGCAATGGCCTGCTGACCTACGACCGCGAGGTCATCAAGCTCGACCTCGACCGGGCCGCCGCCGCCAACCGGGGGGACTTCTCCCGGGTCGTCGAGGTCGTCGAGGTCGTTCCCAACTCGCGCAGGTCCGGCCTGATGTGGCGGTACACGACCGAGGACCCCTTGGCCGGCTGGGCGTCGGCCAGGTTCGACGCCTCGGCCTGGAAGGAAGGCCCCGGAGTCCTCGGCACCAGGCCGACCCCGGGCGCCGAGGTCCGCACGACCTGGGACACGCCCGACGTCTGGGCCCGTCGCGAGTTCACCCTGACCGAGGTCGACCCGACCAAACTCCTGCTGACCGTCCTCCACGACGAGGGGGCCGAGGTCTACCTCAACGGCGTCCTCGCCGCCAAGGTGATCGGCCATACCGGCGGCTACGAGGAGCTGCCGATCGCCCCCGAGGCCGCCGCCACCCTCAAGGCCGGCAAGAACGTCATCGCCGTCCACTGCCACCAGACCATCGGCGGCCAGTCGATCGACGCCGGGATCGTCGAGATCCGCGATCCCAAGGCTCGCTGAGGGGCCCATGCCGATGGGCCGGGCCATGCTCGGCCCCATCGACCCCGCCCGCCGGATCGATTACCCTGGAATCGAGCCGACGCCCCGGGCCCCCGCCCCCCGCCGCCCTTGATCGGGGAGGGCGGGGCGGGGGCCCGGGGCGTCTCGATTGCTCGGACCCCGGACGGGAGGGGGGATCATGGAATCGATCAGCGTCTTCGACATCTTCAAGATCGGCGTCGGCCCGTCGAGCTCGCACACGATGGGCCCCTGGCGGGCTGCGGGGCGATTCCTGGCCTCCTGCCCCGGGCCGATCGCGTCGGCCCGGGTCGACCTTTATGGCTCGCTCGCCAAGACCGGCAAGGGGCACGGCACCGACATCGCCGTCCTGATGGGCCTGGCCGGCGAGGACCCCGTCACCTGCGACCCCGCCGGGCTCCACCCCAAGGTGGCCCTGATCCGCTCGCGGAAGCGGCTGGCCCTGGGCGGCGACCCGGCCCGGGAGATCCCCTTCGATCCCGACCGCGACCTCCGCTTCCACCGCGACCGGACCTTGCCGTTCCACCCCAACGGCCTCCGCTTCGAGGCGACGCTCGGCGACGGCTCGGCCTTCGAGGAGACGTATTACTCGATCGGCGGCGGCTTCGTCGTCCGCGAGGGGGAGGTCCCGGGGGGCGCGAACCCGGTCCGCCTGCCGATGCCGATCGAGGCCCCGGCCGACCTCGTCCGCCACTGCCGGGACAACGCCCTGACGATCCCCGAGGTCGTCCGGTCCAACGAGCGGGCCTGGCGCGACGACCGGGCGATCCGCGAGGCCTTGGCCGGGATCTGGGACGCCATGAGGCAGTGCATCTTCCGGGGGGCGCACACGGCGGGCACCCTGCCCGGCGGCCTCGGCGTGGTCCGGAGGGCGGCGACGATGAACCGCCGCAAGCTCGGCGACGTCGACGCCCCCGACGCCGACGCCTGGGTCGCCGCGATCCGCGCAGGGGGCCGCGAGTTCCGCGAGATCCTCGGCTGGGTGAGCTGCTTCGCCCTCGCCGTCAACGAGGAGAACGCCGCCTTCGGCCGGGTCGTCACCGCCCCGACCAACGGCGCGGCCGGGGTGATCCCCGCCGTGATCCTCTACTACCTCTGCTTCTGCGAGGGGACCGAGGCCGGCGTCGCCGACTTCCTCCTGACCGCCGGCGAGATCGGCAGCCTCTTCAAGAAGGGGGCCACGCTCTCCGCCGCGATGGGCGGCTGCCAGGCCGAGATCGGCGTCTCCAGCGCCATGGCCGCCTCGGGCCTCTGCGTGGTGCTGGGCGGCTCGACCGACCAGGCCCTGATGGCCGCCGAGATCGCCATGGAGCACCACCTCGGCCTGACCTGCGACCCCGTCGGCGGCCTCGTCCAGGTCCCCTGCATCGAGCGGAACACGATGGGCGCCATCAAGGCCATCACCGCCTGCAACATTGCCCTAGCCGGCGATCCCAAGGACGCCAAGGTCACCCTCGACGCCGTCATCCGCTCGATGTGGGCCACCGCCCAGGACATGAACACCAAATACAAAGAAACCTCCGAAGGCGGCCTCGCCGTCCAGATCCCCGTCAGCATGAGCGAGTGCTGAGGTGAGCCCAGGTCCGGCATTGTCCTTGACCATTGGGCCTATCTCGAGAGAATCCCGGAGGCGACGTCCCGTGGGTCGCGGCCGTCGATTGACCCAAGGAGGGGCGCTTGTTATGGTGTTTTGTGCACTATGACCGGGGCGTGGTGAGGAGTCCCTTCGATGTTCAAGCCGAGAGAGACGGTGTTCTTGCCCTGCAAGTTGACCTTGAGCGGATTTTCCAGCGAGCGGGTTTTCCGGATCACCCAGGCCGACGACTCGGTCTACGTCGGCGCCGCCCCGGTCCATTATTGCTGGACCGAGGATGGCAAGAGGCTTGGCGAGGGCGAGCCGGCGCACGAGGAGTCGCTCGCCGGGCTCGTCCAGGGCTTGGTGATCGCCAATGGGGGCGAACGGGCCAAGGTCCAGATCCCCGACGGGGAGTTGATCCAGGTCTGGACCTCGATCTACAAGCGGCGGCCCGAAGTCGATCCGGAGCCGTACTTCGATGTACCTATCTGACCGCGATCTCGCCCATGCGATCCGTCGCAACCACCTCATCGTCGAACCGCCGCCGGCCAAGATCGATCCGACCTCGATCGACTTGAGGTTGGATGGCCCGGGGCAGGCCAAGGTCTGGGACATCGCCCGGTTGAAGGATACCAACGAGATCATGGGAGCTGGGGAGGTAGAACTCCGGCTCGGCAAGTTCCAGTACGGCAAATTCGCCGAGAAATATCTGATCGCCCCGCCGGAGGAGGCGGACGACCCGGAAATCCGGGTCTTCCGACGAGGTCGGTCGGTCTTGGTCCGGCCGGGCGGCTTCCTCCTCTGGACGACCAAGGAAATCGTCGGGACGCCGAGCGACGGGGCCCGGCTGATCTGCTTCGTCGACGGCAAGAGTACCAGGGCTCGGACCGGGATCGTCGTCCACATGACCGCCCCGACGATCCACGGCGGTTGGGCCGGGAAGATCACGCTGGAGATCGGCAACTTCGGGCCGTTCACGTTCGTCCTCGAAGAGGATGACGTCATCGCCCAATTGATCGTCGCCCAACTGTCGAGCGTGCCCGATGTGACCCAGGAAGCGGCGGGCTCGGCCACCCAAGGGCAGGCCGACGTGACGGGGGCAGCCGCGGTTTGACCGGAATCGAGCATCATCCGGCCCCCCCTCGCAAGATTGCCCGGACCGGCGAGCCGTCGGCCCCATTCAGCTTCAACGGCAGGGCGATCAGCTCGTGAACTCCAACCTGGACGTTCGCGAGGTCGAGCCCTTCGAGGATCGCGATCCCGGACGAGGCCAGGGCGTGGTGGATCGGCAGGTCCTTGCTGTCGAGGGCGTCGACGGAGGGGACGTCGAGGCCGATCAGGACGACTCCTCGACTTTGGAGGTAGGCGGGGACTTCGGGGGCGAGGGTCGGGATCGACTCGGGGAAGGTGGCGTCGTCGGGCCAGCCTCCGGTCCGGAGGAGGAGGCGGGGGGCGGCTTCGAGGGGGGCGGCCTCGATGTCGCGGACCTGGATCGGGTCCCGCCCGGACACGTCCACCACGGCCGCCGGGCCGAGGAAGGGGGCGAGGTCGAGGGCTTCGATGGTCGGGGCGGCGTCGTCGAAGTGGAACGGGGCGTCGACGTGGGTCCCGGTGTGGATGCTGGCCTCGACCCGGCCGACGTTCACGGTGGCGCCGAGGGCCCGGGACCAGGCCAGGGTGAAGCGGTAGGGGGTGTCGCCGGGCCAGCCGGCCAGGCCGGCGTGGACGATCCGAGAAATGTCGATGATCCGGGGTGAGCGCGGTTTCAAGCGACCAGCCCTCGCCCTCGGGGGAACGCTTCGTACAACCGCCGGTCCATGATCGATCGGAGGCGGCGGACGGCCTCGAAGCAGTCGGCGAAGCTCGTGTAGAGGGCCACCGGGGCCACGCGGACGATGTCGGGCGGGCGGTGGTCGGGGATCACCCCTTCGGCGATCAGGGCCTTGCAGATCCGCGCCGCCTCGGGGTGGGTCAGGGCGAGGTGGCCGCCTCGGCGGGCGTCCTCGGTCGGGGTGTCGCAGCCGAAGCCGAACGAAGCCAACTCCTGCTCGGCCAGGGCCCGGAGGTAGGCCGTCAGGGCGAGCGACTTGCGGCGGATCGCGTCGATCCCCGCCTCGGCCACGACCTCCAGCGAACCCACCAGCGGGGCCAGGCTGAGGATGTGCGGCGTGCCCACCTGCAACCGGCCGGCCCCTTCGGCCGGCTCGAAGCTGGCGGCCATGTCGAACTGGCGGTCCTTGGTCGAACCGAACCAGCCGGCCAGGCCGGGCCCGGCCCCGAAGTGCCGCCGGTTGAGGTACAACGCCCCGACCGCCCCCGGGCCGCCGTTGAGGTACTTGTACGAGCACCAGAAGGCGAAGTCGACCCCCCAATCGTCGAGCCGATGCGGCACCGAGCCGGCCGAGTGCGAGCAGTCGAACCCGACCACGACCCCCCTGCCCCGGCCCGCCCGGGCGATCCCCTCCAGGTCGAGCAACTGGCCGCTCCGATAGACCACCGAGGGCAGGACCGCCAGCGCGACCTCCTCCGTCAACGCCCGGATGATCGCCGCTTCCGAGAGGCTCCGCCCGTCCTCGCTCCCGACCAGGACGAGGTGCTCGGCCGGGTCGAGCCCCCGGAGGCGGAGGTGGCTTTCGAGGGCGTACCGGTCCGACGGGAAGGCCAGAGTATCGGCCAGGATCTTCGACCGGCCCGGGGTCGGCCGGAACAGGGTTGCCAGGAGCTGGTGGAGGTTCGCCGTCGTCGAGCCCGTCACCACGACCTCCTCCGGCGCCGCCCCGACCAGGCCGGCCATCCGCCCGCCCAGCGCTTCGGCCAGGGTGTACCAGCCCGGGTCGCCGTCGAGCCAACCGCCGATCCCCCGGTCCCTCCAGGTCGCCAGGGCCCGGAGCGTCGCCGCCTCCGACCGCCTCGACAGCGGGCCCAGGGAGTTGCCGTCGAGGTAGACCTGCCCGGGCCTCAGGTAGAACTCGTCGCGGAACCGGGCCAGCTCGTCGCCGGCGTCCCGGAGCCTCGCGTCGGCCTCGTCCAGGCGGCTCACCATGCCCCGTTTCCCCCGCGATGCGAAATTACGAAACGAAGCCAACTTGGCGGATCTCGAATGGTGGTCATGCGTTAAGTGAGTCTAGGGGTGCGGGATATAGTCGATTGATTCGAGGTTGTGAATGCGAGCAGCCATGTAGGGTGGGTCGAGCGGAGCGAGCCCCACCATCAACACTACATTTTCCGATCTTCCAAATTGACGAACCGATCGACCTCGGCCTTGGTTCGCCCGGGCCCCCCTTTGGATATTATCGCGATCCGGGGCGATCGCTAGGCCGTGTGGACAAAATTCTGGGTACCTGCGCAGTGTAGGTCAGAGCCCACACCTTGCTTGCCTCGTCGGAGTCTTCCTGATGCGTCGCCACGAGATCCCCA
>JAABUQ010012756.1_pt1 | contig 10368 bp, 11 predicted proteins | sample 5560001 | NCBI WGS metagenome assembly JAABUQ01 (sample SAMN10711888, study PRJNA513371) | rock metagenome | isolation source: Antarctica rocks | place: Antarctica: Victoria Land, Finger Mt nord | collected 2015-12-18 | reverse complement strand
ACCGGCAGTGCAAGGGTATAGGGCGCTCGCGCGCCCATGCACGCGGCATGGAGGCTGCGGCGCTCTGAAACGGCCGGGGTGACGCCGCGCGGTCGCGCTGCGCAGGCGCCTGGGCGCGGCGGCCGCAGGCGCGGACGGTGTGCGCGTGGAGCGCGGGCACTGCCACATCACCGTCCCGCGCCTGGACCTGGTCCTTCCGCTGGACGCGCTGGCGGCGCGCGGCCGCGCACTGGCGGCGCGTCGACGCGGCGCCCCCGACGCCGAGCCCGAGGGTGCGCGCCGCCCTGCCCTGCGTGCCGGGCGCCGCGACGTGTGTGCGCCTGAGTAATGTCTGTATGTGCGAGCAGGCGCTGGGCCGGCGGGCGAGGCCGAGGGCGGGAGCGGCGCGGCGTCCCCGCGCGCGACCGGGGAGGGCGCTCACGCCGGGTGGCAGCGCCGCGACCAGGCGCCGCGCGTCGAGCAGCATGCCCCGGAGGCGCGCGCGCCCGACGCCGCCCGGGAGCCGGGCGCGCGGTGGCGCTGGCGCCGCAGGGGCGGCGCGGTGGGTGAGGCCATGGAGGTGCCGCCGGAGCCGCCGGCGCCCCGCCCTGCCTGGCAGACCTTCCTGCAGCGGGTGCAGGCGCAGCTGCCGCGGCGCGGGGGCGCTGGGAGCGCTGCCGAGCTCTGACGGCTGCCAGCTGCTCATGTTTACATGCGAGGTGCCAAACGGAGATGCAGAATGCCCCTCATGTCAGGTTGAAAACAGTCGAGCGCCTGTTTCAACCACTTTTGAACGCGGCCATGTTGCGGCCCAGCACATCATCGAGCGCTGCGTGTAAGCCAGGCAGGCCAGTGATGCATGAGGCCGAACTCAGCCTGACTCGCAGCCCCGCCGCCCAGCCCAACACACAGCCCCACCGCCCAGCCCAACGCACTAAGCCACCGCCCAGCCTGACGCACAGCCTCGCCAGCACCATGATGCTGCCAGCAATAGCGCTCGTGGCGGCCAGGCACCTGCCCGCGTGCACCACCAAAGCAGGCGCCCAGACCGAAGCACGCATGTCGTCACCATGCCAGGCGAGCTCGCCCATCGCTCAACTGGCCGCGCGCCGCGCCCGCGCAGCCGGGCGCGCGCGGCCCGGTCGATCAGCCGCTCCCCGATGATGAAGAGCCCGAGCCGGAGTCCGAGCCGGAGCCGGACGGCGAGGAGGAGCGCGACGCGCTGCGCTTCGCCGGCGGTCGCGCCGCCCCGGCCGCCTGGCGCAGCACAAGCTGCTGTTGCACACCCGAGCGCAGCAAGCGCGGCAGCCATCCGGGTGCGCAGGCAGAGCGAGGCTGGTGCCACAGGGGAGCATTCAGGGACGCGCCCGCGGCGGCGGCGAGCGCGTGCGGCGGCGCACGGGGGACACGGGCCGGCGGCGCGGCGGCGACGGTGAGCGGCGCCTGCGCGGCGGCGAGGGCGAGCGGCGGCGGCGCGGCGGCGAGGGCGAGCGGCGGCGCGGCGGCGACCCGCGGCGCGGCGGCGACCCGCGGCGCCGGTCGTCGTATCGCGAGCGCGGCGGGCTGGGGCGCCGGCGCGGCGGCGAGAGCGGCCTGCGGGGGCGCAGCCGCCGGTCACTGCTGCCACAGCGCCCCGCGCACCAGTGGCGGCTCGCAGCCCGCTAGCAACGCACCTGCGGCGCAGGGGCGAGGGCGAGCGCCGGCGCAGCGGGGGCGACAGCGGGCGCCGGCGCGGCGGCGGCAGCGGCAGCGCGCGGCCGTCGTCGCGGCGGCCGCGCTCGTCGCGCACGCGGTCCGCGTCGCGCCCGCGGTCTGCCTCACGCTCGCGCTCACGCTCGCGCCGCGGTGAGGCGGCCCGGCGCGGCGGCGGCGGCGGCGGCGGCGAGCGCTTGCGCGGCACCAGCACAAATTGCACGCTGCGCGCGCCGCGCCGTCAGGGCCAGGCGTGCGCGCTGGGCGCGCCGCCGCGCACGGCGGCGCGCGGGTGGAGCCGCAACACAGATCAGGCAGGCAGGCGCTCAGGCGCCGCGGCACCCGGGAGCAGCGAGAGCCGCAAAGGGGCGGCGGCGCGCACGAGAGCACGTTGCCGTCCAGCTGGCCGCCGTCCATGTGCAGCCGCGCCTTCTCCGCGTGCGGCCGCTCCTGGAACTCCACATACGCAAACCCGCGCGGCAGGTTCACCACCTGCGCGCCGACGCCCCGCTCTCCGCGGCACGGCGCGCCGGCGAGGGGTGCGCGCGCCGCGCGGCGGCGAGCGCGCCGCACCTTGTCCATGGCCAGCTCCACGCCGGCGAGCGGGCCGAAGGCGGCGAAGATCTCGCGGATGTGCGCCTCGTTGACGTTGCGCGTCAGGTGGCCCACGTGCAGCTTGCAGGTCTGCGGGCTGGCCGCCCGGCCGTTGGCCTGCAGGCGGCCCGGCGTCAGGCTCGGCGGGCGCGGGCCCAGCGCCGCGAGCGCTGGGCGGGGCGCTGCGCAGATGCGAGCGGCGCGGGGCCCACCTTGACGGCGCCGTCGGCGGCCTTGCCGGCATCTCGCGGCGCCTTGTCCGCGGGCGCCGGCGCGTCCTGTGCGGCCACGCGCGGCGCGTCCTGTGCGGCCTCGCGCGGCGCGTCTGCGGCCGGCCGCGCCTCCGGGCGCCGCGGGGGCGGCGGCAGCTCCGCATCCTCCTTCGCCTGCGGCTTGGCCTTTGCGCGCGGCGGCGGCGAGGGCGAGCCCCTGCACGCCCTCACAGAAGGCCACATTGCAGGCACGGTCGCAAGCGGCGGGCGGGGTCGGCCCCGCCTGCACACGCGGCCAGCACAGCTGACGCCCCGCGTGAGGCGCGCCCGGAGCCTGACGAGGAGGAGCCGCCCGAGCTGGAGCCGGAGCCCGTCGACGACGAGCCCCCGGAGCTGGACGCGCCCGAGCCGCCCGCCTTGGCAGTCATTGGGCGTGCCGAGCGCTCTGCGCTGCCTCACGGGCCTGCGCGCGAGGCGCAGCGCGTCGGCGGCGCGGCGCGTCGCGCAGACGGCCACGCATGGCGCGCCGCATGTCCGCAGCCGCCGGGCGCATGTCAGCTTGCCAACCCCCCGCCGGCACACACAGCACGCTCGCGCGGCGTACCCGCCGCGATCAGCGCCGCAGCACGACGGCCGGATGCTTCCCTGCTCGCGTGCCCGGGCGGGAGACGCACAGCGTCCGGGCTCAGCCGGTGTTGCAGGTCCGGTGCCGCCGAGGAAGCTGGACGTAGCCTGCGCTTCGGGCCAAGGCCTCTTGCCAAGTTGAGTGCACGCAGGGTCAAGGTAGGGCCTGGGATGACAGTTCAATGCCGGGCAAGCGAGAAGGGGGAACGCCCCAGGCACCTCGCTGATGGTGGGGACGCTGGACTGCGGCGGACTGCGCAGCCGCGGCTGAGAGCGTGTGCTGGCCGCGGTGCACACCCACCGGACTGTGTGGTGCTCACCCTGCTGCGCGCCTGCCCGGGCTGCGTGTGGCTGCTGGACGCCGGGACGCTGCTCTGACTGCAGGGATCAGCGCTGGGTTCCCGCCGCTTCGGCAGCAGCGCGCGGGTCTGAGGAAGGAGCGGCATGGCGTGCCTGCTGCCCTTCCCGCAGCGCTTCCACGCAGCCGTCGACTACGTCGTCAACCCGCCCCCCGGTGGGCGCCCCTCCCGAATGCGGCGCCCGCCCGAGCCCGATCCGATCGCCGCGATCGAGGCCGCTGCGCAGCCGGCGGGCAGCGCACACGGGAGTTGCCCGCCGCCAGGCGCGAGCGCGCCTGACACCCGCGGCCTGCGCCGCGCGCAGGAGCCCAGGCGATCCCGGACGAGACGCGCCTGGTGCTGTACGCGCTGCACCAGCAGGCGACGGTCGGCCCGTGCACGGAGGGCAAGCCCTGGGCGTGGAACGTCGTGGAGTCGGCCAAGTGGCAGTCCTGGGTGCAGCTGGGCGACATGTCGTCGGTGGAGGCCATGCGCCTGTACGTCAAGCTGCTGGACGAGGAGGTCCAGGCGCGCTCCCCCAGTCGCGCTCGCGAGGCTGCTGGGCCGGCCGCCGCGGTCGCCGTGCAGGCGCGCTCACGGCTGCGGGCGCGCCGCGCGCAGCCGGACTGGTGGGCGCGCAAGGAGGCCGCGGCCGCCGCGCCGCCGCCCGCGGACGCGGAGCCGGACGCCGCGCCGCCGCCGCCCGGCGACGCGCACGCGCTCGAGGCGGCGGCGGCGGCGGACGCGTGGGTCGCGCCGCACATGGAGGGCGCGCGCCGGCCGCCGCCGCGGTACGAGCACGCCGTCGCCGAGCTGGGCGGCCACATGTACGTTGTGGGCGGCAACTGCGGCGCGCCCCCGCTGCGCCGACCGCCGCTCTCGGCCTTGCGGGGGCGGGCGCCGACGGCGCGCGCGCGCGCGCAGGCGGGCGCTACCTGGGCGACGTGTGGGCGCTGGAGCTGGCGACGCTCATGTGGCGCCCCGTCAGCGGCGTCAAGTCCGCGCCGCCCACGCCGCAGCCGCCGCCGCGGGAGGGCGATGCGCTGCCGCCGCCGCCGCCGGCGGGCGGCCTGCCGCCCTGCGCCGGCCACGCGCTGGTGGCCTGGGGCACCCAGCTGCTCTGCCTGGGCGGGCACACCAAGGCGCGGCCCCGCGCGCACGCCCGCACCGCCGCCGATGCGACCGCGCAGGCGCCGGGAGCACGCCGCTGCCACTCACCCGCCGGAGCCTGTTGCCCTGCAAGAGCGCCCGGCTGGCGCACAGGTGAAGGACGCGGCGGCAGCGCTCACCGTGCGCGCGTTTGACACACTGGCGCGCACGTGGACGCTGCTGTCCCCGAGCGGGCAGGCGCCCTCGCCCCGCGGCAGCCACTCGGTGCGCCCCTCTGGCTGGACCGCACACGCCGCTCGCGCCGCATGCCGCGCCACGGCCACGCCGCCGCAGGCGGCGCGCTGCCCCTGCATGCCAGGCAATGGGGACGGCCCGCGCCGCGCAGGCGACGCTGGTGGGCGGGCGCGTGTTTGTGTTTGGCGGCGAGGACTCCTCGCGCCGCCCGCTGGGCGAGCTGCACATCCTCGACCCGGCCGCCTGCTCGTGGCAGCCCGCCGCCACGAGCGGCGCCCCGCCCTCGCCGCGCAGGCGCGCCGCCCGCCGCCCCGCCCCCGCCCCGGCCGTCCTTCACACTTGCAGCGCGCAGGCTGCGCGGCCCGGTTGCCCACCATTGCTCGTGAAACCCTGCGTGACCCTGCGCGCTCGCTGAGGCCGCGCGCGCGCGCCCGGCAGCGCGCACACCGCCGTGGCCTTCCGCGACCGCTTCCTGCTGGTGTTCGGCGGCGGCAGCGTGGCGGCCTGCTACGCGGACCTGCACTGCCTGGACACGCACAGCATGGTGTGGAGCCAGCCGGCCACCGCCGGCGCCGCGCCCTCCCCGCGCGCAGGCGCGCCCCAGCAGTGCCGCCGTGCGGTTGGACCTGGGGCGCGCGAGTGCGCCGCCGGCGAGGCGCTCGCGCCCGCTCTGCGCGCCGCGCCCCGACCGGGCGCGCGGCGCGCCGCGCAGGCCACGCGGGCGCGCTGCTGGGCGACGCCTGGTACGTGGCGGGCGGCGGCAACAATGCGGCCGGCTGCGCGGACATGCTGGCGCTCGACCTGGGCGGCCTGGGCGCGGCGCCGCTGGCGTGGGCGCCCGTCGCGACCGCCGAGCCGCGCAGCGCCATCGCGTCCGAGGGCCTCTCCCTGCTGGCGGCGCCCGGCGCTGGCGTGCTGGTCGCCTTTGGCGGCTACAACGGGCGCTACCACAACACCGTGCAGCTCTTCCGGCCGGGTGCGCCCCGGCCGCGCTGGTGGCATGCATGGGCTGTGCTCGGACTCGCAGCGTCCGCAGCAGCGCTGCCCATCGCACGCCCGCCGGCACGCCGCGTGCCTGCGCGACCGTGCAGTGCAGCGGCGCGCCCGCGCCACACGTGTGCACGCCCGCCGCGCTGACGCGCGCCTGTCGCGGCGCCCGCAGCGCGTCCAGCGGCCAAGGCGGAGGCGGTCGCGAACATCCGGGTGGACGCCGGCCCGGGCGCGCCGGCTGAGAAGCCCGCCAGCGCCGCGGTGCACCCGCCGGCCAGCGGGGCGCCCGCCGACGGCGCGGACGCGCGCGCAGACGCTAACGGCAGCATGCACAAGCGCGGCGGTGCGGCCACGCGCCCCGCTGTGCAGCCTGTGATGCGCCGCGTGTTGCGCACATGAGTACACATGAATTGCAGCCTACACATGAACTGCAGCCGCGGTGCTTGACGCGGGCGCCGCTCTGTGCGCAGACGCGCCCGCAAAGACCGAGCCGCAGCCGGACGACGCCGGCGCACGGCCGCCCGCGCCGGACGGCGGCGCGGCCGCGGCGCTGGCGGCGGTGCAGCGCGAGATGGCCGCCGCCAAGGAGGCCGCCGCGGCGGAGATCGCGCTCATGCGCCGCCAGCTGGCCAGCGCGCAGGCGGCCGCGTCGGAGGCAGAGAAGGTGCGGTTGATCCCGCCCTGGTCCTGCCTTGTTTGCCCCCGCTCGCACATGGCAGCCCCAGCAGCGCGGCGGGTGCTTGAGGGTACGCGCGCCCCTGACCGCTGCGGCGCGGGCGGCCGGCAGCGCGCGGAGGCGGCCGCCGCGGAGGCCGCGGAGGAGGCCGGCAAGGTGATGCGGCTGGAGGTGGCGCTGGCGGAGAGCCGCCAGGCGCTCGCACGCGGCGCCGAGCTGGAGAAGGAGGTGGAGCGCTACAGGCGCGCGGCCCCCCGCGCCCGATGTAACAAACCCGGCGAGGCGCTGCGGGGGCGCTGCGGCGCGCGCTGCGAGCGCTGGCTGAGCGGGAGCCCGGGGCGCGCGTGCAGGCGGCTGGCGCGCGAGGCCGAGGAGAGCAAGGGCAGGGGCGCCTCCGTGTGGGGCTACATATCGGGCGCGTCGTAGGGCGCCGCGGCGGTAGAGGCCATGAGGGGGTTGGAGATGGTTGATAGTGTTCTGTAGTCCGGCTTAGACTTGGTTGCGTCACTCCAAGCGAGTTTTACAGTGCGGTCGAGTAACAGGCCCTCCAGTAGCGCGCTGCTGCAGGGTGGGGTGACCCCCTGGCATGTCAACATGCGTCTGCTCAGAGCCTTGCCACCTTCCTGTCTTGCCGATGCCGCCCTGACTGGCTGACACAGGCTTGAACATACATTCATTCGTTCATGTACACCCACGCATTGGAGGCAACTGCGCGCAACCGCCCAGCATCAGCATGCCCGCATCACTCTGTACACAGAGAGTCCACAGACACACCATGGGAGCACCCGCATGGGGAGCACAGGAAGCGCCCGCCGGCGCCAAGAGTTCCAGGACCGCCGCCGCAGCCACGCCAAAGCAGGCCAGCTCCTGCAGCGCTCGCGCAGCTCTGTCAACACATCTTTGCTCTTGTGTCGCTCCGGGTGGGGCCTCAACACGGGTGGCACTGCAGAGCAGCGGAAAGCAGGGCTTGGCACTTGGGTACGGCAGCGCTCGCGGCGCACAGTAGCGCTGCCGCTTTGCGCTGCGCTCCAGATTCTCATCCGCGGACGCAGACCGCTCGGCAGACGGCGCGTCCATCAGCTGGCCGTCCAGCCACGTGCGGCCCTGGCGCGCGCACACGGCCGGCTCAGCGAGCATACATGCCCGTGTGCCCGCCAAGGCGCCGCGCCACAGAACACGGCGCTCTGCAGGTGGGCGCGGGGCGCTACCCCCAGATCGCGCAGGCCCTCCCAGCCGCCGCCGTCCATTGCCAGGTTTGACAGCGCGTCCGCCACCCTATTGGCCGCCCTGCGGAGCACCAGGCGGGGGTACATCAGGGCGGCCGCAGCCTGCCGCACGCCTGGCGCAGGCAGCCGGCACGGCCCCATGCCCACCTCGGCATGTGGGCGATCGTCAGGTCGTCAAACGCCTGCGTCAGCTCGACGGCCCGCGCGTGCAGAGGCTGCAGCCCAGGGTGCCGGCACTGCCAAGTGCCCAACACCTGCGCGCGCGGCGCGGCGCTCGGCGGCGGGCGCGCGCACCGCCGGCCAGCACCGGGCAGCTCGGCAGCCCGCCAATGCGGCCGGCGCGCAGCAGCGGCGCGCCTGGTTGACGACCAGCATGGAGTCGCCCTGCACGTCCAGCCGGCGCACGCCCAGGTCGAGCGCGGCCTGGAGGCCGGCCAGCAGCCCGTGGTATTCGGCCACGTTGTTGGTCGCGTGGCCCAGCGTCACGCACACGCGCCCGACCTGCGCGCCGGGCCAGCCTGTTCGCGCCCTGCACACGGTCGGCCAGGCGCGCAGGCGGCGCGCGGGGGCGCCCACCTCGCCGCCGGACCCGGCCTCATACAACACCGCGCCCGCGCCCGCAGGCCCCGGGTTGCCCCGCGCCCCTCCGTCCCACTCCTGCCGGCGCATGCGCCGCCTGTCAGACGCGCCGGTCGCGCCTACAAGGCCCGGCCACCACCGCCGGGCAAGCGGGCGCACCAGGCGGTAGCGGCGGCTCGGGTTCACGAGCGAGCAGGGGTCGTCGGTTGCGCGGGCGCCCGGAGCCGACTCTGGGCACCAGGCGGCGAGCGGGGGCGGCGCGCAGGCGTCGTCAGCAGGGGCCTGGTCGCCCTCTGTGCAGCGCCGCGCCGCCGCGGCCCCCGAGCACCAGGCTGCCGCCGCGGGCGGCGCGCAGGCCGCGTGCCTGCGCCAGGCCGCGGCCGAGAGCGTCGGGCAGCCCTCCAGATAGAACTGCGCCTCGGCCGCGGTTTCGAAGCTTTTATATTGAGCGCCCGAGTAGCCCAGCACCTGCGGCCGGGGACCACCTGGGACGCGGGGCGCGCGTAGGCAGGCACGAGTGCTGCGGCGGAGCGTGGCGCAGCGCAGGAGGGGCGCCAGGCCTGCCGCTGCCCGCCCGACGGGCGCAGGGCGGCCCACCTGCTTGCTGCAGGCCCGCCAGGTGTCGTACACGCCGACGCTGCGCCCCAGCCGCACAGCGTACAGCCTGCTGCCATGCCCCTTGCGCTTGCCCATGGCCGCGGCGCAGCGGGCGGCCCGGTGCGCGTGCGCCAGCCGCAGCAGGCCGGTCATCCACCAATACGGTACTGCACTACACCAGCTGTCACGCGGGTGTTGGGCAAGCTCTCCAGCCCCAGCCCCGCAGCTCCGATCGCGTCAGCTTCAAGTTAAAACAATAGAAAATCAATTGCAGGGTAGGGCGGCACTATGCTGCCGTGTCTCGGCTGGGTGGGTGGCAGGAACTCGCTCGCTCCTAGGCAGGAGAAGCTTCAGATATTTCCTCACCCAGGCAGTGCAACGATGCTGCGCCAGTTGAGGCTGCGTGCGCGCGGCCGGGGCGTGGGCGCCGGCCCCGCCCACGCCGGCACGGGCGCGCAGGCGACGCACGGCGCGAAGCAGGCGACGCGCCGGCCGTTCGCCTCGGCCGTGCGGGAGCAACGCGGGGGTGCGGTGCTGGTGCAGCACGCGCATGCAGAGCCGCTCAGGAGGCCTGGGCGGGAGGCTGCAGCTGCCCCACTCCACGTCTATGCCCCGTCCATGGAGGAGGCCTCGGCCAGCGGCAGCAGCACGGACGAGGAGTTCCTGGAGGGCAACGCGCTGCCGGCCACCAGCCTGGCCGTGGAGCCGGAGGGGCAGGGCCTGTCGTCGTCGGTGTCATCCTCGGAGATCCTGGCGCCGGTGGTGGCGGACATGCAGCAGCTGACCGTCAACCTGCGCTCTGTGGTGGGCGAGCGCCACCCCATGCTCATGGCCGCGGCCGACCAAATCTTCAGCTCGGGCGGCAAGAAGCTGCGGCCAGCCATCGTCTTCCTGGTCGCGCGCGCCACCGCCGAGCTGGCCGGGCTGCGGTGCGCGCCCGGTCGCAGCCGCGGGCCCCCCTTTTGGCGCTGCGCGGGACGCGCCGGGTGTCCCGCGCAGCGGCCGGCCGCTGACGCGGCGCGCCGCGCAGGAACATCACCGAGAGGCATAGGAGGCTGGCGGAGATAACGGAGATGATACACACCGCGAGCCTGGTGCACGACGATGTGCTGGACGACTGCAACACGCGCCGCGGTGCGCGGCCCGCGCGCCGGCTCTGCAGCGTGCCGCGGGCAAGCGCCGCGCTGAGCGCACCGCAGCCGTGCGCAGGCCAGAGCTGAGCGCGCCGCGCCCGCGCGTAGGCAAGACCACGGTGAACAGCCTGTACGGCTCGCGCGTGGCCGTGCTGGTGGGCGACTACCTGTTCGCGCAGTCGTCCTGGTTCCTGGCCAACCTGGACAACCTGGAGGCGCGCCCCGGCCGCCCGCCCCAGCTGCGCTTGGGCCCCTACTCAAGCGCGCCGCACTGAGCGGCGGGCGCGAGTAACGCAGGTGATCAAGCTGATCAGCCAGGTCATCGCCGACTTTGCGAACGGCGAGATCAGCCAGGCGGCGTCGCTGTTCGACACAGACATCACG